>JAABUY010000381.1_pt1 | contig 81107 bp, 74 predicted proteins | sample 5560271 | NCBI WGS metagenome assembly JAABUY01 (sample SAMN10711886, study PRJNA513374) | rock metagenome | isolation source: Antarctica rocks | place: Antarctica: Victoria Land, University Valley | reverse complement strand
CACGACTCAGCTTTTGCGCACATAAACATCTGTGTGACGCAGTAAATTGATTGATTTCGATTTTCTGATCGATTTACATGCGTCGTAAATACATAGATCAAAGCTCATTTAGTTCATTCAGCTGAGTGATCATACAGCAAACTCGAAAGCTCACGTCGAAGTGATCAGCTTTTCTCTACATAAATCAAAGCTCATCTAGCTCGCTTAGCTTGATGATCATACAGACAAGTTGAAAGTTCACGTTGAAGTGATCAGCTTTCACAATTTTGAGTTGTCTATGTGATCACTTGATCATATAAACAGTTCACGCGCTCGTATGCGCACTCTATCGATGTGACTGTTCAATAAAAAGATATACAGCAGCGATTATGACTAGATTACATGTAATTTAGCATACACACAGCGTCTAGATAGTGTCATAGTCATAGACTGCATGCACTTAATGAAGAAGTAAATAAAAAAATCTTCATCAGATCTTTCTTCTGTCTCTTCTTCTTCATTCTTGTCGTTCTGCTCGTGATTTGCACTATTACTTTTCTCATCGTCTTCAATATTTGCATTGAAAGAATCTTGAGCGAGCTGAGCTTTCTTCTTAGTATATGCGTGACATATGCGAAGTGCGACACTCATCTTCAAATTATGTAATCAGCTCGTTATCTCATTCGCTCGATTTTCAGCGTCGATGCTTTCATCGTTCATCGATGTTTCTTTGTGCTCAGTTGATGCTGCGTATATGCATCGAAGAGACTTTGATGATCAGATGTGAATTTTATTGTGGTCTCGCTTAATGCTCTTGACATATGCTTTGCATAGAGTTCGAAGCTTTTTCAACTCGACGTCAGATCTTGAATGTGCGAGGCATATGTCAATTTTAAAGTTCAATTCGACGTCAAGAATTTTTTTCGATCTCGGCTCAACTTTTTCAACCTCTCGACCAGCTGTATTCTCGGTTTGATCTACTACGTCTGAGATTCTGAGGTAATTTCAGACATAGTAGTTGAAACTTACGTAGTAAGCAAGACGACTAACTCAAAGAAACTTAGTAGTCATTGCTTATCTCGAAAGGTGTAGCGCACCTAGTCTCTTCGGGGCTAGATTTCATCTACTTCGTCTGAGGTTCTGAGGCAAAGCTCGATCAAGATTGACAGGTAGCTGAGTCAGCAAAAATTTGCTATATATACATCTTAATCGCCGGTCTTGTTAAGGTGGCATGGTGTAATGGTAGCACGTAACGTTGTGGTTGCAAATCTCACGCCGAATGAGTGTTCGATTCACTTGAGTCCGTTCCGATCCCGGTTCGATTCCGGGTGCCGCCAGTTTTTTCCCAATTATCTTAATTCCTATCAGGAATGGTAAGATGCGAAAATTTTGAGTTGATTAATTTTGAACAATTACAAATTAATTATGGACGATAGGTAGACAGTTGCCAAACTTTACAACTAGTAAATACATTTTCATCTCAGCGTCCTAGAGCTGGCTTTTGAGGAGAAGTGGCGGCCAAGGGATAAACCACACCATCATGAGAGCCATCCATCGAGCCCTTACCTTCAAACATGTTCAACGTATCGCTCTGTTATCGATTTTCCTATAAGAGACTTGTGACGAATCATTCTGTATTGCAGATTCCACAGCGGCATGCCAACAGAGCACTAAGGGAGATATGCAAGCCGTTGCCGAGATCTGGCATTCCACAGTGTCGTCGCGCTCTCATTCCACATCTTCCCATATTTTTGGACGCGCTCATTTCGAGCAGCTTTATTGATCCGATTCCACCCAAGTGAAACTCGGGGGGGAGCCAAAACCATGCTCCCCGTTATCATGAAGTCTTGGTTGGGAGTATCAACTTTTGCCGCAATCTATCTTGTCGAAGCCGTCGCCGGAGCAGTAAGCACAGTGCGAATAGGTACAGGGCCGTGTGTACCGAGTGTAACACCTGTCTCTAATCCAACCGTATCCGATGCTTCTGGCACTAGCAGTAGCTTACAAAGCCCGTAAGTATTCGTTCCTGGTCTCACAGGCTTCTTGTTGTGCTTGGGCTGACTTATTAAGCCTACCGAGTGCCAATGCGCAAAAGTTGTTCTTCATGGTGACGCCTGATAGTTCTCTTGCTCCGCGCCGTCGAAGCAGCAGGACGTTGTACCTAGGCCCGAATGGCCAGGAGACACCGTTGTGCGAGCAAGCGGCGATGTTCATATTGCAGAGCTATCAGCTGAAAACTAATGGCTTCCTTGTTTCGACTTCTTTGGATGAGGCCACGGCAAATTTCGCAATATCGGCCCAGCAGGGCTCAATAACCACGGACTTCTCCGTGACTGCGGGCTACCTCTTGTGGAGTAACGTTGCTTTTAGTAATGGATCTGCGTCTTTCTGCGTCTTGGATAACACCGTCAGTGCTGTCTTCCGGGGGCCAGCGCCCAGTGGCTGCTCTCCAGTGTTGTTGCTTGCAACTTTTGGGGGTAATTAGCATTCTACTAGGAGAAGGTCTGAAACTGATATCAGTAGACTTTGCCTGCCCGAAAGCTCTGAACTCGTCAAAATTGTCGTCCACGTCGGCTCTTTCCACAGCTGTGCCTATTTCGCCTCCTGAAGATACTTCCACTGTGACAACACCTGATAGTTCCTCGCTCCCAAGCTTATCACCATCTAGCTCGAGTACAGCGTCCACGTTAGCTGCCACATCGCCAGTGACCTCTCTGAGTAGCTTCACCACGCCCAGCTCTGGATCTCCTGTCTACACACCTGCGTCGGTTCCAACCGCAACTCCTTCATCCCAGGTAGCGGACGGCTCCAGTGTAGCTGACACGAGCTCTTCTGTCGACCCATCCGCATCCGATTCAACCGCAACGTCTTCATCCCAGGTACCGGATAGCTCCAGTGTAACCGACTCGAGCTCCTCCGACTACACATTTGCATCGGATACAACCACAGCTCCATCCCAGGATTCGAGTATCTCCAGTGTCACCGATATGAGCTCTTCCCTTTCCATGATATCGTCCTCTTTGTCCGTCGTAGAAGGCAATAGTACAAGCCCATCACTGACCCCCAGTTTCAGTACCCCGATAACAGTGTCAAGTACGGTATCTTCTCCGTCTAATTTTACGCCGCTTTCTTCCTCAGTCACGCCAGTGACGTTGAGTAGCTCACAAAGCTCTTCAATGCAGCCGTCAAGCACAATCACGGGAAACATCAGACTTTCTCAACCGACCCCAATAGTTTCCAATGCATCGAGTCCCGACGAGTACGATGATTATTCCCAATCTGTTTCACTTGCTCCATACCAATTTCAACTCCAGTTTTTCAGCACCATCAGCTCCTACTTCACCGTCACGACGAATGGGGTAAGTCAGGAGCGTACTCCTTCTCTGGCGGCCTGGCTGATGATTTCGTCAATAGGTATTTTCTCTCGGTAATGAAACATTAGGCAGGTACTTCGACAACACCGCATTATATGCGAATGATCTTCCTTCAGGGACAGCCTTTCCATTCTGGGAAGATCTACTCGCGAGTAACTCTGCACAGCAAGGAATCTATTACCAAATCGATAACTATGGCATGAATGTGCAGCTTTCCGTAGAGTATATACTCATGAACTATGGAGATCTCGGCACCAGTCAGCCGAACCTCTATCACTTCATCCTCACTTATGATTCAGACGCTCCTGCGCTCTTCTCGATCTATTACTTCACCGCCGGGGACGGAGGTGCAAATGCGACCATTGGCGTTCAAGGGCTAGATTCGTCTAGTAGTAAGTAGCCCCTCCATTCTGGACGGGCTCTCCGTTGACCCTGTTGGTAGATCAACGATTCGCGCAGTATGATTACGATCAGCAGGGAAGTGTGGCCGCGGGGACTCGTCTCAACTTCTTCACCAACTCTAATACGGCGCCGAACGGCAGCTACTTGTCGCGTACTTTCACACCCAGTTGCTATCCACCTGGGACTTGGCCAGCTGGTGTATGTCAGAGACAATCCGAGTCTGGGCCTGTCACAGTGATGCCCCTCGGAGATGGAATCTAGCCCGTCTTGTTCGGATGTTACCTGCTTCTTTTGATCGTATTGCCGGATGAAGCTACATTAATACCGGATAGAGCAGCACAAGAATGACGGTATTGAATGAGTCGCCACAATAGGTATGTCGTATTTGCTGCCAGAATATGAAGAAAGTCCAGAGGCTGGGATGTTAATGGGGTAATCAATGGGGTAATCCATAGGGTCCAGAGGATAGGTAGCTTCTTACGAAATAGCTTGATTGAGTTGAGAACAATATCCAGTACATCAAAGAAGATGCTAGCCAACGAAAAGGTGTCGAGTTTTCCTGCACTAATCAAGACGCCGTAGATAAGCTTACTCCAAGATTAATGTGCCAAGGCTGCCAGATTAACTGTTAGCTTCATGAGACCTGGAATCCGCTCCTACAACTTACAAGTAAGTACTCGTACCTCCGTACAGTACTAAGGTACGGCTTCTTCCTCTGGGTACTTCTTCTTTTCCCGCAATACACTAAGTGGCAATCGGATTGTGTACATGTCCATCGTGCAATCATCGTAGCGATCCACTTCAACAAGCCAAATCGACTTGCACTATTAGGTGCACAATGTTCTCAGCAAGACTGCCAGTTCTTTAAGAATATCCAGTAGTCCCTTGTGGCATGGTACTTCATATTATGTACCCCGTTTAGCCACTTGGGACAAGAACGCTACCAGGCCTACCCAACATAGAAGCATTGAAGATAACAAAAGTTAAGGAGGTGAAAGGAAGAGCTTTGAATGACGAATGATAAGTGACGTACTTGGCCTAAAGGCTAAGGTAAGTCGAGTCAATGGAGAGAGTGAAGCAAAAGACAAAGAATGTCTTTGCAGACGCTCAGGTCCCCACCGAGCTAAAGTACAGTAGTCGCCGTCATAGGGCTGAGAACGGAGCTCCAACCTGCTTGCCTACCTACCTACATATCAACATATCCTTCAATCTCCGCAATCTCTCTTTCGCCATTTACCCGAATCCGCGCGTTGAACAGCCATCAAGACAAGACTCGTCGTCCCAGTTGTTTGCACTTACCTCTGAACCATCGAATTCCAGTGGGGCTCGGTGATCATCCAAAGCTGGAGATACAGCTCATTCGGCCTTTCTTCTACCTCCCGCGCAAGCTCACAGATCATACTAATTACTAGTAATGTAACCCCATTTTCAAGAGAATCGCAACTAGCCCAGATGTTGCCCACATTTCGTGTCCGCGACTTGCGGCGCCCCAGAAGTCCAGGCAGCGGCCGTCCTTTGATGGCCGGTCCCCAGAAGTCAATTTACGATGGGACCGTTCGCATCAGTGCACCAGAATACGACACTACACTCTCAGATCATCCGGAAGCGACCTTGAAATATGTTGATGAGGATGACGGGGACATTATCACGGTAGGTTCTTCATCGTACTTAGCAATGCTCTCCTTTAACACCTGAACCCAGGTTGGTTCGTCGCTGGAGCTTGCTCAACGGCTCGGAGAACCAGTAGTATCATCCAAATTGAAATCACATTATAAATCGGTTGCCGAGCCCCTCCGTCCTGCTGGATCCGAGCATTCCGTGAACTCATCAATTCATACGTTTGATATTTATTGCCAGGGAAACTCTCTAAAGGTCTGGCAGGAGATAGAACAGAGAAGCAAGCAGATGGATGTTGGGAAGGTCACCCTCGAAGAAATCAGAGGTCTGGAAAGTGGAAAACTCGCGGGATTGGACACGCAGCTATCACTTCCCTTACATGAGTGTGAGCGAGCGGCTTTGGTGACGACGCCATTTGTGCGTACCGAGTATGGAAAGTCTACTACAAATAGCCAGCCTTGTGGGCAGTCGTTACGTTTCGTACGTGATCTTGAGCGCTCAGCTTTCACCATGACGCCGTTCGAGTGCACCAACTATGCAGAGCCAGCTACACAGAACCAGTCTTGCAAGCAGCCATCGCTACTGCAAGTCTTTGAAGCCGAGCTAGCGGGGATTTCGAAGAACCAGAAAGGTCTGAATGACACCAAGCAGGCTTCCGCGGGCCAGCCAAGCTCGGCTTCCCCTCGCTTGCGAGATGTTATGGAGCTACCGGGCTCCAGCTGCGGTTATGCATCCGTGAAGAAGCCAGGAGATCCTGATTCCCGTCCGGTCAAGTCTTTCGTCAACGGAATGGTCCCGCTATCTTTGGCGCCTCCGAACGATGATTCAGCTATTACGTCGCCACCACTACAACCTACACCAACTCTCGACATAGGTCTTCGGACAGCGCTCAACAGCTTCGGTACATGCGTGCACAATATCGCAGATGTCGTTCAGAACGCTTCGACTACTTCGCAGGGTGCAGCAGAGAGCACCAAAGCAGTAGAATCCCAATTGTTCAACGATGCAGTCCAAGGTCTTCGCGGAGCAGCAGAGGCCATTGCTGCACTTGGCCAGATTTTCCTTGAGAAGAATTTGGCAGGCGTCGTGAAAGCTGTCGTACAGGGTCCACCTCAAACCACCAGATCACCGACGAACGACAAGAGTCAACCCTGCGCTGTCATGTTATGGCCCGTAAGTGAAGACCGTGATCGGACCCACAAGTGTGATCTTCATAACAGGCTAACCCGTGTAGATGCCAGATATCGCAGACTTGGTGCGAAACGCTAAAGTTGCGTCCGATATTGAAGATATGCTGCGCTTGAGTATAAAGGATACTGTCAAAATCCTCGTATCGCCAGAAAAGGACTGGGGTTCTCGCATGGTCTTCATTAAAGTTGAAAGCGAAGAGGTTGCTATACGCGTCTGCAGTAAGCAACTTGGTCGACCTGGCTTGGGGTAATTTTCTTAACAAACTATTTAGGACATATGAGCTGCCGCCCGTACCATGGTAGATGTCTTAATGCCGCGATTGTCTCCACTCCTGCCAATGGTGGCAGTGACGTGGCGATTCTGAAAACTAAAGTTTCAGATATCCTTCCGTCACGGACCTACCCTTTTCCGCGTGATAACGCAAACGAAGTATCAAAACCGACTAAAGCTGAAGCTAAAGATACAGAAGTAGCATCACAGGAAAACCCGGAACTAAATACCGCGCTCGAAAGCCAGGGAAACACGGGGAATGGCAATCCTGATCGACTAAACATTCCGAATAAACACCCTACCTCTCCTCTTGAATCATTATCGACGTCTCAGTCTTGCGGTCCTGAATCTATGATGAGCAAACACCAAACTCGGATTTGCGAATCCCGCTTACGATGTAGTCCAATTGCTCAATGCTACCGGGAATCTTTCCCCCTTGATCATGAACGAAGCAGATCACCATCCCGAGAGAACTCGGACGGGGATCTTCCCCTACGGCGCGGTTCTCCTTACCGACCTCGATTCCATAGGCCCGGGCCCATTCATCTTCCCCAGGATGAGGTTGAGGTATCCAATACAGATTGTGCACTTCCACTCTCGTCAGACGATCATGATTACAAGGACGCCTTCTCTCCTTACTCCAAAGAGTGGTCTGCAAGGTTCTCCAATCGAGCTGCTCGAGACAATCATATATCGGACCCTGTGGGCGCCTGGCATATGGCTGAGAAATTGGGAATTAGGACCAATACACTCAGTGGCATACCGAAATCAGCTTTTAGCCCGTCTCGCCTTCCTCAAGCACAAAATCACGCCCAGGATTCTCCACGAATGTCACCCTATGCCAACCCAGTAACCCCGGGCATGTTCATGAAAACCCGCACATCAAGAGGCAGGTCTGGGATGAATACTTACATTCGACGATATCCTATTAATGAGCCCATATTTGAGCCGTCAAATAATTTCATGCCTCTTAAAGACAAGCCAGGAGATCATCGTCTACCGGTATTCGCACCTAACTCTGAGACGGAATGTCAAACGACCTGCGACAGGGAAACAGGATCTTCTCCTGGCTACCAGGGAGGATTACCTTCACTAACCGCACCCGAAATACAAGAAATACAGAAGTGCAATGGTGGCTCTCAGCAAAACGCTCTTGTCGTAACGCCAAGCGGTGCCACCCATAGCTCTCCAATTATCGAGGCACCGATTCGGAGTACGAGCTCAACCCCAACAGCGAGTCGCTTCCCAACTTTAGAGCAATTTGAGGGAGGGAGCTTTACTGGTTTATCTAATTTCCCACCTCTACCAAGCATGGAGCCCTTGATTCCGCAGCGCACATGCCACAAGGTTGAAGTTCGGAAACCGCAAAAGGTGGACGAAATAGTTTTCCCGTTCGTTCAAGCTGTTGAATCCGCGATATTCAATGGCTGTTCTCCAAGCTTGGGTCGACGCCCTACCTCATCTGACACCAACGAATCGTCTGGAGACTTCTTTTACCGTATGACAGGTCTGACCGAGGAGGCGGCTAGACTGGTCGAACTCCGATCGAATTTGGTACGCTGCGAAGGCCTTTCTGATGGTGTCCAACATCACGCTGTCGAGGGCATCAAACGACATGCGACTGTAGCAGGCTCTACCAACTCTTATGTTGCAAAATCCCGCCGACCCTATTCCCAGAATTTCAGTGGCAACGGTAGACTGCCATGGGAGACTTTTCTTAATAACGATACAAGTGTACTTACGGGTGGCTCGAGCTATCAGGATTCATCTGGCATCAATAGTCACCCTAGTACGTCAGTTACCCACAAGATGGGTAAGGCCACTGCACCTAGTCCTGTGGGAGCTGTAGCCGTAGTATCAAAGGAGATTTTTTCAGGCGAACACAACGATTCTTCTACGGTCGCGAAGGTTCAGGACTGTGTGGAGAAGCTTAAAGATCTTGGCTTTGGTGGAGATAGCGACGGTGGTGTTAAACGATTGGTGGTGTACGCTCAGGCTGCTGAAGGCAACCTCAGCGACGCCATCGATATGATTGATGAGGAGCAACGGGCATATCACGCGTGGTCATATTGATGAGGAGAAATGGGCATATCAGGAGTAGTTACAGTGACGGCGTTCAGCCGAGGGAAGACGAGATATTGGACGCATACTCACGGTTTGAATCTACTAAACCCAGATTTTTGAGGGCAACTCAAATTCTGTCATCGATACGAGAGGTCGTATCTATCGAGTAGTGGCTGCAGTTGATCATCTAATTTTGTACATGCCTTAACATTGTTAGATCGACAAAGCGAATCTGAACTGGAAGCCTTCACACATTAATTACCCTTTTTGTATCTGATGATGATCTAGCAGACGCCCTTCGAGTCTTAAGTGATTGTTAGCAGCAGCACTTACTAGATATATATGCTTGATCCATTCTTTCCAAGTACCTTTCCTGTCTACTGTGTCCTAAGACTCCAAGAATCGAAGGAACACCATGACGAGCGCCAAGGGCAACAATTCGCATGGTCGTCTTTATCAAAAGCATGATATCTATACTCCCTTCTTAAGAGCTCTTGGGTTTTGCAATTTGACAGAAGGTGGTTTATAGAAGCTGGTTTGCCTTTCCTACTCGGTTGTTCTTTGGTTTGATACAGCTTCCGACTTCTTCCGGTTGAAAATGTTCTCTCGTCAGGCTAAGGGTTTCGTGTTGACAGGATTCATCAAGAATCTTGCAAGTTATATGTTGCGCAACCTTAAACCTAGCCAAAGAACAGCAACACTATATTCTTCTCGGTCTTCATTTCAAGCTCCTTTCCTCTTTCACTGCAGCGATCTCTATACCATCAACTGCTCTACACCGAGACATCCCTTGGCGCCCCGTTTTTCCATTCCTCTCCTCTCTTCCTAGAAAGTAACGCCCAACTTTACGTTACTTGTATTTCCCCCAGCGGCAATCGTGCCCTAGTATCGACTGGAAAGTGCTTAAGGTATGTATTATATACGACGTCATCTATAGCCTCCAACGCCGCATGAAGAGCATGCTTGATAGATTCATCGCTCTTGTAAGTTCAGGTTGAAGAAGTCGTAAAGGAAAGAGAGGGTGGTCAATGAAGTCAAGGATCACAAGATAGCATGATCACGTGATAGAGAGTAATCGACAATGAAGACAAGGTAGATACATCTGGACATTTCTATTGGGGCTCTTTGAGAATCAATAGACAAAGCACCTAAAGTAGAGTTGACGTGTATCCTTTCTGTTTGCAGTTCCATCAGCCTGGGCCAGTGCAAGACAGGCATGAGCGCAGAATTGAATTCCTCTTCCTGATGCGTATTTGAAACAAGATAATGCGGCTATGAGATCCGGTTCACAGTGTGATGCGGCTTTGCGACTCGCAATCACATTTGGCAATGACCGACTTCTTTGCTACACAACCGACACATCGCACCTTTCATAAAGAAATTCAACTCCTCAACATCACTTCTTGCATGTGAATCAGTCGAGCGCTGACGACTCATTTCTTTGTAGCCATTGCTTGGCGTACTGACTTTGACCATCATCCGCTTTCTGTATTATTGCTCAAGAATTACGTTCCAAGTAAGTGATCGACTACGGCCATGTCGACACCGACTTTAATCAACCTCCCTCCTCCTCCTTCTGATCCAGTGACACCTCTAGACTTTGGACCGTAAGTTCTATGTCCCATACCTATGACACATCACCAGGTTTGACTTGCTGGACACATGAAGTAACATATAAAAGGGGTACACCTAATTCGGGCACCACGTCTCTTTCAGCTCTCTCCACCACTGCAATCAAGGACGGTCACCAAGGGCACGCCCCGCCGCACACGCACAACCATACAGCATCCTCTGCTTCCACGTCTTCAACCAACACTTTGGATGCTGAGCGGGCCGATCGCATTTCACGTCTTGCCGGCCTTGAGCGAGTGGCTACTGTCCGCGGTGCTCAAGCGTATCTAGCCGCTGGAGCCCAGGCAAACCAGCAGCAACACCAGTATCCTGGCTACTTTGATAATGCCGGAAATCCGTTGGGCAAAGAGAGAAGTACAGTCGGCAGTGCGTCTGCAACGGGGAGCCTGGGAGGGGGAACTACGTGGGCCAGTGGCAGCGATGTATATGATGCGGACAAGATGAGTGAAGACCAAGATGACGAAGTGAGTAGTGCGGGGCTAAGTGACGAGGGAAACGCAAGCCTGGTGGGTTTCGGAGAGGGCGCGAGTAGTACAATCAGCGGCCCTGTCTCGAGCTCGGGACGCGTGGCAGCAGGCTCAAAAATTGCAGGTGGACCGGGCAGCTCGGCGGCCACAAAACAGAGTCATCGAGACTCAGGCAGTCCTATGCAGGGGGTCCTGGAGGACAACCCTCAAACACCGAGTGGATTATCTTACGACGGAGATGAATTCGACACTACTACTCACAATGAGACTTATCGGCCAAGAGATGCGAGTTTGACTACGCAGCAGCGGGCGGAAGATTTTATGAGGGCAAGGCTAGGAAATGAAGCACGGAGGCCCCTCGGCAATCCCCAACAGGGGAATGCGCTCGGAAAACTTCACTTCGAAGAGAAGTAGAATTTTGAGTCGCTTGGACTGTGTCTGGGTTTCACAAGAGGCGTTGACTTGCTCTCAGCTTAAGGCTTGCTCTATGTCCGATTGTCCATTGTTTGGGGTTAGGCATCATGTACTGGGTCGATGCCACTACCCAAGGGGATACTTATGAAGCTATTTCTCTAGGATTGTGCTTTTAGAACTATGTATGTAAGATAGGTACCAAACCTTTCTCTACCCTCGATATGGTGTCATAGTGCATGAAGCCCTAAGGTTCGAGTACCTTAGGTACCTTAACCAACCCTGGATCGTCGCCTTAAGTCCCCGGCTTGGCACCTCTCGCTTAAAAACCGTTGCCAAAAGTGCGAACCATCATCTTAGAACACCGCCTTCCTTTGTCCTTTGTCCTCCGTTCCCGGGCTCCCCGCCAGCTTCGACACGACTTGCGGCCCTGCTTGTTGTCCTGAACAAGTTGCCCTCATTGCCTTGAGTAACTGCGCATACGTTCTTGAAGTTTTGCCCGATAGTCACCACGTCTATCATCAAGCTTGAGATACCCGCGAGGCACCCCGAGAATACTGCCTTTTACTCGAAACAATTCGTTGCGTTGAAATACCTGTGGCTTTTACTAGTCATGGCGGTTCCCACGCAATTCGCATGTAAGTCCAACCTTACTTCCAAGCGGCCTTTACGGTACTCGGATACTGGAAGCAAAAGTTAATGGCACCACTGCACTCTAGATCGGACTTTGAAAGAAATTGGCATTGTCGGTGCTGCTCCGGTTTACGAGCCTTTGCCCGGTTTTCAGAAGTTAGTGTTATATATCCCATCACTACAGTTCGCGGTCATGATCGAAGAGTGTGCGCTAATCGGTGTCAAAGGCCCGAAGGTAATCTGAGATGCTGTGTCTACTCCCCCTGCGGACGCTACTTTGCTTGGGCATCACCGGAAAGGTAAATGGAATGTGCGGTTTTCCCGGACGATGGCAGCTAATTGTTGCAGAGTCACGGTCGTTGATGCCTCTCTGGGTCACATGATAACTTTCTTACCCGCTGAAAACGTCTATGAATTAGGCTTCTCCCCTCTTGGCACCTTCATCATCACTTGGCAGCGACCGTCGAAAGACGAGAATGGTGACGCAGTCAAGAACCTAAAGGTCTGGAGGGTCGTTGAAGAAGATGAAGCAGACACCGGCGAGGACGAGCACAATGTCGTCGGCCGCTTTGTTCAAAAGTCCCAAACGGGGTGGAATCTTCAATACACGTATGATGAACGTTACTGCGCTAGGGTTGTCACGAATGAGATTCAAATTTATCAAAGCCATGATCTCGGTACGGTTTGGAACAAGCTACGGGTCGAGGGTGTAGCAGACTTTGCGGTGTCGCCTGGAGAAAACCATTCAATTGCTGTTTTCGTTCCAGAGCGTAAAGTAAGGCCATCCTTACATTTCTGCTGCAGAGCGACTACTGATGCCCTCCAAAGGGCCTACCGGCTGCTGTCAAGGTATTCAATGTGCCAAACTTCGATGTCGCTGTCTCGCAAAAGAACTTCTTTAAGGGGGATAAAGTTCAGCTAAAATGGAATATTGAGGGCACCAGTCTAATCGTGCTCGCTCAAACTGAGGTGGACAAGTCTGGTAAGAGCTATTATGGGGAGACAACTTTGTATCTTCTAAGTGCTAACGGCGGATTCGATTCGAGGATTGATTTAGGTGAGCTCACCAAGCATTGCTTTAGACCTCGTATAAACTATACTAAACCATCCCTAGACAAGGAGGGTCCTATTCACGATGTAAGCTGGTCACCAAATTCGAAAGAGTTTGGAGTCGTATACGGCTACATGCCAGCCAAGACGACTTTGTTCAACACCCGGGCCGTTGCCACGCACAATTTTGCTCTTGGACCACGGAACACCATTTTGTTCTCACCACACGGGCGGTTCGTGCTTACAGCCGGCTTTGGTAATTTGGCGGGTCAGATGGATGTTTATGACCTCGAGAAAGACCATCACAAGATATGCACCGTTGAAGCCAGCAATGCCAGCGTCTGCGAGTGGAGTCCAGACGGAAAGCATATTCTGACAGCAACAACAAGCCCTCGGCTGCGAGTAGATAATAGTGTAAGGATTTGGCATGTTGGAGGAGGACTGATGTACAACCAAGAAATGCAAGAGCTCTACCATGTTACCTGGAGGCCCCAATCAACAACAGCACATCCTCTGGATAATCCGCTACATCCCATACCTACTCCGCATTCATCCGTGTTAGCCTATCTGGGCACAGTCAAAACCCCTTCCAAACCTGCCGGAGCATATCGACCGCCTGGCGCTCGCGGTCAGGTCACTCCATTGGCGTTCAAGCGGGAGGACGAAGGGGGAGCAGCATATGTCAGCAATGGGGGGTTATCACTAGCGACAGGGTTCAACGGGTTTGGCAAGCCTCGAAAACGGGAGGTTCCTGGTGCGGAAGCTGCTTCCGAAGAGAGCGGAGCTGTGCCCCTGGTCTTCGCTGCTGATGGCGATGAGAATTTGTCGAAGGCGGCACTGAAGAACAAGAAAAAGCGAGAGGCAAAGAAGGCCAAAGAGGCGACTGATAAAGCCGCAGGACTTAACCCACCCGCTGATGGTGCCGCCCCTGTGACTACGCCGAGCGCCAACAAAAGTCCCGAAAGCAGAAACAGAGGATCGCACGAGAGAAATAGATCAAAGGGGAACTTGGAGACGCGCCCACGATCACAGCACGGGAAACGTGAACAAGCGCACCGTGAGCAATGTCACCCTATCCCACGGCATGCACACACTTCGACTGCGGCTGTCAATGGTAGCCAAGCGTCAGCCGCGGCCCCGGATCTCACAGTCACGTCACCAGATAGCGGGGGAAGTCCGCAAGACAAGAAGATCCGGGCGTTAACGAAGAAGTTGCGCGCCATAGACGACCTGAAGATGAGACGGGCAGGAGGTGAAAAGTTGGAGGGAACACAGATAAAGAAGATGGACACGGAGGATGGGGTGAGGAGAGAGCTAGAGTCCTTGGGGTGGACTGACTGATCAGAATGTCGGTGACTCTCTACCTACGATCTTTGGTGGGGAATGGGATGTCTCTTAAACATCACGAACATTGACTGGATGTAAAATTCGGTAGGCTTCATATAAGGTTGAGTTCTCCCGGGACACATAGCAGTAAGATGCTTGCAAAGCTTCGTGAAGGAGCCAGATCTAGCGACCCCATGAGAAAAGAGCTCCTAGCAGTCTAGCAAGATCATACACATAGACTTTGATCTCTGCCAAAACTCTCAAATTATGCAATATATCCAGTCCGACTATGCCGAAAATGTAGCGGCTGCACGATTATCCGGTTCAGGACATTATAAGTAGCACTTCCTCGTCCTACCGTACGAACCCTTGCCATCCTCACAGAGAACCCGCAGCAGGTACGGTCTCGCTCCGGCAATCCCCTCGACTGCAAGTCGATTGGGACAAACAGGCGCAGCAACGCTCTCCTTCCTTCCCTTGCGAGAATACAAACCATCCCGATACGCATAGAAAGTCGTTACGGATGCATTGCGGAATAGGACGGCAGCTTTTAATGTGTCGCGGGATATACTGGGCCAGGGGGACTGGTCTTCCCAGGGCTCTACCTTGGTCCCGCGGGTTCTGACAGGAAAGCGGCGAGGTAGGAAAATGAGGGACGAGGAAGGTGAGAGGAGAAGAGGGTCAGGAGAACAATTTAGAGCGCGTGACATGGAATGGATAGCTTGGTTTGGGTATCTAGACGCTTAAACGCAAAGAGGCCGGAGAAGCAAAGTAAGTAGGCAGGTGATAATTTACAATGAAAGGAAATCGACTTTCCTCTTGGGAGTTGTGCCATTGCGATAATCGCCGCTGTGCCCGTTTGACATGCGAGATAATATTCTCTCCATGCCATCCACATCAAGTTCACCCCTCGTCAGCAGGTGCTGGTCTGTGAACTTGGATAAGGACTGAGGCGGAACGGTTGTAGCTGGTACCCAAGGTTTCCGAGGAGGGCCGGCGATGATGAGGCGATGCTCCCCAGTGACAAGGATCTCGCTCATGGCGTCTGTATCAGCCTTGGGCCTGTGATTTTGATGCAGCTTGGGAATGATGGAAATGCCGTTCCTGACTTCGCCCCCTAATTGAATATTGTTGTATTCTTGTGGTTGGCCACTGACTCCTGCGCCGAAGAGGTTGCCAGAACCTTTCGATTTGTTTTGCCAGTGAGTAAAAAGGCTTGGTATAACCGTTATGCTGTCTTCATACCACAGCAGCAATGATTCGTCATCTACTTTGCTATTCGACGAATTATGTACGATGGTAACGAACAATCCACCTCGGCTCAGCCCAACTGTTTGGGCATTGGCAGTGGTCGTTGAGCCTGAAAACAGAGCCGCTTGTCTAGCTTTTCGAGTCCCAGGCGTCATGGGCGTAAGTTTCGATGTGTTCTCCTTACGACCGCTTGAAATCTTAACTAAGCTTTTCGACACGGGGGAGCTACCAATCCAGCCGCTGATTGCAAATGCCAGAGAAATTCCTCCCAACGAAGCACTTTGGACGTCGCCGTTGACCTTTGGACCAGCATGTTCGAGATCCCAAACACCCCATTCGCCATCCGCAAGCAGCACAACAATAGCTTTACCGCCCAGAACCCATTGTGCGCACAGAATTTCCTTCCGCCTGGCGATACGGTCCAAAGAGGTCTGGAAGCCGGGGTAGAGCGAGAAAACCCATGAGCCTTGATTAGAATCAGAATGGGGTTTGCAGTTGAAAACTCGAACAGCCCCTCGGGACTCTGCAACAGTTAAAAGCGAGTGCCGTGGCGCAGGAAAAAGCGAAGGGTTGAAGTTGACAGATATAGCTGGTGATGCAAGATTTTGTATTTGCCACGGAATGATTGGTTCGCGAGTTCTACTACCGTTCCCCAGAACGTCGCCTGTAAACGGTATTCTGTAGATCAAGAGGAGACCAGAAAGATCGTCGGAATGTGACGCAAGAAGAAACTCCCAGGATTGGTCTCTATTAGCAGGTCTTGACCGGCTACGGGTTGGGGAGCGCGAGGAGTTCCGGGACTGGGTCCGAGGATTATCGCGATAAACATCCGCCACATAAACATTCTCCAAGCCTTGGACAATCTGAGATGTTAATGTAATAGAGACACCCCTTGAGATGCTCTGATAATCTGCAACACTTGGGATGACAACCATCTGCTCTCCAAAATGGCCTCTTCCCGTATGGGGAACGGTGAATCCAGTCCTCATTTCGGGTCTGGCTTTACTTTGGGGTGATGGTGGCGTGATCGGTATAGATATAATCCTTACAGTCGAATCAGAGCATGCGGTAGCTACAATAATACTGGTAGTTAACAGCTTTGGCAAAGACTCCAGCGTAGTACGGTGTAGCTCTGACGGTAAGTGCGGGAATGAAAGATGCAGGACTTCAACCCCAAGTGAAAGATCCAGCTCCTGTATAATCGAATCGTAAGGTCTTAAGGCATCGAACTCCTCTTCTTCATCCTGGAAGATGGGATGATCAGTGTATGTCTTCGTCGGTTTTGCAGCTTCCTGCTCTTCACCGGAGTCGAGGATCATAATCTCATCATTGATTGTGCCATTGGTCTTAGGTTTCGCTTCCTGATGTCCGGGAACTTGCTTCAATGGCTTCCCACCTCTCCAAAGAATGTGAAGGCCCTGCTCGTGACCATATACGATGACACAAGAGCCATTGGGAGAAATCAAAGGATAGACTTTGGAAATGTGGACGCGGTGAGGTAACTCATAGCTGCAATCAAATCGTCAGCGTCCTCGATCGCTGTTTGAAATTGTGCAACTTACGAAGACTGAAGAAAGCCATCGATTGATATCACGGATGGTTTCATTCTGGCTTGGCTTGTATGTGTGAAGTATTTATGAAAGATGCCTAAGCGGAATACCTCAAATCTTGAAAAGTGATCATAGTATCAGGTTGGTTCTCATGGGAAAGGGCAGCTTGCGTGGCAAATACGTGAGGCCCCAGAGACTGGCGCAGATAAGGTCATGATAGCCTTTACGAGGAGATTCGCGGTACGCGCTTCTCGCGTCTAACACTAACAAGCACATAGGTTCCAATGACCATCTAAAGTATGCTAACGCTGTAATGAGAGAATCTGGTTCAATACAAGGTGATAGAAGAGAGGGGAAGAGCGAGTGGTCATGGCTTCGGTGACTTCGCTGGGCCTCCACTATCCATCAGCTATACCATTCCTAGTCGCCGAAGGCATTCTTCCCCCAGAACCTGCTGAGCACCTATACACATGGCAAACCATACACGGAGGCGGGCCAGAAAAGGATGGAGAGGGAGAAGAGCTGGTCACTACAGAGCATTGTGCTATCTGGTCTCGGGGGGGTGTCATTCAGAGGGTCTTTCGCTTCGAGATCGAAGGCGAGGCAATTACGCAAGCAGTCTTCGCCACATTTTCTCTCAAACCTCGAAAGAAGGCTGTTAGACAGACCACACAGTCTGCCAATGAATCCGAAAAGATAGATCTGAATGTCAGAAAATCCAGGGCGTCTGTGTCCTCAAGAAAAAAGATTCTTGGATCTTTTCTAAATTCTTCAATTCATGAGAACCACGCCTACTGTCTGTCTGGTTCCGAAACTTTTAGTAATGCGGACGCATCAGATTCTCGCGCTCTCGTTGTCATGTTAAAATCGCAAGCACATGTTTTCTTTCTGTCCGGTACAAGTCATATTGTGCATCTACCGTTCGAGGTGGATATGGTTTTTCCTTTGACGCATGGCATTCTTCTGCAACGGAAGCTACCCCAAGTGGCAGCGGTACCACCAACGCCCCAGCTGCCGTCGGCGCCGCCCAATTCCTTTGCAATGTCCGAACCAAGCTTTTCAGAAGCAGTACCCAGTTCCCAAGGCCGGAGTCAAAACAGCCTGGCGAACATGCACACATCGACAGAGTCAGACCAGCCTTTTCAGTCGTTACTAAGTGACCTCTTGCAAAGGTCGATTCATACTACAAAGACCGCACTCCCAAGAATGTTCTGCCTTACTGATCCACTTAGCGAGATGGGCATCGTAACTGCAGGAATCGTGACTAGTGGAGAGTTACTTGGTCAACACGGGGGTTTAGCAACCGACTATGTTGCCCTCGACGAGCGTGAGAGCCTTGTGTATGTATCATCAGAAGATGAGCTAGAGCATAACGAATCAACGATGTCGCCAGTGAGTCCGCTCATTTTAGCTGTGACCCGCAACCAACAAACTGGAGCCCACACTCTTTGGACCCTTGCGTATGTGAATCCTCATGCTGCGCTAAGTCCAAAAGGCCAACTTACATCAACCGCGAGCGGGAATCTGTCTCGCCGTCGCAGCTGGTATGGCCCCGGTGCAGGTACGGGCACCAACACTCCTATATCTCGAGGTACTATGGTTGGACGGGAAGGCTTTGGCGCTGTGAGGACGCGTGGCCACCCGAGTCGGGAGGGAATACTCGAACATGGCGCAACGGACAATCATGGCGATTTAATATCGCAATTAGACCCAGCCTTTGAGAATCCAGCTCTGCCTGCCAAATCTTCCCGGCGTGTGAGCTCGTTGCTCGCGCGAGCAGGCTTGTCCACAAGCCATGACGAATCAGCTTTCACTGATCTTGCAGGTGGTCATACTACAGTGATCGGTACCCGGAGAAGTACATACGGCTCTCGAATTAGCGCCGGTACTGAAATTGTAGAGGATCAACCTCGTTCTCGACCCACTAACGGACTTCGGTCAAGTTATGGTGGAATCAGCTCCTATGAATCGTCCTTCGAGGATACTATGGATGAGCTTGATAGTGCCGGCGACTTAGAGGCATTTGATAGCTCGGGCGAGAGTGAAATTGCTCAAGGATTGAGGAAGGAGATGGTTTTAAATAAAATCCAGAGTATACCAGGCGAAGGTGCAAACAATCAGCATTCTGGGATCAATAAAAGTGACTGTTTCAAGACCGAGATCTTTACATTGAGACCGCCAAGATACAGTCTCGCTGATGCCGACCAGGACTTTGGGGCCGTTTTCATGTGTCTCGTTGACCGGGCTGCTCGCACGCTCACAATTTTGCAGATTGGGCTACGAGCTCAAAGTTCTGGTAGGAGTGCAAAACGAACCCACCGACGAACAGCAGGTGGGGCTTCGAGGAATACACAGCTTCATGATTTCAGCATTGTTTGCTTGACCAATGAACGGGGCGTAATTGATGCCTGCAAAATCACGGATGGAGCCTGGTCTCGGATCCTTGTACTCAGCGAAACAGTGAATGGCACGGGTGAGCTATCACTGCGTGCTCCTTGGGGTGCCAAGCATCAAATCAAACTCCCTACTAGTCTTTGCGTTAATGACCCCTTTCAAGTAACAAATGGTGTTTCTCTACGGCAAAGGCGCGAAGGTGGATATAAGAGGGTACTTAGCAACGGACCACAAGCTCTACTGGCACTGCAGCATAGTGGAAGCAAAGGCCGGGTGGACGTCGTGGATTCAGACAGCCTTAGGCATCGTATCGAGGTGCAACTCGAGCCACATGACCCCAATGTAGGCGCAATCATCAGGATGTGCACATTGGTGCTGCCCGATTTCGAGAGAGATCGAGACTCCATACTTACTTGCTGGTGGAGCGTTATGTCATGGCTACACACTCGCCCAGGCGAAGAAATTGAAACAGAATGGACAGCTATGGTCACTGTCCTATTCTCGATGGCAGTCAACTTCATTGAGCACCGACACACCGAGGCGACCACGAGACAGAAGAAGCGAAAAGGAGGTCTTCTTAGGTCTAGCAGCGGCGCAAATACAGATCTCGAGAGCTGGGAAGCTATGATGGTTCAAGAGGGGAGTGAATGGGGAAATTCGCCTTCGTGGATGCAAGATGAAGCATGGCAGTGGACAGGGAAGCATGACAGCCCAGACGTCTGGCCAGATTCTTCCCAGTCAAAAAAACCACGATCATCCCGGACTTTCACACCCTTTACCACTGCTGCCGTACCCATGCCAAAAAAGTCTCCATACTTGCTTCATTGCATTTCACTAGCTCGAGGATTTATGAACTCACCCGGAGGCTTAGCAGCGGGTGGGCAGCATGGTTATCTTCCCACTGCTTCATCGAAGGACTCTGTTTGTCGGCAGACTGCGCTAGCTACTATAATCGTCGGTCTACATCTCTTTCGAGAGGAACTTAAATTAGACGTGCTGGCCGCGAATGTGCTCCACAAGCTTGCCCCTGTTCTCGCTCAGATTGGATCGTGGCTTGGCTGGGCCGCTTGGGGAGCATCAATTACCGGATATTATATGCTCGAGAGCTCCGATATGGAGTCCTGGTTGTTCGAAGACTCGGTCATTACCGACCTTAAAATACCGCCCGCCCCCTTCGAACCGCCTCAAATAGTGCAATTTATCGAGAATGCCAATTTGGACGCTAAGATTATCCCATTCATGTCTCTTCTAGATGTCGTAAGCTCTGCCGAAGCAGGACTCACAAGCAAAAGCACGGCAGAAGCATCAGGTCAGGTCCTAATGGAAATAACGCCAAGGACGGTAGCCATCGCCACCCTTCTCACTACGGATGCGCGAGGCTGCATGGATGCCCGAGTTGCGGAGATGGCTTCATGGGGACTAGACCTGTCTGTTCTGGAGACGCTACCAGAAAGCGTGGCCGTGTCTTTCCGAGCGGCACTTTCTCGCTGTCAAGCGCAATCATCGAAAACTTGGGATGAGAAGGTCCCAAATATTATCGGTAGAGACGACATAGCTATGCTCGAGCGTGACAACCGGACGATAAAGAGGCATGGTAGGTCGCTCACAACAACGTCTAATGAGGCCACGCGGGACGTTCATACTATCTGCAATTCAACCCTCGAAGTCGACACAATTGGCGCATATGATGGCTCGGCTGAATTAGACCGACAATCGATCACTCGAATGATATTCAAGGATGATCAGCGGTTCGCTGAAGCTGCCAAGTTGGTCCACCCATTGCACACACCCGTAGCCAGATGTACTCCTGAACCTGGTTGGTCGGACACCGATCTCCTGGAAGCACAACAAGAACTGGTAAAAACAATCGCAATACGAACTTTGTCCGTGTCACTTGGGCGAGGCTTAATCTTCTATAGCGCTCGTTTGCCGTTGTTGACAGAGAAATATCCAATTCATGGGTTTACCTTGAGCTGTGTCATGAAGCCTGCAAATACGACAGTCACAGCGGATCGAAATCAGTATACCGAGGAAAAAGTCTCCTGGGCTTTCTTCCACGCTGGTGTTGAGGCTGGCTTGAGCATCTCAAGGAACGCCAGGGGCATCGATACTTCCTGGATCCTCTTCAACAAACCTCACGAGCTCAAGAACCGCCATGCTGGATTCCTGCTTGCGTTAGGCCTCAATGGGCACTTAAGATCGATTGCTAAATGGGTAGCTTTCAAATATTTGACTCCGAAGCACACGATGACTTCAATTGGGCTCCTTTTGGGGCTTTCCGCATCCTATCTAGGTACGATGGACACTCTAATAACTCGACTTCTCTCTGTACACGTCACGCGAATGCTACCACCAGGCGCAGCTGAACTTAACCTCTCTCCTTTGACCCAAACCAGCGGTATTATGGGCATTGGGCTTCTCTATTGCAACACCCAGCATCGCCGGATGAGTGAAATCATGCTTTCAGAAATAGAGAATATGGATCAGGAAGATAACTCAAGCCCACATGATAGCCTGCGAGATGAAAGCTACAGACTTGCTGCAGGATTTGCCCTTGGCCTCATTAATCTAGGTCGAGGAAAAGACCTCAAAGGCTTGCACGACATGCACATCGTCGAGCGGCTGCTAGCTCTCGCTACTGTGACGAAGAAAGTGAACCTTGTCCATATCCTCGACAAAGCAACAGCAGCCGCTACTGTTGCTCTCGCCTTAATATTCATGAAAACCCATGACACAGCACTTGCTCAAAAGATCAATATTCCGGATACAATGCACCAGTTCGACTATGTCCGCCCTGATATATTCCTACTGCGTACTGTAGCGCGTAACCTCATTCTGTGGAACGAGATACGTGCCTCCGAAGGGTGGATGAGGATGCGATTGCCTTCCATCTACCAGCACAAGCTGAAGCTGGCCTCCGTCCGTGCTCTCATCAGCGAAGATATGCCTTTTTTAAACATTGTCGCCGGCCTTTGCTTCAGCATCGGACTCCGTTATGCCGGTACAGGTTCCCACGAAGTTCGAAACCTGTTAGCTCAATACCTCGACCAATTTATACGAATCTCCAGGCTACCGGCTCTGCACTATGATGGGAAATTCACCCGCATCACAGTTCGCAACTGTCAAGATGTAGTGTCGCTTTCTGCGGCCTGCGTTATGGCCGGCACAGGAGACCTTCACATCTTCCGCCGGCTGCGATCTCTTCACGGTAGAACAGATGTTGATATCCCCTACGGAAGCCATCTCGCTTCGCACTTCGCCATCGGCGTGCTATTCCTCGGTGGTGGCACCCACACCCTTGGCACCTCTAACATAGCAGTTGCAGCCCTCCTGTGTGCCTTCTACCCTCTCTTACCAAACACGATCCTCGACAACAAATCCCATCTCCAAGCCTTCCGCCACCTCTGGGTTCTCGCGGCGGAAGCACGCTGCTTGATTCCCCGAGATGTCGATACTCTTCGCCCTGTCTCCGTTCCCATTCTCGTCACTCTCCGCACAGGCTTAGATCTCGCAATGACAGCGCCCTGTCTCCTCCCAGAACTCAACACCGTCTCCAAAATCCAGACCCAAGACCCAGAGTACTGGCATATTACCCTCGACTTAGCCGATAACCCCGCCCATCGAGAAGCCTTCAGGCGTCACCAAAGCATCTACCTCCGCCGCCGTGCCGCCTACGACTCCCACACCTCCGTCTTCAGCGCTACCATGCAAGCCCTCAACGATGCTCAATCAGCGCTACAAATCGGCAAACAGGCTTATGAGTGGGTCTTCAGATTAGCTAGTTTCGAAGGGTTTGATCGGGCGGAGCAAGCACTTGTTCTGCCGCCGGATGTGGCAAGTGCGTTGTATAGGGGAACAAGGAGTACGGTGGTGGATGATCAGTTAGTGCTGGAGATGGGCTGTGTGGGGAGTAAGAGGAGTGAGAGGTTGTGGAATCTGAGGATTTTGATTGCGTGGATGGAGGGTTTGCAAGGGAATGGGGACAAGGGGGCGTGGTTGAGTAGGGAGGTTGTGGAGGGGTTGAGGACGAAGGTAGAGGTCAGACAGAATGAGATGCTTGGAAGATAAACAACTGAGAGTTATAGCCAGCGTGCTAGGTTTTTCGACGAGCAAGCACTGCGAGGCGTACCCAGTTTGGAGTTTGGGGCTTGAGATACCTATACCCATATTCATATATCGCTTTTACTTGATAACTATCGCATTTCGAAGTGTTTCATACCCAAAACGCTTGATCCTGATCTGTCATACGGCTACATCAGGTCTTGCAACAGTACTTTCTTTATTGACTTGAAGGTATTATTGCCTAGATTGTGTATTTGAATCTACTCTTCCCCGTTGACGCTTCTTGTATGAAGCCCCATTTCTTTGCGAGACAAGCCACGTGCTGTTCGGTTTGCCGCTCAAAAGGACGCCTAGCACGAACCCCTGGGGATAGCAGTTCTATTAGCACCATACTTGTATGGAATCTTAGTAACAATAGGCCGAGGGGAGGAAATGCTATATAAATCGCTTCCAATGGTTGGTCCCAAGTGGCGCCCCATATATCGTGAGTTTGGCAATTCGTTACAAAGTCCCGTGGTGTCAAGTTAGGATGTCAATATTGACGGATTTAGACCGGGGAAACAAGCCGAAGCCTAACTGCTATTCAAGTACATCAAGTCCGGCACTGGAGGCTTAAAAGGCCACTTTTCCCAAGCCAAGGCAAGGTTGTAAAACATCTCGGGCGTCATAACGCGGCAACGCAAATCCTCTATATTTCGGCAACCTCCCTTCCTTAAATCCTGGAGTGCAGGCACACGTGGAACAAGCGCTTCGAATGCTCCGGGTGCTAGCTGCTTGAGACCTACTGTGGGGGTTTGGTTACCGTGGGTGAAAACCCTGGCCACGATCATGTCCAAGTAGATTGCTTGCGCCGTTGTCAGAGGATATGGGTTAGGAAATCTGGGTTGGATGTCGAGAAGAGCTATATCTTTTGGTTTGTAGAAATTGTAATCTTGCGCTATGAGAGGTTCCGCTGTGCGTTGATCCCACATCAGGAGTGGAGGATTTTGGACGAATGCTTTCCTGTCATCCACGATGAATTTGAATGCCATGGAGCGGCGATTAGTCACGTTGTCTAGTCGAGTCTTCAATTCGCGAGTTCGCCGGTCAACCTCTTCGAGCTTCTCCCGTCGTTCCGCCTCGCTAAGGCCATCTTGGTAGGCATCAAGCTCAAGAGAGTCTAGCTTCTCCTGTTCACCGATCAGATGGAGTACGTCTATTTTTTCCCGTTGTTGGCTTTTTAGGTTACGCTCCATCTCCATCAATCGTACCCAATCAGGACTATGAGTACGTGGATCGTTGCGCCTTTTGTTCGTTCGGACACCCGGCGGACCTCCGATAAATTGTGACAGCTTGCCTGACTCAAAATCAGCCTTCAACTGGCGTAGTTCCTTGTGCCACTCGCGAGAATTGTCAGGAAGTGTGCCATCCGATTCACGTAGTGCCACAGCATCACCGCTAGTCGATCCCTGTAGAATATCCTGAACTTTTCTCTGCATTCCGTCCTGACGCTCCACCGGTATCTGAATGTTCTTTCTTCGCATTCGCTCCGCTACCTGCTTGCCACTCTCAATGTTGAGGAAGTCCTCCCGGTGTTGTTTTAACTCCCTAACAGAAGCTGAGGCGCCACCAACTATCTCTTCAACCTGGCAGGTCATCTCCAAGGCCAAGGCAATTTTTCTACGGTGGCAAACAGTTCGTGGGAGGAGAGCTTGCTTCTCCACCTCCGGTACCCACAGGAGCATCCTCACGGGCCCATGAGCGTGGAAGCCAGACCTAGTTCTGATGTCATTCGTGAAACTTATTATCGCCTGATGAGACTCGTGACCCAAGCCAGTTTGCGGCTTTTGACGCTCACTACGTGATGATGCATTCACAACGATCAGCAGGGAGTCATTCGGTGCTGCAGGCTCACGGAAAGTGTTTTCGGAGAGTTGTAGGTTAGGTAAAAGTCCCTCTGTAATGTATTTCTGAGCTTGCCAGGGAGTGCGACCGTCCCAGTCCCTCAAATGATATCGAGAGCCGGGAGCGTCAAGGAGAGGCTTAAGGAGTGGGAGGTATGTGTCCTTTCTCGGCTCCACAAGGATGTGACTTCGGGGTTTCAGATAATCATGAAGTTTGGAGGACCATAGCCCTGGCCCAGGGTTAATATCTATGATGGTACAACCGACGTGACGTTGGAGAGATGGACCAAGGCGCTGGAGGATGTCATCTATAGCAAGTTAGAAGAATGTAATTTCAGGCGTAATAGAGCTGCAGTCAACCTACCACAAAGATCCGGACTCACAACATGAAAGCGAACTCTCCCTTCCCGGGTGGCTAAAAGCGCTTTTGCCAAAGGGTAAGTCTTGGTAGCTTTCTTTTTAAGAACTGTACTTGCCATGCTAGTTGCAGTCTTTAAGGTGCGCAACAAGCACAGAGCGATGGGCTAAACATTGTACAAGATGGATCCTAACTTCCTGGTAGGTAATTGTTTAGTCTGTGGGTACAGGCGGTCTATTGGATTTGTAGTGTGATGTTAGATAATCGATATAAACGGGGATCAATGAAAAATTATGCCCCCTCGGCCCCTACAAGTCAAAATTTCAGTCATGATCGATTCTGACAATACAAAACGATCTAGGCAACGACATCGAGCTGACCATATTTCAGCCGAGCCTTGACCCGTACACTGGGCCACCAAGCAGGAGAGGAATACACAAATATGGCAGGACACGGCAACGACCTCAAAGCTATTCCATCAAAACCAATAAACGTGGAGCAGATTGTAAAAAGCGCTCAAAGCTACGATTTTAACCCTCTTATACCGCTCAAATATTGGCTGCGTACTGCTAGTACGTTGCTGAAGGAGGTATGGGCTGCTACTATCTACGTCTACTAACCTTACACCAGCTAATGATAATTTCGTAGGCCGAGATCTACGAGCATGAAGGCAACGACCAGCAGACATATTTGTTACTCTATAGGCACGCACAGCTAGTTGTACGGAACCTGGCGACTCACCCACATGCAAGACGACAGGAAAATCGTCTTGCTCTAGCACAAGCGAAACGAGACGTCGAGAGCGGCATCAAGAAGCTCGAAGTGCTCAAGCCGCGTATCAACAAACGCTATGAAAGATACGAGCAGCTAATACGTGACCGCGATGCCAGGAAAGCATCGAGTAGTACTGCGAAATTATTTCCTCCTCTAGACCAGAATCCGTCGACCAAGCAGAGTATCCATACGCGGCTACCTTCAGATTCGGTTTTTAGTAACGGAACGGAGACCCTCGCGGCTGGGGATAACAGAGACTTTGCCGTTAAGCTGGCTCACAAAGAAATCAGACGGCGAGCTAGCGCAAGGAAAACCACTCGGCAAGCTGGAATATCGGAGGAGGAGGAACAAGAGAGGCGGACAGCAGGGTTATGGGGCAACTGGGAAGAGGCTTTGGCCGAAAACGACCGAGGGATCGACCAAGAAACACTACGCCGGCAAATGCAGAATGTGCGCCTACAGGTCGACGGCGCAGTACGAGGTGTTTCTCAGAATGCTGGCTTTCGTCCACCACTTGAGGACCAGAGGTTTCCTTATCGTTATCCATCGATCCCTGAACATAGTGCCAGAGAGCCAGAGATAATTCCTGCTTCTCCTCCATTCTTGGGAGATTTATCACAGCGAGGTTCGTCACTACCACCGCGGCCTCCGCCTAAGAACGACGAACCGTTGCTGTACAGCGAGGCTTTGCCTCCTAGGCTAGGAAAGGATCTCGACTCTTCCTGTGAGATTCCATCCAGATCTTCAACGTCCAGCCCTACTTTTCAGGATCTCAAACCTTCGGGTTTCACATTCAAACCTTCGGCTTACCTGGAGAATGGTACTCCGCTCCGCACCATCTTCCTGCCCCTGAATCTTCGTCATCGATTCCTCTCTCTCGCCCTCCCGAACACCCGTGCCAATCTCGAAACCTGCGGGGTATTGTGTGGCACTCTAATCTCGAACGCTCTATTTGTTTCCAAGTTAGTGATACCAGAACAAGAAAGCACATCAGACACTTGCGAAACGATGAACGAGAGCGGCCTCTTCGACTACGTTGATGGGGAGGACCTAATGGTGCTTGGTTGGATCCACACACATCCGACGCAGACCTGTTTCATGAGCTCCAGGGACCTCCACACTCATTGTGGATATCAGGTGATGATGCCGGAAAGTATCGCTATTGTTTGTGCGCCGAGCAAGGGAGAGTGCGTTGTCGCATGTGATTTTGATATGCCAAGGCTAACACTGTAATAGTTGGGGCGTATTCCGCCTGACTGATCCCCCAGGCATGAAGTCTGTGTTGAACTGTAGTCAGACCGGTCTCTTTCATCCGCATTCCGAAAGTAACATCTACACGGACGCGTTAAGGCCCGGACATGTCTATGAAGCTGAAGGTTTAGAGTTTGAAGTCATAGATTTAAGGCCCTCGCGCTAATTCGAGCGCGTGTATTCGGAGACGAGCGTTGCGTTGTGACAACACACTCATGTGCAGCTGGAATATGAAATGGCATGAGAAACACAGGCCTGCTGATAGACAAAGCTTCATCCATTCGATCGCAGCTAAGGTAGCTCGTGTACCAGGCTGTTCGAAGGCGGTGGTCTGTGCCTCATTACCTTAAGTCAACTAGAGTTTCCGGCGATAATCTTCGTTGGTTCATCCTAGCCTCTCCAGACTCTACTCTTTGGCCATTCTCCTCGCGACCCTAGCTTCTTCTGCCCTAATCTCCTTCTCGGTTCTTTTTCTTTCAATCACCTCTGCCGCCCTTCTCAAGCCTTGCATTTCCAGTTGCCGTTTCCTCTGACAGTATTCATACATAGCGAAGGACCCAAAGCAGAACGTACCCACAGCCCAGTTGCAAGCCCGGAATATTGGCGCTACTTCCGTCAGACAATGTGCTGTTGGGTGACCTACAACACTTACCACCCATAATAACACGTATCCCGCCGATACCGAAACCAGCTCCGATGCCCGTTAGTAGCGCATCTCGTACGCATGGTTTCTTGTGCACCTCTTTGAGCTCCTGCAATCTGACAGACTTCATCGCCTCCAGTAAGCCAGCGTCTTTCGGTCTTCCGCCTGCAGTATTTAGACCGCCTCCGGGCAACGCATTTACATTTTCCGGCGCTATTGGAGCATTGAAGGTTTCGTAGGTCCTACTCTGAGATGTAGGGGTTGTCGAAGAAGTTGCAGGATCTAATGGCGCCTTTTGTGGCTCCCGTGTGTCTGCTGCCATTCCTAAACGGAGATCAGGATGTAGTTGATGGCTGTCAGGGCTGTCTTAGCAGAGAAAGTGCAGACTGCACATCTGCTATGCAAGTGCGGGAGCTATAGCTTAGTGGTGCGACAGGGTCCAACAGCACGCGTCACCCACTTTAGCAAGACGCGTTAAATGTCACGCGTATTCGCGACCACGAACCTTTGACCAGAGCAACACATTGGAGGCTCTGAGCACTCAAAGGGCCTCTCAATTCTAAAGCATAGGCCCACCTTAACTAGGTCTAAGCGTGGTATACATGAAATGCGAATACGCATAGATGTACCTGCTTTGAAGCCACTCAGTTCCCGCCCAGCAAACTATGCCTTCAAGAAAACCAGACCGAAGCTATGGGCGAACTTTCCGTTTATCAAAACCATCATTCAATCCGAAACGTCCCAAGACTGTCGACTCATCAACGCTTCGTTCAAGTGAAGCAACGTCGCAAGATGAAAAACTTCAAGCTACCCGCCTCGCCAACGCCATTGATGAGTCGATGGGATTCGCGCGTTACGAATCTGGAAAGAAAAGAGTGGGATGGCTCATCAATATGCATAGTACTACAGTTGAAGACGAAAATATCCCAGGGGGTCGTGCTGGTGTGGATTATTACTTTTTGGAGGATGACGGAGGGAGTTTCAAAGCCACTGTTGAATACGTTCCGTATTTCTTAATCGCTGTCAGGAAAGGACGAGAGGCTGAAGTAGAAGAATGGTGTCGGAGAAAATTCGAGGGTCTGGTGAAGGGACTGAAACGGATTGAGAAGGAGGACTTGCAAATGCCGAATCACTTACTCGGTTATCGTAGGATATTCTTACAGTTGTCTTTTGAAAATGTTGGAGATTTGTTAGGAGTCAGGAAGGTACTCATGCCGATTGCAGAGAACAACAAAAAGAACATGACTGCGATGGATACATATGCAGAAGTTGCTGGGTGAGCTTTACTACATTTTGACGACATCTGTGATGCTAATTAGCTCTGAAGTGCTAACGCAGGTTTTGATCCCTACGATGATGAACGAGATGACAGTAGACGACTAAATGGCATAGCGGATGTGAGTGATTATATTGTTGATATTCGGGAATACGATGTCCCTTATCATGTACGGGTTGCAATTGATAAAAGTTCGTCTATCGGATTGAATCGAAATGACTTGAATAATAACTATCTTAGATGTAAGAATCGGGAAATGGTATACGGTAGAAGCCAAACATGGCGTCACAAATCTTACTTGCAATGAGGAGCGAATTCAGAGAGCGGATCCTATCGTCCTCGCGTACGATATCGAAACAACAAAATTACCCCTGAAATTCCCGGATGCCATCATAGATCAAATTATGATGATTTCCTATATGATAGACGGCCAAGGTTTCCTGATCACGAACCGAGAAATCGTTTCCGAAGACATCGCTGACTTCGAATATACACCTAAACCGGAGTATGATGGTCCTTTCCTTGTCTTCAACGAGCCGGATGAAAGAGCCGTCATCGAGCGGTTCTTCGCGCATATCAAGGAAGCCAAACCGACCGTGATTGCGACCTATAACGGTGATTTCTTTGACTGGCCGTTCATCGAGGCAAGAGCAAGTGTTCTAGGCATCGATATGTACCACGAGATAGGCTTCCGAAAAAACAGTGAAGACATCTACCAAAGCGACTATGGTGTTCACATGGACTGTTTCAGCTGGGTCAGTAGAGACAGCTATCTGCCGCAAGGTAGCAGAGGTCTCAAAGCTGTCACCGTTGCCAAACTTGGCTACGATCCTGACGAGCTGGATCCGGAGCTTATGACCCGCTATGCGAGCGAGCGACCCCAGACTTTAGCAGAGTACTCCGTTTCCGACGCGGTAGCGACGTACTACCTCTACATGAAATACGTTCATCCCTTTATATTCTCATTGTGTAATATTATTCCTCTGAACCCAGACGACGTACTACGAAAAGGTACTGGGACACTTTGCGAGATGTTACTCATGGTGCAAGCCTATGAGAAGGGTATTGTGCTTCCCAACAAGCACAAAGAGCCGAATGAAACCTTTTGGAACGGTCATCTTCTTGAATCGGAGACGTATGTTGGAGGACATGTCGAGAGTATCGAAGCAGGGGTCTTTCGGAGTGACATACCCGTCAACTTCGCTTTAGACACCACCGCCATCGATGAACTTGTCCGAGACCTTGATGCTGCGCTGCGTTTCAGCTTAGTTGTGGAAGAGAAGAAGTGTTTGGAAGATGTCACGAACTATGAAGAAGTTAAGGCGCAGATCGTTTCAAAACTCGAAAGTCTAAAGAGAACGCCAAATCGGAATGAGAGACCCTCAATCTATCATCTGGATGTAGCTTCCATGTACCCGAATATCATGACAACTAACCGATTGCAGCCCGACTCGATGATTGAAGAGTCCGACTGCGCAGCCTGCGATTTCAACCGACCCAAAAAAACCTGCGATCGAAGGATGCCATGGTCTTGGAGAGGAGAATTTCTTCCCGCGCAAAAGAATGAGTATAACATGGTCAGACACGCCCTCGAGAATGAGCGTTTCCCAAGTCGGCATCCTAACAATCCATCCCGGACGTTCCAAGACCTGAGCGTCGAAGAGCAGGCCAGCATGGTTAAGAAGCGTTTGACGGAGTACAGTAAGAAGATCTACCATAAAATCCATGAGACGAAGACAATCGAGCGAGAGGCTATCGTCTGTCAGCGAGAAAACCCTTTTTACGTTGATACTGTGAAGAATTTCCGTGATCGTCGATATGATTTCAAGGGCAAGCAAAAAGCATGGAAGGGCAAGACGGAAGCATTGAAGTCGTCCGGGGCGTCAGCTGGGGAAATTGAGGAGTCAAGCAAGATGATCATCCTCTTTGATTCGCTTCAGCTGGCTCATAAGGTTATATTGAACAGTTTCTATGGATACGTCATGCGCAAAGGATCCCGATGGTACTCCATGGAGATGGCTGGGGTCACTTGCCTTACCGGAGCCCATATCATCCAGATGGCGCGAGAGCTGGTTGAGCGCATAGGAAGACCTTTGGAACTCGACACTGACGGTATTTGGTGCATGTTGCCGGCCACGTTTCCTGAAAACGTTGCTTTCACTCTCAAAAATGGGAAAAAATTGACAATTTCCTATCCGTGTACAATGCTCAACCATCTTGTGCATGGAAAATTCACGAACCATCAATATCAAGAACTCATCGATCCACAGACTTTCAAATATGAGACGCATAGTGATAACACCATTTTCTTCGAAGTTGATGGGCCGTATAGAGCGATGATCCTGCCTACGTCGAAGGAGGAAGACAAGAACCTTAAAAAGCGATATGCGGTCTTCAATCACGATGGCAGCCTCGCTGAGCTTAAAGGATTTGAAGTTAAGAGGAGAGGAGAACTCAAACTCATTAAGATATTCCAGACGCAGATATTCAAGTTCTTTCTGGAAGGAACCACGTTGGTCGAAACTTATACGTCCGTAGCCAAGATCGCGAACCGTTGGCTCGATGTACTGCATCAACATGGGTCAACTCTTGCAGACGAAGAACTCATCGATCTCATCTGTGAAAATAGGAGCATGTCAAAAGCTTTAGAGGAGTACGGCGCACAGAAGTCGACGTCGATCACTACCGCCAAACGTCTTGCAGAATTCCTGGGGGCGCAGATGGTGAAGGATAAAGGTTTGAATTGCAAATACATTATATGTTCGAAGCCGAAGAATGCACCCGTGACAGAGCGGGCTATACCTGTGGCTATTTTCTCCGCAGATGAGCAAGTGAAGCGCTATTTTTTACGCAAATGGATGCGAGAGGATCCGACAGACATGAATCCTCGGAGCCTCATTGATTGGGAGTATTATTTAGAACGCTTGAGCTCCGTGATTCAGAAGCTTATCACGATACCTGCGGCATTGCAAAAAGTGCGGAATCCTGTTCCTAGGGTTGGGCACCCGGACTGGCTTCAACGCCGAATTAATGTCAAGGACGATAGACTTAAGCAGAAGAAAATGACCGACCTTTTCGATAAGACACCCTTATCTGAGGTCCCCACCAATACTTTGGATCACCGACTGCCCATGGACTTGGAAGACTTCGGATCAACCCAGTTATCGAAAGCGAAACCAGGCCAAGTGACTCGGATGGCGCAGAAGCGAAAAGCGCCCGAGGAATCGAGCAAAGTGAATCCAGATCCTTATGCCAGCCTCCCGTTAACGATGCCGTCAATGACAGAAGATTATGAGGGATTTCTCCGCTACCAGAAAATGAAGTGGAAAATTCAGAAACAAGCGCGGATTCGTAGACGGCAGCTCTTCGGTGAGCGGAGCAATATAGCATCAGAGTCTTTGGGAGGCATGTTTCGCAATCAGGCTCAAATGCTTTTCACTAGCACATGGCAAATAATACAGCTCCGAGAATCTGAAACGCCTGGGCAGATCCGAGCGTTCGTCTTGATCGACAAAAAGGTTCATGCTCTGACTGTGAACGTTCCTCGACAACTATTCCTAAACCTCAATGGGAAGGACCTGCCAGACGTCGACATTGACGGCTGTAAGGTTGAGAAGGTTACCCATACACTTCCAAACGGACATCCATCGGTACATTTGTTCAGATTGATCATGTCAGAAGAGGTCTACCTTGGGGAAGCCCAGAAGCTCGCTTTGATGTTCAATCATCCTAGTGTAGAAGGTGTCTATGAGAAGCAAGTACCTCTGAGCGTAAGGGCGGTCCTAGAACTTGGTAGTGTGTGCACATTCGATGAAAATCAGCAAGGAGTATTAGGCAAAGGCCTTGAGCGTGGCTTCGATCTCTCAGCTTTATTGCGAATCCCACCTAAACAGCCGTACCTTTCGCAGGTAGAAATGGGCTTCATCTTCCTTTACCATCTAGTTGCTGGCGAGCGACAAATATTTGCGTTATTCTCCACTGTTAGAAACGAAGCGTACATCATTATTCTAAACCGTAACAGAGACTCCCAAGGTCTACCAAATGCTGAGAAGATTTATTTGGAGCTTCTAGCCCGACGGATCGAAGATAATGGCGGCGAGCCATGGCAACACATCTTTGACTATCAAGAAAAGCTCAGCTTCAAAACATCTCAGGTGACGACAAAACGGAAAGCATACCTTGAGCTCGGAGACACAATGAAGAAATTGAGGAGTGATGAGAGCAGACCGACGATGCTCGTGATACAGTCACCTCAGAGACGGTTACTGGTTAACGATGTACCGGCTCTGAACGATCTACCGATCCTTGCTCTGAAGGCTGAAACTTCAGACAGCAATCTTCCTCCGCTCGGATGGCAGGGGTTTGTATTCAAGTGCCTCATCAACCATTACCTCACTCTAGGATTGTGGATCAGCCACCTAATTGAGCTTGCGAGATACGGGGACGTCCCACTATGTAACTTGGAGAGAGATGACCCGCGCTTCCTCATCGACATTGCGTATGCAAGACGCTTGCAGAAAAGCAACGTAGTTCTGTGGTGGTCCGGTGGCCCATTACCAGATCATGCTGGGTATGAGAAGGACGATATGTTAAGCCGCATGGAGACAGTCGAGATGCCGGCAGTCAACAACCCGGGGACGTACTCATCGGTTTGCATAGAGCTCGATATTCGGAATCTACCGATCAATACCATCTTGACTTCATCTTTGATTAACGAGCTCGAAGGCAGCGATTCCGTTGCTTTTAATCCGGCGGCCCCGTCCGAAGATGATGGTAACGATGGTACAAGCTGTTTGTATTCCAACAATGCTTTTGCTTCCGCAGGGGTCACTGTTCTTCGGCAGATGGTGAAAGCCTGGTGGACAGAAGCCTGCAAAGGCAGTACCATGGCCGACCTCATGGTCCAACATCTTGTGCGCTGGGTTGAGAACCCGGACTCCTTTCTCTACGATCGCTCCCTGAAATACTATGTGCAAATGATGTCGCGAAAAGCCTTTCAGCAGCTCATGACGGACTTCAAGCGGGTAGGCTCACATGTTGTTTTCGCTAATGCGAATCGCCTTCTACTTCAGACCACCAAAGCGGAAGTTGGCAATGCCTACGCTTACAGCCAATACATCCTGAAATCCATCAAGGCCAAGCCGCTGTTCCATTTTCTTGACATGGACGTTAAGGAGTACTGGGACTATCTGGTATGGTACGACGAGTTCAATTATGGCGGTAAAGCGTGTCAGGAAGTGGTGGAAGCCGAGTCTCAAACCCTAGATACGATCATGCACTGGCAACTCAACACCTTCCTGCCACCCCGATACCATCCAATCTTCCACGACTGGATCGTCGAATTCATCGAACTCATGCACAACCTCAAACGTCCTCGCCAGCTCCTCTCCAGCGCCTCTCCCAACTCAACGCCTCGCTCGACTCAGCTTCCTGTGCGCCCCCTCGCTTCTGACGACGACGACGACACGAACGACCTCAACAAAGGTATCTTCACCCAATCGATCTGCAAACCACTAAAACGCCAAATCCTCTCCCTCCTCTCCCGCTACCGTTCCGAACTCGCCCACCCCACACTTGCAGGCGACCACTCCTTTCCCCTCGTCCCCGGCTCCCATCTCAACCTCGAAAACACCCACCCAGTCCTCCAACTCGTCAAATCAATCATGCACGTCTTTTCGCTTGATAAGACCATAGCAATGGAAGCCCGCCTCCTGCGCAAAGACCTTCTCGCCTTCTTCGAAATCAGGGAATTCAGCCCTCAGGCCCGTTTCGAAAACCCTAGCTCGAGCCTCAAGCTCGAGCAGCTCAGCTGCGACCACTGCACTATGGCCCGCGATCTCGATCTCTGTCGGGACGAGGACGTCTTACCGCCCAGCGGCCCTCCAACCGAGGCCGCAAGCAAAGCTACGTGGAAATGCAACACCTGCAATTGCGAATACGACCGCCTGGCCATTGAAGAAAGGCTCATCGCAAGAGTGCAGAGAGTGCTGGTAGAATGGCAGACGCAGGACTTGCAGTGTGGCAAATGCCGGAAGATTCGCGTGAACGATTTCATGGAGCATTGTGGGTGTAGCGGGCAGTGGGTAGCCAGCGTGGATAGGAGCAGGGTGGTGAGAGAGATGAAGGTGCTGGAGAGGGTGGCGGCGAGTTATGGGTTGAGGATGCTTGGCCAGGTTGTGGGGGAGGTTTTGGTGGATATGTGATGACTGCTTCTCATATATTTTTGGCTGGGGAGGGGCGTTAGGACAAATGCGCATTTAATGGACTTTGGGCAGTGGGCGTTAGCTTTTGGCGGGTGAAGAGTCGTTAGATTCTGTATGATATCCTCGCACTGGTTGCCTCTGCTTTACCAAGTACACACAACTCATATCTAGGTCCTGGGTTCCAAGAATATCCCGGCTCGCATTTCCGGGCCTATTCTCTTCAGTACTCTTCTTACTCCAACTAGATCTCAGCCTAGTACCAGCTATGTTGAAAGCAGCACAAGGAGCGCCTATAGTTGTAGCTTGGGCGGATGGCTGGAGGTGGTTGCAGGAAATCTAGTCGGAAAGGTGTGTGAAGGGGCCGAGGATAGGGCAGGGGAAGTGTTCAAAGAACGTGATGGAGGATTGATTAGACCAAGAAGTTCTAGCAGTGGGCGGAGGCATTGGGAATTGGGTCTGTGTGATGTGGTTGGCAACAAACCAATTAAGATTTATAAGGCTTTGTCGTTTAGGAGGGACTCATGTACTCGGTATAGGAGGGATTAAGTTCAATCAATACAATAGCTAGGAGGCGTAGTGAACCACAAGGGTGACGTCATTCTATGTGTAAATGACAACGAGGAAGGGCAGCGTAGATAAGGGGCACGAGACTTATGGGGTTCTCGGACCGCTCTATGCTGCCCATCCTAACCTGTAACTGCTTCAAAACAGCTCAAGCTCGACTTATGGGAGGTATGGTAGCGACTATCGTAGTATTAAAAGATCTCATGTGCCCGGGTAGGGCGAAGATTGTCAGGTGAAAGTTGGCGGAAAATTATATTAGAGACGGAGTTAGGATCATAGGATAAGGGATTTGATGGATCACTCGAGGCTGAACATTAATTCGTATATAGGTATACCAAAAGGGAGAAAGACATGCAAGAACGGACGATACCTCGACTATGAGTACATCAGACACCTGACTTTTGCTCTGTACCAAGTTATACAGCAATTACAGTGCAAGGACAAAGTATAGAAATCACTTCGTTTTCGGAAGTACTTTCGCCTGCTCCAGCTCATTAAGGCATTCTGATAACGAATCCCCATGTGTCGACGTAGCTACAATAGCCATCAGCTTCGCGAATGCATAGTCCAAAGCCCAGCTTATTAAGAGCAAAGGATTGATACATAGGTACCCAGTCCATCCTAGTTTCCTAGCCTTACTCATACTTTTCACGAGGTTGTAATCTCGACCTAGCACAAACCCCAAGCATCCCCACGTCGCCTTCTCCAAGCGATGGCTGCTCGCAAGCTTGCCTCAAGCCTTCTTCACATCCTCTCTTTGACTCCACTTGATTAGATCGATCCTCTGCTCCACCTTCCCTTGCCCGAATCTACCCTCCAAGCCCATCTCTACCGCAATTCCAGCAATTGGCGGCTTCTCGGCAAGTGGCATTGTGCTTCCGGCATCCTTGCCAATGTCAGTTTCGAATTGGTTGGCTGGGGTTTTGCACCCGAAGCGGCGGGCCAACTTCGGCCACATTTTCTGCCACGACTCAGTATCGCCATTGACGACGTTGAAGGCCTGATTGCTGCATTTGGGTTCTTGGGCTGCCCAGAGATTGAAAGAGGCGTGAAGGCGGGAATAGGTAAAGCAGTCAAAATACGTGTAGAACTTTTCACTACCGGGAAAGAGCAGGGTACCATTCATTTCCTTAGAAATGGAAGCATAAATGGCGACAGAGGTAGCGAGGTTCATGAACCAACCCTTAGCGACGCCAATAACATCGTTTGGGTAAGTGACCACCCAATCCCACGACGCACTTTTGGCTTTCTCTTTTAATTTTGTTCTGTTGACGATAATAGAAGTTGGGAGGGCGGCCAGGGCCGTCGATCCAAGGATCCGACTCCTCCATTGGGTTCTTAGGCTGCCCCAAGTGAACGCCGTATTGCTTTGCACCAGCGGTAAGAATCACCCTTTTGAGCTTTTTTGCTGCGCCGGTAATCTCTAGAGCTTCAAGGAAGTTCTTGAGCATTGCCCTGTAAGTGGAAGACCATATGAGGCTTCGACTTCGTTCTGTGATAGAGGCGTATCTTACCATTCACATCCCAATTTTCCTGTTCGTTATCTTTTTGTAAATATGCCGCGAAAAAAACATCTTCTCCTTCCACACCTCGTAGTTGCTTCGCCATACCTTTCGGATCCTGGGTGAGGTCGAGATTGTCATGCTTGACATTCGAAGGGTATGCTTCTTTCTGGCTTCTTGACATCGCGTGGACTGTTTCCCATCGCTCGGAATCTTTTCCCAGAGCGTGAACGATCTATCAACCGAGGATGCCTGCCCAATAGGAGAGAAGTCAGCAATCAGCCATGGTTCGTAGGTTTAGCGGCTAGTAGGATCAACCAAACCTGTGGCCCCAGTAACAATCGCTGAGGGCATATTATGGCTCAAAGGCGTGGTTATGCTTTATTGTGACTTTGCGTAGAATAGCTGCTCTGTAGATATAGAGGATGGAAACATAGGAGGCGATGTTTGAAGTATGTACAAGATTTTTACCTGATGGACGACGAAAAACCGAGGACTACGTAAGAGTGACGTGACCGTAATGCATCGGAAAGAGCTTTGTTGAGTCGAACGTCCGTGGCATGTGAGAGGAATACAGAGAAAACGATTCTGGATAGACGACGTGGATGTGCACATCAAGTTTGAATACGAGGTAGGTCTGGCGAAAGTATTACCTCCTCGTGGGTTCTGAGTGGTTTGAATATCCGGATGGAATGAGAGCCAAATGACATGGAATTACGTCAAAGAAGCCCAATTTCTTATCCGATGCCATGAATTCGGTAGATGACAGAGTGAATGGGAAGAGTAGGCGATGGAAGCAATTCTTCAATCCATACATACATAGTTTCTTTGCGCCAGTATCCCCGGTACATTGCGTTATTGCTTCTTTGCTGATGACCCGCTTCGCAGTTGCTGTTTGATCTCCTCGAGGTAATGATCTAGGAATTTCTTGCTCTCAGAGCCATGCTCTACGAGGAAAGACATCGTCAGCCTGGAAAAAAGTTCAACAGCTTCTAATGGAGAGGCTTACTTTCTATGTTTGTCCCTCCCATGTCCTCAGGATCCACTCCATGTCTCATTTGCCGCACCCTCTTGTGCACATTTTGGACAGCCCGATGAAATGCTGGGGTTTGAAGCAGCTATAGCGATATGTGAGTTGCTATAAATTGTGATGATGCTAGCGTCGCCATACCCGGTTCGTAAGCCAAAGCTGTAATTGTCAGTGGGGGCGTGAATGTGCTATTGGAAGTGAGGATAATACCTCGAAAATGCGGAGCCACATTGTCATCGTGGGTATTTCTCAAACCGCCCGAGTCAATGCATGCTCTACCATCAACAAGGCAATCATCTAGACTCGTGAAGGGAGAAAGGTACCGCGATAGAAAATGCTGATGTTGATACCTTTTTGGTATAGTTGTGGTTTTGAATGCGGAGAAAGAATTGTGTGGCAACATGGGAAATCTACAGATCTATTTGTGGAACGAGCAGTAGCGACTACCCTGTAAAGAGAATGCTGGGGTAAACCACCACGCCTCACTGAGGGAGGCTAAAGGATTGTTCACGAGCCTGCTTTCGTTTGCTTACACTGGCTCTCTGATCGAATCACGACCTTCAAGCTGCTCGCCAGATCGCACGTTCTATCGCCATGTGATGCAGTTTCACAGCTACGATTCATTGATTCTAGCTCTACATTTCGGCCCCGACTCTCGTAGCTTTCAATTCTCCTCAAGAAAGTCTGGCTTTGCTTTTGCTCAGACGAATATATCAAAGAGACTGCCCAAAGTCGGGTTTGCTTGATCATTCGGAATTTGCTTGCGCACACCTGATACATCACCGCGACGTGGCGTCATCGTCATCATATCCAGCTATTGGAGACCAAAAAGGGGCAGGACTCCCCCAAAGAGGGCTCTCTACTGCGCTTGATAGTTTCTGCATACCACAGACCCTCTTCTCCCTCCTGCGGAGACCGTCTTTCAGATGTAAATGCGCTGTTCTGAAACATGAATCCTACCTTGGGGCGAGGACTTAGCACGTCAGCGTCGAAAAGGGCTCGTTCCACCGACAGTCAGCGCTCACTGAGTAATCCGGTCCCCAAGGCATCAAGAACCGAAAACGAGGAGGATGAACAAGAACAAGAAAGCCAAGGCGATACTAGCGTCCCTGCGTTCTTGCGTCAATCAAAAGCCGGTAAGCTGCATACGCGAGGCAAGCCCGCATACCGCAGCGGCTGGTACGGAAATCCTCACTGACATCAACAAGAAATTCATACAAAATTCGAAGAATTAGAATGGCAACAGCAGCTTCGCATTGCACACGGTCGTAGCGATCCGTCTTCACAATGGGTGCAGGAGACCACTTCTCAGGTCAAACTCCGGAATCGCTATCTCAATGTCCAACCTTGGGAAAAGTCCCGAGTGCACCTCAACGTAGCAGAAGGCCAGTGTGATTATATCAATGCTTCGCCCATTTCTCTGAAAGATCCCCGTACAAATATCGAGACCGTTTACATTGCAGCACAGGTAAGTCAGCTATTTATCTTTTCCCTCATGCAACGTAACATTGACCAAAGTTCTACAGGGTCCAAAGCAAGCAGGCCTAAGTCATTTCTGGCAGATGATTTGGCAGGAGACAGCAGATGTAGCGGTAATTGTAATGCTCACGCGAACAGCAGAATCCGGCAGAGAAAAATGCCATCAGTACTTTCCGTTGGACGTGGAAGGCGAAGCTTTTCCATTAGATCCAATAGATGAAACAGATGCTGCAACATATACAGCTAGAGGCAGCATCAAGCTTCTCGAAGCCGACTTTGACGAGAGCTCCAGATCGACAATTCGAAAATTGCTTCTGACGTATGGCGAGAAATCAAAAACTGTCTGGCACTTGCTGTATGGCGGCTGGCCAGATTTTGCGGTACCCGAGGACGAGAACTGTGCTGCATTACTTGAGCTCATAAAGATCTCCAACGAGAAGAATCCTATTGCCAACAATCCAAGGATAATACACTGCAGCGCCGGCGTTGGTAGATCCGGAACATTCATCGCCCTCGAATATCTCCTGACCCAGCTGGATTCCGGCGCACTGGAAGAATCCAAAGATGAAGAAGACATGATCTACGACGTGGTGAATCGCCTCCGCGAACAGCGTATGACAATGGTCCAAAGCGAAGTCCAGTATCAGTTCTTGTACCATGTCGTCCGCGAGCAACTTCTTAAGAAAAAGGCTACGGCAGCTGCGGCAGCTGGTAACGGAGAGCCGTCACCAAAGCTTCGGAAAACTGCGAGCACGGCATTCTTTAGTGGTGGGAGAAAAGGAAGTGACGCAGGAATTGCAAGTGGAACTAGTGAAGAGGTGAGGCAGGATGATGGCATCACCCCGGGTGCACCATGAAATGCTTCATGCTTCGAACCTGGTGTGAACGGTCACCGTGAATGGTCCTGTAGCCACCGCTCGCCTGGTACTTTCTCTTTCGTCGGTGGAGATGTTGTGTTACTTATAACAAGCGTTGCTATCAACGCTTTTTTCTTAGTGGGTGGAGGCATGGCATTTGTAGCAGGTGTTCTTGCGGCATACCTTTCATGGCATTGGTGGCGAAAGGCAAGTTGATATCGGTTTCATTGAGTATTCATAGGGTTCATTTTAAGCGTGATTAACATCTTGGGGTTTGAAGCATTTCAGGTTGTCGCTGGAGTTTGGAAGGAATGTGCCATACTCCGAATGCATTGTTGAGTCCTGGGATAAGATTTGCGAGTTTTATTAAAGGTCTAGATCGTGTACATGTGTGCAACATTGAATTGACCATTCAACGCTTCCAAGCCTCTCGTATATTTCACGGTTAGACAGTTTGAGAATCTCAGGGCAAAGCAGTTTCAGACATAGATTCTCGTGGTGCATCTAATGTTGGCAAACCCTTTGCAACGCAATATCTCCATCCTGTAAGCCCTCCGTGCCCCTCAAACTATAGCCGCACTCGCCGTTTTTGCGGCATTGGCTGCCTGCTGCGGGTTAATCTTCTTCCCATCCTTGTTGAATCTAACTCTTGGAGGTGGGGCACGGTTGCGCCGACCTTCTCGTGAGCGAACGCTGATTGCCAACCATCAGTACTTGTTGTTTCATCTTTTGATCGGAAGGGTTAGGAAACACGGGAAAAGGGCAGAGATACCGAACGATCTTGCCGTGGATGGCGCAGGAAACGCAGTACTGGAGTTTGAGATACATTTTTGGGACAGCGTATTCGGGGAAGACTGAGGCGTCGGAGATATCACCTAAAGACGATTCCAATGTTAGTCGACCTTGAATCGGATGGCGAGGAGTATCTGCAGGAGATGAATGCGGTGGCAACGTCTCTAAAGCGAACACGTACGGATGGCAGCGGATTCGACCATGTTACGGATAGTAAATCTCTTTATTGCCTTGTCCTTGGGCGTACATCTTGAGCAGTTGGAGCATCGGATTGGCTTGACGTGACCGCGTCCTTTCTTGTTGCGCCCACTAAGACGAGAATATTAGCTTCTGGCGTCCCTGAGATGGTTTTTGGTAGGTTGCCGTACTTTGAGGCTCGCTTTTTGACCATAGTGATGGATCTGGTAAAAGTTAGCACACCACGAACTGGTTTTCGAAAGCTGTCATCATGAAATGGCCGCTTACTGTACTCGAATGCGCTCACGGTGGGAGAGATGGCAATTTAGTAATGTCGTCGAGATGCTGCTTGCAATTCATCCAGAGTGTGCTCGCTTAGCGGGCCCTTATCTGGCCCTTGTTCGTGGGCACGGAAAAGATCTTATCAGCCCAAAGTGGAAAGGAGTGATTCGCTAGCTTTGTTTACTGGAAAGTGTTGCCGGAATACCTTCAATAAGGTGGAGTTCTGAACCTCATGTAATTTCTGTTGTGGAAGAACTGGTTCTCAATTTGCACATCTTACATACACATTCTAAAGCTGTATACATTCTTGCTAGGGTCATCATGTCTGCTGCCGGCGGAACTTTCAGAGGCACGCCTAGCAGGGGCCAGGGGAGGGGACAAGTTCCTGCTTTCGAGAACAGCCCCTCAAATATACCTCGACCGAAGCTGGAATCGCAAGCAAGCTCCACAATACAGAGTGACAATGGCATGTCGACCCTAAGTGCTAGTAGGCAGAAGCAGTCGAAGCGCGATGAGGTACACAGAGTCGACTTGGATTCCGCCTAATGCGTCCCTATACTGACAGCCACGCGTAGGCCATCAGAAAGAGGATGGAGGCCGACCTCAGCAAGAAAAAGGGTAACCCGTCGCGTGCTCGACACACAAGAAAGGCTCCACCTGGTACGGTTCTGGCCTTGAAGCCGAGTCAAGCTCTCCAGATCAAACCAAACACCACTGTTGCTGAGGCCGCCCAGCTTATGGCTGCCAAACGGGAAGATTGTGTCCTGGTTACAGATGATGATGATCGCATTGCTGGAATTTTTACGGCCAAGGATCTTGCGTTTCGAGTAGTAGGGGCTGGCATAAAAGCGAGGGATGTAACTATATCAGAAATCATGACCAAGAATCCCCTGTGTGCCAGGACAGACACCAGTGCCACGGATGCACTTGATCTCATGGTTAGAAAAGGCTTCCGACATCTACCGGTCATGGACGAGAACCAAGACATCTCTGGTATACTGGACATCACGAAATGTTTCTACGACGCTATGGAGAAGCTCGAGCGTGCTTATAGCTCTTCCCGGAAACTGTACGATGCGCTCGAAGGTGTGCAATCAGAACTTGGATCGAGTCAGCCACAGCAAATCATACAGTATGTTGAGGCTTTGAGGCAGAAAATGTCTGGGCCAACGCTGGAGTCGGTTCTCAATGGACTTCCACCCACCACAGTGAACGTACGGACCTCCGTGAGAGAAGCAGCAGCACTGATGAAAGAAAATCACACTACTGCTGTGCTGGTGCAAGACCAGGGTTCTATTACTGGTATATTTACTAGTAAAGACGTCGTACTCCGGGTCATTGCTCCTGGATTGGACCCCGCAAACTGCAGCGTGGTTAGAGTGATGACTCCACATCCAGATTTCGCGCCTATGGATATGAGTATACAGGCTGCGCTGAGGAAAATGCACGATGGTCACTATCTCAACCTTCCAGTAATGAACGAGCCTGGAGAAATCGTTGGTATGGTGGATGTGCTTAAGCTAACATATGCAACACTAGAGCAGGTAAGTCTAAATAAGTTGTTGCAGTACCATGAACCTGCTGACTGAATTCAAGATCAATACAATGTCAACGGGAGACAGCGAGGGTCCCGCATGGAGCAAATTCTGGCTCTCTTTGGACAATGAATCAGAGTCAATGGTGTCAGGCGAGGGCAGTCACCGCCCACATACGCCAGGTCATAGATCGCTAATGTCCCCTGATATATCGTCGCGCCCTCTTGTGGAACGTGTCGATAGTGTGCAGCCGCACGAGTCAGCGTCGCACAACGGAGACGACTCCCATTCAGACATAGCGGAAACCCCGTTCCCTTCGTCAACTGTCGAGGACTCGCCGTTCCCTTTCAAATTCAAAGCACCCAGCGGGCGCGTTCACCGACTGCAGGTCACTGCTTCAGCTGGAATGGCAGAACTTATTGCCAACGTTACTGCCAAATTGGGCTCGGAAGCTAATGCAATTGGGGGAGAACCTACTCTAAAAGACGGTAAATTAGGAAAGTCTGGATATGCGCTCAGCTATCTCGACAACGAAGGTGACACAGTGTCCATCACCACCGACCAAGACCTCTTGGATGCTATATCGCTTTCTCGCAAAAACCATCTCGACAAAGTCGATCTCTTTGTGCATGACCCGGAAAAGCCACCGATCTCGGCAACTGTAGATCCTCATCCAGCACTGTCAAAACCACTTACGCCACCCCCATCAACCGTCCGAGAACGAAGGAAAGTGCACGAAGACGGCGACGAGATGGAAACGCCCGTCAAAAGGGGACGCAAAGACGTCGCACAAACCAAGCAGCAAGAGCAGCTTATTGGGGGGGTACCAAACGACTTGCTTCTCCCAGGAGCAGTGGTGACATTGGCTGTGGTTATCATCGCCGTCTTCACATTCAGTCGCTCTAGCCGTTGAGGTGTGATTACACAAGAAGACCTTTGATAGATTTCTACTTCAACTTGTTTAGGGCTCCGGGCGCTAATAGCAATTGTAATTCTACCTTACATATTTTATATCTGATAGTGACATATAGTACCTAGTTCAGAGCATTTAGCAGCGGGCTTGAGGCTTGAGACTTGAGGCTTGAGACTTGAGGCTTGGATGTCCTTCAATGCACATGCACAAATGAACAAGGCAATCCTGCTTTAGGCTTTGCGGAAGGTCTCTTGCATCCCGTGAGATGGCCTGTCACGCTGCGGCCTTACAGCCGAGGGGTTGGCGTCGCGAGAAACATTTTTTCCCCCGGAGGGCAAGTGAGTTTGCATGCACAACACGCGAAAACCCCACCATCAGGTACCTACCTACCTACAGAGCATCACCTTGCTTACATTCTCTCAGTCCGCAAAGTTCTCCGAGAACAACAGATGTAGCTCTACCCTTTTGATCTACCTAGCTAGGCACAATACTGACAGAAGAGGCGTCCTCTTACTCTCACACTAGACTACACGCATGCTTTTTCATAGCATTTCCTAAGGGGCATTACAGATTCTCACATTAATTGTGATTGTTTCACGCGATGTCTGTCCTACCAAATGAAATACTTTCTGCCCTGGCGCAGCTTCTCCAAGGTCTTGCTTCGGCAGACAACCACACGCGATCTTTTGCAGAGGAGCAACTGAATACAGAATGGGTCACAGCACGGCCCGACGTGCTATTGATGGGGCTAGTAGAGCAAATGCAAATTGCTCAGGATACATCGGTATAACTCAAAATTCTCGTTCCGCTGTTAGAGGGTTTTCTTCGGGTTTCACTGACTCTAGACTGTGATTCTAGTCACGCGCATTTGCTGCCGTCCTCTTTCGGCGTATCTCAACAAAGACGCGGAAACTTCCAGGAAGCGATGAGTCCAAGGAGTTGTTTTTGACGCTACAGCAGGCGCAGAAGGTAGCAATAAGACAGAAACTGCTTGAGTGTCTGCACAATGAGCCACTGGCACAGGTCAGACATAAGATTGGCGATGCCGTAGCTGAGGTCGCCAGGCAATACACAGATGACGGTACGTGAAAGCCGAGCAGTCGGAAACAGAGATGAGGCTAGATGAACTGATAGCTGGCAAATTATAGGCGAGAATTGGCAGGAGCTCCTGCAAGTCCTCTTCCATGCTAGCCAGTCGCCAGATGCTGGGCAGAGAGAAGGGGCTTTTCAAATATTTACAACAACTCCTGGCATTATTGAGAAGCAGCATGAGGATACAGTATTGACAGCTTTCACCAAGGGATTCAAGGACGACAATGTTTTGGTGCAACGCCAGAGCCTGACGATCGTATGGATTTTGCTGACGACTAGATAGGTAAGAATCGCAGCTATGGAGGCATTTGCTTCATTCTTTGGGTCGATACACAAGAGGGGGCAGAAGAAATACTACTCCTTGGTCCCTGAAATATTAAACATCCTACCGCCACTTAAAGCGGATATTGACTCCGACAATCTTTCAAAGGCGCTGGTCGCTCTCATAGAGCTCGCGGAGGAGGCCCCAGCAATGTTCAAGCCCTTGTTTCACAATCTTGTTCAATTCAGCATTACCGTAATTCAGGACAAAGATCTTGGAGACCAGGTTCGGCAAAACGCGCTGGAGCTGATGGGGACCTTTGCAGACTACAGCGCAGCTATGTGCAGGAAAGATTCTTCCTACACCTCGGACATGGTTACACAATGCCTGAGTTTAATGACTGACGTTGGTATGGACGATGATGATGCTTCGGAATGGGTTGCTTCAGAAGATGTAAGCGCCGCCAATCCTGCATGATACTTTTTAGTGATGCTTGACCAGCTCGACGTTGAGGAAAGCGATCTCAATCACGTTGCGGGTGAGCAATGTATGGACCGACTCGCCAACAAACTTGGAGGCCAGGCTGTCCTTCCACCCACCTTCAGCTGGCTACCACGAATGATGACTTCCACGGCCTGGCGCGACCGTCATGCTGCGCTAATGGCAATATCCGCGATTTCTGAAGGCTGTAGAGATTTAATGATCGGCGAACTAGATAAGGTACTAGATCTGGTCATTCCAGCGCTTCGAGATCCTCACCCACGGGTGCGGTGGGCAGGCTGCAATGCGTTGGGCCAAATGAGTACAGATTTTGCTGGTACAATGCAAGAGAAATACCATCAGGTTGTGTTGACAAACATTATTCCCGTACTCGATTCGCCTGAGACTCGTATACAATCACACGCAGCTGCTGCTTTGGTGAACTTTTGCGAAGAGGCCGAGAAGGCTACCCTCGAGCCTTACCTCGATGATCTATTAAGTCACCTCTTACTGTTACTACAAAATGACAATAAGCGCTACGTACAAGAGCAGGCTCTTTCTACGATTGCAACGATTGCCGATTCAGCTGAAACTGCCTTTGGAAAATACTATGATACCCTGATGCCTCTGTTGTTTACTGTCTTGAGAGAGGATCAGTCAAAGGAGTTCAGATTGTTACGGGCAAAAGCAATGGAATGTGCCACTTTGATTGCATTGGCTGTTGGCAAGGCGAAAATGGGACAAGATGCGCTGGATCTTGTGCAGCTTCTGGGGTCAATACAAGAGAAAATCACAGACCCCGATGATCCACAATCTCAGTACCTCCTACACTGTTGGGGGCGGATGTGCCGAGTCTTGGGCCGCGACTTCGTGCCATATCTAGCGGGCGTCATGCCGCCATTGATGGAGCTTGCCAGTGCCAAAGCTGATATACAGCTCCTCGACGATGATGAACAGATATCCAGTTTCCAGCAAGAAGAGGGTTGGGAGCTAGTACCATTGAAAGGCAAAGTGATAGGTATCAAAACCTCTACACTTGAAGATAAGCACATGGCAATCGAGCTCATTGTCATTTATGCGCAACAACTTGAAGAGGCATTCGAACCCTACGTTCTTGAGATCATGGACAAGGTTGCGTTGCCTGGTTTAGCATTCTTCTTCCATGATCCGGTACGAATTGCATCTGCTAAGAGCGTACCGATGCTTCTTAACTCTTACAAGAAAGCTCATGGCGAAAGATCTGCGTCTATGGCAAAATTATGGGAGCTCGCGGTGGAAAAAATCCTAGAAGTCTTGAGCGCCGAACCAGCGATCGATACACTCGCGGAGATGTATCAATGCTTTTACGAATCCGTCGAGGTTCTTGGCAAGGACTGCCTCAGTCCGACTCACATGGCCGCCTTTATCGAGTCTGCGAAGTCAACAATAGAAGACTATCAGGTGCGAGTAAAGAAGCGTGCTGAAGACAATCAAGACATCGAAGATGGAGAGGAAGAATCAGAGGAGATGCTGTTCGCGATCGAAGATGACCAAACGCTGCTCTCGGATATGAACAAAGCCTTCCACACGATCTTCAAGAACCAAGAAACATCCTTCCTCCCGGCGTGGCAGCGTCTAATCCCATTCTACCAAGAATTTGCTACTAGCTCAGACTCCACCCAACGGCAATGGGCGCTTTGCATCTATGACGACGTGCTTGAATTCTGTGGTGATCAGAGCTGGAGCTATCAAAACCATATTCGGCAGCCGCTCATCGACGGGATGCAAGACACTGTTCCGGCGAACCGGCAAGCAGCCTGCTATGGTATTGGTATAGCTGCGCAGAAAGGTGGCGCGCCCTGGTCAGATTTCGTAGCCCAGAGTTTGCAAGTGTTGTTCAGCATCTGCCAAACTCCGTACGCTCGGGAAGACGACCACATCTACGCAACCGAAAATGCTTGCGCCAGTATCTCCAAGATTTTGCAGGCTAATGCAAGTAAAGTGCCGAACATTCAAGAAGTGATCTCCCTATGGATCAGCACTTTACCAGTGGTTAACGATGAAGAGGCTGCCCCTTACGCTTACATGTTTCTAGCGGGGCTAATTGACCAGTAAGACCCCTTTCCCTAGCGGTCCATGAGTTTCCGGCGCGTTTGCTAATAAGGAGACATAGGCGACATCCTGCCGTAATCGCTGCTGCCGATAAAACTTTCGTAGCTATTGCCTTGGCCCTCGAAGCAGAGACTTTGCAAGGCGCAACAGCACAGCGGGTAGCGACAGCTGGGAAAACTTTGGTGCAAACGGCAGGAATAGATGCCAACAGGATTCTAGCAACTTTAACCCCGGAAACGCAACAGACGGTGAGGAGCTACTTTGCGTGAAGAAGATACCCCGGAGATACAAAGGAGGGCAGGAAGATACGAGAAATGTGGGGACATGAATTGATGCATTACGTTTGGGTTATGGAAGAGGTTCTGATCAGATCAGAAGACCTAGAGGATTAGCTTGTTTGCCTTAATAAGGAGGTCAGGGTTTTTGCGTGCAGAGAGCTTAGATCTAATCAGATGTTGCATTCGGAGACTTCAGGAGTAATTCAAACCCCAAGCATGCCATATTTGTAATGCCCATGTGGAAACCTTTCCCTTCTGATATTCCAGCCCTATGAAAGCAAAAGCAGTGACTGCGCGAAAACGCGTCGAATAATAACCGAGAGCTTCGACTATCTTCTAACCAGAATTGATATTTACCTTTACCAAGACGCCAAGTTCGTACCTGACCCAGCTAGTTACGGTATCTCTAGAAATACTGTTCACATGGTTTTGTAATATTCCACTGCTGTAGTCATCTAAAACCTACTTAAGAGATCCTAAATCACCACCACTATGTCATTTGGAGGACAAACACCCACGATAATTGTCCTGAAAGAAGGGACCGATGCCTCACAAGGGAAGGGGCAAGTTGTATCGAACATCCTGGCATGCCTCAGTGTTCAAGATACAATAAGGAGTACGCTTGGACCGTATGGCGGTGATCTGCTGTTGGTTGACGAAAATGGTCGCCAAACTATTACGAACGACGGAGCAACTGTCATGAAAGTGTGTAGGCCTACCCCAAATTTAGAGGCATATCTTAAATCAATGCTCTAGCTCCTCGACATTGTCCACCCAGCAGCACGGATCCTCACAGACATAGCCCGCTCACAAGATGCCGAAGTAGGAGATGGCACAACATCAGTGGTAGTCTTAGCGGGAGAGATACTCAAAGAGATCAAAGAGCATGTAGAACAGGGAGTAAGTTCGCAGACTATTATTAAGGGTTTAAGAAGAGCGTCAGCGATGGCAGTCAACAAGATTAAAGAGATCGCCGTGAATACGAGCGAAGGGAACCAGAGGGACACACTGAGGAAGTTAGCGGCTACGGCAATGAGCAGTAAACTAATACATCGGAATGCGGACTTCTTCACCAAGAGTATTTTATCCGAGAGGCTTTGAGAAGGAGCAATGATTACTGACACGCCTGCTAGTGGTTGTTGATGCTGTGCTTTCCCTTGATCAGGATGACCTCAATGAGAAGCTTATTGGTATCAAGAAAGTCACCGGCGGTGCATTACAAGATTCACTTTTCGTCAACGGTGTGGCTTTCAAGAAAACTTTCTCGTACGCCGGCTTCGAGCAACAGCCAAAAAGCTTCGATAACCCAAAGATTGTATGTCTGAACGTGGAGTTGGAGCTGAAGAGTGAAAAAGACAACGCCGAAGTCCGAGTGGAGCAGGTCTCAGAGTACCAGGCTATTGTGGATGCAGAGTGGCAGATTATCTACAATAAGATGGAGGCATTGTATAAGACAGGCGCAAAAGTTGTGCTCAGCAAATTACCGATAGGTGATTTAGCTACACAGTCGGTCTTCCTTGATTTATTCAGAAGTTTTCAACTAAGTTCCGCGCAGATATTTTGCAGACCGCGACGTTTTCTGCGCTGGCCGAGTTTCGGCGGACGATCTGGAGCGCGTAGTGCAGGCAACTGGTGGTAGCGTCTCGTCAACATGTTCAGATATTCGATCCGAGCATTTAGGTACTTGTGGGCATTTTGACGAACGACAGATAGGTGGGGAAAGATTCAACTTTTTCGAAGGATGTCCTGCCTCGAAGACTTGTACATTGGTACTTCGGGGAGGAGCGGAACAATTCATCGCAGAAGTGGAGAGGAGTCTCCACGACGCGATCATGATAGTCAAGCGAGCTATACGAAACAATAGTATTGTTGCTGGTGGGGGTGCATGTGAGGTATACATCTAATCTTCTTTTTGGTTTTCTCCCGCCTAGACAGCGCAGAAACCTGACCACCAGATACTGCAGATGGAAGTGTCGCTGTATCTACACAAGTTCGCGGACCAAAACATTCCGCGAAAACAGCAAGCAATAGTCAAGGCCTTTGCCAAAGCCCTCGAGGTAATTCCCCGCCAACTATGCGACAACGCCGGCTTTGACGCTACCAATATCCTGACTCAGCTGCGTGTGGAGCACCGCAAGGGCAACATTTGGGCTGGGGTAGACTTCGATAACGAGGGTGTGAGAGACAATCTGAAGGCTTTCGTATGGGAGCCCAGTCTTGTCAAAGTCAATGCAGTGCAAGCGGCAGTGGAGGCGAGTTGTCTGATCTTGAGCGTGGATGAAACGATAAGTATGGAGTTGCTTCTCCATAGTTGATGATAAGTTGTGGCTAATATGGGGTTTCAGAAAACGAGCAGTCACAGGATCCGCAAGCTCCGCAGCGTGGATTACCGCCCGGTGCGGCGCAGCGAGCGCTGAGAGCGAGAGGGAGAGGGATGCCAAGAAGATGATGGAGGTTTAGCTTGTTTATATGAACATCGCTCCCTCCGGCCAACTCGGATAGATGTTTGACAATACCCGGCAAGAGCATATCATATACACATCAAGCCATTCAATTACTTGCTTTCGTATGTTACATTCCAACCTCGAGAATGACCTGTAAGACATAAACCATGCAAAGCAGGAACGCCAAGATACAATGAGCTGCTTGGAGATCAAAGGATATCTGAAGCTCTAACACTAGCCATGCCCCATATCTACGAAAATACATATCTTTGGAACACCTCACTCAAACTCCCCTTTCACTGTGAATACAACCAACTGGTCATTTTTGGACGTTCCCTCCATCTTCGCCCACGTCTGTACTGCTTGGCGTCAAACCGTCGCCATCACCGCTCTCTTCCCCACCCATGTCATCCCACACTTCATCCTGTCCCTCAACGATTCCATTTTCCTGCCTGCTTGAACCTCCTGCACTCAATTCCACGTCCCCTTCCTGCGGAAGGACGCCGTACCCCTTCTTCGCCCTCCGCCGATCCAACATGCGCTTATGATACAAAGTACACAATCCCAATGCGGATAGTGAACCCACAAGATTGGCGGCTATATCCAGTGGATCGAATTTGCGATCAATCAGGAGGAGTCCTTGGAGGACCTCAGAGCCTAGCCCCAGACAGAAGGTTATGGACACGAGGGTTATGTTGAAGGTACGGCGGCGAGTAGTGTCAAGGATCCAGTAGAAGGTGAGAGTGAGGACGAAGAATATAAGAAAGTGAAGGACTTTGTCACTGACTTGAGGGACCTGGAGTGGTCTCAAGCCAATATAGGCGGAGAGGAGGAGGAGGAGAGCGAAGCCGGCTGGATGTTGAAGAAGTCAGGAAGTGGGGGAGGGGTTGCGGAGGAGAGTGGAGAGGCAGGCAACTCACCAGCAAAGGTATATCGGATGCGCATACTGTATAGCTGCGCTAAGCACTGGTCATAGTAGATACGGGGTCATCGTTCACAGTCGGTAAGGTAGAGGGAAGTACTTCGTACGGTAAATCGCATGTTTGAGACGACGAGCTTGCCCTGGTGGCCTCCAGCTGTGAAAGTAGGATGACTAAAGCCAGCCCTATGGCTTGGCGCAACTCAGTCCCGTCTTTGAACCTCACTTCATGTTCATGGGACAAGATCGCAGTAATCGAGACAAACTTTGCCATCATTTTGCTCCACCACCCCATCGGTTTGGATCCAAAAAACTGCTGGTACTAACCAAGCAACATGTTAGCTATCGCTCAATGTCACTTTCACTAACACGCGACACATCAGAGAGCTTCACAGCGGAGTGCTTCCACGCTGGAGCACATCCCTGCTCTCGGCACGCCAAGAGGGGCATGAACCATGTCGTCGCTGAAGAATAATATCAATTCCACCCACGCAGTACTGGGGACCCAACTTCGTGATGCGCTACACGTCAACGGCTATTACGCAACTCCTCCGAGGTCTCGAACACCCAATGGCCTTCATACGCCCGCGAAACAGTCCCACTTTGGCAGTGCAATTGAAGAGCTTGGCGCAGAGGAAGATCCGAAGTTGTCGGTCTTCAAAGAGTTATATGCGCGAAGTGAGGCGAGGCTAGAGTCGCTCTTCGAAGAGGAAGTTGATGAGACTGCGGGGGGCGCAATACCTGAAGACAATCAACTGGGGGACCACGATGGCGCCGTCGAAGAGGGTACACAGACCAAGGTCACTGCAGCACCCAAGAAACCTGCCAGAGCCATTGATGAGGACGACTATGACGAGTCGGATGGTGAAGATGAAGCGCCTGTCATGGTGTCGCCGACCAAGTCAAAAATTGCCCCCACGGTTACCGTCATTCCAGGCATTCAATCAGTGCCAATGCAACGCCATATATCTTCAAATTCGGCGATGGTAATCATTAAGCGTTCATCATCATCAGGACCAGTGAAATCGTCAGAGGATGTGCGGAAGAAGCTTGAAGAGGACAAAAAGGCAACGGAAGATGCCGCAAAGCGTAGCTTTCATACGTTATTCTACACGCTTGAGAATGACAGAGATGCTATGCTGGACCAGAAGAAGCTAGAGGAGTCTGAGCGCCAGGTTGATGTGGAAATGGGTGGGACTGGTAGCGGTGGACATAGTGTGAATGGGCCGTCTTCGGGAACTGCACAGCAAGGGACCTTAAGCCAAACGAATCTTGGGGCGTCAAGCTTGACCTTTAAGCATCTAATTGCTCGCATTGACGCCAAGAGAGATCAAGTCCGTGCTTCTGATGCTGAGCTTAGGAGTCTGATGAGTGAGGTAAGGAAGAATAGGAGCAAGTGGGCAAGCGAAGAGAAAGTCGGGCAAGAAGAACTGTACGAGGCTGCTGAGAGAGTTTTGACAGAACTGAAAGCTTATATCGAGCATTCGACGGCCTTTATCACAAGGGTCAACAAACGGGAAGCCCCTGACTATTACAACGGTAGGATTCGCACAGTACATATTGGGGATGCAGCAGCTGACATTAGATTCCAGTGATCAAACACCCGATGGATCTTGGTACCATGACTAAGAAACTCAAGGCTGTTCAGTACAAGTCCAAGCAAGAATTTGTAGATGATCTCAGTCTGATCTGGGCCAATTGCTTGAGATATAACGCTAACCCCGAGCACTTCCTTCGTCGTCATGCATTGTTCATGCGTAAGAAGGCCGAAGAGCTTGTGCCTATGATCCCGGCCATTATTATAAAAGACCGCGCAGACGTCGAAGCAGAAGAGCGTCGGCTCTTGAACGGCGATGCTGATATAGATGGTGGCGAAGAGAGTGATGATGAGCCAATTATATCTTCAAGAGGACGGAAGGCACCGGGTAAAAAGTCAAAGAAAGGCTCTGCCGCTAGAAAAGCGCCGGCTGGCGCTCACGAGAGTTCTCCTGCTGCAGATGTAAAACCGTCAATACATGCCTTAAGTTCGAACGGTCTCGGGTCTAATCTCAAAAACGAGAATTTATTAAGAGCAGACTCTGAGAGCGTATTGGACGGAAGTACCAAGGATTTGTCCACTCCACCGCCTGGAGCTATAACTCCTATAGGTGTCAATGGTGTCTCAGGTCATGGAGTGCCACAATCAGGAATCCTTGACATAGATGGGACAGAGCCTTCGATCAATGGGGTTGGCTCTGTAACGGGCATGAACGAGGAAGCTGAACGGGAAGACATTGGGTATAAGACATGGAAGCAGGTCACGAAGAAAGATCGTGCGCTTGTTACAGCCGAACGCCACCGCCTATTCAAGGGAGATCATCTCAACCCCGACGAACCCGCATTGTTGCGTAACAAGATGGGTATGCGGCGATGGCTCCGAAAGCAGAAGCAAGCGGTTGCGGAGGGTGCGCTAGGAAAGCCAGCTGCAGAGGCGGAATCTTTGGAAATTCAGGAATCAGAGTCAAGTGGTGAGACGCTAGCAGAAGGCATGGAAGGAGAGGAAGAAAGAGTGCTACCAGATTACTATGACACCTTAGCCGCCATGCCGGATCTTTCAAGTCGGCTAAGGTGGATTGAAGACGCAACAGGAGAGGTGCAGGATCCTTCGGGCGAATTCCTACGCATCCTACAACAAGGGCTATTCACCTCTCCGGAAAGTAGCTTGACAAAGAAGATAGAGGATAATATGCGGCAGATGCAGCAGACCAGGAAGATTTGTTCAAAAATAGCCGTTGTGAAGCAAATGCAGATACAGGCACAGGTAAGCACTCTAGACGCCACAGGATACAATTACTAATGCGAGCAGATGTACCATGGCCAATTTCAGAAGCATGAGCCTGTGCCTTTCGTCGAGCAAGACATTGAACCCCACGTCATGTCAGACGAGGGTCCGGTGGTTTCACCCTGGGTCACACGCGCCGCTCTGCAACGCTCTGTTGGCAAAATCTTCTTCCATGCCGGATTTGAAGAATGTCAACCAGCCGCACTAGATGCAATCACTGATTTGGCTGGAGACTATTTCACCAAGATCGCTCGGACATTCAACGAGTATATGCAGACACCAAAAATAGCGGTGCCCACGCCCATGGGCGTGGCATTAGGAGTCACAGAAGTCACTTGGAAAGACCGGTTCACGGCTGAAGAGATTGCCCTGCACACTCTCAACGAAAATGGCTGTGATATCGAGGCGCTCGAGATGTATGTGAAGGACGACGTCGAGCGTAGTAGCACAAAATTGGCCGTTATGCATGACAGAATGAAAGCTCATCTTGCAGACCTACTTCGGCCCGCTCTTAACGACGCTGGTCCCGATGGCTCTAACGCGTTCAACGACGGCAGCGAACAATTTGTCGGTGGTGACTTTGCCGAGGAACTTGGCGAAGACTTCTTTGGCTTCAAGGAACTTGGGCTTGACCAAGAATTGGGCCTGGCATCCCTGGCTGTGCCGCTGCATCTGTTGCAGAATCGTGTGCATAGGCACAGCCAGGCGCAAAATCCAAGGTAATTTTCCTTTCCAATTTCACCTCCGTTGGCTCCTTCTAGCACCTCCCCGGAGATTCCTGGCTCCCATTTACCCTTTGTGTTCCCATTCTCGATAATTGACGTGCAAAAACCTCCAGCTCCTCATCTTCCGCCCTCCCATCCGCACTACCCCAGCCTTCCGCCCTCACTCCCGTAACGATCGACAACGTAAAGTCTCAAATCGGTCTTGTACAACAGTACTTCCTCGACAAACTAGGCGCCAACAACGAGCAGGCATTAGTCGAAGACGACGACTTGCCCCAGAAGCAACGATTTCCGAAACCGAGATTACCACCTACAGGCAAGATCAGTAGTCCGAGGAAACGGCCGCTCAGGGAACAGGGACCCGGTAAGGGGCATCCGAGGAAGAAGATCAAGTTGGACGATGGCAAGGGTGACAAAGGGGTAGTGCCGTTTCCGAAGCTGAAAGCGGTGGGTATGGAGAGGAGTGAGAGTGGGGACAGCAGGAAAGAGGCCGCGAAGGAGAAAGAGAAGGACACGGGCGGGATGATGAGTCCAGAAAGTCTGGAAGCTACCTAGGAAACTCAGAGAGGGTACGTATACGCTTTCGATCGTGCTTAGTCAATAGGGGCATTTCTGGGGGGTTTCTCCGTGGTGACGGGTTTGGGATGATCATATGCATGGATGAAATAGACTGGGTCAAGGCCCTTGGCGTATAAATTTTTCGTTTCTTGTGTAATATATGCTTGTTTATCAATTCGGGACGTCTATGGTATGGGACGAGGGGCAGGCTAGGGGCTTGATACGGGATCCCATTGGGGCGAAGGAGGGGGGGGGCAATTGCATACTATGGCGCTGGCGGGTTCTTGAGCGTGGCGACTCGCTCTATCAGGCAGTTCTAACGGGTCGCTGGGATTTCCGAATCTTTCGCCATCTTCGCGGTTTTTATTCTCGTCGAGTTTCCCTCCCCAAATGCGAAGCCATAATCATTTTGCACCAAGGCCTTCAGACCTGATGCAATCCATCGATCTTAGGTTCCAACTCCCGCTCCCATCGGCCCTCCCCTCCCTTCCACCTCCTTCCTACCGTGACCTCTTCCATTCATTCCCACTCATTGCCACTCCCCTCGCTATCATCAACCACTGATAAACATGCCACATCTCAATCCCATCGTCTCACTCCTCCAAACCCTCGCGGTTTTGATTGCTCGCCGCCTGAATTCCCTCGTACTTGCTGTGGTGCTCTGGCTGAGCGATAGCAAAGCCGAGCCGTGCCGTCTCTTCCCCGTCACTGAGATCTGGGATGGGGGGGTTCTTGTATGGCGGAGTCTTTTTACCAACCTCGCAAGGATAACGAATTTAATTACGCGGTCGCCTTGTCCTTGCAAGTGGGGCCTTAGACAGGCACCCTTTGGTATCGAAGTTCTCGGGCCAATATATGTAGATGAGCGTCTTTTCGTCTACAGGTTGCTTTCTCACTTGTCTTTTCTGCCCATCATATTCGACGGATACACGTTCTTTGGATGAAAATGTTCGTTTTTCGACGCCCTTCGTGGTATGTATGGTTCAGGTTGTGTTTCCCTTTTTGTAAATCGAATAGGATCTAGGAAATTAGCGCTTGGCGTGGGTGGCTGTTTTCGTTGCAGTGTGGGGGTTTGGTTGTGCGTTTCGGCTGCGTTTGGGGTCCGTATGAGTAAAGTGGTATTGGGGTGATGTTTTCTTTCTCTTTTGTAACGTGGTTGTTGACAATAACTGAATACTCCTGCTCTTCTGCGTTGTTGATCTCTCAAGCGTGACCTTTTCATGAATCTGCCAATGCTCTACCATTCTCTGGGAATTCATTGACAGGTCTGTCTCGGTGATCATGAATTGGAGTAAAAGGCCTTTTGTTTTTCTAATCAATTTCCTCGAACATATGCTTTCGGCTTCAATGAGCCAGTTGTTCCCATGGCTTCTTAGTGTTCTTGTTTATGTCTATGCTCTTTTGGTCTCTTTTGGTTTCTTTTGATTTCTTTCTCTTAGATCTTCTCTCTTATTGACTAGAGTGAGGAAAAGGTCTTCGTGTGACCTTAGATTCAAAGAACTTGATCAGGGCCATTCTAGAAACTTGAAAAAATTGGGCCCCCCTCCCCTCTCCCTCCCCCTTTCCCCCATTCCCTTCTTCTCTTCTTTTTTCTTTACTCGGTTCAAACAAACATACTCGCAGGGAAGACCCTTGGGTCGAAGAAATCCCTTCGACTTTTTTGCCGCTGCTTTATTTGCTGCAAGACGATTTCCGCAGATGCCCTGCCGACAGGTACTGTCCCTTGGGCCTACTGTAGATGATTGCTGTCGCAATAGGCGTCTTTGATTCTATTGCGAGCTATAATCAAGGCGTCAGCTTCTAGTTGACGGCACGATGCGCAACGATGAGTTGCATGTCTTGTATGCGGCCATGCTCGCCAAATACATTCTGAGCCTAAGCCGGGAGTCATTTCCGCATCAGACTCCTCACAGGTGTACTGGTGCCAGAATGGATCCGTGGGACACTTGGCATCTCGCGGCTGCTGATATGTGTCGCTTGGCAGGGCTAGCTGCCGTTGTGCTTTCTCTCGATCTGGGATATATTCGTCTTGTCCTTGGTGTCCGGTCAGCTCGTTCATTACCGGTAGTTCTTCAGCTACTGTTTTATGACATCTTCTTTCGATCGCTAACTTTCAGCGTTTAATTTTTGATTGTCGACATAATGACTCTTTCCCACTTTCAAGCCTTATCCTTTGCTCATCAGACTTTTGAGTCATTTCTTACTCGCTCGAGACGAAATTTTTTCTGGCTCAGAGAGGCACGCTGATCTCAGTTTACCGACGGCGCTGCTTGTCGATGTCGCAGGCCATGAGACTCATGGTCTTTCGATCGTGACACATCTTTCTTGCTCATTTCTTAATACTTTGAAATGTAGTTGTCTAACAAATATCAGTTCAAGTATAAAGAAACAGCGTAGCTTTATAATCATGACGTAAAAGAATACACGTTTTCAAGCATGATGTATTGAGAAGAACGAGCGAACGATCGTTCAGATAGTAAATCGTCAAAGAGTTAACTAAATTGAATAAGAAAAAGAAATAATTAAACTAAATAAAAAAAACAATCAAGAATCAAGCGTTTCTCTGCGTCTGCTGATGTTGAAATCATCACATCATCTGATCTCTCGTCAACAATGATGTTATCATGATGCTCATCTGTTCAGCATTGCGAAGATCGTTCATCATGTCGACGCGAGATCTCAGATTGTCAAATTCGATCGACAGACGTCTAAAGACGTCGAGATGTCTTGAATCAGACTTCAAAACTTGAAAGTACTCACGACTTCTTGAATTCATCTTAAAGATGATGTTGTTGCTCAGATGATTTATTCGATTGTCGATGTCGATCATCTTCAAATGAGAAAAATCATTCGTCTCTGTGATGCGCGACTCATCATCGAACGACCCTACTTAGATTACACGAATTAAAATATTCGAGAACAACGTAGATGAAAGCATTTGAATTTATATCTGACGAACTTGAAAATCTTGTCTTTCTCTTCTTTTGACTCTTGTCTTTCAATTGATTCTTGAGTTTGAGAGACGTGATTCGATCGTCTTCATTCGAAGTCAAAGCTTGTCGTTCTGTTGTTGAAGCTGTGACAAAATAGCGATGACGACGACGTGATTCAGTTACGACAATCTTGCAACATCATTCTCGAAGAAGAAGAGTAAGCACTTGAACGCGTTTGAGCGAAAGAGTCTCGATGAATCTGAAACGCAGACTGTCTGTGACGTGTGACGGCAGCAGCAGCCTTTCGAGCATTGCTCTGACGTTTCTTATTTACATAGCTGTTAGAAGATATAGAAGGCATGTTGCAGAAGGTAAAAGTACGCTGTTAACGACGAAGAACGAAGTGAAGCAGTGTAAACACGAAGCCGAATAGAAAAACCGACAATTCATTGAAAATTGAATGCTTAACTGTAATGGGGTTGACTCAAGCTAAGGGAAAGGGGTCAAAATCAGTCACTATAAGCAACTGCGTTGCTTATAATCTTCTTAGTTTCTTTAAAGGTGCCTATTTTTCAGTTGTTACTCAGAGGATTATGTGGTTTCCGCGATATTCATGATTTCTTCTTTTGAAAAAACGTGTTCTCTGCGACGTTTATTCTGCTGGTTGTGACGGACAACAACTTCGAATTAGACTGACGACTATCTAATGGTGTCAAGATCCTCTCAGAATTATTTGTGGCGATATAATCTGAAGCATCTTCTGTCTTGTCTCTTAACACAAGCTTTCAGATGAATACTCTGGTCTGTCATTTGAGGTTTGAAACTAAAGGATTCGAGGAATTGAAACATATTCCGAAGTGCTTGCGACTACCATAAATTTCTGCCATGAGGAAGTTCAGGAGTGAGCAAGCCATTGCTGCCAGGATATAAAAGGCCGTCTTTTGATGAGAAGAGCCTATTGTTTATAACGTAATGAAAATGAATTATCTGGATTGGAAGTGGCCTCATCAATCAGTAGTATCACCGTGCAAAGGCTTTACTGTAGTAGTTATGATGATGCTCAATGACGGCAGAACGGTAGGCAGAGCTCTTGCTGAGAAACCCGTTAAGCTGACCGATAAATATCCGAGGTTCATCTCGAAGGTCTGCCACAATGTGCTGACTGGGAAAAGACCTTCCAGGCACCCGGAATGTTGGTGAAAACATGTAGCTTGCAGTAGAGACTGTCGTACTGGCCGACAAAGAAGCTCCACGACTTAGTTGTAGAACTTGTTCTCAGATTGCAATGGCAAAAGTCAAGCCTGAAAAGGGGTAGTACATCTGCTTCCACCAGTTGAGATATGACTACAGTCAATCAATACCGTGCAAGACTAAGTACATCATTGTTGCCAGTTACGCCGCCTAGGATATTGCTGCCGGCTGGTAGCTCAAGCCGGTCTAATTCATGTACCCATGTCGGGTTGGAGTAGCTGTGGCAATAGAAATCCCACAGTCAAGGCGGTATAAATCTGGTAAATCGTTCTAGTCACATCCTCGTATTCAATGTATGCTGTCCTCAACGGGAAGTGTGGTGCTCGTTGTCGTTATGCTCTTCAATCTGGCCAGAGTGAGCGGCTCGCGAAATGGTGTAGCTTGATAGATTTCGGTTCATCATATCGTTCCTGATATCGTTGAACTCAATTATCTTTGTGTATTGTTCGATGTTTTCTCAGCCTTCTAGTCGGGAAGTTGTTCGTCTCGTCTTACACATTTCTCATAATACGCAGTAGTTAACGTTTCCTCGCTAATTGTCCTCACATCAGCAACGGTAATGCCCCTGGTTCTCTTCCTGCTCCTCCAGTGGTACTGAATTCTCGAGCATTTCCACGAGTTGATGGAAATTACTCTGGTCGAACATCTCCTTGAGCGTAGGCATTACTCTCCGTCGTTATCTGCTGACTTTGTTTGTACTAACATCAGCGGAGTGCCGTTTTAGATAATTAGCTGTCAATACTAAGATGGACTGTAACAGGAAGCAGACACAGCGCTCCGACGATGTTTGGAATGTATGCAAAACGGAAGAGGTCAAACCACAACCGCATGTTTCCTAGCCTATGGCTTTGTAGGTTTGGAGCTCTTCCAAGATCTGTGCTTGCTGCTGGCGTGTTGCGAAAGAGAGCGGATTGAGACTGTCTTTTGTAATGATTAATGCGTTTTCTTCACCTGGTGTTGTACTTGAGAAAGGGACATAACCAACGAGCGGCATTATAGACGGCGGACGACAATGTTGACGTATCGAAAGTGTCCAGAGTCGGTGTCTCATGATCCTGTTTGTGACAAAATCGTCTCTGGTTTCCAAAAAGAATGCTTACAAGAACTATGGATATAAAAAACTTGATAATGGTTGACATCTTGCTGGAAGGCGTGGATGAGCTGTCGGCGCTCTTTGTAAGTGAGGGCTTGGTTCAACGCGTGTCTTAGTTTCTTAAGCCGAAGCATTCTGACTTTTCAGCACTTGCCCCGCTAAGAAATGCTGTAATGAGATCGTTGCTGGATGTGTCAAAGATGTAGAACGAGAACAGCAACAACTGCTTATCGCAAGCGGGATTCGACAGCACCTTCATCGAACATGGCGAGCAAAACGTCCGTTTCGTGAATGAAAACACGGTTGCAATCTAGATAGCTTCTGAGTTCTTTCGGATATGCCGTGATATTTTGTATAATACTGTGACCGATATTTACTATAGGGAGAAATCGCAATGTTCTCTGAGTACTATTATATTAGTTGCAACAGTGCTGGATACTGCTGCACATTTTACTTGGGATGAAGTCGGACAGGTTCCTCTACCGATCTTCTCTTTTTGCCAGTAGGCGTTTGACTAAAGCCGCAGTGGGACCCATAACTTGTTGTGGCGATTCTGTGATGGACGCTTTGTAGACCTTTTCCAGGTCAACTTCCCACTTTCTCAATCCGCATTGAGATGTTTCTGAGCGGCATACCCCATGAGGCGATCGCCAGTCCACAACGCCTTGATTGCTTCCTGAATCAAGCATGATATGCAATGCTCTGGTCCGCACTTTTGGACGTCGTGGCCGTTGATCAAAAATTGATTATGTATCACGGTGTTGTGTGCCACTGCCTGCGAGACAGCGGACGTGTAACATGTTTGGCCAAGATTGCACAGCCCCTTGAGTCTGAAGAGCAGGAGACCGGCTCTGGGTACATTTCTTAATCGCACGGGTTTTGGCATCGCGCTCATTTTCCTGGTGGACTTCTTTGTTTTAAGCTATGCCCGATATATACGAAGAGTTGAGAGGGTTTTCCGTCGAAATGAAGTCTCGAATTCATTATTTGAATAAGCTTTGAGGTTTGATAAGTGTGCTATAGCTCCTGGGACGAGAAGATAATAATATCCCATCCATCGGTAGGCAGCTCTGATGTAGTGAGAAAGGGTCGGACTTGTTGCGGACCCATTACACAGAAAACAACGGCGAGGAGCTTTTGGCCCAAGCCTATCCGGTCATCAAGGGTTCTACCTCGAAGTGCGGATTTGTAGAGCATGTGGGCTTGCGCCCATGCCTTAGAGCTGCCAAGGATGCGACCGAGCCCGCATTCATTGATCTTTTCGAAAACCCCAGCATTTGTGCTCAAGAGCAAAAATTTCTTTTATATGGAATAGGTTTGAGTTATTTCAGTATATTATACATAGACAGATACATAAACTTATTAATTTGATCAGATAGATGATTTGTTAACGGACAGCTTAGAAGATTGACTCGTGAAAGGGTTTTCAATGATCTTTAGATAGAATAAAAGGCGGAGTGTTCGGGAATGGTGAACGGCTTTTATAGCCCTCGGTGAACAGTAATGCACGTAAAGAATCATTCTTCCTGCATTCACGACAGATGAAGAACAAGCGTCGTGAAGTAAGGCCGAGAACATAACACGAGAGATGACAATGTGATATGAGACATGACGGAGCGAGGTGAGAGATGATCAGGTCAAAAGAGAAGTAGTCAGCTTAGTCTAACTTTAAAGATGCTCGGCCACCAACAACGATGGCTTGTTGTGTTGTAAAAGGAATTCCCCTCCTTCCAGCTGCCTCATTTGGTGTAAGGACAGTCGAGAACCTTTGCCATGCACATACTTGTTCTCAGCGATACGTTGAATCGAGGAAGTAGAAGACTTGCTAGTACGCACTGTATACATGGTCCAAAGGCTGAATCGGGTGTTGACCTCATACCCTCAAAGGCTTGCGTGACATGCAAAAAAAGCACTTAGAGTTCCTGCCATCAAGAGAAGCATATCATTACCCATAAGGACATTTAGCTGACATTGTAGGAATATGCCATACTCCGAAGCTTGGAGGGAATCTTGGGTGCGATTGGCAGGCATACAGAGAGTGTTAGATGGTCTCTATAAGCGTTGTTCTAGAGCTGATATATGCCCACGCGCGGCGGGTTAGACCTCGCTTGTAGTTGAAACGAGAGTTGTTCATGCTCTATAAGTTACTTTCGGAACGGCTGGCAGGACTAGGGAGTATGGCTGGTACTGCAGCTCTCAGTCACAATCTCGGTGAAAGGGCCTGATATTGTAGGATATGAGTTCAGTCGGGAATTTTCGGCTCATCGGTAGACTCCTCTATCAAAATAATTTCCATAATAGTCAAGCGTCCCGCGTCGGCGATCATCTCTGCCGGTCCACCTTACCACCTTGACCTCGCCGGGCCAGTACCCGTCTACATGCTTTATACCGTGTTCGATTGCATTCTCATAAGCAAGCTTTCTTTCTCTTCTGAACTTAGCAAGCTCTCGAACCACATCCGCACCAGCTTCTGGGACGATTGTTTTTTGCCGCAAAATTGGCAATTCTGTGGGTGGCGGATTGTCGGTAGATAACACCATCTTCTCAGATGAGATGGCAAGTTGGACAGTGGAATCTATAGCGTAGACACCACACTCGTCGTCATCACCAAAGAACGAAAAGTCCTGGTTAGACTCATGTGCATGCCAGAAAGCCTCGCTATCTGCGTCTTCGGTGGAGGACTTTGTTCTATTAACCAGCTTTGATGGTGGTGGCGTGAGGGGCGAAGTATGGAAGTCAAGGCTTGAAGTAGTGCTTGGTGAAGATGGCGGGGCCATCTCAAGGACGACGCGCTGGAGAGCAAAGATTTCTTGCGCGCCTCGATGTTTTTGTCTTGGTCGTGGCTGCTTGGGATTTTGAGGAGAACCTGGGGCAAAATCTATCTGAAGGCTCGCAAGCTCTGCCTCTGAAGCACAGTCACGAATGAAGTCGATCAAGGTATTGATGAGGTGGTGATCATTATCGTAACAAGGAACGTCGGTCAAAACGAGAGTACGTAGGTTGGGAAGCATTCCTGGTGAAAGACCATGCGGTTTGTCTTTGTATCGTGCTCGGAGCTCTTGTCGCTGCCTCTGGATTAGCGCAACGCCCATCTCGGCGCTCCCGGCGGCTCCCTCGGATCCGTCTGCGTCTCCTTTCCGATCATGCAAACGGTCACGTTTGTTGATCCCGTTGATATCCTGTGCAATGGGTCCTAAGCCGGTGGCTGTGAGTATAGGTGACCCCTCTTCCTTGGCTTCTCCCTCATCGACAGTTTCAGGTGCGAATGCACCACCGCGTCGAACACCCGAGGGCCTTCGCGATAATGATAGCGATGGCTTCTCGCCCTGTGCAGAAGACAGATGGACATGTATTGAGTCACCAGGCAGCTCGTAGCGCGGCGCAGCCTCGTCGTTTGGTAACTCACAGAAAGGGATAGCGGCATCCATCTCATATACTGCTGCATCCATCTCATGAAACGATTCTTCCGCATTAAGTTCACAGACTACTGGAGATGAATGTTCGTCTTTGAACGGCGCAGCTCGAGTGACTACGGCATGATTAAGCCGCAGAAAAGTAATGTTGCTAGAACCATATCTTCCCAGTACAGAGGTGAGCTTCTCTATCCCTGGTAACATTACAAGATGATCTTTGAAAGTTGGGGGGCATGTGGATGAGTGCGAGCGAGGTCTTAGTATGACCCTTCCGTTATCAATCGCACCGGCATCTAAGACGTGTAAACTTTCCGACTTTACCAGGCTCGATAGACCCTCTACCGTCAGATGATTGTCCGATATGTAAAGGTGGGTAATACCGGAATGGTGTAAGTCTTCGAAAGGTAGCCTGCTGACGAGCCCCTTGGTTAGCCGTCGAACAAAATGCTCGTCAAAGTTTTCGTCACGGAACTCGTCGAGTATAGCAGGGTCTGGTTGGACCATACCAGCAGGCCAATCTTCAACTAGAGTGGTTGACAGAGCAGCTAGTCTGGTGGGTGCTTGCCCATTCGCGCCGGCAATAGCTTGAAAGCAGAGGTTTAGAAGAGTCCTAACGCCTCGATCTGTCAGATGATTGCCTCGCACGTCGAGGCTCCGGATCCGGATATCTATAGCATCTGCAAGGATCTCAACGTCTTCATCCCTAAGATTCACGTTGCGCAACTTCAGTACCTGTATATTAGGCATGCCTTTCAACTTGGACAAAACATTTTGATCTCTTGCGGCTAGGGTGTTGGAAAGATCCACGAATACCAGACTCGGGAAGTGACTTAGAGCTTCAGCCAAACTTGTAGACGTAGTATTCATGCAATGGGTCGCAATCAAAAGCCTGAGTGCAAAGGTTGGAATTATGTCTGCGATCGATGGCCGGCGACCGCTACTATGGTGCCGTAGGGCAACTAGAGAGTGATGGTCGAAGAATGGTAACTCCGATACAACGAGCGATTGTAAGTTTGGCAGATTTTCCAAAACATCCCGAAGCCATTCAGGGTGGGGTCCATCGTAGATTTCCGACTGGGCAGGAGGTAAGTGTAGAGTATGTGTAAGGCCTCGAACACTGAGACGAGCCCATTTGAGGGTTCTTTTGAACCTGGTGAGGGCCACTATCGAATTAGTGACGAGACGATCAGACCTTGACTGCGATATGTTTCTTACCGTAGACTGCATCGTTCTCTGTCCCAAAATGGGACGCTGGATTTCCCCAGAGGTAGGGCGCAAACGTCTCATGCCATTTTCTCGAAACTCGGCAGGCCGCGCATAGGTCAGACGATGGTATGTATAGAGCTACTGTCTTCCAGTAGTCTCTGGATACGGCACTCTCGTAAGACGGTGGCACATTCTCCATGACCGCTCAAGCCCGTGAGGTCGGATGTCCTATGAGGCTGCCAGTGACGCAGCAAAACAATTTGGGAAGACATGGAATTTTGTGAGGGTAATGACAATGCGACTGTATCGATAGCCCTCAGGGCCTTGGGAAACATTCGGGGGCGAATTCGGGCATAACCTCCGAGAATCAGCCCTAAAGTAAGTCTCCAGCCTTTGGCGTCAAGCGACTTCTACCACGAAGTGACACTATTTTCGAACTATGTAAAAAGTTTCGGCATTTAGGGCAAATGATGTCTCACATGCCGGCTAAAGGAGCTGAAGACAGTTTCAGGTCTACTACAGTACTGGCGGTATACGCGCTTCCTGCAAGGCTCACAGGCATATTGTGTTCTTCGGTGATTGCTTCTTATTTAAATCAAGCGTATGTGGAAGCTTTATTAGATTTGTAGGTATATACGGAGTACATTATTGGACACATTCTCTTGGTGTTATCTCTGATGTAGATAGCTTCCGAGGAAGAGTCTGGCCATCCACTTCTTGGCGTTTGTCCCTTGTGCATCGACCATATCATCCAACTTTTAGATTATGTGATTCCTTTCAATGTCCATTATATACGGGATTCCTAGTAGTATAAGCCCTTCTGCCACCACAAGCATCTCGCATTAGCTGTGTCATCCTTTTTCTCGGTTATGCTCGTAGCGTCGAGGTTTAGTATCTCGCTGTTGTTGCCGTAAAGGGGAAACACCGGGATTCCGGAACCAGAAGGCACGCCGGTCTCCGCAAAAGAGGTTATATAGGCCTGGAGTGCCTTTGCCGTTGCATCGCTCTTCACTGCCGTGTTAGGTCCGTTGAAAAACGTGTAGGGAATGTCCTGGCCGTGGAGCGCCGGAGGTACACTGAACTCATAGGCATAGGTTCGGTTACCAAACGCTCTGTCAAGGTAGTTACTGGTACAGGTAAAGCTAGAGTCAGCGATTGTAAGGACCTCACGGCCAATCTCGTCCTTGTACCCAAATTTCCCCGAAAAATCTGGGGGGTAGAGGACGTTCTCGATGTAACTCGCAGCACTGGGGCTGATGTCAGGATAACTCGTTGTCACGAGCTGGCCATAAGCTGTATCGTTGGTAATTGCTGGACTTGAGAAATCAAGGCCTTCGTCGGCGTTATGTCCAATCAGCAACTTCAAGTTTTTGTCGAAAGAGCCCTGCAGAAGGAGTTTCCCAGGAAGCGCAGGAGCGAACAATCCATCGACGACTGGGCCATAGGTAAATTGTCCGTAAGCTGAGCCTCCGACCTGTATTATATTCGCAGTAATCAATGCGCTTGATGGTAGCAGCCTTACTTCCTCAATTGTGCTGACATTCAACAATTTTAAGTAGCTCTGGGCCGTGAGTTCCTGTTGGAAATTCGAAGGATTGTTCTGCCACGCAGCACTCTGAAGAACAGCCTGCTGAAAAGGGGCGGGTCCAGCGAGCCCGCCGAAAGCAGTGATCTGGTGGAAGATTGAACCACCCCCAGCAGACTCTCCAAACACAGTGACACGGTTGGGATCACCGCCAAACAAATGAATGTTTTTCTGGATCCACTGGAGAGCGAGACGCTGGTCGTACAAGCCAGCATTAGCTGTACCATCGCTCTGCAGAGTCGGTCCCGATATCCACCCGAAGGCTCCCAATCTGTAGTTGAGGGCGACATAGACTACTCCTTCAGACCCAGAAGCCTGACTAGCCTTCAACAGACCTGCGGGGTTGTAAGTCCCAAAACCAGTCTTTTCTCCAGCAGTGTAACCTCCACCGTATATCCACACTAGGACCGGCGCTCCACAGTTCGATTTTTTATCGTCATTCCTGGATTCTTTCGTAGCTTTCTTAAAGATGTTTTGAGGCACAACGACGTCGAGGAACAAGCAGTCTTCGGTGGTTCGTGGATCCTGAGGGGGGAGCTTGCTAGATGCACCAGCTAGAGCTCCTTCCGCCGCTGTTAGGTTAAAAGGCTGCCCGGTCAGGTAGGCCGGAACAAATTGGGCAGCAATAAGGTACCAAGCCGGGTTTGCCTGTGGGCATATACGCCCAATGCTGCCATTGTCTATTGTTATATTTCTGCCCGATGGAGCGACGGGTGCACGGAAGCGTAATTCGCCAACCGGGGGCTGTGCGTATCTGATATTTGAGAAATTATAGTAACCACCGGTGGACTGGATAGGAGTCAGCAGCTGGTGTAAGGTTCGAGGCATGGACGCACATTGAACGAATTAGCCTGGTGCAAGCTGTAGCCAAGATCGACTACTGGCAAGTTTGACGAGTTCTGAGGCGCCGCAAATGCAATTCCAGAAAGGACGAGACCCGTCGCGAATATAGACAATCTTTGGGACATTTTGACGGCTGTGGAGGGTTGGTCGGAGGAGCTCCATGGTGGGGATGCATGAGCTTTGTAGCTGACGTTTGAGCTCAAGCTCAATCCAGCAGGCTGCAGGTGGTGTTAATAATCCCGAAGCCCTCTGAGAGTCCGAGCCTGGATGCATTCCGACATCTCGTCGTCAGCCTGCAGGTAAGCCGCAGCTGATTTCGGCACTGGTTAGAGTAGGCCAGGCAGGTCCAGGGCTCCCATTTCTCTCGCTAAGTCGCTATGCATCCCCATTCGTGCTAAGCCGTCGACTGGAGGTGTGATTCACCGTCATTGATGCCTTTAGCCCTTGAAAACCCCGCAATTCGGGGGACTGCTGGCCAGGGCAACCGTTAATTAACTCAATTGTAACGAGTAATGTGGTTTGGCGTCGGATTAATCGCTCCAATGGAATATCAACTTTAAAGTTTATTGTGGACAATAATGATATGCCCCCGCATCTAGTCTGGTGGGAAAAGAGCTTATTAACAGCCTCGGTCCACGAACCCCGATGTGGACAGTGGAGATCTCAACTCCCCAGCTCCATCCCCGGAACAGAAAATGCACCACTTTCTAAACTCCCTTAGGAAGGTCGTGGGCGCCAAACCACTACAGCCGCCCAACAGAAAAGATCAGCAACACGGCCTTGCTCTCAAGAACGGGAACTTGTGTATATACTACCGTACATAAGTTACTGCCGGTCGACAGTTTGATGAGTGTGACCATTCAATGTCCTGAAGGTCTGAATGAATAACAAAAGGGGACAGTCGAAGATCAGAAACCCATGATATCGTACGAACCATAAATAATGGTTGAAACCCAAGTCGCATTCTTACACCAGTTGCTCTACTGCTGGGTAATTGTGTCTCCTGCCACCAGGGACAAAGTTAACCCGTTGCTGACAGTCCAACTTGACAGCTTCTTCTGATCAGTCGGTGGTGTCTGCTTTCTTTGCGGAATGACCGTCGCTCAACCAAACTTTGGGAGGGTTCCTGCATCAGACGAAATCTGGAACCGGAGAAATGGCTGGCCAAATGTGCCAGGTACCCCTCGAATCAAACCCTTTCATTTTGGTGAATCCCTGACAGTATATAAACACGTCCCGTATCCTTCTTCTCTACTCGTACTCCGTATCGTCTTGACAATATTGGTTGCTGATACAGATCTTCTGCGATTTACGGTTCACTAGCTATTTACTGATTGTCCCTGCCAATTGTATTGAAAATGATTTTTACAATTATTTTATCTATGCTGTTAGTGGTAGTGGGTGTTTCTACACAAGAAACTCTTTCGCCATTTTCAATCTATAATCAGACAGGACGGCTTCCCGCTGGCTGCGTCAATGGGTACAGTGCCGGCACCGACACAGTCCTCTACAGTGTTCCTTACACCTATGCCCAAGTAATGTCGATTGTTGGGTCTTTCAAAAATCTAACTTGGAGTGGAAACCCTGACAACACGGTACGCCCTCTACTTCAAGCGTTTGTGGAGAAATTGACACCAGCGCAGGTAACACTCAATGGGACAAACAACCAGATCGGTACTGCTAGGACTTACAGCACAGCTGGAGCGTACGTGATTGAGACAATCACGGTCTACGATAAACCAGCGGCAGGACCATACAATGAGGTACACACACTAGCACCTCTGTCGATCTCTGCCGCCAACCTGAGCTTCTATGCCGCATATGACGGTACCGTCATTACCCCAATATGTGGCGGATCTGCCAGCCAGTTCAACCTCACAATCAACTTCTGCGCAACGAACGCGACCGCCGCGGCATCAATACTCCATATGCTCCACCTCACCGACGCAACGACTGTTGGGGTATTCCTAGGTAACCAAAACTTCACCTCTTGTGCTGCTCTCAACCCGTCATCTTCTGGAAGTACGAACGCTACCATGGGTTCGGCTCCAATGCCTTCTGCCTTCACCGGGGATGCAAGCCTACTGCATGCAAGTTCTTTGCTTCTGGGCTTTGGTGCTCTTGCAGCTGTGTTGGTTTGAGTATTTTAAAGTGTCACTCTATAAGACTTAAAATGTCATCTTATGTATATACTCAAGTCTCAAACATTGCTATTGTACTATGGTCAACCATCGTCAGAAGTTGGAGCAGTACTGCATATAATTCAACTATTCTACTGCAACCATCTCTCTCGATCCTCTTTGTATGAGATTAGTACATCTGCCTCTCTGAGGGAATTACAATCCGAGATACGGGGTCACTACCAGATTTTCTCAGAAAGAGATCCCTGACATTGTTTACCACAGACGCAGATCGCACCGAATATTTTCTCCGCTACTGTTGCTTTGTTCCCTACGGCTCGGTACGTTTACGACTTTCATGGTCCGATTTCAAAGGGGCGATGGCGTTCCACTCGGCAACAGCCAACCACGGAGGAGAGATTAGACATTCAACTGAATTACTTATACTTTCTCTGACCATACTATTCACCTCAAAATCTTAGAACGTCGGTGCATCATAGTACCATCGATGCGCATATGGCGTCTCGAACTTGCAGACAGCGCCGGGTGGCCCCTTGTTGCGCTCTTTGCCCGCTGCCAACGATGGATCAAGCCGCCTCGAAGGTCTGACTGGAATCGCTCTTCTATCACTAGCGTCTGTGCTGTCAAAACCAAGGACAATTCGTTTGCGGCATTTATGTGCCTGTTTCAACACAGTTGAATGTCACCAGGGCCGGTCTAATGGGGAAGCGCGGGGCGAATGGAATGAAAAGATTTGAAAGTCAACGTATGACAGAGCCTCGGAATATGTACGCTTCGTAACAATGTCGACGCAGAGAACAATTTCGGAAGGTTTCTGGAAGCAGTCTGCGGCTTCCTCTAATCTGTCAGCGTCGTGAGATAGGTCCGAGGTCGCTCACTCGAGTGAGTTGTTTTTCTTCGGCACGCCCGGCTCACTTTTGCCTGTATCCATGTGTTCAAGTCTGGTCATCTGAACGTGCGCCATACGTACTTCCACAGCACGTCCACGGTACGCCTTCCTTTTGAGGGTTTTTCCAGGATATCCAAACTTCCACAAATTGTTACTTATCGGGTAACAGTTGTTAGGTGTTCAAGTACGGAGTACCTCCAAGCAATCATAACACGACAGTGATAATAGGTACCCACATGACGACTGGGCGCAAGTCTCACCTTATCCGTCGACGCTCTCTTTCTTTTCGTTAGCCGGACGTTACTCGACTATTCGTAAAATAAGGTACTCCGTACAGTAAAGCTTAGCAGGTGACCGGGCATTGTTGGTTCGCCGCTTAAACGTTCCCAATTGTGCCTAAGGTATGGATGGTGTATCTGCCCCCAGCACCTTTCGGTCTTCTCACGCTCCAAAGGCCGAAACCCTGGCCAAACAAATAATCTCTCATATTGAAACCACTATTATTACCGTATTCCGTACTTGTTGGGAGCCATTGCGCCCATAAAGACACGTATTATACTAATATGGATCTTGGGGTAGCTGTAGCAACACAGTGCTCGTTCCCTCTTATCTCGAGAGACAAGCATAATCATCATGATCACCGATTCAATGAGCATAATCCGCAGAAAAGCAAAAGCTCGTTACTTATATGACGTGGGATGTGCTGCGCTGCAACCTTCCGGCGGCGTTGCGGGGCAAGAGAAAGGTGAACGAGGTGGCTGTTGTGCGCCGTCGTGCGTGCAAGCGAACACACACCAGGCAGTTGATTCGTCCTCTTGTGTTGAGTCAACATGATCATCATCCCAGCAACATCCAGTGATACGATACAATACGATACCTTACCTTCCTATTAGGTATTATTTGCTCTTCTGATAAGGCGCATTCGTCAACTCGTGCCAAATAATACATGTAATAATACACGGCCAGGATATGTATGTCCCTGGTTTCAAGGTTGTATACGGTATTCTATAGTTCTACTACGGTAGTGAATTACCCGTAAGATTCCAGCATTCATTCATTCGTTCATTCGTTCATTCGTTCATTCGTTCTGCGTCATGCAGTGGAAAGTAATGTGACCTACGGAATATTAGAGTAGACAATGCCCCTGATTTGAGTGTCCGTCTCATCCGTAAACCCGATTTGTCTCGTCGGTGTTGTTGTGGCCGGCCAGACGTGTGAGGTGCGAAGGAAGGGGAGAGCGAAAAGGAAAAGAAAATAACAAGTAACAAACGCACTAGCAACAAATCCCGCAAAGCAAATCTCATTCTTACCGACCGCATCCTCGAGCTAAACCAAAACAAAATAATAATAACGCTTAGCAGCTTCTGTACTTAAACAGCTCAAGAGCCCGCTCTGCTTTTCCCCTCTTACCTTATTCCTCTCCACTCAACTGTTTGGACGTCGTCAATCTCGGATTATCGACACAACACGATGGCTCCAGATCACCTGTGAGTTCAATCTACCGCCAATTGTCTCTACCCTCACCGGTGCAAGCAGCTAACTGTGCAGAAAATTCGACCTCAATGGCGATGATCCAGACAGGAAGAAGTCGGCCGACGGGAGAGGCCAATCAATCTACGACGCGAAACGGGATATCACCGGAGACGAATACGTTGACTTGGTCCGCTACATAAGTACGCACTATGAGGGGCCTCGGAGAAAGTCGGTCGTGTCGCTCGGCGACGACAAGCAGAAGAAGAGGCCTTGGTATGCGTTCTGGAAAGGACGCGGCAAATCCGGAGCTGGCGACGAAGGGTTTGAAATGCCAGATGACTGGTTCACGACCAACATCCGCCAAGGTCTCAGCAGCAGTGAAATCGAGAGTAGACGGAGGCATACGTAGGATCATCCATTGCACTATGGGATACAACTCAATGCTAACATGTGTAACAGAGGCTTCAATGAGCTCGTACGTGCCCAATTGGTCTTGTCTGGTGATGAAGTTGTGCTAATTTTCCGCTAGACCACGGAAAAGGAAAACATGTTTCTCAAGGTAATACTAAATAGCGTTCAATTGATAATACCAGATGCTCATCTCTACTCCTAGTTTTTATCGTACTTCACTGGTCCCATCCTCTATGGTAAGCTCAATCAACTCTAGCACCGTCAGTAGCTGCTCCTCTAACAAGCGAGCTAGTCATGGAACTCGCTGTCCTCCTTGCCGCCGGTCTCCAGGATTGGATTGATTTTGGTGTCATCATTGCTATTCTGCTTCTCAACGCTACGGTCGGTTGGTATCAAGAAAAGCAGGCTGCCGATGTCGTCGCCAGTCTGAAAGGTGATATCGCCATGAGATCTACTGTAGTCCGCGACGGCGCAGAACATGATATCAAGGCTAGGGAAATCGTACCTGGAGATATTGTAAGGCATTGATTTGCTAGCTCACGTTATACATACTCATTATCGATAGGTCATCGTTGAAGAAGGTCAAGTTGTTCCGGCCGACGCTCGTCTGATCTGCTCCTACGATAACCCAGAGGCCTTTGGCGAGTACGAAGAGTTGATGCGCCAGGAAAACAACGAGCCGACGGAAAAGAAGGGCGAGGAGGATGAGGATGAAGACGACAAGCACCATGGGACATCAATAGTGGCTTGCGATCAGTCTGCCATTACCGGAGAATCTCTCGCTGTTGACAAGTTCATGGGTGACACCGTGTACTACACCACTGGTTGTAAGCGTGGAAAAGCTTTCGGTGTCGTTATTGCACCTGCCAAAACTTCTTTCGTCGGTCGAACCGCCAGCTTGGTTCAGGGCGCGAAGGACCAGGGTCATTTCAAGGCGATTATGAACTCTATCGGTACAGCGCTACTTGTCGTTGTCGTAGCCTGGATTCTCGTCTCCTGGATTGGCGGTTTCTACCACCATCTTAAGCTCGCCACGCCTATGGACAGCTCTAACAACCTGCTCCATTACGCTCTTATTCTGTTGATTGTTGGTGTGCCAGTTGGTCTGCCTGTTGTTACTACAACAACCCTGGCGGTCGGCGCTGCTTATCTGGCAAAGGAGAAGGCTATCGTTCAAAAGCTTACGGCCATTGAATCTCTAGCTGTATGTACTCTTTGCGGAAGCGTCGAAAGTCAAGGATGAACTAACGTTCTTAGGGTGTGGATGTACTCTGCTCTGACAAGACTGGTACGCTTACCGCTAACCAACTGAGTATTCGCGACCCGTACATTGCAGAAGGTGTCGATCCTAATTGGATGATGGCCGTTGCTGCTCTTGCCTCTTCTCACAACATTAAGTCTCTGGACCCTATCGACAAGGTCACCATTCTTACACTGAAACGATTTCCTAAAGCGCGCGAAATTCTAGAACAAGGCTGGAAGACGGAGAGTTTCACGCCGTTTGACCCTGTCTCAAAGCGTATTACAGCGGTAGCGACCTGTGATGGTGTGCGGTATACCTGCGCTAAGGGTGCTCCCAAGGCTATTCTTCAACTCTCAAATTGTACCCCAGAGACTGGAGAACTCTTCAAGGCCAAAGCTGCCGAATTTGCCCGCCGAGGTTTCCGTTCGCTGGGTGTCGCGGTTAAGAAAAATAACGAAGACTGGGAATTGCTCGGAATGTTGTCCATGTTTGATCCTCCTCGTGAAGACACTGCTCAGACCATTGCGGAGGCTCAATTCCTTGGTCTCCAGGTCAAGATGCTTACGGGTGATGCCATTGCTATTGCCAAGGAAACATGCAAGATGCTGGCTTTGGGCACGAAGGTTTACAATTCAGATAGGCTGATCCACGGTGGTCTTAGCGGTGTTACACAGCATGACCTGGTTGAGCGCGCCGATGGGTTCGCCGAGGTTTTCCCGGAGCACAAGTACCAGGTCGTTGAGATGATTCAACAACGTGGCCACTTGACTGCTATGACTGGAGATGGTGTCAATGACGCGCCTTCTCTCAAGAAATCCGATTGTGGTATTGCCGTCGAGGGAGCTTCAGAAGCTGCCCAAGCCGCAGCGGATATTGTTTTCCTTGCACCTGGGCTGAGTACCATCGTCAGTGCCATCAAGATTGCCCGACAGATTTTCCAGCGCATGAAGGCGTATATCCAATACCGTATCGCCCTCTGTTTCCATCTAGAAATCTACCTCGTCACCTCCATGGTCATCATCAACGAAACCCTCCGTGTCGATCTGGTCGTCTTCCTCGCCTTGTTCGCCGACTTGGCTACCATTGCTGTGGCTTACGATAACGCTCACTATGAAGCTCGTCCCGTCGAATGGCAACTTCCCAAGATCTGGATCATCTCTGTCACCCTTGGTATTTTACTGGCTCTTGCCACATGGGTCATGCGTGGTTCGCTCTTCCTTCCTAATGGTGGTATCCTCCAGAACTTTGGTAATGTGCAGGAAATGCTCTTCTTGGAAATCTCGTTGACGGAAAACTGGCTCATCTTCGTTACCCGTGGTGGCAAAACCTGGCCGTCTTGGCAGCTGGTGTTTGCCATCCTCGGTGTCGACATCTTATCCACTTTGTTCTGTGTCTTCGGATGGATCTCTGGCCCTAGCTACATAACTGACCCTCGAGACCGCGCCCTGGTTATCGATAACAATGGTCAGACCAGCATCGTCACAGCTGTCGTTATCTGGGCTTACTCCATTGGTAAATACCTCATCACTTCTACTCCAAATACGTCGTACTAATATTTTGTCTTTAGGTGTGACCATTGTCATCGCCATTGTCTACTTCCTACTCAACAAGATTACATGGCTTGACAACCTCGGCCGCAAGACCCGCAGCCGCAGTGATACCAAGATCGGTAAGCTTCGTGCTTGTACAAATAGCTTCCTTCAAGCAACAACTAATGTGTTTCTCTAGAAAACATCCTCGGCCACCTCTCCAAGATCGCCGTCCAGCACGAGACGGACAAGGAAGGTAATGCTCGCTGGCACCTTGCACCAAAGGCCACCGAGGCCGAGATGGACGATTAAGGTCGTCGGTGAATTTTCTTGTCGTCGGGATAGGGGGTTGTTGAGGGTTGAGGGCACAAGGGTGGAGATTATTTCGGTCTGATTGTGTAATTCCTAAGATTTTTTACACAAAATTAGGGGTACATAGATGTTTGAAATAACATGCCTGGCTGGCTATTTTCATTTGTCTACTACATATACCCGCAGACCTAATGCGTCATTTGTACTGCTTGAATTCCCTAGGTTATCAATCATAACATCTCATTTTTCTACCACTTTATTTATATTGCTGCATAAACGATGCTTTCACCCACCGACCGCCTGTCATCTCCCATCATCCTACTAGCCAACGTCCCCCCACCTCAAACCCCCGCCTCAAACCTCTTCGCCCAGCCTATTCCCACCAACCCCCCCCAACAACCTTTCCCCAACGCAAAACCCCCCCTCCCTCCCAGCCCTCCAGGCCTCCTAATCCACCAAAAGGAAAAAACAGGTCCCCTCAAAGCAATCTTTTTGGTATGGAAGAGTGAGTATATGTATATATATATTTCACATTTCATATTTCATATATGGTTACTGTACAGTATACTAACTATTATTCACAAAGGCATTCAGTACCCGCCTTTTCGCTCGCTGGTTTTTTGATTTGGTTTCTTTGATGGGTTCGGTGTTTAGCGGGGGGGGATGGTTTGAGGTCGGGGGGGAAGGTATACTTATCCTCAGAGACACAGACGCACTATCTTATAGCTCTTTTATCGCGCTACGCTACCCAAGGTCTGTCCCAGAAACAGTCCTTGGGGTTTCGGAATTTCGAAATTAATCTGGGTTACATTTTTCGAGTTACCACCCCCCCACTATTTCCCTTTGCTGGTGGTGAGGGTGTTGTTGTTGTTGTTTGGGGGTGTTGTGTGGGGGGGTGGTGGGGGTGGACGTGGAAGGGGAAGGGGATGGGGTTGGGGTTGGGAAGAAAGTTAGGGCTCGGAATGTTGAATGTCAAGATTGGGTTGAAGAAGAAGGGATCGTTTTTTAATTTTCACGTTTACCCCCTTTCATTTCCCTGTTTCCATCCCTCCACTTCTCCAACCACAACCCCCAACCCCCCATCCCCTCCACCTTTGCATCCCATTTCCCCACTCCCCGCGCAACTTCCTTGCTTTCTCGGATCTTTGTGCTTTTCAAGTTGTAGGGTGGTTCTGTTCTTGATCGTTCTGCTACCTGGCTGGGATATGCTGGTGCTGGGGATATGGTTAGGTAGGTGGGTTTGGGATATTCTTTAGTTGATTTTAAGTTTATCGTCGAGAGTATCGTTCTCATCCCCATTCCCATCCCCATCCTTCCCCCCCCCTACCCCCCCAAAGTCTCTCTGACTCCAAACGCCTCACCTCCTCACACAACTCAACTCACTCATTCAACTCACTCATTCAACCAACCCTTCCATTCCATATGTGTCTGACAGATTTTAAGGACTTCAGAAAGCTGAGAAGAGAAGGGGGGAATTTGGGGATCAGAGTGATTGTTTCATCTTCCCTTTAGATTCTCTTTTCACCTCCTCAGTCCTACTTCCTTTCTCATTCTCCTCCTTTCACTTTTTCGTCTCTGATGCCATCCTAATCATCTCACCCCTCACCTTCCCACACCCACACCCACACCCACACCTCCACCCTTCCCCTCCCCCACCCACCCACCTCGCCCCACGGCAACCACGCCATCAACCCTCTCACCTCCTACCACCCCACCTTTCTCACCCCCCGTCACATCCCAACCTTATACCCGTCCGCAGCAGAAGATCAAGGCACACTTGTGATCTCAAGTAGGCAAGGTATCAAAGGTCTATTGGCGAAGGTTTCGGGAGGGAAAGGGGGATTTGGGTTGGGCCGGGGGCGGAGGGCCGGGGAGGAAACGCATGGCGAAGGAAGGGGAAGTTTGGATGTAACGAGGGTTATAGCGTCGGTGAGGGCTTATGTAAGTGTTAAGGGGCCAAGGAATGATGGATATATAGGGTATGGAGCGTTTGAAAGGACTAATGCGGGGGAACTTGAGAGGTATGACGAGCTTCGATGAGAGGATTATCCACTATCGGTTTCTTGGACATTGGAAGCGACGGTGTCTAAAAGGGCCTGCATAATTTTTATGATCCTGCTATATACTCCTTAAAAATCCATCTCTTCAAAGGGGGGCATGTTGGGGGCGGGAGTGGATGCTGGGGCCGAAGAGTTTGAGGTTGCGGTTGGGTGGTGGTGGGATTATTTGGTTCCGGGTAGTGGGATGTCCGGAGGGGCGTAGGATAGTGCTGGTGTGTTTATATTTTGTTTTCCTAGACGCTCATGTTGACCGTGAAACACGGTTTCCTCCCAACTACTTGGAACATGGGCTATGCGGTGGCTGCTAATTGAGTCCCCAGGTCCGGCGCCAGCTCACCACTGACCGTAACGTAAAACATCTCTTTAGGACCGACGGCCTTTTTGCCTCCTAGATGGTCATGATGCATCACACAGCTATCGACAATTTCCAAGGCCGCAATGGCGATCAAGTTCGGTGCGAACACATCTTGGGCCTCGACCGTATCGGACACTAATGCAACCATACATGTACGCGAAACCCAACTCCCTATAATCCTGGAACTGGGCTGAGGGCGATGCCATGTTCGAGGGATGCTGGCTTGGGGTCCGAATATGACGCGATTGATGGCTAACTGGCAGTCGATGAAGTCTGGGGCTACGATCCTGGGTTGACGGTCGAAGCAGAGTACTGGAGTTCGTTGAAGGGGAACGGTGATGTTGATCGATAGAGCGGAGGCTGAGAGAAAATAGAAGACGAGAAGGAGGATGGATTGGAGCATTGTGCGGTGTAATTTCCCAGGAGTTAAAGACTGGCTTGTGCGAGAGAAGAGAGGTATTCTGAGAAGTAAATTGGACATGTCTTTGCTGAAGATAGATCGCTTTTAAACAAGCTGCGGATAGATTGGTTTATTTCAAAGCCTATCAAATCCTCTCGTCTGATGATGAAACGCGCATATATATCGAGTGTCTCAACTGTTAGTGGCAACAATCTGTATCCGGAAAATGGAGCGCTCTCTTCGCCATGTTTGTGCTCAAGTATGATATGCAGAGCTTATAAGAATGATATGCAGAGCTCATGACGGCAACTGACCAGCTATACTGTCGAGACTTACCTTCCTGTTCTTGAACCGATCGAGCCTGTGGAATGGTGCATTGTTCGAACCAAGCAGTCATGAGGGTTTCAAGACTTCATCTGTGCGCGATCTGTTACGACGATATCATACTTGGCATTTGAGCGATTTGGCTCGTTGAACAACCGCGACAACCGCAATCGATAAACTCCCCTATCCCCGAGCCCCCGCCTCTTTCTTTTCCTGCCCATCCAAACCCCATTAAACACCCCCTATCCAACCCACCAAAACCATGGCCGCAGCCTGTATATTCTGCAAAATCGTCAAAGGTCCCTGCCACTTCCCCCCCCCCCCCCGGATATTCATCCACTCTACACCTCCCCTCCAAACCCTCCATTGCGCTCTGCAACTCTAGCTAATATAGATAATACAGGCGACATCCCCTCCTTCAAGCTCTTCGAAAGCGAGCGCATCCTCGCTTTCCTCGATGTTCAACCTTTGAGCTACGGGCATGCTGTCCGTCCCCTCCCTCAACGCCTCACTTCTACCTCCCCCAAAATATCGAACTAACGCGCCCCCGAAACCCCACAGCTCATAGTCCCCAAACACCACGGCGCGAAACTGACCGACATCCCCGACGAGGCCTTGGCTGAGATTCTGGTACGTCCCCGCCCCTCCTCATTCGCTCCGCATTCTACATCTAGGTCTTTTGAGGGAAAGGATTGGTTTGTTGATCTTTTGGGGTGGTGATATAGCCTGTCGCGAAGAAGCTGGTCAAGGCGACGGGGGCGGAGGAGTATAATCTGTTGCAGAA
>JAABUY010000380.1_pt1 | contig 81172 bp, 79 predicted proteins | sample 5560271 | NCBI WGS metagenome assembly JAABUY01 (sample SAMN10711886, study PRJNA513374) | rock metagenome | isolation source: Antarctica rocks | place: Antarctica: Victoria Land, University Valley | reverse complement strand
GCATAACGAATCAAGCACCGCACAATCTTTACGTCCACCACCATCCATCAAGCATGCCAAAAGCCGTCAAAGGTAAGGTCCATACAAAAACCTCATCCCCATGATACCCTCCGAGAGACTAATACTAACCCCGATCGGCGCAAGGTGTCCTGGTGGAATGCGATCCCTCCATCAAAGCCATCATCCTGAAGATCGACCAGGACAAGCATGACTTCATCGTCGAAGATCTCGACGATCAGACCCTGGTCGTCAAGGAAAGTCAACTGCAGAAGTTAAAGGCGAGATTGGAAGAGGTCAGGATGGACAGTCAGTCGCGGAATCGTTCTGTGGTCGCTGACATCTACTTTCAGGAGTTGGCCAATACCCAGCAACAACCGGATGAGTCGGGCTCGGATTGATTGATCGTGCAGATGGGGATGTATACTTCTGCTCCGTGGTGACAAGATTGAGATTGCATTGGAATTGGGCACGTTTTGCATTTGCATGGAGTTACGGGGTAAGGGGTTTAGATTGGGGACATGAAATGAATGGGTAGAGGGAAGCGTGATTATCATACAAAAGCCGTGATCATCTTTGGTGGCTGCGTTGGCGCTCTTTCATCCGTAGGTCCCTGTTCACAGGATTCATCGACTGGGCTACATAGAGCTTCTGCAAAGATCATGAAACATCAATTCGCTCGAAAGACTGCTATTCTCGCTCTAAGGCGCTCGTCTCGAGTAACCTATGCTCTTGCTTCCCATCTGACCAGCGCGATTGCCCTGGTATCAAGCCAGCTCGTAGCCTTTCACTTCAGTGTTCCTCCGCAGCTGTTTATGACACGTCTTAGTCAAGCTGTGATCTAGCACTGCGCTGTTCTCCAATCCCAAGGACCGAACAATGGAACGAAGACAGAGTGTTATGGCAGATCCCCGTACACTCCTTCTCTGACGCATCAGTATTCTGATATTGGCTACTAGCGTCTATGTTCGACGAACCTTGGATACGGCCAAGGGTGGCGTCATATAAGCCCCTTCATTCGATTGTTGGTGAGAATTTTCTCATCCGGGTTCGGAAAAGACATGCAGTTGGCATGGCCGTAGATTGGCTTCGTGAGGTTCTTCGTTTATGCCAGCACAATCGAAGAGAGCTTGGAAGAGACAGCGCATGGGCCCCAGGTCCCATTCAACAGCCCTAGATTATGTCTAGTAGATCGCTGTTTATCCTGGCTGACTCTGCCGTAGGAGACGCGCGGATGTGCTCGACGTTGTAGCCACGGTAGCTTTACGTTCGCTTTCCCTTGAAAAGCTGGTTACCATCGCTGTCTCTGGTAACCTAGGTCGCTGTGAAGCCACTCCTTTGAACTGAAGCTCCTGATCTCCTGACCAAGGCCGCCCGTTAGAGTATCTTCGCGTTGATTGCCCGTCGCAAGACCGATTCATGGTATCTGGTCAGGTTGGGGAACTTGACTAATCCCCAAGACTCCCACTCCTGAATGATCTCTTTCAATATAGGCCAAAAGGCACAGTCGGCCATCGAGAATGATTCCCCAACGATATACTGGCTGTCTTCGATACAAGCTTCCCATGACTGTAATTCATCGGCCAATAGCTGGGTACCAATGGCGTCGGAGCTCCGGGTACCACGTTCAGATGGGGCGTTTGATATGCGACGCCAAAGGTCTAATAGTCGTTCTGCCTTGCCTATTCGGCTGAAGGCGCGTGCACCAACAGCTCGCGTGCTATCAGAGGAGTGGTAGTAATCTGTACTGTCGTAGAAACTGTTGAGGTAGAAAAGTATGGCCAAGTCGCCCTCAATCTCAGTTTCATCCGGGTCGATGTCGACGAACTTGGGTCGCTGTCTGAGCCTGAACAGAGTCCGTTTTGCAGCGTTTTCTGGCAATTCTTTGATTTTCGGCTTCCCGAGCCGCCACGGAACGCCTAGTTCAGCCAAGTATAGCTTTACTCGAAGATCCGATACTTCGTCGTCCGATCCATACAGCTTCGGAGATCGTGTTTTAAAATTCAGTACGTTGAATCCGCGTCCGTACTCCCCCTCCCAGTCGAATTGGGACTTTTGATTCTCTTCCCCAAAGGCTCGTATCAAGTGTTCGACTTCCGCCGCGTCACCGTTCACAATATTCCCAGCACTAGTCTTGAACTTTGAGCACGCGCCTTGGCCCCATATACGTCCAGAGCCATGGTTCAGGAAGGTGCCGATATGACGAAAAGTGAGCGATATGCGTTCCCCAGAGAATGCCAACTCGGCACTTGATTTCTCTGCGCTTGGTCTCTTGTCTGGACGGACACCATGTAACCACCGCTTATTAGTATTTTGCCCTAGTACGAACATTGAGTTGTGGGGAAGAGGAACACGTTGAGTCTGTCGCGTAGACGGCTTGGATGAAGGGTCTTCTCTGGCCGGATTTTTGGTTCGCAATGTCATGATCCTTTGAGCGCCAAGGCTCACATTGACAATCCTCGAACCGTGGACAATGTCAAGCGTTTTGTCGGAATGCTCCGATATGCTATCTTGACCATCTCGATAGAGTTGAATCAACACATGGTTTAGTGGTTGCTGTAAGATCTTGGCTGCCACGTCTTTGATCCTCAACACCGTTGGAGAGAAGCTTTGCAGCGGGGGAGATTCGTCTGCGGGATGACGATAAACTGGAATTGAACCATCTTGACCGACCTCACCCTGTACGGCGACGAGACGAGGAACTTCACCCGTTCGATGATACATTTTCTGCCACCGGACTTCTTTTCTCACCTGCCGAAACATTTCATCCGCCACAGCCTGGGAAAGAATATTGCAGAGGATCTGGCAATCGCCTTCGCCTATCTGATCGTCGGGACCCAGCGTACAGAGTTCGACATCCGCCCGAATTGCTTCGTCCAGCTGCACACTTGACGGGGTTAACTCCGTGCCGCCTGGGTAGGTCGAATCAGAATTGACCTGCAAGCCCGTTTGTGTGAGAGCGGATGCCAACTGTGAGGTTTTGGTGACCTTGGAGAGCAGAGATTTTCCAGCGCCTTCAACAACAACGGACTTTGAGGTTGTCTGACGTTTTCGCATCGTTGGAAGTCGTTCGCTCCGATTTTTACTAGCTTTTGGCTCGTTTTCAACTTCATTACTTGAAGCTGTCGACAATCCTCTCGCGTCTTGACCTGCGCGCTGAGCGTCGGAATCAGCAGACGTTATCTTGATCCTCGTGGTACTGGCTTCGGTAGATCCATCACTGTCGAGCTGGTGTTTCGTTGCTGTTACCGCAATTGAAGTGGATATAGCAGTGAGCACCGTAGTACCAAGCTCGGGTTCTTGATCAAAGTCGCTATTCATTCCAGCTGCGCCCTCTCTTGTTGGTGAGTTCTCTGCAGCAACGGACCCCTCTCCGATGGCGAGATCCGACAATGCTATGGCGCTGACACTTCCAGATTTTCCCTTTAGTGTCGTCTCTAGTTGCGCGGAGCGGGCAGTACCTCGTGATGATTCTTGGTCTTTTTCATGATCCTCCCGCTTGGGCGATGCTCCAGTGATCTCTTCGATCAATTCGGTGCTGGTTATCCCATCTGCCCCCATGACGTCCGCCATCTGTCTCATGGCCTCCATATGCCTACCCTCTTCTCGATATCCCAAGCAATCTTCGACAATCGTGATGGAGAATCCATGCCGCACGGCATCTGCGGCAGTAGCATAAACTGAAGCATGAGAACGAGACCCGCATATATATAACTCCGTGACAAAGGTAGATCGTAATAATAGAAGTAGACTCGTATCATCGAAGGCGGAAAAACAGGACTTCACTACGAGGCGGTCTTTCCGCTCGTCAATAGCAGGTTTTATATCGTCGACGAAGTCTGCGCCCCAGCTTCCCGGCACGCAGCAGATGTCTGTTGACCTACGGCCTGGCGAGGATGGTCTTGACCGGACGCGGCTTGTGTCGGTCAGCCGTGAAGCCAATAGCTCACCTTGCTTGACTTTCACTCCAGTAGAGGTTTGGTGTGGAAGCCGCGGGACATAGTCAGAAGGCCCAGACGAAGCTGAGCGTGATTGACTCCTTGAGGAACCGCCGCCGTGGGATCGTCTGTGGTTATGCTCTTTAGCGTCATCCTCCGCTCCCTGCGCACAATGCTCGTCCTCGTCTTCCGAGTCATGATCATCATCACCACCTTCTTCTGCCACGGACAGTGGTTTGTCTTTCGAGCTGAAGACGTCTTCAATCTCAGGCGGATCTGCCGTAACGCTCAACTCGTTGAATTCGGAACGGACCCAGACGATGTCTCCCAAGCCTCGAAACACTGGAACCAGGGTTTGAATATCATCAACGAAGCCAGGGCACGTATTGACAGGAAGTTTGCCGTCGACCGATAAGAAATCATTTTGCAATTCAAGGACAAACAAAGCTTTCCTAGTCTGAAATCGAGGGAAACTTGGGGGGAGCTGGCCGGTGGTAAACATCCTCGCCTTCAAAACGCTTCGGCAACATACACATACTCCGTAAGAAAGTCATCCAAAGCGGTGGTGTATCTTATATAAATGTTGCAAAGGTCGTCTGGATTCCCTATTTCACTATTATTCATGGCAAGGGGCAGCTCGCAAGTATTATTGACTGGAAGGCAGGCATGTTCCGGTTACATTTCGAGGGCGCCCTGATATTATCTTCAAGGTGGCAAAGAGAAACAGTCTAATCTGTAATTCATCGTGAAGACGAAGCGCGAATTATCGGACTTAGGCAGAGTTGGAATTATCATCCTCGATAAATCCGCGCTTAACGGCGGTGTGATTCGTGTGATTTGCGATTTGTCATTTGTCATTTGTCATTATTAATTATCCCTTCCCACCTGCAGTCGTTTCACTGGCGGCTACTCCTGATCTGGAGATGCGGAAACTGCCGATGCATGAGAAGGATCAGTTCAAGTTGTTCGACCATTGCGTGCTGCAGCTGCTGCTGGAACGGACTTCACCGTCTTAAGATCAGGGATCTCAAGTATCATGTGGGAAGACGCAGATGGCTTTTACCGCAAGCTTGCCCCGTCTTTCCGCTTACACAGTACCTACTTACAGTACCAGCACAGTACACAGTGTACAACAGGTTTTCCGCCTTACAGTACCATATGTATGCATGGCCGGCAGCTAACAGCCTACCTAACTGCAAAGCCCTTCCACGCGGTGCAACGCCATTAAGCCACCTGCAGTGTCGATGTCGATCCTCCCACATAGATGCGCGCCAACGCCAGCGCCAACGCCAACACCAAATCAAAAGCAAGCCACGGGTGTTACTTCGGATAGGTCCCCTGAAAGTTCCTGCCAAACACGTGGGCAAGGATAACTAGAGATAACGGTCTAGACCATCGGGATCATCTAGGCCCTTCTAATTGAAGAAGTTCGTAATCCTCTGCCCCGATGAATTGGCGTTTTTGACAGGGCCGCGCTTGCTACCGTTGCTCGTTGCACTTCGAGTCTTTCGAGTCGAGACGCTGCTGGAAGACTTTTCCGGAGACCGGTCCACCTTCTTGATCGTTTTCGCTTTCTTCGCTACTTTCGATGGCGAAGTCGTTGCTCCGTCGTCCATACCATTGCTGTCGCTATGTTCTCGCTTCAGACTTGATTGACTGTTCACATCTTCCGACTTTGGGATTGGAAGTGGTGCGTTGTTTTCGGTGCCGTCCTGGTCCACGGTTGCGCGCTTTTCTTCCGCCTCATGTTTGACCATGGGGCTCGTCAATGCCGCATCCTTCACTTCGTCCATCTCCTTCTTATCGGCGTTGCCTTTGGCAGACTTTTTGGCACTCGCAAAGAAATTGGCAATATTGTTCTTGTTTTCTGTGCTAGCTATCGGAATAACGAAGGTTGGCGAATTGTTGCCAACCTTACCAACGTCTTTACTCACGGGATAGCATTCCAGCTCTCCCTTGTAAGGCTTCAGCAATGATTGAAGTTCTTTAGACCACTCCGCACGATTAGGGTCGAGCCACATCCGGATATCTTCCGAGCCATTTTCTAGGATGACGGGCATACGGTCATGGAGGAACTTCAGCTGGTCGTTTGGTGAAGTCGTGATGACGGTATATGTGTACAGCTTTTCTTCAGAACCTACCCATTGCTTAATCCACCGCCCCGGTCCTATAGAGGGGCTTTGACTTACCTTCATATTGCACACAATCCCAAAGACCAGCGAGACACATGAGCTGGCCGTCCTTACGCTTCACAAAATGCGGGATTTTCTCCTTTCCACCGTTCTTCTTCAACCACTCATAGAAACCCTCACATAACACGATGCAGCGCTTCTTTTGCTTCATTGTATTCCACATGCCTCGGTTCTCCAGTAATGAGTCGTCGCGACAGTTGATGGTTTTCAACATCGATCCGTAGTCAGGGTTACGCTTCGTCCAGAACGGAATAAGCCCTAATGTGATTCGTCAGAGCTTTGCGCAGACCGTATCCGTAAGCATGTAATGCCATATACCCCACTTCATAGACTGCATCTTATATCGTGTCTCCTTGCATTCCTTTTCCGTCCCTTCTGGTGCGTCTTGTGCCTCCTCCGCGTCTTGGCCCTCATCGCCATGCTTGTGATGTCTTGCCCCAGCTCCGTGATCAGCCACATCCGCTCTGTAGACGAGCCCATGGTAGCCAGGCGCGAAGTTGTAGCTTTGTCGTACATCGTCATCTTCTGGAGCCTCTTCCACTGGCATGCCACCTTCTACGAGCCTCTGCCGGACGACGGAGGGCCGCTGCAACACTCATCAGCGGCAGAAGAGCACGAGGGCTATAGGTGCCTACCAATCCAAGCGCATAACGTCCGCACATCTCGCGATGTTGGCTCCAGGCTTCTCAGAATGAACTCAGAGTATTGACAAGTCGGTCAAATGTCAAAAGTCTGTAACTCCAAGGGTACCTTAAGGTCGAATGCTGCGTCATGTCGCAGAAGCGAGCTCGAACCCTGAGTTGATAGATATCTACCTACCCACCTACCAATTACAGCAGGAAAACGCCACAAGACTTCGAGAGCCGAGACACAGCTCCCAGTCTGCAAATCACTATCGACGACTAATGTCTGGCTATCATTAATGTTCCTTCTGAGCTTTCCTGCGTAGCAGCATATCCAACCCAGCGCCGAGCGCATTACCGCAACATGTTCAGCAGAGCCATACGTCGAAATGTGTTCGAAAGCAGATGCATATGGACCCAGCCCCTAAAACCATCACGGGGGCGCCTCAATCTTCCTCTTGCAAGGCAACCTCAGCCTGGGTTGAGACATAAGTCGTCGCGAGCTGCAGCCAAGGAACTATTCCGACAATACCCTTACTCGGTCTCGTTGGCTGTCGTCTCGTACATATTCTGCCTCCGTACTAGATGTCCGACGGCACGCTGATAGAGAAAAACAGCATCGCTATCGGCGCCGGCGGCCTCATCTACGCCAACTACATCTACAACAGCTACATCATCGGCTCCTTCCACAAATTCCCGGAACCCGTGGCGCAAAAACTCCGACGAGCGTTGTACTACACCAACATCTCCCTCTCCCCCAAAGATGCGGTCAAATACTACGGCCAAGCGCTCACGGTGGCCGACGAGCTGGGCATGGATCCCTTCAGCGACGAGATCCTTGGCGTCAAGATCCAACTGGCGAGCATGATGGAGCGAATTCAGCAGTATCCCAAGGCGATCGAGATCTTGGAGGCGCTGAAGAGAGACTGTCTCCGCTGGGTCGACGAGCTGGGCGGCAAGGAAGGGAACGAGGGCAAGCGGACGAGAGTGCTGGGCAAGACGGTGGGCGTGAGCGTGAAGCTCGGCGAGCTGTACTCGAACCAGTACGTTGCGGACACGGAAGCCGCGGAGGAGCAGCTGGTGTACGCCGTCGAGACGGTGCTGAGGGAGAAGAAGAGGAGGGAAGACGAGGGCGTCAAGCCGGACGAGGGCCGATGGATGACCGATGAGGAAACAGGTGCCGCCTTAGAATGTACGCTAACCCCTTCCCCTATGCTATGCAGAACTATTCAGAACTCACACCATCCCCTCCTCGCAGCGCTCGGCCACCACTACGAACAACGAAATCAACACTACCTCGCCGCCCCCCTCTTCCTACAAGCCTTGACCCTCTCTGAGCCCTCGACCTGCCACTCCGTCGTCCTAAGTACGTCCCCGCACCCCTTCCTCTCACAAACCCCACAATCCACCTACCTCAGACTCAGCTAACTCCCACCCTCCACCAAACAGTGAACAACCTCTCCATCTCCATCGCCCAACAATCCCCGCCCCCAACCCCCAACACGCCCCCGCTCTCCCGTCCCGCTCTCGTCAACAACGCCCGCACCTGGGCCGAGAAAGCCCTCGCGGTCGCCGCGCACATCGCGCCTCCGCAGCGAGACGCCGAATGCGACACGGGCTGCGCCGTGGCGACGCATAACCTGGGCGAGTTTGCCGAGATGGATGGCGATGTGGCGGAGGCGCGGAGGAGGTATGAGGAGGCGAGGGGCTTGGCGAAGGGGGTGGGCTTTGTGGAGGGGGTGCGGAATGCGGAGGAGGGGTTGCGGAGGGTGGGGGGTGGGTCGGGAGGTTGATGGTGGGTGTTGCGACGGTGGTGGGCTGCGATGGGGCTCCTTTTAAAACTTTGAGCAAGGAATCATCGGGTTGGGACGCACTTGTCAGATTTTGGGCTGTGATGATCCTACAATGAGGTGGTTGTGCATTCGCATTGAGTATGACTATGTCTTGAAAAGTTGGAACGCAGTGGATGTCGAACCAGATATTGTGGGCAGATACTTTATGTCCCGCTACAGACCCAAACAAGAATCTTTACATTTACACGCGAGGCTTCACGCTCATATGTCAAGAGTGGATCCCTTCACTGCGAGTCAACAATCGTAGAGCTACTGAAGAGGCAAGTTAAGCCCTCGACATAACACCCCATGCCCTAATAGCATTGTCCGTGTAACCAGAAAACAACGTCTGCCCATCTGCACTCCACGCTAAACTCACACACTCCGGATCTCTGCTCTTCTTCCCGACCGAAGTATACTCCGGCTTCAACTCGTCGACCTTGCTCTTCTTCTCCAGATCGAATATGATGATGCTGCTCGAAGTCGCCGCGCAGAGCCAGTACCGGTTGGGGGAGAAAACAAGGGCGTGGATTTCATCGCCGGCAGCAAGAGAGTAAAGGTGCTTCGACTCGTTAAGGTCCCACAGCATTGTGGTGCCGTCCTTGCCACCGGACGCGCAGAGAGAGCCGTCGGGGGAGATGGTGACGGTGTTGATGTAACCAGTGTGGCCGATGTGGTCGGTTTGGAGGCGGCATGACGCTAGTTCCCAGACCTGACCACGGGGTTAGCAGAGGGTCAGAAGACGTTCGGCTTGTATGAGGATTGATATAAACAGTTGAAAGATCATCAGTGCATTGGTGTAAGGTTGTCTCATGGCCAGAAGGCTCTGAAGTAGCAAATACTTGAAAGTTGCAAAGCATCCTTTGATCTTTTCGAGCTCCATGATTTACGAAGCATGTTCAAAGAAGAGAGTGAACCCACCTTGACCAGCTTATCCCAGCCCGCGCTGACAATCACCGGGTTCTGTGGATTCGGGCTGAAGCGCACACATGATACCCACTCGGTGTGACCCTTATCGGTGATTGTGAATTTGCAGTCCCCTAGCGTGTTCCACAGCTTGATCGTCCTGTCGCGCGAACCGGAGACGATTTGACGATTGTCGGCGGAGAATGAGACAGAGAGAACATCGTTGGTGTGGCCGACAAAACGACGAGTGGTTACACCGGTCGATAATTCCCAGAGACGCAGGGTCTTGTCCCAAGATGCAGAGAGAGCGTAGGCCCCATCAGATGAGATGACCTAGCAACAAGCTATCAGCGCGATTGCATCCGGGGTTTTGTGCTCCCAGCAACATACACAGTCAGATACGATGTGCGAGTGGCCGTGAAGACTGCGTTTTGGGTAACCGTAGGCTTGGTCGTCGCGTGTGAGATTCCAGATGATGAGAGTCTTGTCGCGACTTCCTGAGAGGAGCATGTTGGGGCTGATCTTAGTCAGTATATGCCACTCGTCCATAGAAGGAAGATCCGCACTTCTCCAAGGACGTGGCCAAACTTGTGACCCAGCCGCTGTGGCCCTCGAGGGTACCTCGGTGCACCAATTGCTCTGCCATACTGGGCAATGGAGAAATATGGAGGCAAATGGGATCTGTCTAAGTCTGAGTAAGTAAGCTTTGAAGAGATACTGCAGCTTGAAGACTGTGGCTGGACCTACGGAAAATGGACGAGTACAGCAGTGATCGGTATTCGTGGTCGTCGTCCTTTAGTGAAGCTGAATTCCGTTGTGTGGGCACGCTAGTGACTATCTTATCTAAGCGAGCCATATCGGTCCGAACCTGAGCCCCGAGGTCCCATAACCAGGGCAGCTGAACGGAGGTATGGGCAAGAGATCATGAGAATATAAATACGTTGCAAGAGCAATGTGTGAAGTGCAAGACATTGCGAACTCAATATTCGGTTGTTACTGCATCCGGAGGATTGCGCTCCAATCCACAAAGCGGCTCCATTGTTATTTTCAGAGCTCTCTTGATGAACTTACAGTACTACACGATCTACAGTGACCCTACTCGCCTCTAGCATATCATTCGGACCTACACATAAGCAGATGCTCTCAAACAGAACAAGTGTCGGTTTTTGAGCCGTGAGTAGGGTAGTAGCTGAATCAAGAATGGCCTAACTCGTGGACTCTGACGATGTCTGGTAGAACGATCAAGCTTGCTCCACATTTGATCTGACGATACCTGCTAGCATTTGTACAAACTCTGTCTTCCGGCAATTCGATCTTCCGTCAAGTCCGTCCAGTCCACCATTCCCCACACTCTCATCTAAGCCGCAGAAGCATCGGCCCGCTCATTCTCCAGCTTCGCGTAGAACCTATCTCGAGTACGGACGGCAGGAATGTGATAGCCTGTTTGAGCATCAGTACGATGCCACGCTGGTAACGTTATGTCCTTCGACGGGGCTGAGTCCTCATGTACGTACCGTACCAGTAGAAGTATGCGAAACTTGTTCCCAGACCTGTTTCCGTAGTTGTAGTCAGCACTGATTCTTCCAATGCCATCCGGTTCTGCCTCGTCTGGGAATAGCGCAGCAAGGCAGGTCGAAACTCCCAGTTCTAGATCGAAGGCGGTCCTCGGAAGAGAGAGTGGGCGGCAATGCTAGTGATCCTCGTTGTCGACTCACCGAAAGCGACGCTAAGGTCTAAGACAAGGCCTCGCCGAAGCGTCTATGACACGTCGTTCGTCAGCACATGAAATGCACACTCGGGAAGCGATATCGTCGTAGCGCTTGGGGTCGCGAAGGAAGGGAGGTCCAGCGGATGCCGGATGAGGGTATAAGATTTCCCACTTACCCCAGCAATTGGTTTAACAGGCATGATGAGGTTCTCCTCCTGTTGCTTGTCGGCCTGGAAGTGTTCGATTCTGTAGCCGGTTATCGTAGGCGACTAACTGGGATGGGAGGAGGTTCGAGGTGAGCTTGGCCCTAGTGCGCGACTTGTGATGCCTAACCTGATGAGGTTAGACTCGAACTTCCTCAATAGCTCATCGCATCGACATTGTTGCTCACTTTGCGACACGCTCGAATTCTGATCAACGACATCTGCTTCCTTCTTTAAACTCGAGATGGTATCCATGATACCAAGCCCCCCATCTTCTCTCAAGCGGGCATCACCCAGTGACATCGAACTCACACCACCTACGAAACGCCAAGACCGAAGAAAGCGACATCACGCACTTCGGTACTCACAGCTACATAAGGGTTCCGCGTCAATCACTCAAGATGATTCGATCATTCAGAACCTTCTTAGCCGCTCAGTTAGCTTGGCTCTAGATGCTGTTGGATTTGACGGCGCGGATCCTGTGGCAGTTGAGAGCTTTCGTGCTCAGACCGAAGAGTGTATGCCTACCATCAAATCAAAATCACGAAATCAATGATAATATCTGATCATGCTCAGACATGCTTCATTTTGCCTCCAGCGTCCGACAGTCGATGCTTTCCTGTCGCCGACGGCAACCTATACCGCAGGACTTCACTTACGCCCTGTCACAGCACAAGCTTACTGTCTCGTCCCTGATACCTCACCTCCAACCGCCGGTTCCACCTTCGCTATCGCAGATATGGCTCGAACCTGCAAACGAGGCAGCACCTCCGCCCGCTGACGTTTTAGCTTTTCTTGGGCCCGTATTGAGTGGCGCTTCCGACAAGGAACAGAGACCGTACATCCCCTCACATTTCCCGGCGTTTCCAAGCAAGCACACCTACAAAGCGACTCCTGAATTCACAGAACGCGAGATTGATCCACGAGCAGTGCGTGAGCGTGCCACAGAGGAAGGCCGGCTTGGGGAAGAGGCATTGCGGCGGTTGATCGGTGCTGGAAAGGCTGGCGATAATCAACACAACTCTCGTCTCCGTGGGAAGGGCGTAGGCGGACCGCGACAGAAACTAGACGACATGTGGCTGCGAACTATGCAGGCAGTATCGGAGGAAGAAGAGCGCCGGGACAAGGGTTTAGATATCGATGCTGGTCATCAAGCTGGCGCGCCTTCATCCGAAAGGCATGGTTCGAGGAATGTGTTGGAGAAGCTAGAGTTGGGGGCTTTGGTGAATTGGGAGAAGACCTACTGGAGGGTGGACGCAGCAAGACACAAGTCCGGGTGGCGGCGCAAGACTGCTTCGACGCATAAGGACGACATGTTGATGAAGGATGGGCCTACGGCGACAGCTTTGTAATGCATTCCTTGGCGTTGGCGGTGCATGACACAGGACATGGATACATTATCGCATAGCGTGGTGCTGGACCTCATGTTTATTGATACCCTGCTCGTTCCCGAGTTTTTACAGATAGCATCGAAGAAGCTCGCGCATTGAACAAGAGTTATTGGATCCTGTCCATGTATAACGCCAAAATACCATGATTGAAATACCCCTTTACGGATCCCTCTCCCAAGCCGTCGTCTCCACTGTAAGCCCATCGGCACATCTATGTAAGAAATAGTCAGTTACATGGACATGATCATAGCAAGCATTTCAGAGAAAAACGTTGATAGAAAATGGGCGTCAACCCACCTCCGAAACAACCTTACTAACGGCTCACACTTAATGACCGAAGCCCCACCCTTGTCCTTCTCCACGTCACAAGAGTACTGAACCATCTCCATCAACTCGCATTTCCGAAGGTCTACCAGTCTCTTCCGTCGTTGATTCCTCGTCGTGACCTGAACCCTATCCGGAAGCCCGACAGCGGGAAACGATTCGATTGGCGGTGACATGTATTTCGATGTCGAGGCTTGAGGAGGACTTGGAGATGGTCACAGTATGCAAGAAACCCAAAGGGAGACGACCTGACAGAGGATGCCTGAACCCGTAGTCTCGAGAGATGACCGCGGAAGAACTGGGTGAGAGGCTGCTGGGTGAAGTGGAATCGGAAACTCTGGATAAGGTTGGAGACGACGACCTTGGCCCCCATAACGCAACGATATCGCCAGCTAACACCACCCTACAGTTTCTACAAAAGCTGTGCCATCGAAATGACCCGTCACCGTCGTCACAACTAGGAATCCCGGCCCTCGACAAGCTCTTAAACATATTCCAAGCCCCCAACCACCAAGAAGCCCCCGACCACCAACAGCCGTGGACCTCCCCGCAGCGCAACTCACCCCTACCTCCAGCACCCAACCCCGCCACCAAACCGCCCGTGATCGAGCTAACCTCAACCTCGCCATGCAGCGGCGCGACGCAGCTCCTCTACCACATGACCGCCATCTCCGTACTCCCACCTACCTTCGACTCCACAGCGCTGCAGGGCAAAGGCGGCGCCGTCGTGCTGCTCGACAACGCCGGCACCTTCGACGTGCAGCGCCTCCAGCGGATCATGCGCCACCACATCCAGCAACACCTCCCGCCCTCCTCCACCGGCCCCGTCCGCATGGGGCCGAGCCGAGAAGCGGACACGGACATGGAAGCCCTGATCCACACCTCCCTACAGCACGTGCACGTCTTCCGCCCGACATCCAGCCGCTCCCTCCTCGCCACCCTGCACTCCCTGCCCTCCTACCTCCTTTCCCCCACAGCGCACGTCTCTGGGGCCCGACACCTGCAGGCACTCCTCATCGACGACATCGGCGCCTTCGTCTGGCTGGACCGCGCTGAGCTCGCTGCCGCCCCTCCCGGTCCCAACCCGGACCCCGACCCCGGCACGGGCACGAGCACGAGCACGGCCCCCACCCCCCTCGCGCACCGCTACCGCACCCTAACCACCACCCTCCAGACCCTCCAATCCCTCCTCCCCTGCCCCATAATCGCCACCAACCGCGCCCTCCTCTCCCCTTCCCCCTCCACCTCTTCCTCCTCCTCGTCGTCCCGCTCGCCCATCCGCCCACACCTCCCCTTCGCCTGGACGTCGTTCGTGACCCTCCGCCTGATCGTCGAGCGCGTGCCCGTGCCCAAGTTCCGCGAGAGTCTGAGCGTACAGGGCGCGTGGCGGGAGGCGGGCGCGCGGAGGGAGGCGGTGGAGAGGGGGGAGCGGGTGGTCAGGGTGGATTGGTGGGGGTGGGAAGGCTGGAGGGCGGGTGTAAGGGAGGGGCTGGAGAGGGAGGGGGAGGGGGTGAGGGTGTGTGTTGGGGCGGAGGGGGTGGTGGTTGGGGAGGAGTTGGTGCGGTGGAGGGGGGGGTGATGGCTGGTGAGGAGAATGCGTGGGGGTCGTGGCGTGGTGTGGTGCGGTGCGGTATGGTCTTTGCGGACTTTGTGGGAGAGGGGAACTGGCATGGGTCTTGCTTGTATGCAGAGATGGCTTGGGGAAAGCTTTCATTGTGCAGTCGGGAGTGGAAGGATGTATAGAATTTGTCTGTGTGATGCGAGGCTGGAATAGCTAGCCGAAATAAACGCTGTGCCCTTGTCTGCCCCCATGGAAAAACAGTACTTGTACAGCATACCAACGACCACAGGAAAAGCAACGGCAAAGGTTGCCGTATGTATATACACAACGCTCCCACCCTCAACGCCGCTCCATACCGCTTAAAAGCTCCGGCCCACTCGGCGAATCCAACCGTTCCTCCACCGACTTCCTCAACCCCAGACCCGCCATACCGCCTGTCACAGTATCCGCGGCAGGAGAAGCCATCGGATCTCTGAGCGCTGAAGGCTGCCCAGCGGTCCTGGCTCTCGCCATCGACGACTTCAGGAAATCCTTGATCTCCGCCTCGCTCGTGCCGCGCGGCGTATCCACCCCATCATACTCATCCTCGTCCGCATCCGCCGGATCGAGTTCGGAGGACGAGCCGCGTCTGACAAAGAACGACGTATCCAGGTCGTCCTCGTCGTCCGTGACTTCGAAAAAGGCATCGTCCCACTGCACCGAGTCCTCTCTCGTGAACGTTGGTCTCGGTCGGGCCCTGTTGCCCACGCCGACGGTCTTGCTCTCTTCCGGCGACTTCAGCTCGGGGACCTTGTCTTTGTCCTCGCGCCTCTCGCTCGCCGTGCGCACGTGCTGCTTGCCCGACTGGCCGCGCACCTCTTCTCCCTGCGCGCTGACGCCTTCGTGCATGGGCTTGGCACGGTCTTGGCCGGGCTCGAGCTTGTCTGCCATCGTGGCGGCGAGGGTGTCGGCGAAGTGGGTGTCGACGAGGTGCTTGATGACGGGCCAGCCGTACGCGTTGGAGAACATACGCCGCACGATCATGTTGTTGTGCGCGTCGGGTTCGAGTCGGACAAGGACTTTGCGCCAGGAGAGGTCTCGGTGATAGGCTCGGGCGATTTTTTCTTCGACTTTTATGCTGCTGCTATGTGGTGCATTGCTACTTTGAGACTCATGGCTGATGTTTGTTTTGGTGCTGTCACCGTGCCCGTTCCCAAACGAAGATCTCCTTTCGTGGCGGGGTTTTGCTGGTGGTGGAGGAATATCCTCCGGGTGGTAGATTCGGTCGTGGAAGATCGTCCGGGCTCGACTTGCGGGATTATTGATGAATTCCTTACTTGGTAGCGGAGGACTAAGGATGTCGCCGGCAGACTCGAAAAAGGATGTCCTTGGAGGAGCGAGGAGGTTGTTTGGGTCTTCTAGTATAGAATCCCCTCTTGTTGCGGTGGGTCGTTTAGTTGCTGACGGTGATGTATCGCTTGTAGTGGAACTCTCGTGGGCATCTCCAGCATCATCCCCTGAGCCATCCGTGGTCTGACTGCGACTATAAATCCTACTGCGCTTCGGAGGCGGCTGGGAATCACTTCTACTTGGCTGATTCGGTCGGAGGAAGGAGAGAAGCCCGCTCAAAGGATTGCTTTGGTGCTCAGATGAGCTGCCTTTTGATTTACCGGCAGCAGAATCTCTTTCCTGATGCATGCCATCCGTAACTTGAGTGTTTCGAATGTCAGTCTGCTCTTGCGCGGTGTCTTCGTCCGTTGCGCTCTCAGACGGTTGTGGAACGGTTGCACCTATGTCTTGCCCAGGGACGTTATTTGTTGGCGCATTTTCGCTCTCATCGTCACTAGTTGCACCTCTCTCGCCCCGATGTTGTCGACTGTGCTTATGTGAACTTGAGTTCGACCCAATCAGCTCGGACCAACCCCAACCAGCCATTGTACCGACCAAACCATTCTCCCTCCTTGCCTTCTCCACTCGCCCAAGCCCTCTCCAGTCGAGGAAGAGCAAGCATGACGTACGGAGAGGTACAATGCCATCATTGATCACATTAGAATACACTGTTCTATTTCTGAACAATTTCAGAGCCTGATGTGCTGGGCCTGTAGGTAGAACACGTAGAAGAGGCTTCGAGCCTGGATCCTGGTGTCGTAGTGCTCTCTGTCCTTGACTGCCTATGCCACCGATCATGGCCTCCCAGCCATTTCGCATCATTGTCGGAGCTCTCCAGGTAAGGCCAAGGTCCTGACCGGTACGGCCGACGAGGCCAAAGTCGAGCGCGAACTTAACGTATATCGGATTTTCGTTACTCAATCCAAGGAAGGGCGAAGCCATTGCCACGAAATTGATGGGCTTGATTTGTTCGAAAAAATGAGGAGAATGCTTGTGGAGGTAGGCAATCGCATACGTTTGTACGAGGCCACCCAGAGAATGAGCAATGAAACTGATGCTGGTGATCTGGTAAGCTAGATGCCCTGTTTTTCTAGGTTCTTTATGTATTCCACTATGATGATGCGCAGGGTGGTCTCCGTGGGCAGCGTCTGCAGACTGGCTCGTAAAAGTCTGCGAGATTGTCTTGGAAACTGATCTCTTTACTGGTAGGTATGGTTGATCAGGATATGTCATTGTGAGAACGTATTTGGCCAGCCGTTTCCCGAGATACTGAATCCCTCGCTCTGTGCGGACGGCGTTCCCAGAGAACCCGCGAACGATAACTTCCTCTTCCTGATCTTCTCCATCTTGTTCACTGACACCTTCTCCCGCTTCCTTCAGGACCTCCTGGCCACCAGAGAGTGGTGCCGTCGATGCATGTTCAGTCGATCGACGAGTCCCTCCGGCGCCCGCTTTCTGCTCACGAGACTCGGAATCCACCTTCTTCTTCTTGGATGGTTGACGGGTCATCCGCCGCCTTCTTGCATCCTCCCGAGCTTGTTTCACGGTAGCATCAATACTCTCCTTTAGATAGAGCATATCAGCTCCCAAATTGCCATGGAGGCCATGCGTCAAGACCACTAAGTGCACCTTTTTCTTCTTCTTTCTCTTCTTCTTGCCTTCCCTCGCATCGGAAGTTTCTACAGTTGCTTTTGAATCGTGTGTTCCAGCGGTAGTCGAACTCACGTTCTCCTCCCTGGATGGAAGATACTCGGCTTTGGTGCCTCTATCTTTTCCCTTGTCATTCCACTCCGGCAGCGGAGGTTTATTCCACAGGCTCACAGTATCATCGACCACGACTTCAATAGCTTTCGAATAAACCCCTTTCGGTTGCGCAGCCCCATGGCCCTCCTTCTTCCTCGGGCCTTGCTGATGATCCTGTAACTGTCCCGGCTCACCATACGTTGACCCTCCCCCAAATGACCCATAGCCCAGTTCAAGAGACGTCTCATCCCTCCCTACCAGTAACTCGAAGTGAACCACGGCAGAGTTTGAGAAGATGACCTGAGAGGAGACCTCGATGATCCATGTGAAGCTCGGTATTCCGCCGTCTATGGTACGCTTGACATTCGCCTTGCCTGCTGTCTCCCTGATATTCTCCGGCACCTTCAGCCGTGCGTTCCAGCTCCCACCGGCTTTGAGGTTGGGTTCGAAATCGGGCACACCCCCAGTCGACGGCTTGTCCTGCTTGTAGTTGGGATCGAACGTTGACGGGTAGCATGCCGCATAAAGCGTGTAAGGCCCATGTAGGTAAGCGGCTCGCAGAGGTATCGCCGATGCATTCTTGACTTTCACATGCAGGTATGTTGGAGAAGGGAGGATCCGGTCCAAAGACGGTGTGTAGGTAAGAGTGTAGCTGCCTATACATCAGCTCTGTTTTCATGATGACGAGGAAGCTAAGCGTACCGCACAAGCTCTCCGATCTTGACGCTACCTGTCTGATGCAAAAGAAGCATCTTTTGCCGTGCCTAACTGCTGCAGATTCCCTAGACCGGGCAGCTAACCAGCGCGGACCGTGTATTGGTGCTCCAGTTTTTCCCCTGATTCACTTGGTGCTTTCAGGTCTAGGATGCACGGAGGGACGAGCATTCGGTCAGCATATTTCGCGGAACATATAGGGTGTTATTATGGGGACGGTGAAAGCGTTCCCGGGGGAGTCAGCGACGCTGAGCTTACAAAGCTACTGTATCTACGGGTGCCCAGGACCAGTCTACAGTAGGTTACCGTAGGTAGGATCAATGCTCTGTTGGACATGTGATAATGTAGAACTCCCGTCGCTTTCCAACGTGGCATTAGTCTGGAGGACAGTTTCACACATGGTAACAACCTGGTAAGGTCACGATGACCTGGGCAGTGCACAGGGCCGTGTTCAAGGCATATGATGACTTTATCAAGAAGAGCGCCAATTCTAGAAGCTTCACGATGCAGCTATAATATCTAGAACATCTCTAGGCTCTCTTCTCACTTCAACCCACCCACCTTTATTGACCTGCACAATGTTGCCATCAACGCACACCCGGCGCCAGCGGGCATCATCCTCCTCGAACTCAATCCGCAATCCAGCAATGTCTTCATAGCCAACAGCGTCCTCTCCAACATGAAGACCGCCTTGCTCCGCCTTCGCCATGATCCGCATCACCTCATCACCGTCGATAGGCCCAAAGTGAACAAGACGCAACTGTCCATCCAAGGGCTTCGACGACGGTGAAATCGTCAACGTCTTTGTCAGATTAGATACTAGGGTTGCCAGAATGTACATATGCTCTTGCCGACCCAGCAGCTCCCAGGTTTCATGTCCGTCAAAAGTAGGCTTCAACAGCGAGACTTTCCCTCTATACCTATGCGATGCAGAACCGTCTGCCGGTGAGAGTAGCTCTTTGGCTGCCATCTGGAACCTCTCAGCCCCATACTTGCGGTACGCCGCGGTATCGCTGTCTGCGACGAGGGACGCGTGTAGGCCCCAGCTGCACACCACGACTCCGTACATCGACGGAGCGTTCCGGTCAACGGTTGACAGCTGGGGAAGGGGTTCCGCCCGGCTCCCTTCATCGAAGAGTCGCACTGAGCCGGGTGAAAACCTTATAATAAAAGTTGGAAGTGGCTGAGGCGTTCCTCTCACGATGCTTGCAAGACCGAACGTAGAATCTTGACAAGGATTGATAGAATGAGCTAGCGCGTTACCGGTACCCAGTGCGAGTAGGCCAACAGTGGGCTTGACATAACGGGCGCTAGAGGGGAATGACAGGAGGACATTAATGATATCGACCATGCCGCCGTCTCCCGACAGCAGGATGATCGTCTGCCGTATACCTGAATTGGCACGAGGTACAAACACCGACCGGGCCAATTCAGTGATTGTTTGATCTGAGCGTGTCTCATGAATTTCGTAAGCGTCCCTCGACAGACCTAACGCAAACAGAGTTGGCTCTACCACGTCAACAAGGAACGCTTGAGCAAAGCCTGTGCCAGAATGTGTAGAGATGATGACGTGGAAATTGACCGTTTGGTCCTCTGTCTTTCCGAGAGAAAACTGTGCGGGACACTCTTGGACTAAATGCCTGTTCAGGAAACCTAAAGGTAAACCCGCTGCCTTGGTAGATTCGAGAGAGAAGTTTCGCTTTTCATCCCCTGATTCTGACTGGCCAGTAGTCATGTGAAGAATGGTATAACCCACATTTGCATCCAGGCTGACTCCATTAGGGCCATCCCGTTCAATCGTAGCAATCACGCTCTCTGAATCCAGAACACGCTCTTCACCTGTACTGACAACTCGCCATCGAAGATTGCCGTCTTTCTCACCAGCGTAGGTGTACTCAACATGCTCATCATCGATCTTGCCAGTCAACTTTTGCTCTCCAAAAGATGACTGTGGCATTGCTATCGTTGGTCAAGCTGTAGGGTTAACTTCGTCGTCATTGCGCTTGCTCTCAAGCGGGAGTATCCGCCGCTTAGTCATCATTACCATCTTACCTTACTCTACCTTACCTTGCGTGAATTCTACACACCAGGCAGTAATTTGACACCTAGTACTCTACACACGAAGTTTACGACCTCCAATGCACCATCCCAAACCAGCAACCAGCCCTCCACAATGTCCGGCATAGGCATCTTCGTCCTCGTGATCTTCATCCTCCTCATCATCGGTGCCATCGCCTGGGTAACCTTCACTCAGCTCCGCGCGCGAAGACAAGGCCTCCCAGCCCCGTCCCTCTCCTCCTACAACCCCTTCGCCAACCGCTCTTCCTCACGCAACTACCCCTCCTCCTCCTCCGGCGGGATCGCAGGATGGATCAGCACCAAGTTCCAAGCCCTCAAGAACCGCCGCACGGCCGGCGGTGCCTACGAGGAGCCGCTCGGCGCGAGCGGCAGCGGCGGCGGCGGGATCGGAGGGAGGGGAAGGAGGGGCTTCGGGCCCCTGGACCCAGACGAAGCGTGGGACACGAGGGTCGGGACCGAAGCGGACGCCTACGGACCCGGCGGGTTCTACGAGGAGCAGGAGCTGGGGCTCCATCCGGGCGGCAGCGGGGCGCCGTACAGTACGAGCGGATATGGTGCTCCGTCGCCGCGCATTGCGCCCAGTTTGCCGGAGTATGGGGATGAAGATGCGGGGAGAGGGAGGAGTCGAGGTCGCGAGGCTGGGGCGTATATCGGCGGGAGTCAGAGGGGTCTGGATGAGAGATACGATGAGGAGATGGGGAGGGGTTCGAGGGATAATCCGTTTGGGGATGCGGCTGAGCGGAGCGATTTGAGGGGTGTGAGTCCTAGGCCGATCGAGATGGATGCAACGAGTCATGCCCGGCAGCCTAAAGCGGGAGGTGGTCATGACGATAGTCCTACTGAGAGGAAAAGCATGTTTCGTGAAGATATGTAGATTCAGTCTTAGGGTCACGTGGACATGTGGGGACGCCGCACTGGAGTTTGGGATGAATGGGCCAAATGTTAAGGGTGTTGAATTCAACCCTCGTCGAGGACAGTGTACATGTTGTTGGAATGGTTTCGGGTCTCCCTTGTAGCTGATATCTCATCTACTGCTCTCTTTCTCCGCTTCTTTTTGGGCTGGAACTCCTGATGCGATAAACACGCTTCTGAACTTGCATGGTCTACCTCGCTCTCTTGTGCAGTGCCGGTCGTCTGGTTTTCATGGAGGGCGCGCCCGTGATCGGTGGATTCGTCGGCAATTCGATCAAACACCGCATTGAGGATATGGTCCCAATGCCTACCCACCTGCTGTTCGTTACTGAGTTGATATCGGGCTGGGAAGAGCTCCTTCAGTGGCGGCAGTCCGCTCAATTGATCATAGAGCAGGTCTCGCGAATCTTCAGCTGTTTGCGCTTCACGCACTATTCTGAGTTGTGCAATGATTTGCCGAAGCATCCTTAGGGAATAGAGTACTCCTTGCAATTGCATAGATAGATGGATGTCCTCCCAACTCAGTGACGACTTACCTTGACCCCCAGCCTTTAGCACTTCTTCCAGGACGTCTTGGCAAGAGAGCGGCTTGTCATTTTCTTCGTACCACCGGCGCAGCTCGTATAGACCATACAACGGCCAGAAGTCTGAATTTGATGCCCCATTGAAACTGCTTCTTGCCTTCTTCAACCGCCCGATCAGAGCTATGCAGTGTGTGCGGCACTCATCTCTCGTGAGCAGCCTCAGGGGTTTTGGCACGATCCTGTGCCCACTCCGGCCATACTCTGCAATGTTCGTTGGCTTTATGATATCATTAGTTGTTAGGTTTAGAAGAGAATAGGCCATCGTGCGTAGCGATGTGGAGATGAGCCATGCTGATGATCGAGCAGGATCGTCGAGTAGGAAAGGTAAGTAGATTCTGGGCTGAAACATCGAAATTTTCCCCTTTCCGCTCTCTTGTGTTTTGAAGTCGAGCCACCGATACTGCAGGAGGAGTTCGGAAACTCGAGGATCAACGGGCTGTGACTCTACCTCGCTTTCACTATATGGGGTCGAGTCACTTTCCATAGCATTGGCACTCCCGTAAGACCTGATGAAGTCCTGATATGAGACGTTCTCATCCATGGTCTGGACCAACAGCTTCGCCCTGCGGAGCGCTTGATGGAAAGATAACGTACCATCACTGGTGAGCTCGAATGCAAGACCCAGCAAGTCAGGCAAACCTAGACTCGCCGCGATGCCCTTTGGTCTGAAGATTGACGTTCTGACAGACTCTGTCCCGTCTCTGGTGTCCAATGAAAGATCTCTGAACAGCGAAACAGATCCATCCGAGCCAAGTTCAGCCACGAGTAAGTCAGAATCGCTGGTTAGAACAATGCCTCCGTAAGTCCGAGCTCGGGTGGCACAGAACTCATCTGCTTCGCCGGGGACAACCTGGGTGATACTGCCGTATCGACTGTGGGTCAAAGCTTCGATGATAGCAGGAACCAGAAAGGATGGTGCCGGCAACGAGGAAAGATGTGTTGGTACAGGATTGACATCGTGGAAAAGCTTCCACGCCTCCACTGATGGCGTCGATGAGATTTTAGGCACTCTGAAAGGTCCCGGATGTGTGGACTTATACGTAATAAGTCGGTTTAGATACGATTCCAGCCTCGCCACTCGGATTGGCTCCTTTGCTGTTGGCAGGAATCCATCGAAATAGAGCTTGTCTCTTCAACAGTATTAGAATCCTTTTCGAAGCATTCTGATTTCCAAACTTACATGGTGACATTGTGTGTTTGCAGCTCGTCCAGGAAATAGACCGCGCTTTGACCGAGTTCAGCATATGTTGGTGCATTTTGAATTGCATTGTCCGCTCTGGACTTCGATGCGAGTAGTCGATGGTAGATGTGATAGGCCAGCCCTGGACCATCGATGATGACTTTGCTGCCACTGAGTTCGGCCGGAGTTGCGTATGGCTCAAGATAGGTGATCAGACGTGGGATCCCCATCATGAGTTACTCTTCGAAGAAACACAAGTATTGAAAGTAAGAAATTCTCGAGTGCCCAGTCGCAACATATCATGGCTTTCCATCAGCCCTTGCAATGAGCAAAGTATCCGGGTGTTCTTCTGAGGCTACGATACGCCTTTCAGTCATCCTCAAAGTATTTGAGTACATGCACTGCGCTGGATAGTAAATGTGGTCGGTCACTGTTTGGATTGAGGTGTCAAGTAGAAACTGTTATGGATTAGGGAAGGAGGAGACTACGACGCAATAATCGTAGTCGCGGTTCAGGGTCTGACCTGCTCTACATCCAGTACAACTCAAGCAAGACACTGTTGCCATTTGGAGTCGCGCATTGAGATTTATTTACAATATGGAGCCTTAATACTATACAACGCCCAGCCAGACTTACACAACGCCATCGCTATGTCGACCAACGTCATAACCACGGGGTTGGCTTGAGCCATCATATCCTTCCACTCCTTAGGAAGCCCACGACACCGGCACAATAGCTTACAAGATCGTTCAACCTCTTCGCTTCAACCTCTTGTTCTGCTCTCCATTCCTTCAGTGCTTCTACCAGCGACTCATCGTGGGTTACCACCTCCCCGTGAACACGCAAGAAGACGGCCATCCAGGCTTGTATCAGCTCGTAGTCCCGTTTTTGACGCAAACGGCTCGTCAAGGCTGATACGAATAGACCGAGTTCAGTATGCGGCTGAATCGGACTGAGAGAACGAATCTCGATGTCTGCGGCAGCAGGGGAGAGGGTCTTCAAGTGGGAGATGAAGGGTTCATAGTCTTCGCTTTCACCACCAGATCTTAAGAGATTGGTAAAGTCACTTTGGGCTCCATTGCGATCCATCTTCATTAGGCGGGAGTGATTTGCAACAGTGGCTTGTGCTTGACCATCGGTGCTTGCGATTGATGCTCGAGACGGCAAGAAGAAAGGGGCCTTTTCCGGCGCCTTCGGGGGTTCTGTTGGTTTGTTGCGTTGCCGGATAAGATCCAGGTGTAGTAACGTCTGCCAGCGGCTTTTTGGAACAAGACTCAGAGACAATATGTCTTGGCTCAGCTGATCCGGTGTGGTCAGTAATCCATCTGTACTACCAGCCTCGCTGTCCGGTTGATCGTATGCTGCATCAAGTATGCCTCTGCCCCCTTCACCAGACGCAGTAGGCAACGCAACGTTGGCAATCTCTTCCTCAGAAATATGCCTAGTTGGGACGTGCGTGAATAAACTTCGATTGTTCCATATGTTGATTCCAACACTGTCTGCATGAGCTGTGGCAAGAAATTCTCCGGTACTGGAGAATGCCAGAGCAGTACATGTGCTACCCAATCTGATAGCATCGATCAGATGGCCCGTTGGAAGATCCCAGACACGGATAGTTGAGTCCATGGATGCAGCAATGATCCACCGGCCGTCGTTGGAGAAAGACTATTAAGTTTGTCAGCTGAAATGTTGTCTACATCACACAGTGAACGCACAAAGTCGGAAATCTGCCCTGCACATCCCCATAGCTCTCGAACTAAGTTCTTGGTCACAACGTCCACCACCCGGATAGAAAGGTCGTCGCATCGTAGAGCGATCAGATCGCTTGGGCGATAGTATTGTGAACCTGTGATAGCTGTCATCGGGGACCAATCTATCTCATCCCGGAGGAGCCCGGTAGAGAAGTCCCAAAACTATTTCAAATCAGCCTCCAGGGCCAAGCTTTGCGGCGGCATCAAATGGAGTGCACCTTGACTTTACCATCCAATCCACAGCTGATGACGGTGCGGTTGATCCCATCAATCATGATGCCTGTCACTGCCTTCGTATGCTTGTTTCTACCAAGACTAAACTCCCTCGAGTTGTCTTCAAGATGGGACGGAATAGTGATGTCGTTTGCTAGCCGCATCTGCAACTTCCTTGCCTGAGCGCTCGTCAATTTCGCTGGATATCTTTGACGATGGATACCCGACTGGAAATTGAACATGTCGATGGCTCCATTCGCGGACCCAATCAAGGCGAAGGTGCCACATTGCGTAATGGCCACAGTCTGTTGTACGAGTGAGCGATTGAAGCTCTCAACAAACGATGGGAGCGTACCTTAACGTCGGCCCCATCACTGGTCTCAAACGCCCAGCGTCCGGCTCTTTTGCGGCCCCAGAACCAAGTCCTTGCAAACTTATCGCCCTTGTGGCCGGTAATCACACTTTCCCAGCCAGTCGCACCACTCTCCGAGGTATCAACGCCTTTGTACATGCTGTTTGTATTTGTCCAAACACCTCCGGCACCAGGCAAGGTTCCCATGCCCCCATCCCGATTCAGTGAACATGCTATACAGGTGATCTCAGGTGCTTTGAGGTCCTCGAGACTACCAGTTGGTATTGAAGCTCCAAGACTCTGACCCAGGGCGCCGAGCTTTCTCGCCTTTCTGCGAATATTGCCTTGGCTTAACTCAGTGCTCTGGCCATCACGGCGCAAGCTCCACGCCCAGAGACTTCTGTCCCTTCCTGCACTAAGCAACCACTTACCCACGGCATCCCCACCATCCCCATCAGACGGTAAGAACTGGAGCCTTGTCACCGGCGCAGCATGACCGCTACGTGTGTGCAATATTCTGGGGACAGGATTATATGGCGTTTCGTCGAAGATCCAGGATTTGAGCGAATTGTCTAGCCCACTCGACACCAGAACAGCCTGGCCTGCGAGAAACTCAATTTTACTAATCCCACCGCCAACTCCGCCATGTGCGTTTGACGGAGGATTGTGGGCTCCCCGTAACACGCCCATCACTCGACCTCCTCCATTGAGATCCCAGAACGTAACGTCTCCGTCATGACTGCCGCTGGTTGCCATAACGCCTGCTTTTCTACCATCACTTCCAGCGCCCAGTCCATCGGTTCGAAAAGATATGGACGTAATCGGTACCGGATGCGAGCCACCAGTGTTCAATGTGATGATTGCCTTATCTAGACGAACATCATGAATGACCGTGGAGCCGTTGCTATACGCGATAGCTAAGCAAGAAAGCGCCGGAGTAGGTTGTAGAGCGGTAACAGCTCCTGAGTCGGATGATGGTGGTAATATGGTGTAGATAAGCTTCCTATGGCATCGGTAGTGAGCATCATATGACTTGAGATCTATTCTGAAAATAGCTTACCCAGTGCTTACGTTCCAGATCTCAACACTTCCATCTTGCCGTCCGACGAACAGCTTGTTCAGGAATGTTGGCACGTTGCAGACTGGGCCCGATATGAGGTCAGAAAGTCCACCACTTTGCGAACGTTGCAACGTAAGCGTCGTATAATGCTCGTATGTCGCAGACTTCCATACTTCTATCCTTGACGTACGACACCCAATGATCCATGAGCCAAAACACAGGATCTGCCTGACAGGCTCATTGGATTGTGCCGGAATCTCCAAATCGCCAACCTTCCCCCCTCGCTTGAAGATCCAGATGCCCTGCTCTCCACCGGGCTCGTCCCGACCCCATGCCGCAAAAATCCGGTCCTTCCAGGCGCATGTGGCCGTGATCAGTTCCGGGGTTTCTGGCCTGCTTAGAAAGACCAGGTTAAGCCCTTTCCGGAGATCGTAAGTCTGGACACAACGCCCAACGGAAGTGGTAATTTGGAACGTTGTTTTGCCCAGTGGAATTGAGGCGAAGGGCACGGCAGTAGGAGAGACTAGGCCTACAGTCTGGAAGAGTCAAGAGGTCAGTATCTTGCATACAGCATCCGGAGCAGGGCCATGGTACCCTGAATGGTGTGAAGATGCGTGATCCGCCACCTTCCCCCGCGCCAGACCTTTCATTGAGCTTCAGACGTTTGGCTTTAGGCTCGTCAACAGCATCAACAACTCGTACTGCAGACGGCATATTCTACGACGAGTAGGAAATTCAGATCAAGCCGGCACAATTGCCCTTTTTGCATCAAAGTCAAACAATTGTGACTTATGTAAGTCTTTCCCTTAGCGTAGTCAACTTTTACTCTTCTCACTTTTCGCAAAGTAAATGTCCACTTCCTTAGCATCCCGGTACCTTTGATACCTTAGTGGGCTGCTGGCATTGTCAGATGATTATCGATTGTGACTATCATTTTCCACAATCACATGTCTTTAACTGACCTGATGATCTTGTTCGGTTAAGGTATTTGTATGAACATATCACCATTGGGCCTTTAACGATCCAATCAAAAGATCGCGGTTCTTCTGTAACCTAGGTTAAGGGCTCGCAGGGCGGTGAACGAACTCGAGAATGGACTCGTTGTTACCGACAAACAGCAGCAGCCAAGATTGCAGTGTGCGCAACGGAAATGCTAATATTAATGATGAAAATGATGACAATGATAACACCAATGGCGCTAATGACCGCTCGGGCATTCTGTCGGGACATAATTACGGCATTGCCGGTAGTATCGGTGCTGCTCACGACATTGATACTGCTCGGTCTCTCGATGCTTCCGCATTTCTCCCAGGTTCGGCAAGTGCTACTGTTCCAGCTCCAGTTGCAGCTCCACCGCGCATCAAGTCACGCACCACCTCTCATTCCTTGCTTTCACCATCTACCGTCTCATCTACTGCAAGTCGGAAAGGGCGTTCCGCGGACGCGGATACCAGTGATGTTGATGTAGGAAACGCCAGCATCTCAATGCCAGCATCCAATATAAACCCATCCACAATCTACACGCCAACCGAATCAAGACGCCCGTCTGTCTTATCCCAGAAGAGTGCGGCAAGCACCATGGATGGAGCAGTCGAGAGGAGCACTGCTGGCTCTCCGATCTTGAGTGATTCTGAGGGGATGCAGGTACTGGCAGGCGCTCAAGAGAGGCATCCCACTGCATCACCTCGAGGTTCGGCGGATCTGGATCTTACCGCTCGCTCTCCAAAGTCTTCGGGCACCGGTTCGGACGTGGACAATCATAGACTTTCCATCTCTTCGATCTATTCACTTGGTTCAACGACGTATAGTGGTGTGGGGGGAAGCGCGGCGCCCAGTACCGCTGGCTCTCATGCTGGATCGGTCAAAGGCTATACCGAAAGGGCGATACCCACTTCTTCACCTGCGCTTGCGACAATGGGGGGTAACAGAGGTGATATGTCGTCGACTGCTACTACTGCCACTAACCCGGTATCTGTCACCACCATTTCAACCGCGCAATACCCTGACTTGGGGACATATCCGCCACATTCCCTGGCTCCAAGAGGTGACATGAACCAGAGTCCACTGGTCGTTTCATCACAAGCATCGCAGACGTCTCAGGGCTCGGCACCACTTGCGTCAAGAAATAGTGAACCATCGGTGATAGGGCCGTCGGCGCGGACAACGCAGACTGCGCGGAGATCACGCAGTCGCACGCAACGAAGGATCAGTGCAAGTACAGTGGCCAGCAGTGCTAGTCCCAACAGTGAAAGAGCGGCACCCAGTAAAGAGAGGGATTGTAAGTAGCCCCGTTGGTGCTTCTGGCGTGATTCTAATGCAGATGGGAGCAGCGAAACCCGCTCTTATTGGCAAGATCGGCGTCTGTGCACTCGACGTCAAGGCAAGAAGCAAACCAAGCAGGAACATCCTTACGAGACTACAGTCCAAAGGCGAGTTCGAAGTCATCGTGTTCGGAGATAAGGTGATTCTTGATGAAGGTATGTTCTGTATCCTGTTGGTTTATTCTGTCACTAAGGTCGCGGTGGGTAGAGGTGGAGAACTGGCCTGTGTGGTAAGTGGACTGTTTTTACCCCTTCAATGGTTCCCTTTGATTTGCAGATCTACTGCTATAGGTGCACATTGTATAATACTGTCAATCAAACAATATTCAACGATGCAGAAAGGTCGCCAGGCGTTACTGATCCACATTCAAGCTTTGTCTACTTAACTATACTTGCACATGGGTCTGACAATGGGACCGCCTGTAGTGATTTTCTCCTTTCGTTCTTCTCCGATGGATTCCCACTCGATAAAGCCATTGCGTATGGAAAGCTCCGTCAACCATTCAGCGTCAATGATCTGCTCATGCAGAGGGTCCTTTGGGACCGACGCATATGTTTGCAGATTCTGGATAGCATGGGCGTTCCAACGCCGAAAAGGATCGAGGTTAACCGTGACGGTGGGCCAAAATTAGAATCAGCGGCACTGGCGAAACATGTGTATGAGTTGAGTGGTGTGAGACTGGATGGACCTACGGATGGCACAGGAGGTGGCTGCCCTGCGGCTGAGAAGGTGGCGCTAGTAGATGACGGTGATACCCTGAGTGTTGATGGTTGTTTACTAAAGAAACCGTTCGTTGAGAAGCCGATCAATGGAGAGGATCACAATATCCGCATTTATTTCCCCAAGAGTCATGACGGAGGAGGTGGCCGGAAACTCTTCCGCAAGATTGGCAACAAAAGTTCGGAATGGGACAGCAACTTGATCGTTCCGAGAGCCGTAACAGAAGAAGACAGCAGTTACGTCTACGAACAATTCCTGCACGTCGATAACGCCGAGGATGTGAAGGCATACACCGTAGGTCTCGACTTCTGCCATGCTGAAACTCGAAAGTCACCAGTTGTAGATGGTCTTGTCCGACGCAACACGCACGGGAAGGAGATACGATACATTACTAGCTTGACGAAGGAGGAGGCAACGATGGCATCAAAGATAACCAAGGGATTTGGTCAGAGAATCTGCGGTTTCGACCTCCTTCGCGTCGGTAGCAAGAGCTTTGTCATTGATGTTAATGGATGGAGCTTCGTCAAAGATAACAACGAGTATTATGACAATTGCGCAAAGATTTTGAAACACATGTTTATCAGAGAAAAGCAAAGGAAAGAGGGTAGAGTCCCAGTCGCAGACTCAGCTCCAGTGTCTAGTAATGACGATGAGTTACCACAGCGCAGGAACAACGGTGGTCATCGTTCAGCGTTGCAGTCTCTGCTCAAGTCGCCGAGCATGTCAAGGCTTACTGGGTACCACCACGGGCAGCGTGCGCATGGCACCAGTTCTCCCGACCTTTCCTCGTCCACAGCACCTCTGACTTCACCCCCATATTTGGATCGAAAACATGGGCTCTCAACTCCAGACATCCCGACGGATAGTCTTGACATATTACCCCCTCCCGCCGTACAGGTCGGTCCCACTGTTGATTGGGAACAACAATCGAAGCCTATGGTCGAAAATGTCCCTGCGGAGGTCCTACCTCAACCTGCTTCTAAGCACTCGTGGAAGCTTAAAGGGATGGTCGCAGTGATCAGACATGCGGATCGCACCCCTAAACAGAAATTCAAATTTACCTTTCACACCCAGCCTTTTGTTGATCTTTTAAAAGGCCATCAAGAGGAAGTTTTGTTGAAGGGGGAAGCTGCGTTAGGCAGCGTTCTCGACGCGGTCAATGTAGCCATGGAGCAGGGTATTGAAGATAAAGGTAAACTGAAGTTGCTCCGAACGTCGCTTGTCAGGAAAGGTGCGTGGACGGGTACAAAGGTGCAAATCAAGCCAATGTTTCGCAAGAGAAGGCCGGATGAAATGGTGAAGATCAGCCAGGCAGGCGCCACCCGACCACCCGCTGAATTAGGCTCTTCTGCAACCTTGTCGCGCGAAGAACATGCGGCGGAAGCAATGGGCATCAATGATCTGCCTGAGTTAACTCGCTCACAGTCTCGAAGCGACTCCCTTTCTGGGATCACGCTCTCCCGCTTTTCTGCTGTAGAGAATGACTTGATCTTGGACAAGCTGCAGCTCATCATCAAATGGGGTGGCGAGCCTACCCACGCAGCCCGGTATCAGTCCCAGGATCTGGGCGAAAATATGCGTAACGACCTGCTATTGATGAACAAGGAAGCCCTTGATTCTGTAAGAGTATTCACGAGCTCAGAGCGACGAGTGAGCACCAGCGGTAAGTAACTACTATATATTGACTTCGGAAACTGTGGGACTGACCTTAAATCCAGCGCAAATATGGGCTGCATCGTTCTTGGATAAGGACATTCCCGACGACTTTATCACTGTCAGAAAAGATCTCCTAGATGATTCGAACGCCGCAAAAGATGTGATGGACAAGGTCAAGAAAAAGCTCAAGCTTCTGCTTCGGGAGGGTCAAAAACCTCCGCCACAGTTTGCCTGGCCTAAAGAAAATATGCCTGAGCCATCAATCGTGGTCAAGAACGTTGTGGAACTAATGACGTTCCATCGTCGCGTCATGCGGCACAACTTCAATAAATTGTACGGTAGTGCAGTTACGGCTCTGGCAGCTTTGAACAACGCTGGTGACGGCGTGTCACCATCTTCTTCAAACCCTGCGACTGCACAGGCACAGGCACAAGCGGTCTCTAGCATTCAAGCAAGATGGTGCTGTGGCGAAGATGCTGAGCTGTTTAAAGAACGGTGGGAAAAGTTGTTCGCTGAATTCTGCGATTCAGAGAAGGTTGATCCTAGTAAAATCTCCGAGTTGTACGACACGATGAAGTTTGATGCTTTGCACAACCGACAGTTCCTCGAGTGGGTGTTCACGCCCAGTGCTAGTACAATGGACGAAAGCTTGACTGTGGAGCGGACTTCCAACGATGACGACACAAAGTCTGCGACTAGCAGTTCAGAGCAAGGTCCCACGTCCTCTTCTTCGTCAGAAAAGCCCGCGGAAAGGTCATCTAGTACGATTGCTCAGCGTATGGGCTTCAGGCGTCGCTCGGTTGCGAACAGTTCCTCGCCCCAACAAAACGTGCAAGCTGAGGTCCAAGAATCCTACTTCAAGCTTTTCTCGGGCAGCGGCCAGACCAGAGCCAAGCAAGACGCTCGTCTAGAGAAACTACGCGAGCTGTACAAGCTCGCCAAGGTCCTGTTCGACTACGTGTGTCCGCAGGAGTACGGCATCGAAGACAGCGAGAAGCTCGAAATCGGACTGCTGACCTCTCTCCCGTTGCTGAAAGAGATTGTGACCGACCTGGAAGAAGTGCAGGCGTCCGAAGACGCCAAGTCGTTTGTCTACTTCACCAAGGAATCGCACATCTACACCCTGCTGAACTGCATCCTCGAGGGCGGCATCAAGACCAAGATCGAACGGAACGCCATCCCCGAGCTCGATTACCTGTCGCAGATCTGTTTCGAGCTGTACGAGGCCGAGGACCAGGACGCCGAGACGTATGCTTACAGCATCCGCATCACGATCACGCCGGGCTGTCATACGTACGATCCGTTGGATGTGCAGCTGGACTCGAAGCATAGTATCGGGTGCGCGCCGCGGAGGAGTCTGACGGCGCATGCGGACTGGATAGAGGTTATTGAGACGTTGAGGGCGAAGTTTCACACGTAAGAGTATAGTCCTTTGGGGACACTAAGGGCGTCAGTGCTGACCATGATGTTACAGGGTGAAATTGCCGAAGAGCTTCTTGGCTGTCAACCTCAGTGAGAAGAGTGCTTTTGAGGGTCCAGATACCCGTAACGCAAACACATGGAACTCGGAGGTCCGATGAGGCTGGCATGGTGCATGGTTTAGCGCAAGCCCTCTACAACTTCTCGTTAGTTGTAGACTTCATGTTTCACAGTCTGAGATAGATCAATAGACTCTCAGGAGTAAGGTATGGTATCAGTAGAATTACTGTTACGCGGGACGCTAGTTAGACCTTGCGCCTTGTAGTCTAGAGTAACCAGTCTATTCATAGAATTTGAACAGCCACCATTCGCCTCCGGGGCAGGCAGACTGTCAGAACTAAGAACGACGGAGCACTGGCTGCGAGTTCGGGGTACTTCTGACTCTATACAGCTAGATCTACAGTCTTGATGGTGATCAAGTGATCAGCATACGGTCTCAACGCTGTCTCCACCTCACCTCCCACCCGCGTGAATTTCTCCACTTGCTGCGAAGCCCGTCCGGTGAATGTCTTGGCATCCAGGAGCGAGTCGAGATCGGCATGTATCGGGTTGAAAAACTCGGATTGCCTGATGCGATCGATCAAGTCATTTGACTTTCCGCGCTCCTTTACCTGAGCGGCAGCTTCTTGGGACAGAACACCTAGACTAATCAGTTTAGGAGGAACAAGTGGAGAGTGGAGGCACCGACGAATTTCCTCATGCGTATCCTGTCGTGAAAGACCCTTCTGCACACATGCCATGATGATGTTTTCGGTGGCCATCTGTCCGTCATTGAGCGGGCCGAACTCCTGTTCTGGGTCAGACTTGACTTACGAAGGGCAGCTCGTCTTCGATCCTCCGCTTGATGACCTCTCTGTAGACGACGAGGCCGTTGCTGACGTTCAGTAACAGGATCAGGCATGCGTCCGCGCACAGATACGACTCTGGGATGCTGATGCGCCGGATTGCGCTGTCGTCCAGGCTCCTCTCGAGCCATTGCGCCGCGTAAGTGTCGAGAGCGTCTTTGGACTTGTTCCGGAGGTATCGACCCAGTGAGCAGAGACGCTCGGAGCGCATTGGGTTTCGCTTATACGCCTCATCCCCAATCAGTATTCTTGTTCACAGTAGGAAAAAGGAACACCAAACCATAGCACTGCTGCCAATCTGATCCTTCTCGAACGGCTCTTCCACTTCTTTGAACATAGCCAGATGGCGAACGTCGCCCCCTATTCGCTCACAGGTGGCGCCAAAGGAGGCGAGCGCATTCAAGATGTCGGCGTCAATCTTCCGCGAATACGTCTGACTGGTGATTGTGAAAGCAGACTTGAAACCAGCCTTTTCTGTAATCAGCTCGTCTAGTCGCTCCACCTTCTCATGGTCGTGATCGAAGATCTGCAAAAACGAGGCCTGCGTCCCCGTCGTGCCCTTTGCGCCTCGAAAGCGCAGGTCATCTCGCGCTCGTTCCAGGTTCCGGAGGTCCATAAGCAGATCTTGTATCCAGAGACACGCTCTCTTCCCGACCGTAGTCAGTTGGGCCGGCTGTCCGTGGGTATATCCCAAACACGCCAAATCTTTATACTGCTTGGCGAAAGAAGTAAGCTTTTCAACGACCATGGCGAGCTTGGGGAGTAACAGGTCGAGTCCACTTTTCAGGATAATCAGATCGGCGTTGTCGGTACAGTAGCAAGACGTTGCCCCCCAGTGGATGATGCCCGCTGCGGCCGGTGCGGCTTGACCGAAGACGTGTACGTGAGCCATCACATCGTGCCGACGTCTTCTCTCTTCTTCTGCGGCCGCTTCGAACTCCTCGTCTTTGATTTCCACATTGGCTTTCATCTGTGTGATGGCATCGTCGGTAATCGGCAGACCAAGCTCTATCATGCGTCAACTCCGAAGCTCTAGACACTGAGATCGAAGCGGTACCTTTCTCGGCTTCTGCCAACCATAGCCAGAGCCGTCGCCAGGTAGAGAAGCGCATTCGCGGTGAGAAGAGTCCTTTCATCTCATCACCTAAAGCTCGGGTATCAGCGACAGCGTGGGGGCGTAGAGGATGGAAAACTTACTTGCGTATCGCGAGTTGAACGGTGTCTGATACACATCGTTTGACATTTTCTAAGAGCACAGCGCCTGGGGCTGTGAGTGAAGCCTGAGGGTCTAGACTGTATCCTTCACGTCCAATTGATAGTCCTCTTTCATGAGAGTCACCAGCGCTTCTCACAGAGTGCACAAAGTGGACGTTTGCAGCTAGGTAGATATGAGCGGGTGAAGGCATCTACAAAAGTTTGGCGATTGATATATACCCCACGTTTTTGGAGACGACCCCGCTATACCCCGTTTGCGTTAGGGCCATCTTCACCACCCTTTGTGGAAAATAGCTTCCTCCGCCGAGCCCCTGAAAGCATGGTAGGAACCCAAATCCATTGCCCTGCCCTGTCCAGACGTTCATTGCTATTTTGTGATTGTCCTTCGTATCGCGCCTTGTTCGTTTACAATGGCGCCGTCACTCGGGATAGGAACGTCCTTCGACTCGTTGGACGAGGCGAAACAGGCAATCACCCGCTGGGTAGTCGACCGAGGGGAATCATTCAAAGTATTCAAAAGCGATCCCAAACGCTGCTGGGTCATTGTGTGTAGGGATAAAGAGGCCAATTGCCCCTTTCGAATACGGGTGAGCACGGACAAGGAAGGAAAAGCGTCACTGACCGTACTGGAACGCCATACCTGCCCCGCCAACAGTCACGGTGGCTTCCGCAAAACCAATTCCGTTGCCCTCCTAGCCTCTGACCCAGAAATCGTCGCCGCGCTGACGAACGATCCGAAACTCCGCCCAAAGGAAATACAGCGCGAAGCTCAAGTTCGACTCGGCAATAACGTCTCGTATCAACAGAGCTGGCGGACGAAGAAGCATATCAAATCATCCTTACTCGCCAGGGAGGCAGAAGCGTTTCGACTGGAACTTGCGGCTGCCAATATGGCGGAGCCGGATCTGCGTGAAATTCATGATTTCCTCATGAATCTGGCCTACAAGGCTGGAGCGATGATTATGTCTGCCAATCCGTCCACGATATCAGCGCACGTGAAGAAAAACTGTGAATTACGCATAACATCATTATTGGTTGATACATATACTAAAACCAGGCACAGCGTCCGACCTCGTAACGGCAACCGACAAAGCCATCGAAGAGATGATCTCCACCTCGGTCAAATCCCAATACCCAGACTACTAGTAAGCAGCGTCCCCTGCACGCGCCCCCAGTTTCCCTCCTCCCACCACAGCCACCTACCCACCATCAAACTCACCCTTCCCGCAGCTTCCTCGGTGAAGAGACCTACAAACCCGGCATGCACCTCACCAACCTCCCCACCTTCATCTGCGACCCCATCGACGGCACCGTCAACTTCGTCCACGGCTACCCCTACGTCTGCATCTCGCTCGGCTTCACGCTCAACCGGATCCCCGTCGTCGGCGTCATCTACAGCCCCTTCACCTCGACCCTCTACACCGCCATCAAAGGCCACGGCGCCTTCATGAACCGCACCACCCGCCTGCCGCTGAAGCAGAAGCCCGAGCCGTTGCAGGGCCTCAGCCGCGCGCTGGTGGCCGTCGAGTGGGGCTCGGATCGCGACGGTGTCAATTGGGACGTCAAGACGAGGACGTTTGCGAGGCTGGGCGCGCCGAAGGAGGCGGGTGGCGCCATGGTGCATTCGCTGAGGTCGTTGGGCAGCGCGGCGTTGAATCTGTGTGCGGTGGCGTGCGGGACGATGGATGTGTATTGGGAGGGCGGGTGCTGGGCGTGGGATGTGGCGGCGGGCTGGGTGATATTGACCGAGGCCGGGGGTGCGGTGGTGGATGGGAATCCGGGGGGTTGGCAACCGGAGGTGGATGGGAGGACGTATTTGGCTGTCCGGGCGGCGCCGAGTGGGCAGAGGGAAATCGTGGAGGAGTTCTGGGGACATGTTGTTGGGAGGTTTGAGTATGAGAGTTGATTTTGGGTGGGGATCGCAATGGGCGTTGGGGCTTGCTAATTCTCTGTATTCGTACTGGAAACCTGGGCGGGAGGGCATCTGCTACAGCACCACGGGCTCGAGAGCTGCAGAGGTGTAATATGGAGCGCGTCATGTACATCTGATAGATAGACTAAAGAAAGCTACTGGATCCGGCCTGTCTTCGTCCTTCGCAGGCCCAGAACATAACCAAATGAAAAAACTACCACTTGTCATCGCAATATCAGTCCTCACTTAAGCACGCCTTACCGGTAACTAATAGTAAGACCTCACACAATCATAATCCCTCTTCTCCGCCACCGTCGGCCTAGACCGGTCAATCGGCGGCTGTCCTCCGACCCGCCGCAGCCGGAACCGCAAGTACGCCCCACCCTTTTTATTCAACATAATCTCCTCCCGCTCGACGCGATACAAACCATCGTAACGGAGCCCAACGGACGGAGAAAGATGGCTGTTGCCCGCACTGGCCCTCAGCACCCGCACCACCTTGCCGTTCTCCCTCGAGCGCTGGAGGGCCTTGGTGGCGTCGGACAGAACGGGCACAGCGGGGTCGGTGTTGTCGTGCGAGCGGCTGCCGGAGTAGAAGAGGCGGTCGCCGAAATCGGCGTCCAGGTCCGTGTACAGGCCGGAGACGATGATGGAGTAGGCGCCGTAGGTCGGCGAGCCGGCGATGCCGCCCATGCGCATGCCGTGCGCGCCGTCGCGGAGGGCGCACATCTGTAGTGGCCACCATTGGCCCACGGTGATGCCGTTGTGGCCGAAGACTTTCGCGCTGATGTGCTGGTGCCGGTCGTCGATCTTGTATGTGATCATTTTGCCGCCCCGGTCGACAAGGATGTCGTGCATGATGCCTTGGGCGCCGTAGATGGGGTGGGCTGGGGGAGGGCGGCGGATGACGGCGGTGGCGGGCTGGGATGAGGAGGGTCTTTGACGTCTGGGGCCCGTCGTGGACGAACTGGGGGTGGGCGTGGCGGCATGGTCGTCGGTGTCGTTGGGTTCGTTGTCATCGTCGTCGTCGTCGTCTCGGACCTCATCATTGTTGCCCCAATTTTCCGCCTCGAACTTCTCATATGCCGCCTCGGCCATGTCAGGAAATGGAGGAGGGAACTGATACTTCGCAGACAGCGCGTTGTCCGGCAAGTCCATGACGAGCTCCAGTGCTGTCTTCAGACCGATCGACGTTTCCAGAGCTGGGGTGAGACCTTGGATGTTGGATAGAGCACGCAGAACTAACGTCAGCTTGGTCTTTTGCTCGTCGTTGAGTGGTTTCGGCTTGCGACCGTCTTTCTTGAGCTGGACGGCATACCGAGCAATCACCTGACGAGTGCAATCACCAAGGTATGCCTTCATGGCGTTTGGGGCTGTGGGTACAGCTAGGGCCACATTGTGGACATCGTTAGGGTTCGATGAGCTGCCAGATGTATTTGTGGGTGGACCATTCGATGTACCGAGGTTTTTGGTCGCAGATGAGGGGATGGTAGCGTCATTGATTTGAGCGGCGACAATTTCATTCATAATTGCGGACTGAGTAGTAGCCGGCTGATTGGACATGGTGGTGTTTTGAATCTGTTTCGTTGTGTGAGCAGAGTACATCAATCGAAATTATACACACCAGCTCACCTCAGTCCAGATCTTCCTAGGTAGAAGGGTAGTGTGGGTGCCGCAATGATAACTATACCAGCTGTGGATTGCAGCGAGTACTTAGTTGAAGACAAAGTATGTTGCCGAAGAACGTAAATGGTCCTCCGATTCAGACAGTATACAAGTGTCGTAGGGTAGCAGATGATTCAGGTTGTATTTTATGAATGCCTCGAAGAGCTGGGCTAGATGAGTCTCACTCCTCGATAGGAGCGGGCGGTACGAACACAGCGATAAGATATCAATGTGCGGATGATAGCGAGCAAGCTGTTGCATGAAGTAGGCGTCGTAGTACTAGGAGCAGATAGTTTGAAGTTCGAATTGATCGTTGCTTCAACGAGCTCGATGAGGCGAGTATCACTTGTCGGCCGAATCCTGCTCGTGGGGACTCATCAAAGACGGCTCACAGTCTGGTGATTGCAACAAAATCCTCTAATGCACATTGAACAGTTTCGAGTCCGGTAGTAGATGGTTAGAGACCGAAGGAAGAGTTCCCCAAGGAGGTGACAAGGTGAGAATGACTCGTCGATCGAGAGCTGTGGTAGAGGACACGGCCTTTAGGCAGTAAATGAAACCAGGAAGCAGCTGAGTAGATTTAATAGACATCCATCAGAGTGCGTGAGAGCGACGACGACGATTGGTAGGTTGGATTGGTCGTAGAGTATTGTTCTCGAGCCAGAGAATCTGATGGACGAGAGGAATAATCACTGACTGTTTGGTTTCTGACCGCTGTTGAGTAGAAGCTGATGATGCCTAATGAGAGGTGAATGTGCCAAGCCTCAGTGAGGGTGTCGTTTGTTTACATGTGATGGAGCTAGTTCCGAGTCCTGTAGCAAGTAGCCCTAGTACAAGGGAAGCGCATGGCTGGTGTAGACATTGACTTGTATTCGAGAAGAAGGGAGGAAGAAGAGGCTCAAGAGATAAGTTGTAGGTGTGAACTGATTCATAGCGTGCTGATAACAAATGACAGTCTCTCAACCCGACATCAAATCCTGAACATCCAATAACTCGAGGGTGCTTAGCTGATAACGAGAATGGCACGATCAAGAGCAAAAGTATAGAATAAAGCTTCAGGAAAGAATCAATGGAGACATGAAAAATAAATCATCTATAATAAGCAGGGCTTTGGAAGGCAGATAATCTCCCTAAGTCGTCAAATGGTTCGCCACAGAACCAGGGTCTATTCTGGAAGCCTCATCACGCAGCTATTTTTAGCAGACGATGCCACTATATCCTGAGAAGGGGAAGAAAAGCCCTTGGATCTCGGTCTCTAAGTTGAAAGGTATGGCGTTGTGATTTCTAGGTCGACTGTCGTAACGAGTGGGGAGAAAAAGGCAGTCACGCAAATTGCCCCTGCAGTTGGCCCCGGAACTTGCCGTCACGTGACGACCGTCTCCAGAGCAGAGCTGAGAAGGCAGGGATTGCTGGAGATTGAGAGTCTTAGCCTTGGGCATCGAAAACTGTCAAGAAGAGTTAACTAGATCCAATTGCTCAGTCTTTGCAGAGTACTCTTTAGGGCGCTCAGGGCGATCTGCCAGCTGGCCGCCTATCCTTGGTTGTCAATCAGTCGCTGGAACGAACCGCCGCAGCCACCAAAATCCACGGATTGCTTAGCGTAGGTATACTTACGTGCGTTGGGCTTCCAGAACACCAGTCAAATGGAATACCAACTCTAGCTGTCAGCTTACTGGCTCCACAGCCAGAATTGGATGTCACACTTTGGGGGCGGCGAGAGACAAGCATATGTCGAGGCTGAGTTCCAGGCGGGTTTATAGGGCGCCAATCAATGTCACACGCCAACCAACGCAGTAGAAGCCTTGTTGAAACCGGGCGGCCACAAGTCCTCAAACAATCGTAAAACGAAGAGAGATATAGGAAGTCATTCTCCAGGGCCATTGCAGGTCGCTATCGCTGAGACCTTTATAGACCTACCTGATGTTGAGCAGCTTCGAAGGGCTCGAACGGAATTTATCGGCGAATCGCCCACCATGCCAAGAAGAAATTCGAGTAAGGAGATGGCAGACGTCGAAGACTCACGACTACAACAAGCTGGGCCTAGGGAACCGTCAAGAAGATCATCTAGAACCGAGCACGAGCATCCGCGCAGGCAGCATGGAACGCACCGGCATCGTCGGAAAGGTGACGATGAGAAAGAGGACCGTACGATAGTCTATGTCTACAAGAACACTTGGACTTCAGGGAGTTCGCAGGCGAATGTAAGATCGCAGGACCGATTGGATACAAGTACTGCGAGTACAACTCGTCGGAGCCGTTCAACGAGATCCAATCATCAGCGTCCGGAGGGTCGAGGTCTCTTTAGTCGCCGTACTACGTCCCTGGTGGATGTGGTATCCAAACCATTAATGAATATCGTTGAGGGAGGACGCGAGACAAGTAGCAGTTATGAAAGGCTGATGAAGAGGCCTACGACTCGCAAACGTCATTCAGAACTGAGCCGTCATCCAACTGACCAGCCTCGCGTTACGAGGTACGATAGACATTTCACATGAGGAAGCGAGGCACTGACGACATCAGGAGCTCGTCGTTGCATGAAAGATCCTTACCGCCCGCTCGGCCTTCGCTCCAAAGAAGCAGTACAACTGTGCGGCATAAGAGAAGGGCCGTTTCTCAATCACAGGTGGAGGAACCTGCGATTCGCGATAAGGCTGAGAATGTGACCACAGACATCAAACAGAACGGACGAGGTTCGAGGGTTGTCTACTCGCTATTTGGTATTCCCAGCGTGGTGCCTCCAGAGCCGCTGTAAGCATTTGGATTATTGCTATCCTTCTATTACCTACAGAGCTCATCGTTCATTAGGGTTGAGTGTCTTACTTGTCTGTCTGATGATATACCGAGCTCCAAGTCCGCAAAACTTAACTGCGGACATCACATGTGCCATGACTGCCTAAAGAGAATCTTCACGATGTCTGTTACAGACCCTCAACATATGCCACCTAGATGTTGTACACAGGATCACATACCGCTGAAGCATGTGGATCGTTTATTCGATACGAAATTCAAGATGAAGTGGAACAAGAAGTATCAAGAATACACAACCAAGAACCGTATATATTGCCCTGCCAAAGGCTGCGGTGAATGGATAAAGCCATCTCATATACACACTGACCCAAGCACTGGCAGGAAATATGGTAAATGCGGCCGTTGCAAGATCAAGGTGTGCTGTAAGTGCAACGGCAAGTGGCACGCTGGCAAAGAATGTCCCAAGGACGAAGATACGAAGAGGTTCGTGGAAATTGCCAAGAAGGAAGGCTGGCAGCGGTGCTTCAACTGCTCAGCAATGGTAGAGCTCAGGGAAGGCTGTAATCACATGACGTGCCGATGCACCGCTGAATTCTGTATGATCTGTGGGCTGAAGTGGAAAACCTGTAATTGTCCATGGTTCAATTATGAAGCTGTGGAGAATGATCGGCTCAACCACATGAACATCCCACAAGCTAGAAGAGTACAAGAAGATGCTGTCCGCAATCTACCACGTGTGGATATAGCACAACGCCGCGCTCAGGAGTGGTTGGATGAGGCTTTCGCACGACATCTCGTTTTAGGCTGGGACGACACTGGCGATGAAGAGAATTCACACATGGAGGGCGGGCAAGAGGATGTGCTGAATGTCGGCAACGCTGCGGGCCACTTTTTGAACCAAGACTTTGTCCAACGAGCAACCCATCTTCTCGGCAGGAACATCGGACATGTAAATGGCCCAGCCGACCATCTCGGTGCGGAGCAACGTCGCCATGTGGGGACAAGAGACGCAGATCCCGGACGTGGGCAAAGGCTTCACATCCATCTACCAGTCCGTGTGGGGCAAGGTGCGGCAGAACGGCTCGTACCTAGAAGAACACCCACAGACTATTCGAGCGAAGCTGCACGCCACCGACCACAGAATGGCGGCCAACCCCATGTCGCAATGGCCGGACTCACTGCGAGCACGCATGCAGGGAGAATAAACACGTGGCTGCATCATGTTGAGGATGAAGCCATTGACACGAGACGCATCATACCTGCTCGATGATCAGAAGCTACGATTTACGAACGTCTTCTTATATATTCATTTTACTTGACATCTTCGCTACTTTAATCGTCGTTTTCGGGTCTTCTGGAAAGTGTCTGCTATGTTTGAATCTTCTTTCTTACACATGTCAACCAAGCGCAATTTGGATTCTATCCCTTCAACTACAGCGAGGCCAACCAAGAGACGTCGTTTTGTGTTACCTGTTCAGCTTGCACAGTCAGCCCTGAGCCTGTACTCGTCATAAGTGATCACAATCTTACTAGTGAGGTTTTCTGAGTTGAGCTGAATCTGGGGTGCTTCAGACCCCGCACACCACCGTCACTTATACCTCACAGAAATTTCGGGGCACTCCTCAAGATGCTGTCTGCGGATCCCTCTACACCCAAGAACAAAGGCAGTACTTCCCAGCCCGACCACCTCCAAGTCATCTGCCGCCAAGAAGACATTGAAGTTCCCCACACATATGCAGGATGCTCTCAAGAATTACAACATCTTCGACAAGATCAAGTTCAATTCTACGAGTTTTTACTCTGATCTAAACCGAATTCATTGAGGCGAAGATGAGGTCCTCCGTTTGTTCTCCAATATTTCGTGCCATCTTTGTACTCCTAGGTACTTATCACTATCGTTACTTCATAGCAGAGTCCAAATTCATATCAAGCCCTATGACAGGATACTCCCTAAATCCGGTATGACGAGTTCTACCAGAACACCCTATGGCAAGCTCTCGCCAGGCGAAGGACACCGAATAACAATCAGCAGACGATGTCTTCATGGAGTCCCCCCGGGGTCCAAACCCCTCCTCATCCTCCCCTCCAAGATCCTGATGCTTTTCCTAAGCGCATTCACCAGCACCAAAACCCCACCCCACTACCTCCTCCGGCGCAACTGCGGCCGAGCCCGACCACGCGTCCGAGTCCCGAACCTGGCCATCGCACCCGCATGGCGGGCTTCTTCGCCGTCGATTTGTAGCTATGAACCAAGTTAGCTTCAGCCCAACTGTCAATTCGACGATGAAAAATGATGGAGTGCATACGGCGGAATCCCCCCACTGCACTCCGTCATCACCGTCGCGATCCGGTCCGTCGTCATCAGAGTGCGACGACAACGACCAGAACGATGACAACGGAGACAGAGCCATCGGCATGAGATCCCAGGTGTCTGGAAACGTCGGATCGATACCATCGATTGTGGTATGCTGTTTCCATTTATCAGCTCCCTGGGTTGCTCCATAATGGGAGGATTGCATTTGGGGGGTTGGGGGAGGACCTCGCAATTCCCCCACTCGATGTCCAAAGCGCAATCGTAGTCATGACTCGATATTGGAGTCAAGTCGTTGTCGGCGACCAGCTCGGTGAATTTGCTTGCTCTGGGGCCCTCCGCCCCGGAGGTGGAGTCCCAGGTGTGAGTGGAGGGCTCCATTGTTCTGGCGTTGTTGGAGGGAATGTTTTTGGGGGTGTGTGTTGGTGAGGAAGAGAGTATGAAATGGTTGGTTCTGGAAATAGCTGTTGTGGTGTTGATCGTTTGAGAGTGTTAAGAAAGTGAATTCGATATCGTGATGGTTGGAAAAGAGGATGTTTTGAGGTGTTCGTGTTGGTGAGGAAGAGGGTATGGTGCGGTTGGTTCTGGCAATAGCTTTTGTGGTGTTGACTGTGGGAGTGTCTGAGTGTATTGAGAAGGTGTGATCGAGGAAGTGATGGTTGGGAAGGAGCCAGGCATATATGCTACTGGAGGCCTTCATGGGCCTAGACTCGAACGGGGTGCCTCTGAAGTTGGAAATTCACAGGGTGTAAGAGCGATCGCAACGAGGTACGTCGTGATTATCGGCAACACTCCTTTGGGGGTGGTAGGGTAGCAACGGCGTGGCTGAAAAGAAGTCGGGATAGACTCGTTTGTAGTACCACGGAGATTCAATATGTTTATTTGGGTATGGTTCATATAGCTATCGGTAATTATGGTGGTCCAAAATGCTCCCCAGGCGCCAAGCGTTTGTAGGGACATGCTTGCCAGTCGCAGCCCTACTCGCCAAGCATCAACAATGCTCCTACTGTAGAAGGAATAATTGATGAGACGAACCTGCTTGTAGGCCTCTGTTCCCCACCATCGGAACCCGTCCATCCAGCCTGGGTAGATGAAGCCGAAGAAGACGACCACTAACGCAAATGCTAAGCCCGAATCGAGTGCCGCGGACATGGTCATGGTGTATTTTCCCCACCATGCTGAAGCACGACGCCGAATGAGATAGTTGAAGATGAAGCATACCAGAGCCCATACGGAGAAATTAAGGCCGGTCTGGATTGGAGTGACTGTCAGCAGACTCATTCTATACAACGTAAGGACAAGTGACGAGCCATACCGCTGGAGGGATCCAACTCAAGCTTCCGAAGAGCACTGGCAAGTTAACCTTCCGCCAGAGGTTCTTCTTTGTTCTCCTACCCATAAGCCATACGCCGATCGGTGCAATGGCTCCAACCAGGAACGCCCAGATAAGTGGTCTGTAAAGCGCTCCCGGTCCGAAGAACCTCTGGGGGCCCACAACGCCCCACAGAATGCTGCCATTGAAGTGAACTTTTGCGATGGGACAAGTGAAGCCGTTGATGGCTTGCGGCGTGCAGATATTAGGAATGTATGCAAACATCCAGTTCAGCACACCTATCTGCGTGAAGCTTGATACGAGGGTGGCGACCATCTGGACCGAAAAGAGGATTCGGGGCGGAATCTTCATGTAATGGCCTAGTTTCAGGTCGGAAGAGAACTTGATCCCTTGCGCCGAGCTTATGTAGCAATATGTTACGAAAACCATGTTCGCTACTGGGCGCCCTGGGAAGATGACACCACAGATGAGTTGGCAGATGAGATAGAGGCGGCTGTGTTGGTTCGTGATTGCCATAACAATGCCGACGGGGATGAACAGGACCGTGGTTATGGCTAAAGCCAGGAGAAGTCCGTACCATGGTAAATGAACAGGATAGCTACTCTCTTAGTAGGACTTCAAAACGAGAGAAAGAGAACTTACTATTCAACGACGAAGATTCCGATAGCGAGCATTGCGGTGAAGGTCGAAAGATACCAGGTCATAGGCACGTCTTCGTACCTTCTCATCAGTCGGCTATGGACATCCTCACCACCCATCGAGTCGTCAATCCCTGTCTCAGAGTAATGTCTGATTCCACTTTTTCTGTTCCTCGGAGTCTCCACTGATGGTGACGCGCCAACAACAGAAGCCACTGGAGTGTAGTCCGTTATGGTAGTATCTCTGTTTTCTTTCATTGACTTTTTCGACTGCTTCCAGATATCTCTTCCATGCCAACATGCTGTGTGGGTAACAAGGGCAGATAGACCAGCGAATTGCACAGCGTAGGCAAGAACGTAGGTAATAGGCAGATACACCCGGCTATTACCTCTCGTACGCCTCTTTGTCAAACAAAAAGTCTGGTGTTAGGATTTTGTTAACCATCGTAGGGCTTTCCTGTGTCATCAAACACAGCCGAGGAAAGAATTGGCAGAAACGAGGAGTACAATGCATTTTTGTAATCTGCCATCATGAGTTTCCGCATGACATAACGACGTCGTATCAAGCTTACATAGGATTGGGGCAATTATCCACATAACGATGACCAGACCACCAACCACATTAGCTGCTGCCCACCACGGCGTGAGTAACGGAAAGCCGATATAAGCAATCTGGGCCCAGTCAAAAGTCATAGGGAAGAGTCCAAGTCCGGAGGCAACACCGAACTAGTTGTGAATCAGTATCACATAGCAAGTGTCCTTGTGATGGTAAGGGTGCTTACAAGATTGGCGACAACGACGTTCTTTGGTGCAAACCATGTAATGACGCTGAAATAACTCAGAGCTGGCATAAGGAGGCCAGGCAGAAAGTACCAAGCAAAAGAACCCAACCAAACATAGAGAAAGAAATTCCACCTCGATACTTTCCAGCCATTGGCGGTCTTGTTCTCCGATTTGTGCATCGTCGTAAACATCGCAGTTGACATGAGAGTGCCAGGCCAGATCATGCTTGGCGGACGGACAAGATATCGTCTTGTCAGACCAGCAAAAGCATAACCAAGGATTTGGGTTGAGATTGTGAGTAATATTTGGTACAAGATACTAGTCTCTTGATGATAGAACTTTGCTTGCTCGACGATAACCTAAATACCAGTCAAGACCAGTTCTCCAAGATTTTCGCCCAGTGTTCATACGTCTGTGGCAAATGCAAAGCCAAATGATACATTGCTGCTGATGTAGACACAAGCATGCTCTTTCTCATTCCAAGTTCCTTGAGCGAGCCAGATCCTGAACCGGCCTATCTGGGAGGGGGACTTGAAATCCGCACCCGAAGTTGGAAGCCGATGTACCAGGGCACCTTCTTCAAATGCTTCTGCTGGATCGTCATCACGCTTTAAGAGTCTATCCCATAGTCTGCCAAGTGGATGTACGAGGACCAGAGCGATGACTGGGGTAATAGCGACACTAGGGTATCGAAGGGAGAAGAAGAGGTTCGTAGCAGAACCAAGGAGTGCGAATAGAAGTGACAAGGTCCACATACGCGGAGCTTAAAAGGTTTATCAGCACCAATCCCCGGCATTTCAAGCTTGGTCACATACTGCTGATTGACAATACCGTGTTGTCAGTGGCGGATACTGACGCACGTACCTGAGGATAGCTATAAAGTAGACAGACCTAGTCAGTCTCATTCGTAAGACATACAGGCTAAAAATCTAACTCGAAATTGTAAGGTACTCATATCAATCGATCAGTATAGCTTCTGTGATCTCTACAAAGGCAGGAATTGACCATTTGGAAGATGGGTGACAACATATGACCATCCGAATTGTGGTCCCGATCAAGGTTGAAGAGATGACTAGGAGGAATTTGACTAACGGCGAGTTATCTGCAGGATGCTCCACACTCCACCCGTCTCCATCACTGTCCGTGTGTGCTCCGACGTCCTCTTCACCCTCCCCCGGCGCTGACCCGACGCTATTGGTATCAGGGATAATATTCTCGAAGAGCTTTCCCTCAACCCCAGCAGGAACCGTAGGTGTCGCCGACAGGGTAGCGTCGACACCAAGCTCGCTCTGACGACGCCGGGTTCTCCGAGTCGCAGTACTTCCATTGCCGGAAATTTTAACAAGTCTCGAGCGCGAGCTATCATTGCTGAACGCCTGGCGCAATTTTCTCCCTTTGCCTTTCCGACTGTCCCTTCTCCGTATATCATTGAAGTCCTCCTCGTCGATCTCTGAACCATCGGTGCTGAAACTCAGGTCATGCACCGGGAGCGCACCGTAAGAGCCAGTGCCCTGCGCCGGCGATGACCGCAAGAGCAAAGGCGTTCTCGACATGAAGGATACAAATCGCTGGAATAGTTCAATTGGGGTCCCAGTTTGCGGCAGGAAATCATGACTCTCATTGCTGCTGGCGTAGTGTCTCCGAAGCAGCGAGGTATCGGATTCGGGATTGATGTCTTCGTCGAGTTCATGCGCGTTGCTGTCAAGCTCTTGATGTCTTGTTACTAACTCATAACTCTCTAGTATGTTGCGTCCATTGCGCAACGCCCTATCGCCGTTGGAAGTGGTCATGTGTGGACAAGACTTGTGAAACAGGACGCTACGATGTTATAGTTCGTTGGTAGCCCGACGCCCAAGTATCCAGCCACTTCAAGACAGATACCTACAGTAACACTTCGTACATCTCCAGGATTTTACTGAGAAGTTCCATTGAGGTTGAATACTGTGTGATGGCTGATTTTCCGTATACGTATCTGTTTGCGAGTGGCGTTGCGCAAGGATCTATGTAGTAGGCAGCTCTCCTACGGCGAGTGTCCATAGTAAGAGAATCTGTATGCAATCGCAAACTGGAATTGCCTAGTGGCGATACTATGAGGCCTTAAATCCATGTTGTTGCTAGGTATCCTCGAGGTCCATACGTGAAGTCTAGTGTCTTGTGAGGGAGGAAGGCTGATCTTATCGATAAGACATCCCGTCAGCCCTACACTTCTCGCTAAGATGACTTGCAGGGCTCATCATCATCACTTGGTGATGGGAAGTTAGACGTGTCAATTCACTCAACTCGCAAATTCAGTGTATAAATACGTGTGACGAACGCGCTGATATGTCTGATCATGCTGTTGCTATCAACTCCACCCAACCTTGCCTACGTCAACAATCCCAGTCCCAATCTACACCGACGCGATGGCGGACGCAACCAATCAATCAGAACCGGACTTCGAGCTCAAACCGTGCATTACGGAGATATTGCGTACCAATTATTGCCAAGCAGGTCTGACTATGTTGGTGGATAAGGTGGTACTGGTCACCATGACCAAGACTGAATTCAATCGAGCGTACCGGCTTTACCTCAGCGACGGGGAGAAGAGTATCCAAGGTATGCCATGTTACTGGCGTCAATTGGCAATTGAACACGTAATAGCTAATCCAAGCATCTGCTAGCTGTCCTGGTACCTGATATGCACCGTTTCGTCTCCACAGGTGAAATACGAGAGGGATCATACGTCAAGCTCGATGACTACAAGTTGGCGTTTGGGAAAAGATTGGTTGGGGCCGGTCATGTTGCGTAGGCATTACCTTCTGGACGTATAGATTGAATGCTGAACAGTGTCCGAACCAGGTATCTAGCAATCTCTGATGTTCAAACCGTTGGACTTCGTTACAAATACGCGCAGGACTGGACGTTCGGAAACCACGGTCTGCTCACTGAGATCCCAGAAGAGAAACAGCCGCCACCAAGACCATGCGGGATCCACAGCACATCTCCGACTATCGATGGTAGTTATGCCGTGTTCAAGGACCCAGCCGCCGACGACAGCCTCCTGGGCTTCGTATCGAAGTTCGACGCAGAGGGTGATGATCAAGGCACCAGTGTATATGCAGAGGCATCTGCTGCACTAGTCAAACCCTCGAACAAGCGCAAACGCAAGGCACCAACTAGTCCACTTGGCGATATCAGTCCCAACCAAATGTCCGCACCGGAGAAACGCCGTGGTGGGAACAAGCCTATGGCAGATAGGGACACTGTCCAGAATGGCCTTGCTTTACAGAAGAAATCCAAACCCGACAGTCTTCCCAAGAGCATGGAGTTTTACAATAAGAACGTCAGCTCTCACCGGAAACGGTGTCACGAGCCTGCCGTAGCTCACGGTCCTTTGTGCTACTGCGCAGTCTGCCATCCGAGAGGCACCTCTCGCGCAGTCACAGCCAAGGAGCCCCAACCCCAACCCCAACCCCAACCCACCACCCTCCTCTCGCAACAAGCCCTCCTAGCCCTCGAAACCGGCCACCCCCTCAAACGCCTCCGCACCCCCCTCAACTTCCAGCCCCTCTCCTCCGTCTCCGGCTCCCGCTCTCGCCGCAACCGCAGCGGCGACTACCTCGCCGTCGTCAGCTGGGTCGACAACAAAACAATCAAACGCCCCACTATGAAGCTAAAACGCGACCTGCGCATCGTCGACCCCAGCAGCGACAAAGCCGTCCTCCTCTCCGTCTTCGACGACCCCCTCCACTTCACGCCCGCCGTTGGCACCGTCGCGCTGTTCCGGAACCTGCGCATGCACGAGTGGGATGGCGGGAGCCTGAACGCTTACGAGAAGTATTGTGCGGGGTATGAGTGGTTTGTGCCGAATCCGGTGGGGGTCGAGGGGTGTGATGTGGAGGCGTTGAGGGAGTGGTGGGTGGAGAGGCAGGAGGGGGAGAGGGAGGTGAGGAGGGAGAGGGGGAGGGTGAGGGAGGTTTTGGGGGAGAGGAAGGTGGCGCCCGTTTGTCATGATGGGTGTGTTGGGCAAGAGGATCGGGAGATGGTGAGGGAGTTGGATGGGATGGGGTTCGTGGGGGAGGGGGAGGGGTGGGATGAGATAATGCTGGTGGGGGAGGGCGGGGGAGAGAAGAAGGTGGATCATAACAGTTAACTTAGCATTTGCTGTACGGGGAGTTTGGGTGGACAGGACGATACGAGTTATGCATTGCGACGATTCGAGGAAGAAACGGTCTCTCCTGGTTAGGGGCGAGGGTTCATGGATGGCTAATAGATGTTGTATACTAGGATCAACCCCGAGCTTAACATCTTTTCATCAATTCCTGAGATCCATTGGTAATTCTTTTCTCCGTACGAGAGCCCCTGACCTCACACGAATACGCGCCTCCCTTAATGCCCTTAATTCCACAGTAAAGTTACACTACGTCAAAGTCATCGGAATCGGTGATTAATGGTATGACAACCGTAAGACAAACAGTTCAAGGAGCTCTCGAAAGAGCATCATAAATGTCTGTAAGAGTTCTGCTATATCTTCTCTGGTCGATAAAGATACCTCTGGAATAAGCCACGATAACTGTACACATCCAAAAGTACACGAAGCATGGGGATCAACCCTGCAAATTGCGATTCTCCAAAGGATCCCCATGACGCTCTGACATCGAAGCAGTCGACACTCGGGCCTGCCGGTGCGAGGGACATCGATCACGGGCGAGCTTCACAGCGAGTGGGCCACAAAGCCCCATAAAAGCCGCCCTACCCTGTACCAGTACATCTATCACCCAGCCCCCCCCTCAAAAGACCTCCACAACCTGATCCTCTCCATCCCCCTCCCTCACCCCACCCTCCCTCTTCCCGTCAGACCCCTCCTCATCCCGCATAAGCACCTGCACCAACCGATCCGCCACCTCCCTAACCCCCTCATCCTCCACCGCCGCATGCGTCTCCCTCACAACCGGATAAACCCCAGCCCCCCTCAACACCTCCCTGCCCTCCCTCGTCGTCGTCAACAACAACAGCGTCTCGAGATGCGTGCGCACATTCTGCGCGTCGCGGTCGCGCGCCTTGTCCGGCGGCAGGAGCTGCAGATCCGGCAGCATCGCCGCGGTATCGTCCTCGGAGTACTCCTCGGCGCCGGTGATGGGTAGGAGGATGTAGGGGAGGAGGTTTACGGCGGAGTCCTGGGAGGAGGAGGAGGAGGAGGAGGGGGGGGAGGCGAGGAGGACGGGGTGGGAGGGGATGTCGAAGGCGACGTTTTTGATGGTGGAGGCGACGCCTTTGCGGCGGGTGGCGGAGACGTGTTCGGTGAAGACGATGAGTTTGGTGAGGGGGATGAGGGAGTCGTAGGGTTGGGTGGTGGTGAAGTAGGCGCGCCCCGAGGGGTACTGGGTGCGGGGTGAGCTGGGGCGGCGGATTTAGGGGGGTCAGGGGGGGTGTGGTGGGTGAGAAGCGTGTGCCTACCTTGGCCATGTCCGCGAAGAAGTAGGCGAGGTAGTCGAAGTCGGCGTGAGAATTGTAACGGCCTTCGGGGCCTTTGACGAAGCAGTCCATCAGTTGGTCCATAGCCATGGGCGACGTTGATAGCGCCTTGGGCACGTCTCGCTTCAGTTCTAGGATTCGCTTCATACCATCCGACTTCGCCATGTTCGCGAGGAGCATCGCTATTTCGTTTGCATTGGCCTCTTTGGGGTTCTGCATGCGGATAGGGTCAGCGTGACGTTCAAGCCGGACGAGCCCCCACGGCCTGAGAGAGCAAGGTATCAAGGAGATCAGATGGACTGACATACGGTTATACGGACGAGGAGAGACTCGAGGAAGGCGTCATCACTGGCGAGGCTCGACAGGACCTCGCGGTCATCCGAGATGTTGATAAGTATGGTCAGAGCATTCTTCGCTATCGGCTGAGGAGAACAACGTCAACGTAGATGCACATATTACTCGGGGGGCGTACGCACTGGATAGTCCTTGACCAGAAGCTTCAGATCTTTGACGGGTCTCAATTGTCCAGTCTTGAAGATGGACGGCTGAGCAGTGGAGTATCCGACCAGGTTGTCGGCGGCTGCAGATCGCCATGGCCATTAGACGTCACCCCGTAGCTGCCGGCGAGGTCGAAGGCTGGCTCACCGATCTGCCGAATTTGCGTGTTGCCATGATGGAGGAATTCCACTAACTGTATACGTATCGGATTAGACGCACAGCTCGCTTTTAGATTGTTGTAGGGCTGTAGTCAAACCTCTTCTAGTTCTGATGGCATACTGGTGCGTGCTGGGAGAGGTATAAAATTCCAAATGCTCCGATGGTTATCGAAGGCATGTTCCGCCACGTGAGGATTGACTTTTCGACGTCTACAATACCGTGAGTAATAATGCTACTCAGCGAGCTCCAGTATACGGGCGGCTAGTCCTTTACAATCGGTGCAAGTAGCAAGCCAAAGAGGTACCTTATGTTTCGTATTGGATTCATTGCAGTTCTCATTCCATTCCTTAACGCACGTTAGGTTCTGAAGCCTAGGTATAGTCCCATAGCTTAGGGTAAGAATTATACTAAAAAGCACTGCTCCGGAAGCTACTCGCGAGCCATGGTTAAGGTATACACGTAACGTCTATCCAACTTGGACATCTGTGCTGTTCGCGCTAGCAGCCCTCTGGACAATCTGTTGGATCTCCGCATCAGCCCCTGTCTTTTTGGGCGAGTCCCTCTTTCGCTGGAAGTCTTTCCTGTCTGGAGCCTCTGCGAACAGATCATCCACAACGCCGCCTTGTCCTACACGCTGGATGATCGTATAGGCCCTCCTGAATTCATCGCGTATTGCGACAATGCCGTGGTGCACAACCGTTCGTGCGATGTTATGTTCGTGTTCGAACGGATCCTCGATAGCAAAGAGGTATCTCTGCCGGACTTCCTTGGCCTCTTGACCTGGCGCTGCCGGCTCCAATGTCTCCGTCTTCGCAGCTACCCAACCTTTGGATTGTTTGGATACAATCCCACCGCGCGTCCGCAGACTGAGTACATCATAGCCCCACGCGAAGCCGCCCCAGATGATGTGAGTCCCTTGATGTGCAAAATACCCGAAGAATCCGCGTAGAAGTGAGCCAACGCTTTCTTTGTTGTCTGTAAGGCGGCCATTCGTAGCACGCTGCGTGATCTCGGATTCGTTGCGCCAGAAGCGGACATCGTACCCATCAACCGAGGTCTCTTCAAGTAAAGCGCCGTAAGATCCACTCGTCGGTGGCTTCCAAGCCAGCTGTAGATTAGGCACAACAGGCGGAGTGGCAACGTTGACCAGAAAATGCAAGACCATCAGCACATAACCGTAGGAGGAGAGTGTGCCGTGATAAGCGCTGTTGATCTTGCGACGCTTGGCCCAAGCTTTGACGAAGAGGGCCATATCGCGAACCCTCGGGTCACAAAGGCAATAGCAGCGAAGGAGACGAGTGTTGTGAAGCGCAAGAAGGTTGGAGAAGTTAATATCGCAGTGGATACCAACTCCGGTCTTAGGAAACTCGAGTCTTGCGGAACAAAACCCCTGTTTACGTCGATATCTTCTGAGATTGTCCGGCAAATTGTCCAAGGCAAGCCGAGCCTTGATGATTTCAGGGTTAGCATGGTCAGCATGGTGCTGCTTCACCAGGTCCATGAATTGTCGGATAACTCCTCGTTCTAGGTCGTTGTACCACCCATCACGGATTGCCATCTCGTACATCTCAGCTAACGCTTCCGGCGAGTAGTCCTGGTTTTGTTCAGCGCGATCTTCTGACTTCGAAGAAGAGTTGCCGGGACCAGGGTTGCCTTGTTGACTCGAATGCTCAACGCTGGCAGGAGGTGAGCTTAAGTGATTGCTTTGTTGAGGCTCACTAGGCTGATGTATGTGCTCCCTGTCCGCCTGTCTCAACTGATACTCTTCCCACTTTGTTCTCTCCAGTCTCAGGACTTCCAGCAGCTCTGGCGTGGGTTTCTCACAGAATTTGATGATTGGAACTCTAGTTCTTGTGAGCAGCTGGGCACCATGACCGAGTCCCAAAAACCTCTTTTCTAACATCCGCGGGATTTCCGAATCCGCTGAAGCGGGGTCTGGATGGGAATTCGGAGAGAGTAGGACAAGATCCATGTCGGAGGAATGGGTAGCGAATCCAGAGCTTACACTACCAAAACTCTTCAAGGCAACGCTGCTGGGATCGAAGGAGCCATCTTTCGAACGCTCAAGCTCGGAGACGACTTCCCGGCAAACGACTTCTAAGACGAGCCTGAGATTGTCCTTCTCCACTAGTTCCGTTCTGGTAATCTCAGCTCTGGTAATCTCGTCTTGAGCAAGTTTGTTCAACCACTCTATTTGAGCATTGATACTTGCCCACACGGGTGGGGAAAAGACCTGATTTTGTTGCCGCTGTTGCAGGTACGAATTCGTAGTAGTCAGTCCCGGCTCATAAAGTCTCTGATTCCTCGGTGTTGGTCTAGCCTGAAACCCATTGGCATGTTGGATAGGGAGAGGTCCACGATAAAATTGACCTTGAGACAAGTGCCCCTGCGACGCCTCATAATTCTGAAAGCCGAGTCCCGCCGTCTCTCTGTGATTGGTGGGATACTGCGCTCCATACTTTTGTGGGCCAGTAGGTGGAAAGGTGAACTGAGGTCCACGATGTTGATAATGATAGGTATTATTATTACGGCTCATGGACGAAATGGGACCATAGGGAATCTCAGGTTGAGCGTCAATCTGTCTCCTTTGAGCCTGATTTTTCCTACTACGCTGCGGCTTCCTCACACTCGTCTCTACCTTGCTGTCGGGAAGAGACGAGGTCTGCGGATTCTTTTCGATCTCCAGAGTCCTGCCACGTTCTTGTTGATGTCCTGTGGCTTTAAGCTGTGTATTGAGTAAATGCTGGCCATGCTGTTGATTCGAGGCGTACAGATCCGGCTCCACAGGATCTGGTTGCGGTGGCTGTACAGGGCTCTCCAACAGGAGGCTACGGACGCGGCTATCGAGATCAGAGGTCATCTCATGCAACCTCCTGACTTCGTCAAAACTGGGATCGTCACAGGCAAAAGTTGTTGGCTTTTCTCCACCTCGACACTCCCTCCACTCGGTGGGTGATGGCGGATCGGTTCTGTCCGAAGGCACTTTGGCAGGAGAAGGCGTGGACTGGTTTTCAGCGAGCAGGGAATGCTTGACAGACTCCAACAACTCGCCCCCACGGGCATGAAGCACTTGAAGAAGATCACGAAGTTCGGTTTCGGAAAGGCCTGGTTTTGGTGTGGAGAATATACTCTCGCCCACTTCGGGCCAGCCTTCAGCCGCCACGTTCTGTTCGAAGCCTGGTGGGATTGTATTGGCGCTGGTCTCAGGCGGCTTGCACGAGTGAGAAACGTTAGCTTGATGTGTTTCCGGATACGGACTCTTCGCGAATATGCCGCCAAACAATGTTGTCGACGCCGAGTCTATCACCCAACGCTCGAGTTCTGGAGTTGGGCGAGTGTAGATGCCTTTATCAGGCTTGTTTGGTGGGAAGGTGTACATAACTCCCCGAGGTCGGGGATATAGGCTGGACGGATGTCCCAGAAAACGAGTGTAGTATAATCAATGAAACAATCAAAGCGCGCAATGAGACGTACCTTGAAGTAGGATTTTCGGTGGCTTTTATACCGCAAAGTAGGAGCGGCTCGACCCGCTCAGTCGCACTTCCTTTATCGGATCTCAAGCCTTGAGGTTTAAAAGTAAAAGATAGGAAGCTGCAGGCGCAGATCGTTGCTCAGATATTTTGAAGAAGAACGTCAGTAAATGTATCAAGGTCGAGATCTCAAATTGCAAGGTGAACCGAGTATACTCGGATGAAGATCTTAAGTTCACATTCGTAGGTCTGACAATTTGAGAGTAGGCTTCAGAAATGAGTCTACCAATATGTAGAAGCCAGTGAATCTGCTCGGTTGTGATTGTATGAACTGATCTCTATACGGTTCATTTGAACAAGGAGAGCCGCTTCCCTTGCATGACATCCTATTATAAAAGCTGCAGTCCAATCTACGGTCTCTGATTAAGGCGTGAGCTTCTCTGACACAATATTGCACTCGATCAAACACAATATCTTGCTCCCGGTTCGGTGTTGTTGAAGCTTCGCTAGATGTGACGCAGCTTCGTATGTAGGTACTTCGTAGCTGCTTGTACCTAATCTACTTTGGACCTAGTGCGAGACCAAGATCGAGATGCTATTGGGCGCTGAGCCGCAAGCTTGTCTGTCTATGATTGGTTGGGAAGCACCGGTGTTCATTCATTGTCAACCTCCACGGAAGGAACAATCGGTCTTAGGTACTCACTCACCTCTCACACAACAAACACGACAACACTAAGAGACTCCACAACAGGTACGAGAATTGAGGTGGAACAGCTTACTCTTGAAAGAGAAGGACTCGAGTTGTAGCTACCAATCCAGTACAGGAACCCGCTGGAAGCGCATGACACTCCCTTACCATTCCCTCACTATCCCACGGTGGTTCACTTCGCAGCACATTCGACACATCCAAGTGGATTACCCACTCTCTTCTACAATATGAGCGCCGCTCCTTCTGGACCTCAAATGGGTAGAACACCCAATGGCGGACCGCCTCCACTCATTCGACGGCCAAAGGTCGCGGATCCTTTGGTACGACCGAAACCTAAGAGGCGACCTCCACAACCGGGTCAAGCGAACGGGATCTCGAATCTGCATAATCTCGAACCCACAAATCCAGCGCATGGCAAGCCTCCCGGTAGAATGATGAAACTCCCACCGGGCGTCAACAGGCCAACAACAGGCAGCTCCAATCCAGTCTCAAACAGCGGCCGTACCGCTGAAACAGCTACAAGCGGGTTCACTCAGGTACCTACTAGTCCATATAAGGATTACCCTCTGGTCACTACAAAGAGAGCTCTGATGGAAGGCCTTCGATATCACGTTGCGAGGTTCTCTTCGAAGAAATCTGTAGATCCCAGTGATGAGAAAGTGTTCACACGACCTGTGCGACTGCATCGACGAGATCCTCGAGCACCGCCAGCCGGTGCCGGTGGAGCGAAGGACGAGAGTAGTGAGTTGGGCCCAGTGGACGCAAAGGATGGGCTGATGGACGACAAAGAACGTGAGCGGCAGGAAATACTCCGGGCAGAGAGGGATGCTCGACGGGAAGCCGATCTTGCGCAGATTGCTCCGTCGGCAAACACTGGTGGTCAGAGAAAGGCCAATGCTTTCAAACAAAAGACGCAGCAAGTTTACCGGAATGACCAGACGGAGGAGCAAAAGGCCGCGTCGAACCTCCGTTACGAAGAGGCCCTACCGTGGCACTTGGAGGACTTTGACAATAAGAATACTTGGGTCGGCTCTTATGAAGCAGCTCTCTCTGACACGTACGCCATGATGGTCTTGGGTCAGGACGGTAAATACCGAATGATACCACTGGAGAAATGGTACAAGTTTACATCCAAGAATCATTTCAAGCCTTTGACTACTGAGGAAGCCGAGTTGAGGATGGGAAAGAAAGTAAAGGAGCCGCGGTGGTTCATGGAGTCAAGAAAAGCTCAGGAGGAACGAGACGCGGAGCAAAAGCAGAGGAAGGCTACCAGCAAACTGTACTTAGGAAAGTGGGAGAGTCCGTCGGCTGGAGGTGTTGCAGCCCCGGCGGCGAAGAACGAACAAGCGGATGCTGACGACCTGGACTTCGAGGAGGACCGATTCGCGGACGACGAAGAGAACCAGTTATTTGAGGGTGAAGATGATGATACTAAACAAGCTGAAGACCGGATAAAGCGTGACCAACTTCAAGCTAACGTTTTCGACTTGAAGGAAGAGAAAGAGTACGAGAAGGCTGAACTCAGGGAGAAGAAGGAGAAAGAAGCGGAGAAGCTTCTAGGCAAACAAGTCAAGAAAGCATTGATGAAAAGGGAAAAGAACTACATATATGATACAGACTCTGCAGACAACCCTTATTCTGAAACAGTAAGTATACCACATAATCCGCGCTCACAGAGTACTAACACCGAACCCAGAGCGAGTCCGACGACACGGAAACTGAGCGTTTGAAAGAAGAGGAGCGGAAAAAAGAGGAAGAAAAGAAAGGTGCCGCAGAAAAGGATCGACCCCAACGCAAAGAAACCGGCGACCTCCCATCCGGTGCCTCAACCAAAGGCACCAACACGCCATCCGGCCGACCCAAGCACAGCGACCCGCTCAAGAAATCAACCACCAACTCCCTCAAACGCCCCGGCTCGCCCAATCTCTCCGAAGCAAGCGGCACCGAGTCCGCGCGCAAGAAGCACAAAAAGAAACACGGCCCCCCCTCCTCCTCCCAACCAACCGGCACATCCACCCCCGTCCCACCGGCCTCCCGCCCCCGCTCCCCCGCACCACCACCACCCTCCTCCGCACCGGAACAGTCCTCCTCTTCCCGGCCCAAACCCGCCACCACCACCAACCGCAAACCCTCCATCGTCAAACTCCCCCACGAGCCCTCCAAACACACCGACGCCCCCACCACTATCAGCACAACCACCACATCCAAGCTCCCCTCCAAGAAGAACGAGCACAAACGCCCCCGCCCCCACGCCACCAGCGACGGCGAAGCTACCACCGCCCCCGGCTCCGCCGCCGAAATGAGCGACGGCTCCCACCGCAAGAAGAAGCCCAAGCTGCGCCTCAGCGGGCCCTCCGCGACCGGCACGCCGCAGGGTTCGCGAGCCGGAAGCCCCGTCCCGCCCGCTGCTAGAGCTGGCCCACAGGCAGCGAGTCGCAGTCGAGCTGGGAGCCCTGGTGTTCCGCCGCCTGCGAAACGTAAGTCTCTTCCCCTCTCCCCCTTCCCTTCCCCACCTATCGCTCCACGAGTTTCTTACAGACACGCTCCCGATGGCGGTTGGCTATGGTGTGGCGACTACGCTTACTGACGTATCGAATTAGTCCCTCCCCCCACGGCGACGGAAATCATTGCCTCGATCCCCAGCGACGGGACGGATATTTCGGCGCTTATTGCGAGGTTTAAGGGGAGGATTCGAGATAATGCGGGGTTTATTGCGCTCGTCAAGGCGAATTCGGTGTATGGGGATGATAAGAAGTTGAGGCCGAAGCCGAAGTGAGTGAGTGAGGGTGGACTGGTGAGGGGGAGTGGGAGGGAGGGAAGATGGTGTGCGGCGGTAGAGGCGGTTGGGACATGTTTGCGGGGAGGCGGGTTGAGATACATGGCGTGGTAGCTGAGAAGAGGGAGGGAGAGAGGTGTTGGGGTGGGGAGGTGCGTCGGCTAGACTGGCCGTGCCGACTGAGGCGTTGGACGATAGATGTAGACTGCACGTCTGGGATGGAAACATGCGGTTGCTGGTATGATTGATATGCAGCTTTACAGATGTATTCTCATAGAGCAATAGCCCAGCGAATTAAGAAGTATCGAAAAGGAATACATATCTGTAATTCGTACCTATTTACAGTCCCAGTCCCAGCAACGGGTGCTGGTTCCGCGAACGAACAATCAATACTCTCGATTTATCAACACAGCAGTAAAAATCAAAGTCAAAGTGAAACCCACCGCCGCACTTTGCCACTTTTGGCACGTCAGACCGAGAAGCACCATTTACAGAGGTCAAAGCATACAGATGAGAAACAGACAGCCGAGAAAAACCATCACCGAAAACAACCACCGTCTCCACTCGATCAAGAACAACATACAATACAAAGAGCCAGCCGAGCCACTAGAACTTAGAGACGGCAATGGCAATGGCCTGCTCGTCGCTGTGGCTGATACTCACATCGACCGACTTGACGCCCGCCTTCTCGGCCGCGGCGGCTGCGTCGCCATGTAGCTGCACGTGGTGTTAGCACCATCGCTCACGCAACAATACGAAGAGTGTGGGAATCTGCTTACAGTAACGACAGGCGCGCCCTTTTCGTCATTGGTGATTTCAATATCCTTCAACGGCGACCCGGCGCCCTTCCCAGCGACGCCCAGAGCCTTGAAGACAGCCTCTTTGGCGGACCATCTGCCGGCGAAACTGGCCTGCGCCGAGGGCGCTTTTCGACAATACTCCTGTTCCCTGTCGGTGAAGTTGCGGTCCACAAACGTCTGGTTGTCGATGTTGATGGCGGTGATGGCCTCGACATCGACGCCGACCTTGGAGTTCTCCGTCGCGGTGGCTTTGGCGAGCGATTCGACCATCTGGCGCGTCGCGTCGGTTTTCGACTTGTCGGCGGTAGTGTGTTTCGGAGCGGTGGTGGGGTAGGTGAGGGCGGAGGTTTTCTTGTCCACGGAAACGCGAGCTTGCGGGTTGAGGAAGACTTGGCTCTGTTGGTCGTCGGCGTAGGGGGAGTGGGTTTTGGCGACGAAGAGGGAGTTGTTGATGAGGCCGTTGTGGAAGTATCGGTACGCGCGCTTCTGTCGGGCTTCGACTTTTTGCTTGTACGTTTGGTACTGCGCGTGCTCGAGGGTGGCGTAGAGGTACTTGGGATGGATACCGATGGCCTGTGCGCCTTTCTGGCCGAAACCGAACGATGTGACGGAGAAGGCTTTGATGCCGTCGGTCTGTATGCTGTGGCTGGGATAAACGATGTAGTCGAATTTCTCCATGAGCTTATCGACGTTGTCGGCGTTACGGTTGCCGGGGACGAGACCGCTGTTGAGCACTTGCAAGCACCCGTTGAACATCCAGGCGCCAGCGGCACCTTTGGGATGACCGGTGAGGTATTTCTGGAATATGCCAAGAAGAGCGTTGCCCTTTTTCCGGCCTAGATGCTTCATCTGTTGGCAGATAACGTCCGACTCGTTCTTGTCGTTGGCAACAGTCGAAGTACCGTGGAAGGAGGCGACACCAAGATCGTCAATCGTAAGACCCCAAGTAGCCAGTGCACCACGCAGAGGGGCAATCTGCGGGTCTTGTTTCCAGAAGTTGTTGCCCAGGCTATTCATCGCATCCTTCTCCTGGCGTCTTGCTTCCCGCCCTATATGCTCTGCTCGCTCTTGCATGTACTCGGACTCGTTGAAGGTACCACATTGCGCCTTCATAGCAGCAAGCTCTTCTTGAAGGTACATTAGCTCAGCTTCTTGCCACTGCTTGATTTGCTTCCTCCTGAGATCAAGCTGTCGTTTCCTGTATTTGATGTCTAGGAGCGGAGACGGGAATTTGGATGGCTGCTCGCGAGCAGTGGTCAGGACGCCCTGTCCAGGAGCAGGCACCGACCGGCCGACCTTATCTGTTGCAGTCGCAGTGAAGCCCAGAACACCGTAAATTGGCACACCCATGTCCAGAGCAAGCTTGGCATTCATGATAACTTGAACACCACAGCCCTGGGACTCCATGAAGCCGTTCCGTGTTGTGGTAGTCGGACGAGACATTTCCCTAGGCGTCCTTCCGTGAGCAAACTCGTCTACCGTATTGCTAGTGGCCTTCATGTTGGCGAATTCGTAAGATCCTTCCTCCTGGAAGTCATCGAAGCCACCCACAAAGCAGACCCTAGCTTTGCCCTCAACAATAGTCTCGTAGCCAATGTCGATAGACTCAACAGCCGTAGCACAGGCACCGACCGGGGTCTTGATCGGACCGGTGGATGAAATGAGTAGCATGTTAACCCAAGCGCTCATGGTGTTGATAAACGATTCTTGAAGAATGTCCTTTCGAAGCGGCCTGTCCAAGTATCGATCCTTGTACATACCACGCAGGGCATGAGTACCACCAATACCGGATCCAATACAGTTGCCGACTTCAGAGATATGAACGTACTTGTAAAACTCGTATGGATCAGTGATGCCCGACGTCAGTAGAGACTCGACAGTGCAAACTAAGACGTAGAGGGTGACCGGGTCGACCTGTTGGATTATATCATCCGGAATACCATACTTTTTCGCATCCCAGCCGGTCGGGATCTGGCCGGCTACCAGGCGATCGAACTTCAACGCCTTGGGGATGAGAAGTGTTGCACCCTTCCTCACACGCACAGTATACTCGCCAGAGTCTGGGATCTCAAAGATTTCAACCTTGTCGCCATGTTCGCGTCGGAACTCTTCCGCGGTCTCCTTCGAGGCCTCGAATGGGTCAAGGTCCTCCTCAATAACAAGCTCTTGTAACAATTGCTTCTTGTTAGGGTCATAACCGTCAAAGAGCTCGGGCTCGATCAAGCGGATACCGGAGTGCTCGAGAATATACTTCTCGTACTTGGCCTTGACCTCCTTATCCGCAACCGGTTCACCGGACTTAGCATCGACCCAGCCAGAGTAAGATTTGCCTTTGAGTAGACCATTGTGATTCTTGATGAGGCCCATGATCCAGGCCATTTCCACACAACCCTCAAGCGAGAACCTACCATAAGCCTCCATCTCCCATCGGGTTCTCGAATTTCCCCATGGCCCAACCTCGGCGAAACCCGTTACGACAACAACCTTCTCAAGGTCAACCATTCCCATGAGGTTCTTGTTCAGGGGTTCGACTTCTGCCTTCCAGTCGGGCAGCTGAGGGAATTCGAACTTCAGATTGGCTCGGGGCTCAATGGTGACCTTCTTGTAGAGAGCCTCGCTGTCCTCACCATTGATGACTTTGTTCTCTATGGCTGTTTCCTTCGTGACAGCTTTGCGGACTTCGCTAGTTTCCATAATGTCCTTCCGTAGGTCAGTCATGAATTCCTTCAGGTTGGGAATGAACTGCAGGCCGCCGTTAAGATCAGCAAACACCGGCTCAGCCTGGCACAGATCCACGATCGTAGGTGCCATCAACCCGAGGATGTTGAACGCCATCTCTTGTTGAGAGAAGGTTCGTACTCCGTTACGCTCAACGCCCTCGGCGACGATGTTGTTTCCACTCATGAGACCAGTTCCACGGGTCCAGCCGATGACTGCACCGCAGATCGTGAGGAAGTTACCCCAACTTTCAGAGTGCCAGCGGTTAAATAGAGTTTCCAGGGCAAGTTTGGACTCGGAATAGAGACCGTCGTTGCCAAAGGTGCCGTGGTTAGGTGAAAGCGGAAGGATAACCTGCGCCGGTCGTGTCTCGAAGCCACGCTCTTGCTTCTGCGCCTTGACGTAACCAAGCAGTCTTAGGAGGTTGGTAAGCATGATGCGATGAGCAAGTTCTGACTTTGAATCAATGCTATCGATTTCTCGGCCATTCTCAGGGATAGCGGCGAAAGGAATAACAAAGTCGAGATCCCAGCCGAGTCCCTTTTTGGTGTCATAGATGTAGTCGATAAGAGCCTCGACATCTTGCTTGCTCCCTTGATTGAACGGCACCACGACGAGCTGAGAGCCGCTGGCACCGTACCGAGCATACATAGCCTGATAGTATTCCGTGACTTCCCGCGAGAATCTGCTGGTGGTCACAACAACCTTGGCGCCGCCGCTTATGAGACCTTGTAACACCTCTGCACCTATAGAACCGGCACCGGCGCCCGTCATGAGCGCATTCTTCCCCTGGAAAGTCACTCCAGACTTAGCGGCCTGCTCGAGCCCCTCCAGGTAGACTCCAGTAAGCTTCTTGCTATATTCCCAGCCATGTTCGTCTTTCCGTTTGAGATGCAGAAATGGGACGGTCTCCACCTTGCCGTGTTTCGCATGACCGTTCGTCTGTTTTAGACTGTTCTTCCCTCCCTTCTTGGCATGGCCGTTGATAGCCTTGCCGTTCTCGAGAGGTATGATCTGGCCTTCGTTCATCGCAAGAGAGCGGATCACATTCGCGTACAAAGTTTTGATTTGAAGTTGTGAAGATTTGGAAAGCTTGTGTTGCTGTTTGATAAGCTTATAGATTCGGCTCAGATCGTTCTGCACCTTGGTTCGATTGTCGTACTCGGATATCTTGCCCCCTTCTGCCATTTCTCGTACATAGTGTTCGAGTTTACGTGCACTGACTCGGGGGACTTCCGCATAATCCAAATTGCCTTGCGCGTCCACTGTGGTTTTGGGGCCGGTCGGAATGGCCACGTCTTTGTAGACAGGAGCTTCGCCAATGACGTCTTTACAATTCTCGATGAGCTGCTCTCCAAGTTCCTTCGCCAGCTTGTATGTCTCTCCACGCTCGGTGGGGCAGTGGTCAATATGATATTGCATGAAGTCCAGAAGGGTAGGGTTCGACCGGTTCATGATGCGGATGCACTGGCTGACAATCTCTCGATCGACGGCCTTCAGCCGGCCGAAGATGATGTCGTAGTACATGCTGAGCGCATCTTGTCTGGCCCAGTTCCACGACGAATCGTAGACTCTCGCCTTCAAGTGCGTGAAAGCCGGTTCGATCCCCGCAGCATAGAATTCTCCATGCTCAGTGTTCCAGAGGTCAAGCTGGGCTTGCAGCGCCTTTTGCGTCTCTTGCGAGCCAGCAAAAGCCTTGTCGCCGGCTCGGAGGTCCATCTTTAAGTACCGTGCAAATAGCTCCAACTGCTGCTTGAAGAGTGCTCTCTGGTCTTTGGTGAGTGCATCGATGGCTGCAGGGTCCATCACCATGCCTCCACCTGCCCCTCCCTGGTCACCACCGGCTGCAGGTGTGGATAAGCTAATGCCAGCGCTCGCGGCGTATTTGTTGCAAACATCGTCGAGGTACGTTTTCGCGTCTCCTTCTGATCCGAGTCGCGCTGCAGGCTCCATGGTCAAGGCGAGAAGCAGAACACCGTCTTGGCGCCCAGGCCCAAGGCCCCAGCGGGTTTCTAGATATTTCCGAACAGCCGTAATGTTAAACCCGCCCGGCATCTTTGACGAGACTAATCTCGCAACAAGCGAAGATGATTGCTTCCCAAGCTGACCATTGAAGGTTGCTTGCATTGAGGCCCCCAGTTCATCTAGAGGGGTATCTTCAGGCTTCTCCGGTGTCGATCCAAATTCTTTACCTAAATCTCCGAGGATCTCATTCTGTAACGTAGATTTTCCTAAATAAGTCCTCACGTTAGTCTTGGTCATCGAACCGACCCGGGAGGTGTCTTACCGCCGACCAGGTCTTTGATAGCTTTACTGAGTGGTATATCTGCCAGCGACTTCTTGAGCTTCTGCGCAATCAGAGCCCGCACGATATCAACCGCCGAGACCGGTGCATCCGCTACAGCTGCTGCCGGTCCCGCGCTTGGTGGCGGGGCTGTCGCTGCTACTGGAGCTGCGGCTGTAGCAGACGTTGAGCTCGAGGGGGCAGCTGCGTCATCTTTACCTCCCGCCGATGGTAACGGCTCCTCTTCCACCGGTTCAACATCATAGTATATTTCTTTCGCGTCCTTGTTGTAACAGAGAATCTGGCGTTGTAGTGAGAGTGCGGAATCGTAGGCTTCGTATTTCGATGCGAGGGTCCGCTTCGCCATGACACCAAGAGTATCGGCAGGCCCAATCTCCACTATCCTCTCCGTCGTCTTTTCGGCCAGTATGACATCTTGTGTTTCGATCCATCGTACCGGGGAAGCGAACTGATATGCGAGAAGCTCGACAAGGAGTGTATGCGCGAGCTCTTGCTCGACTTCGGGACGCATGATGGCGGATTCACAGATGTCTTGCCGACGTTGTAAGGGAGTGAGTCGGATGTTGGCTCGGAGAGTTAACTGTGTTGCTGATTTCTGCTTAGGAGCAGAGCCACATCAACCAGATCAAGACTTTCTCTGTCTCCGGAGAACAGGGTGCAATGTGATTATGGTGGATTGAGACTCGGTGAAAAGTCCAGAACACCCGCTATCCCAAATAACAGATGACAGTTGACAGTTGACGGATGCACAAACTTTGGTACAGTTTAACTCTGACCCTGGGGCAATGCTCAGAGAAGGTGGGGAATTGACTTGAGTTGAATAATATGCCCAAGTTGGTTGCCGGATGGAAGTGGAAGTGGAAGTGGAAATAGAAGTGGAAATGGATGAGGACGGTACAGTAGTACCATTGAGTATAATGGACGTAAGGATTGATTACCAGATATTCCGTCGTTGAGCAGCTGCAGACACAACAGCTTCCCAAAAACTCAAAAACACTCGGCTCTTCACTTTCTTTGCCGGGTTGGATTGGATGAAAATACTGTACCCCGTAATAATTATTTTGCGTTGAATGCGGTAAAGCAAGCGGAAAAACGTTTGGGCTGAACTAGGCCCAATGTAGTATAGACGTGCCCCAGACTTCCGGACTTTCTTCAAACTTGAAACCAAACCCAAACCATTCCCATTTCAGTCATAAATATTCAACAGTAATACAACCTGGTGTTAAGCATTTACAGTACGGAGTACATGTATCCTACAGTGAAAACATGGTTCTCTCAGTCTCAGTAATGTTCAAGTTGCTTCACTCCGAGGGAAAGGAGACTCCAGTGCCTGACAGATCACTGTGAATTCCTGGTACCTTAAGGTATGCCGTTAGATCCTGCATCCGACGAATTTTAGCGTGGCAAAAGCCAACCTTTGCTCAACGCTTCTGTGGTCTATCCTGATTAGCTCTAGCTCAGAAGCTATTGCAGCACGCTAAACTAAATCGGGAGCTTGCCGTTCAACCTTCTCGGCAGAAAATTATCAATCAATCGGAGCAGTTCTTGATGTCCCCAGATTAATTCTAAGTTACAGTACCTTAGGTGGAGAGAGAGAGGATAAACTGATAGACGCCCTGATTCACTCATCATAAAGGTACTTACTTACACTGTGCTGCCTCTCTCCATTGTCATCATATCTCTTCTCCTGTACTAAATAAATAATCTTGGTCCTGTCTGAGACAGTTGAAACGAAGAGCTACTTTCTCCTGTTGTTGTTTACTTGAAAGCTTCTGAGCATCTCAAGGTACCGCTGGAAAACCTATCAACGACCTGCCTCGAGTCAGCACTGGCCCAGGAAGTTGGTTCATCTCTCCGTCCTGACAGCTTTCGCATCACTAATATTGTGGAGATAAGTAGAGGCCCAGCGCATCTTTCGCATATGAATCCCGCATTCCTCCAACCCTCCTCGCAATCTTCTACCATGTACGGCACGTCCGTAACCGGGTCTCATACCGGTGTCTCGACCCCGCGATCATCATCATCTTTACGGCCTCTCGTCCTCTCACACGGATCGCTCGAGTATTCCATTCTAGTGCCCACAGCGCTTCATTTCCATGCCTCACAACTGAAGGACGATTTCACAACAACACTACCCGCACCGACAGACGAACTCGCTCAGGACGAGGAGCCCTCCTCGGTCGCCGAACTCGTCGCTCGTTACTTGGGCTTCATCGCCCAGGTGGTTGATGAAGGGGAGGATGACCCGCAAGGCTCCTTTAACGAGGTTCTGAAGCTTGTCCTGAACGAATTCGAGCGCGCTTTTCTGAGAGGGAACGATGTCCACGCTCTTGCGGCGTCATTACCGGGGATCGAGCGGAAAAAGCTCATCGCCGTTCAGTCATACTACGGGGCACGATCGTCGGCGAACCGGCAGATCAAGCCGCACGATTCTGCCCTGGTCCGAGCGGCAGGAGAAGATGCCGCAAAGATTTACACGGTCTTCGGTGGTCAGGGCAATATAGAGGAGTACTTTGACGAACTTGTCGAAGTCTACACCACATATCGCCCGTTTGTGGAGGAATTGGTGACGTCGTCGGCCGCTCTGCTGCTTTCGCTCTCACGAGACCCGAGAGCCGAGAAGTTATACTCTCAAGGCCTAGATGTCATGGGATGGCTACATAATGAAGATGCACGGCCGGACATTGACTACCTCGTTTCCGCGCCGGTCAGCCTGCCTTTGATCGGCTTGATCCAGCTAGCGCACTATACGGTCACCTGCAAAGCACTGGGACGGACGCCGGGCGAGGTTAGAGAACATCTCAGTGGTACTACGGGCCACTCCCAAGGAGTCGTGACAGCGGCTGCCATTGCGGCTGCCGATTCGTGGAAGTCATTCGATAAGCTGGCAAAGGACGCGCTGATCATGCTCTTTTGGATCGGCTCCCGAAGTCAACAGGCATACCCACGAACGTCAATGGCGCCTTCGATCCTTCAAGATTCGGTCGAAAATGGAGAGGGGACACCTACACCGATGTTGTCGATTCGAGATCTTCCCAGATCGGCGGTGCAAGAGCACATCGACGCGACCAATCATCATCTGCCGCAGGATCGACATATCGCAATCTCTCTAACCAATAGTGCAAGGAACTATGTTGTCACCGGCCCTCCTATCTCGCTTTATGGCCTCAACCTCAGACTACGAAAGGTCAAGGCACCAACCGGGCTTGATCAGACTCGCATCCCCTTCACGGACCGCAAAGTTCGATTCGTAAATCGATTCCTTCCCATCACGGCTCCATTTCATAGTCCATATCTCACGGAAGCCTACAAGCATATTCTCGAAGACCTCAGTGGTATCGAGCTAGATCGCAAGAGTCTGGGTATTCCACTGTACAATACGAACTCTGGCGAGGACTTGCGAGACGCCGAGGATACAAACGTGATTCCAGCTCTAGTCCGCATGATCACGCAAGACCCTGTCGACTGGGAAAAGGCCACTGTATTTTCCAGGGCCACCCACATCCTAGACTTTGGTCCTGGTGGTATATCCGGACTAGGTGTACTTACAAATCGCAACAAGGAGGGTACCGGTGTCCGGGTGATCTTGGCTGGTGCCATGGACGGGACGAACTCAGAGGTTGGCTACAAGCCAGAGCTCTTTGATCGAGACGAAGAACATGCTGTGAAATATGCCGTTGACTGGGTCAAAGAGCACGGTCCGAAGCTTGTAAAGACTTCTGCAGGGCAGACTTTTGTCGACACGAAGATGAGCAGACTGTTGGGAGTGCCGCCTGTCATGGTTGCAGGAATGACGCCTTGTACGGTTCCATGGGACTTTGTGGCTGCTACCATGAACGCAGGCTACCACATCGAACTTGCTGGTGGTGGTTACTACGATGCAAAGACCATGACGGAGGCGCTCACGAAAATCGAGAAGGCAATACCAGCTGGCCGCGGCATCACGGTCAATTTGATTTATGTCAATCCACGTGCGATGGCGTGGCAGATACCTCTGATTGGACAGTTACGTGCGGATGGTGTGCCGATTGAGGGCATGACCATTGGTGCTGGTGTTCCTTCCATCGAGGTTGCCAACGAGTATATCGAGACGCTCGGTATCAAGCATATTGCCTTCAAGCCTGGATCAATCGAAGCCATCCAACAAGTCGTTAACATTGCCAAGGCCAATCCACACTTCCCGGTCATATTACAATGGACCGGCGGACGAGGTGGCGGGCATCACTCTTTTGAAGACTTTCACCAGCCAATGTTGCAGATGTACGGTAGAATCCGGAGGTGTGGTAACATCATTCTGGTTGCCGGCAGCGGCTTCGGGGGTTCGGAAGACACCTATCCATATATTACCGGTACATGGTCTGGGCGGTTTGGCTACCCACCCATGCCATTCGACGGTTGTTTATTCGGTAGTCGGATGATGACTGCCAAGGAAGCTCACACATCAAAGAACGCAAAGAAAGCAATCGCTGAAGCGGAAGGGATTGACGATAGCCAATGGGAGAAGACGTATAAGGGCCCTGCCGGAGGTGTCATTACGGTTCGATCAGAAATGGGTGAACCAATTCACAAGCTTGCCACCCGGGGTGTAGAGTTTTGGGCAGAGATGGATCAGAATATTTTCAGCCTGGACAAGGCCAAGCGCGTGCCTGAGCTAAAGAAGCAGCGCGAGTACATCATCAAAAAACTCAACGACGATTTCCAAAAAGTCTGGTTTGGGCGAAACTCGGCTGGTGAGACAGTTGACCTTGAAGACATGACGTACGGAGAGGTTGTAAGACGGATGGTGGATCTCATGTTTGTGAAACATGAGTCAAGATGGATTGATAGGTCCCTAGAACGTCTTACCGGGGATTTCATGCGTCGCGTTGAAGGGCGATTCACAACAACGGAGGGCAAAGCATCGCTAATTCAGAGCTACTCGGAGCTTGATGCACCTTACCAAGTGGTCGAGAAGTTGTTGAACACCTACCCGGACGCCAACCAGCAACTGATCAGCGCCCAAGACGTTCAACATTTCTTGTTGCTCTGTCAACGACGTGGCCAAAAGCCGGTTCCGTTCGTGCCCTCTCTCGACGAGAATTTCGAGTTTTGGTTCAAGAAGGACTCCCTCTGGCAGTCGGAGGACCTAGAAGCTGTTGTGGACCAGGACGTTGGCAGGACTTGTATCCTTCAAGGACCCACTGCTGTCAAGTACTCGAATGCTGTTGACGAACCTATCAAAGACATCCTCGATGGAATTCACAACGATCACATCAAAGGCCTCACTCGAGATATCTACGGTGGTAACGATTCTTCTATTCCGACTGTCGAGTATTTTGGCGGAACGATGCTGTTTGATACAGTCGAGGAGCTTGATATGGATGGCCTGACAATCCTGGATGACGGGAGCAAGGTCTCCTATCGCCTGTCCGCAGCCCCAACCGCGACGCTACCCGAGATTGAGGCATGGTTACGGCTTCTGGCGGGCAAGACCTATTCCTGGAGGCACGCTCTATTTACCGCCGAGGTTTTCATACAAGATCATCGATTTCAAACGAACCCGATCAAGAGGATCTTCGCACCGACGAAAGGTATGGTAGTTGAGATTACGCACCCCAACGAGCCGTCGAAAACCATCATAAGTGTCTTGGAGCCATCCCGATCGGGCAAGTCAACTCAAGTCATCCAGATCAGCACGAGTGGTTCGAGGGACATAACCATCAACATGATCGAGGAGAGGACTGCTGAGGGCAAGGCTGTTGCTCTTCCACTCAAGTATACCTATCACCCTGAAACAGGGTACGCTCCGATCAGGGAAGTCATGGACGATCGGAATGACCGGATCAAGCAGTTCTATTACCGAATCTGGTTCGGTGATGAGTCGGTCCCTTTTGACACTCCAGCTACAAGTACTTTCAATGGTGGTAGAGCAACCGTCACCGCTCAGGCCATTGCAGACTTTGTTCACGCTGTTGGCAATACCGGAGAAGCATTTGTGGAGAGACCTGGGAAGGAAGTCTTGGCTCCTATGGACTTTGCTATCGTCGTAGGCTGGAAGGCGATCACAAAGCCGATCTTCCCACGCGCCATTGACGGGGATCTGTTGAAATTAGTACATCTCTCGAATGGCTTCAGAATGTTGCCTGGTGCCGACCCTTTGAAGAAGGGTGACACTGTTGAGACTACTGCTCAAATCAACGCCGTCATTAACCAGGATTCCGGAAAGATGGTAGAGGTTTGCGGTACTATCACCAGAGATGGGAAGCCGGTCATGGAAGTTACGAGTCAGTTTCTATACCGCGGCGCATATTCAGATTATGAAAACACCTTCCAACGCAAATACGAAACGCCCATGCAAGTCCACCTGAGCTCCACGAAAGATGTCGCTGTTCTCAAATCGAAAGACTGGTTCCGCCTTGATGAACTAGACACCGAGCTCCTTGACAAGACACTGACATTCCGTCTTCAGAGTTTGGTGCACTTCAAGAACAAGACAGTCTTTAGCCATGTCGAAACCATTGGGCAGGTTCTTCTAGAACTGCCGACCAAGGAGGTCATCCAGGTCGCGTCAGTGGACTATGAGGCGGGTACGTCGCACGGTAATCCAGTCATTGATTATCTACAGCGAAATGGTTCTTCGATCGACCAGCCTGTCAACTTCGAGAACCCCATTCCGCTCAATGGCAAGACACAATTGGTACTCAGGGCGCCTTCAACGAACGAGACGTATGCTCGTGTTTCCGGAGACTACAATCCAATCCATGTTTCGCGTGTCTTTGCAAGTTACGCCAATCTTCCAGGTACCATCACACACGGCATGTATTCAAGTGCAGCGGTCCGGAGTCTTGTTGAGACATGGGCTGCGGAAAACAATGTCGGACGAGTACGGAGCTTCCATTGCTCTTTGGTGGGTATGGTCCTGCCGAATGACGACATCGAAGTCAAGCTGCAACACATCGGTATGGTGGCTGGTCGCAAGATCATCAAAGTCGAGGCCAGCAATAAGGACAGCGAGGAGAAGGTACTAATCGGTGAAGCCGAAGTTGAGCAACCCGTATCGGCGTATGTCTTCACAGGGCAAGGGTCGCAGGAGCAGGGCATGGGTATGGAGTTGTATGCTAGCAGTCCTGTTGCCAAGGAAGTTTGGGATCGCGCCGATAGGCATTTCATGGAGAATTATGGTAAATCCCCGTATGGTTGATATCGTGAGAGTACGTACTAACGAGGACAGGCTTTGCGATAACAAACATCGTGAAGAACAATCCCAAAGAACTTACCATCCATTTTGGTGGACCCCGTGGCAAGGCGATAAGACAGAACTACATGTCAATGACCTTCGAAACGGTCAATGCCGACGGGTCCATCAAATCGGAAAAGATCTTCAAAGAAGTCAATGAAAACACCACTTCATACACATACCGATCGCCGACGGGCCTTCTGTCTGCTACACAGTTTACTCAACCGGCCTTGACGCTCATGGAGAAGGCAAGCTTCGAAGACATGCGGTCAAAGGGTCTTGTCCAGCGTGATAGCAGCTTCGCGGGTCATTCCCTTGGAGAGTATTCCGCCCTTGCTGCGTTGGCAGAGGTGATGCCCATCGAGAGCTTAGTATCCGTGGTCTTCTACCGCGGTCTAACCATGCAAGTGGCGGTCGAGCGTGATGCGACCGGCCGATCGAACTACTCCATGTGCGCGGTCAACCCCAGCAGGATCTCCAAGACCTTCAACGAACAAGCTCTCCAGTACGTCGTCGAGAACATCGCGGAAGAGACGAAATGGTTACTGGAGATTGTCAACTACAACGTCGCCAACATGCAATACGTCTGCGCAGGAGATGTAAGCCATCGCATCCAACCTCGACCGTGCCAACAGCAAACGCTGCTAACAGATTGATACACAGCTCCGAGCCCTCGACTGCCTGACCAACGTCACCAACTACATCAAAGCGCAAAAAGTCGACATCCAATCCCTCATGCAGACCATGTCCCTCGACGACGTCAAAGCCCACCTGTGCGACATCATCCGCGAGTGCGCCAAGCAGACCGAGGCCAAGCCCAAGCCGCTCGACCTGCAGCGCGGCTTCGCCACCATCCCCCTCAAGGGCATCGACGTCCCCTTCCACAGCACGTTCCTCCGCTCCGGCGTCAAGCCCTTTCGCTCCTTCCTCCTCAAGAAAATCAACCGCACCACCATCGATCCTAGCAAGTTGGTCGGCAAGTACATTCCGAATGTGACGGCGAAACCGTTTGCCCTTACGAAGGAGTATTTCGAGGAGGTGTATAAGTTGACGAATAGTCCGCGCATCGGGAACGTCTTGGCGAATTGGGAGAAGTATGAGGATGGGAGGGGGGAGACGCCGAAGGCGCAGGTGGTTTAGATTGATTGATTGGGTGGGTGGTTCTTTGTGGTTATGGTTTTTCTCTTCACTCGGGGTGATTTGTATCTGTACCGAGGAGTCGGGAGAGGTGGTTGTTTTTTTTTACTCCTACCGTTAGATTTTGTCCATACGATGCCTTCCGTTGGCGTTTCGCCGAGTTAAGACGTTTTTGTACCAAATTCATAGAAGACTGTTATCCTGTCTATTTTATCAATCACATGCACGGTTTTAGTACAATCTGTTTATCGTTGCCCGCAACATTCGCATGCCGAGTGAGATTAGACTTCAACTCTCAGCCTCTCTATCTAAACAACGTCCTGCAATTCAATCAAACTCAATTCAATTCAATTCCCTCCCCACGCCCGCATCCCCCTCCCGCCCCCCTTGGCTCCTTGGCCCCCTGTCTTTCCCTTCCTTCTCCTCCAAGCACCACTTCCCCACCCCAGGCCCCCACTCCCCCACTCCCCCACTCCCCCACTCCCCCAGAACTAGAGCCAGAACCAGCAGCACGACCCCGACCGCCACGAGCACCGGCGCTTCGCGGAGCGCGCCCGCCGCCGCGTTTGCGTGTCCGTTCACGGCTGCAGCCGCAGCGGCCTAGTCATGGCCCCCACTCGTCAGCATACCTCCGTTCCGTTCCCACCTCACGGGGGTAGGGCGGAAAGGCGAAAGTCAAGGGGGAAGGGTGGGGTCGTTAGGTAAGGGGACGGGAAGGGAAGAGAAGGTGAGAGAAGGGAAAAAAAAGAAGGGGGCGAGTGCGGGGTGGGTGCGTAGGACGGGGTGTGTCATGTGGGGTAGGTAAGTAAGAGAGAGGCGGAGAGAAGAGAAGAAGAGGTGGAGGGAAGGAGAGGAGAGGGCCCGGGAGATGGAGATGGAGAGGGACGTACAGCGGCGGCGGCGGCTGAGGCGGCCATTGCTTTGGTTGGTGGGTTGATTGGTTGGTGTGTGGGAGGAGACTGGCTGGCTGGCTGGCTGGCTGGAGCGGGACGTTGAGGTGCGGTGGGTGTGCGTGGAGATGTCGGGTGGGTCCCTGGGGGTTTGTTGGGAAGGTGATGGCGAAAACAAGTATCTGTTGTTGGGTGTTGGTGTTGGTGTCAGTGTTAGGTGGCGGGCATAGAAGAGGGGGTTGTTGTTTGGAGTCTTTGCTTTTCGTTTTGGTGTTTGTTGCTCGAAGGGTTTCTGGGGAGGAAAGAAGGGAGAGGGGTGGGTGCGGACGGGCTTTATGGTGCTGGGAGAGAGATGGCGTGGCTTGTTTGTGAATGATCTGGTGCAGGGATGGAGGTGCCTGGCGTGGATGTGTTTGGATTGCGGTGATGGCTCTGGTGCGGTGAATGCAGTAGAATGGACCGTGTGAATCGCGGGGTGATATGAGAGGGTGGATTGAGTCATCTGGAATAGAAGACGGGAGGGCTCCATGGTGGGACTCAATTGGTAAGGATGGCGCGGGTGAAATGGGAAATGTGTTTGTTGGTGGTCTTCTTGGTTGAATGTCTGGATTCCCAGAGGTGACGGATGAACAAGCTCGATACGCTATAAGGCGGTTCAACATTGAGGCGTGGCAGCGGTGGTGTGGTTCATACTTTACCAAGTGAAGTTCAACAGGTACGCTGCTCGGATAAATTCAGATCCTGCTGGTGACCGAGTAGCTGGATATGTTATATCGAAATATACAATATGCGGGCCCTTCCCTGGGTCGAACTTAATTCATCCCCTGAATATCCTACAATCATCTTGGCATACGGACCCATTTCCTCGAAAGCACGGCCGCCCCGAAGGGGTAATGCTGCGATATCAAAGTAAAGGCCTGGGTGAATCTGCTCTGCGCAAACCCGGTGACGAAACTGCCGACTCCAGCTTTCAGGCCTTGCTCGTGCGCAACGGCATCCAAAGCGTCGGCAAGCTGGTGTACGACCATATTCCACTTGTTGGTGACGGCGTGCAAGTATTCGCCCGTCGCGACGTAAACGCAGGGTTCGTAGAGGTTCCACTTCGAGGGTCCGCGGTTCTGGTGGGGAAGAACAGTGTCAATGAGGCGCTATCTTCCATGACCGGTGGAGATGAAGGGGAAGTGAGCTGCTCACCTGGAGGAGGTCCTTCTTCAACATGTTTATGACTGCATCGACACCGATGAGATTCGCTGGTGCGTTGAGGATGCCGGTGAACCGATCGATGACGTGTTGGCACTGAGCGGATCGATTAGACTTTGGAGTGAGATGGTAGGGAGTGTGGGTGGAACTTGCTGTGAACATCAAAGTAGTCAAGGCTGCATCGTTCCATTGCTCCAGAGCCATTTTCAGTAAGTTCAATTCAAAGATGTGATCTCCGGCCCATTGGATCCCGCGCCCGGCGCCTTGGTCGATGATGTCGAAGGCGTCCCCGATTGCGCCTGACAGACATGTAAGCCCAACATCTGAGTCGTCCATTTGCGATGAAGAAGTTCCTGTACCTGCGGCCGTGGCAATCATCAAGACTCCCGAGGTTTGGGCAATCACGCGGTAGCCTTAGGTTCAAAGGTGTCAGATAGCTCGCTGACCGCCCCCAGTGATGCCATGGTACTCGCCCTTAGCTTCCCATCTTCTGCAGTTAAAAACGGGGACCGGCTGTCGTACCGACAAGCCCGTCTCGACTGGAGTTCCTTCGAGGTCTCTCTTAAGTTCGTCATCGTGGAGTCCACCCTGGTCATATCGAACGTATACCTTATCCTTTGCCGGAAGCCTCGGGAATTTTCCAAGCAAAGGGGTGTTGAAATAATACGATTGGATCCATTCCTCATCGTTGCAAAAGGTGAACTGGCGAGACTCCAATGAAGACGCCGGGGAGGTCTCCAGCGGATGCGCTGAGGATGAGATGGGATGAATGAGAAGAGCTGGTAGAAGCTGTGCGAGAGCGCAGAATACCAATTGTGAATGCATGTTGGTATGTGAGACTTCTGGACCTTGTCGCTGAAGAATAATATTTCCGGTCAAACGGTCGAAACTCGGATATAAATCAAGAGAGCACGCGAGATCGATACAGAGAAATCACCAAATAGTTATATAAGGAACGACAACAAACATCGTTTGGGGCCCCCATGCCTTCTTCCCGACTCTGCCTGGCCATGGGACAACACCAGTCTAATTTAAAGGAATGGAACATCAGAGTGAGCCGTCCGACATACAGTAGATGGGATCAGTAGCGAGATGGCCGATAAATAGACGGACTGGTGGTTTCAAGAAGACGGAAAATAAACATAGCATATGACGGAGACCTTTCTCAATTCAGAGATGGTTCATGGGGCTTTGACGAGAAGATCTTCTCGATGCCTGACCCGCACCAATGATCTGTTTACAAGCTTGCCGTCTGGGGAAGTACACGTATCAGAGATGCCATTTGTGGGGGAAATAAATCAACACGCGAGATAGATTAGTATTGCGAGTGGTCGCAGATCATGCAGCCAGAATTATTTTCAGGGTTCTGCGGCCCTTGGGGAGATGAAGTGTGAGCATCTTCAGGTAAGGTTAGGTGTTGACCTTCGCACTGGAGTAAGAACACGGGCCAGCTTACGCAAGCAACGACGCATACCGTAAGGTAGCATCGCTTTGCACAGCCCTATGATCCCGTCCTTCCTACGGGCATACTCACAATCTCTTCGCGGCACTACACAGTCTTCATTCCTATATTACTGAGCATGGCCTTGAAATATGACATCTCCGTCATGAGGACGACTGCAACACCAAAACCGGAGCGATGATCCGTCAGGGAGTGCATATCTAACATCGCCCAAGCGCTGTGCCAATCCCACAAGTCCCAGCCTAACCCAAACTAAGCTACAGCAAACGCAACCCGCACCAAACAGACATACCCATCAACCCTTCCCCCCACTCACAAACAACTCTCATGAATCCCCTGCGGCCCCAACTCATTATACTCCACCCGCGTCATAAACCCCTTACTCAACCCCTGATCAACCACAAACACAACCTTCGCCGCAACCTGCGCGCCCAAAAACACCGCCTCGTCGAACCCGGCATCCTTCCATTCGGGAAAGTACTCCGGCATTTTAGCCAGCTTGATGCTGGTCGGGGTCTGGCCGTGACTGGAATGCGACCCGGTGTGCGCGGTGTAGTTCTGCAGGTGTTGTTGGGCTTGGGCGTGGTTGGGTGGGTGTAGGGAGGGGTTTGAAGCCGTGGTGGCGGCGAGGAGGAGAGGGTTGACGCCGTGGGAGGAGGTGGAGGTGTGTTGCAGTTGGTTTTGGGATTGCGGTTGCGGTTGCGGCGTGTTGGCGCCGGTGCCGATGGGGGTGGAGAGGTTCGAGGGGAGTTCGGAGGTGAAGATGGTGGCGGAGGAGGGGGAGATGAGGTATTTGGCGTGGAGGGTCGCTAGGAGGGCGTCTTTGAAACCTAGGCGGATGGGAATAACGAGTCAGTAGTGTTTCGGTGGAGCGTTGTGTTTCCGGTGAAACAAAACTGATAAAAGTACCTACCTTTGACTTTACTGCCATTTCCTAGAACGACAAGAGAATCCCAAAGCTCGCTGCGTTTGGCGACTTCGGGTACCGACAGTATCGTCCTGTGTATCGTGTCGGCGATTTGGTCGAGGATTCCACCGCTCGCGGCCATGAATCGCTCGACGCCAACTTCGACCTCTTTCCTGACGGATGCAGAGTTTCCCACCCGATTTCGACGCTTCTCCTCCTTGCGCGTGGCTTTCTCCTGTTGCCTCTTGGCCGCGTCTTCTTCCTGGGCCGTAGCATCGTCTGTGGCCGGTGGACCGCTTTCCACGATTGGGTCCGGTGTTTTCGGTCTCTTCGAGGTGCCACCTTCCTCATCATTCTCCCTGTCGGCCTGCCTTTTCCCGTTTGCGTTGACGTCTTCAAGCGGTCTTCGCTCATCGTAGTGAAAAGTGGTCTTTACTCGCTTCGCATTGGGTAGTCGTACGGTTTTGGGTGCGGCCGCCGCATCTGCAGCAGCTTTCTTGGCCGCAGCCTTTTCTGCCTTCTCCCTCTCCTTCTTCGCTAAGAACTCGGTCGTCTTTCCGCTCGCAACGATACTCGCAACATCAAGTACACCGTCGTTGTCCTCCCCATCCTTTATATCCCTCCCTTGATCCTCATCTCCAACTTCCGTACCGACACCTGGACCCAACGGTGCACCACCTTGAGCAGCAATGCTTCCCCGGTGTCCGGGTCCCGATGCGGTCGCACCGGTCGAAGCGGCAGCTGCCGGATTGCTCACTTGCTCCTCGGCCTCGGTCGTTCCCGGAAGCGGCGTCCCCGGTGGTAAGATTTCGCAGATATTGCTCTTCTTCAGCTGTTCACACATGTCCCACGTGAACGACTGTGGACCAAGGAGTTCCAGAAGTCTCTGCGTCATCCCTTCACCGCCGCAACCCGAGACAGCGACCCCTCTGCCGGTATCGTAGACGAGGAAGTCACTGACGGCGCTGACATCGCACTTGCCGTGCCCTACGTCCACCACGGTTGCAGTCGGGACCCCATATGCGTAACTTGTTGCCAATGCAGAGTCCATGAGACAGAACGCTGGCGTTTTGAACTTTTCGAAGAAGAACTGCGTCAGAGTTTCGTGATCCTGCGCGGTCCAAGTCGGTTGGGATATGAGAAGGATGGGCGTGTGGAATGGAGGACTGAGTGTGTTGTAGACGTGGGTCAAGAGGGCGAAGAAGCAAGGCCAGTTGACCACTCGACCTTGGCGAACAGGATACACGGCGCCTTCGTCGGAGCTAGGATCCTCTTCGTAGACGACGTCGCCGCCGTTGGTATCATCGGGCTCGGGTCGCTCGACGACCGGTGCAGCGTCACCGTCCGCCATGTCAATGTCGGCTGTGCCCTGGCCATGTCGGCCAGCAACTCCATCTCCACCGGTTCGGGAAGACTTCTTCTCGCGCACTCGATATGGTTCCCATTCGCCTTTTCTCTCGGCTGGGAACATGCGCGTACTGATCCGAAGGCGTGCTGGTGTGAAGGACTCCGGGAGGCCGAGTTGCGCGAGAGTGGTCTGCGACCCTGGCGCAATGATCTGGATTTCATATAATCAGTATCATATTGGCCGAAACGCTCTTCTCGAATCACAGGAGCATATGGTGAGGGTCAGGGAGAGCGTTGGGGTTTCATACCAGGATGTGCTCATCCTTGAAAGGTGGCATATTTGCAACTGCCTCACAGCGAGACTCGGACCACCCGTAGCAGAGGTGCTAGCTAAAGATGCTAGTAGAGATGTTACTGGACGGTAAAGTCTTCCAGTCCCAGGGAACAGGCTAGACACGACTTTGGGCAAGTGCAATGGGCAATGGGCAATGGGCAATGGGCAATGGAACGGACAAGTTCGGAGACCGAAAACTCCTGCTGTCGTGTAACAGTTACCTTCGGTGTACGTGAAGGTCACACGAACGCTACATGTAAGTCACGTTACCAGTTTAGGCAAGGTGTGTAAATCAAAGTTCGCTTGGCAAATGCTTTGGTTCTCAGCCCTACAGACAGAGCAGAGCAGAGCAGAGCATACCTGATGCTTATTGATGTTGATATTAACATAATAATGATAATGAGATTGTGTCAAAGCAAGCACTGAGAGTTCTCTCATTCTTCAAGAAGAGACATGTATTTATGTAAGGTACTTGCCAGACGAAAAGCTTCATTGCCGTTGCTGTGTGCATGCGTGGCCGAAGTCCGGACTGTCAACTTGAAAGGAGACCACTCTGCTGCAACATGCCTGATGCCTCCAACCTTCTGGACCCAATGTCAATGCCTTCCGCCCTTCCTGCCCTTTGCATGTTTGTATGTCAGATTGGAAGGATCTCTCCTGCTTGATGGCTTTGCATAAGGTGAATAATAATCCGACTCGCTGCCGCTGTGTGGGAAGGGAAAAGCAAAGCAGATCTGCAGCTTCGCCCAATTGTATCAATTATATTAACAAGAATGACTTATGCAGCTGCGACATCTTTCTTTGTCCCGACCAATGAGCCCAAGTCGATTTCTCAGCGGGCAGCAGAAGGGAAGGTAAGGTAAGGACGAGTCCTATGTTTGTCACTGTTGTACAGAACTCCACACTTGATTTGAATGTGAGAAAGACATGGATGCCCTACCCTGTGCCTGGTAAAAGTACTGAAAGAAAACACATGGGAAAGTTACTGTACAAAGACAGTAATTCTGTCGTGCTGTCTGATTCCAAATCCCTTTGACTTTGGTTCCCTTTACACTTACTTTCAGATGCACTGTTAGACGGCAATGGCGCTGGCAATGTCATGTGGATCGCTGTCTGGGCTCTGAGAGTTGGATATAAGGTAAGGAGGTAAGGTAATTTAAATCTCACATACAGTAACAGTATTGTACCTAAGGCAGATGAGATCTCACATATCACACACAGATCTCAGGTACCTTTCAGTCTTTCAGAGACATACCTTACCTGAGGCTACCTGATCAGGCTGATCTGTACTCTAACCTTACTCATTCCTGAATTACAAGCTACTGGTTACACTAACACTAGAAAGGTAAGTACTGTACATACAATATCACATCAAAAGTCTTCACAAATGACCTGTTTATCATTCAAACTCATTACTATCAGTGCTATAGAACTCAGAACTCTAGACAGTTAAAAATTCTGAGACTTCAGAATTTAAGAGACTTTTATAGAATCTGTGAGTGCATATAAATTTTATGTATGAATAATAAGTA
>JAABUY010000379.1_pt1 | contig 81208 bp, 85 predicted proteins | sample 5560271 | NCBI WGS metagenome assembly JAABUY01 (sample SAMN10711886, study PRJNA513374) | rock metagenome | isolation source: Antarctica rocks | place: Antarctica: Victoria Land, University Valley | reverse complement strand
GCGTCCTCGATGCGGTTGTGATAGTCCTCGGGACCCTCGAACACGATGGCCTTGCCCTCGAACACGTTGGGGTGCGCGGGGTCGGACAGGAAGCGGTCGCGGAACGCCTCGTCGATGACGCTGGTCTTCATCACCGCGCTGTCGAACAGGTTGCCCGACAGCACGATGTAGCCGGCATGCTCCTTGAGCGGCCGCTCATAGGTGCGGATCACCTCGCGGTCGACCGGGCCGGTGGCGGTGGCGAGGTCCTCGGCCAGGGTGCGGCCGGTGACGGTGCGGACGCCGCCGTCGAGCTTGCCCATGGCGAGCAGCTCCTTCATCACCTGCGGCACGCCGCCGGCGCGATGGAACGCTTCGCCCAGGAAGCGTCCCGCTGGCTGGCAGTCGACCAGCAGCGGGATCTCCGGGCCGAGCCGCTGCCAGTCGTCGAGCGTGTGCTCGACGCCCATGTGGCGGGCGATGGCGATCATGTGGATCGGGCAGTTGGAAGAGGCGCCCAGCGCCGCCGCGGCGACCACGGCGTTCTCGAACGCGGCGCGGGTCATGATGTCGGACGGGCGCAGGTTCTCGTGCACCATGGCGACGGCGCGGCGGCCGGTCTCGTAGGCCATCTGCGCCCGCTCGCGGTACGGGCCGGGGATCGCGGCGCAGCCCGGCAGCGACATGCCGAGCGCCTCGGCCAGGCTGTTCATCGACAGCGCGGTGCCCATGGTGTTGCAGTGCCCGACCGAGGGCGACGACGACACCACCATGGCCATGAACTGCTCGTAGTCGATCAGCCCCTCGGCATACAGCCGGCGGCCCTCCCAGACGATGGTGCCGGAGCCGGACAGCTTGCCGCCGAAGTGGCCGTCGAGCATCGGGCCGCCGGAGAACAGGATGGCCGGGATATTGACCGTAGCCGCACCCATCAGCACCGCCGGCGTGGTCTTGTCGCAGCCGCCGGTCAGCACCACGCCGTCGAGCGGGTAGCCGTGCAGCACCTCGACCAGGCTGAGGTACGACAGGTTGCGGTCCAGGGCGGCGGTCGGCCGCTTGCCGGTCTCCTGGATCGGGTGGATCGGGAACTCCAGCGGCACGCCGCCGGCGGCGATGATGCCGTCGCGGATGCGGCTGGCGAGGCCGACCAGGTGGCGGTTGCACGGGCTGAGGTCGCTGCCGGTCTGGGCGATGCCGATGATCGGGCGGCCGTCGCGTAGCTCGTCCGGGGTCAGGCCGAAGTTCAGGTAGCGCTCCAGGTAGAGCGCCGTCATCGCCGGATCGTGCGGGTTGTCGAACCAGCGGCGGCTCCGCAACCTGCGCTCGGTGGCGCCGTTTGCGCCGTTCTTGTGCGTTCCCTCGGTCATCGATCCGCCTCGTCCTGCTTTTCCGCCCGAAGCGGAACGAGGGCAAGTTGGGCGGGGCGGCGGAGGGTGTCAACCATTAGTCAGGCAAATAGGCGCTCAGTGGCTATCCGGCGCGATGACGTTCTGTGGCGCGTTGGACAGCAGCGCCGCCGCCATCGTCTCGGCGGATTTGCGCCGGATGTCGGCCCAGGCCTCGGGCGTGTGAAAGGCGCTGTGCGGGGTCACGATCAATCGTCCCTCAAGCCAAGGTTCGCGGCCGCGGCCGCGGTAGGCGCGTAGCAGCGCCGGCAACGGCTCGACCGGTGGCTCGACCGGCAGCACGTCCAGGCCGGCGCCCGCCAGGTGGTCGCTCCGCAGCGCGTCCAGCACGGCGTCGGGATCGACGATCGCGCCGCGCGCCGTGTTGACCAGCACCGCCCCGGCCGGCAGCAGCGCAAGTTCGCGGCCGCCGATCATGCCGCGCGTCTCCGGCGTCAGCGGCGCGTGGATGGTCAGCATGTCGGCCCGTGCCAGCAGCGCGTCGAGCGAGCGCACCCGCTCCACGCCGATCGCCAGGTCGGTGCCGTTCGAGACATGCGGGTCGAAGAACGCCACATGCATGCCGAACGCCTTGGCCCGCAGCGCGACCGCGGTGCCGATGCGGCCCAGCCCGACGATGCCCAGCGTCTGCACGCTGAGCCGCCGGATCAGCGGCGACTCGACGGCTCGCCAGGCGGCGGGCGGATCGCGGCGCTGCGCCTCGTGGTGCAGCACGACGCCGCGGCGCAACGCCAGCAGCAGCGCCACGGCGTGGTCGGCCACCTCCATGGTGCCGTAGTCGGGCACGTTGCAGACCACCACGCCCGCCGCCGCCAACGCGACGCGGTCGAGCCGGTCGTAGCCGACGCCCATCCGCACCACCGCACGCAGCCGGGGGAAGCGTGCCAGGTCGCTGGCCGAGAGCTGGTGGCGGAAGATCATCAAGCCCTCGATCTCGGCGCACAATGCGGGATCGACCGCGGCGACGCTCTCGGCGCCGGGCATCAGGATGCGCGCGCCGGGGCCGAACACCTCCCGCTCGACGCTGTCGTCGGGATACATCGCTTCGGAATAGAGGATGGTGGGGGACATGGCTTTCCGGTATCCGGCGTAATGCAGACATCGCCTAACAATGGGAGCGTCGCTTGTCCATGAGCCGCCTATCCATGAATGGGGCCGAGAGTCTGGTGCGTACGCTGCTGGCGTGCGGCGTCGACACCTGCTTCGCCAACCCCGGCACCAGCGAGATGCACTTCGTGGCGGCGCTGGACCGCATCCCCGGGATGCGCTGCGTGCTGGGATTGTTCGAGGGCGTGGTCACCGGCGCCGCCGACGGCTACGCGCGCATGGCCGACAAGCCGGCGGCGACGCTGCTGCACTGCGGCCCCGGCCTCGCCAACGGCCTGGCCAATCTGCACAACGCGCGGCGCGCCGGCAGTCCGGTGATCAACTGCGTCGGCGACCAGGCGACCTATCACCGCCCGCTCGACGCGCCGCTGACCGCCGACACCGAAGGCCTGGCGCGCACCGTGTCCGGCTGGGTGCGGACGGCCCGCGACGCCGGCCATGTCGGCGAGGACGCGGCGGCGGCGGCGCAGGCGGCGATGGCCGGGCCGGGGCAGGTGGCGACCCTGATCCTGCCGTCCGACACCTGCTGGAACGAGGGCGGCGTGGTGGCGGCGCCGCTGGCGCCTCGCCCGGCCGAAGCGGTCGCGCCGAACATCGTGGAGCAGACTGCCCGGCTGTTGCGCGGCGAGCGCGGCGTGCTGCTGATCCTGGCGCACAAGGCGCTGCGGGCCGACGCGCTGGCCGACGCGCACCGCGTCGCGGCGGCCACCGGGGCGCGGCTGATCGCGCAGCAGTCCAATTCCCGCATCGAGCACGGCGGTGGCCGCTTCCCGGTCGAGCGGGTGCCGTACGGCACCGACGAAGCGCTGGCGGAACTGCGCGACGTGCGCCATGCGGTGCTGGTCGGGGCCGTGCCGCCGGTCGGCTTCTTCGCCTATCCCGGCAAGCCCGGGTCCATGCTGCCGGCCGACGCCGCCGTGCACGTGCTGGCGCGCCCCGAGCAGGACGCCGCCGCCGCCCTCGCCGCCCTGGCCGCGGCGCTTGACGCGCCGGCGGTGGCGCCGCCTGGGCGTGGTCCCAGACCGGAGCCGGCGTCGGGCGCCGTGACCAGCGAGGCGTTCGGCCGCACGTTGGCCGCCCTGCTGCCGGAAGGCGCGGTGGTGGTCGACGAGAGCATCAGCTTCGCGCGCGGCGTGTTCTCGGCGTGCCACGCGGCGGCCCCGCACGACTGGCTGGCGCTGACCGGCGGCGCCATCGGCATCGGCCTGCCGTTGGCGACCGGGGCGGCGGTCGGCGCTCCCGGGCGGCGGGTGGTGGCGCTGCAGGCCGACGGCTCGGCGATGTACACGCTGCAGGCGTTGTGGACCCAGGCGCGCGAGCGGCTCGACATCACCACGGTGATCCTGTCCAACCGCCGCTACGCCATCCTGCAACATGAGCTGGCCAATGTCGGGGCGGCGACCAATCCGGGCCGCACCGCGCTCGATATGATGGAGCTGACCCGGCCCGACCTCGACTGGCCGCGCCTGGCCGGCGGCATGGGGGTGGCGGCCGCGCGCGCCGACACCATGGAGCGGTTCGCCGACCTGTTCGCACAGGCGGAGCGGGCTTCCGGGCCGTTCCTGATCGAGTTGGTCGTCCCGTGAACGCGACGCCGCCGTTCGATCTGGAGCGCCTCGCCAACCGCCTGGCGCTGCTGGTTTCGGCCGATAGCGAGGCGGACAACGCCGGGCGCGCCGTGGGGGCGATGGCGCGCCGGATCGGCCTGTCCGGCGGCGACCTCAAGGCGATGTTCCTGGCCGGCGCCGTCCCCGGCGGCCGGGGCGCTTCAGGCGCAGGCCGCGTGGAGCGTCGCGTCGCCAGCCTGCAAGAATCGGTCGAGCAGCTGCAGGCCGGTCTGCAAGACTCCGAGCGCAAGCTTCGCAGCCTCGGCCAGCAGCTCCACGAAGCGCATCGACAGGCGGACCGCGCCCGCGCCCGCATGGGGCTGGAGCGTATCGCCGCGGCGGCGGTCCTGGTGTTGCTGGCGGGCGGGGTTACGGCGTGGGTTGGCATGGCCGCGGACGGGCGCGCGCTGCAGAGCGGCATCCCGGCTCAAAGCCCGCTCGCTCACATGGCGCGGGTCGGCAGCGCCGGCGCCACCATGTACGCCGGCACCGACACCCACTCGGCGATCTTGGCGCAATTGTCGCCGGGAACGCCGTTTCCGGTGCAGGCGCTGGTGTGGCACTCGCTCAACCAGTGGGCTCAGTCCAGCATCGGCCCGTTCACCGGCTACGTCTCGGCCAACGAGCTGCAGCTGCCATAAGGCGTTCACGCCGGCCGTTACGATTCCTCTTGACATCGCGCCGGCAACCTTCTAGGCCGCCGCCTTCACCGGAACGCGGGAGATCTTGGCTGCCCTGAATTGGGCGGCGTGGTCGCATGCACCGCGGTCCTTTGGCGCAAGGAGCCAGGGATGGCCAAGAAGATCGTCGGCTACATCAAGCTGCAAATCCCGGCCGGCAAGGCCACGCCGTCGCCGCCGGTCGGCCCGGCCTTGGGCCAGCGCGGCCTCAACATCATGAGCTTCGTTAAGGAGTTCAATGCTGTCACCGCGCAGATGGAGCCGGGCACGCCCACGCCGGTGGTGATCACCGCGTTCGCCGACCGCACGTTCACCTTCATCACCAAGACGCCGCCGAACACCTACTTTCTGAAGAAGGCCGCCGGAATCACCAAGGGCACCACCACTCCCGGCAAAGGCGCCGCCGTCGGCCGCGTCACCCGGACGCAGCTGCACGAGATCGCGGCGACCAAGATGGTCCACATGAACGCAAACGACGTCGAGGGCGCGGTGAAGATGCTGGTCGGCTCGGCCCGGTCGATGGGCCTGACCGTGGTGGAGGACTGACCCATGGCACACGACAAGCGCCTTGCCGCCTCCTACGAGACGTTCGACCGCAGCAAGAGCTATCCGCTGGGCGACGCCATCGGTGTCATCAAGCAGAACGCACGCGCCAAGTTCGACGAGACCATCGAGATGACGATGAACCTCGGCATCGACCCGCGCCACGCCGACCAGATGGTGCGCGGACTGGTCAACCTGCCCAACGGCACCGGCAAGACGGTTCGCGTCGGCGTATTCGCCCGCGGCGCCAAGGCCGAGGAAGCGACGGCCGCCGGGGCCGACGTCGTGGGCGCCGAGGATCTGGCCGAGAAGATCCAGGCCGGCGAGATCGCCTTCGATCGCTGCATCGCCACTCCCGACCTGATGGCGCTGGTGGGGCGGCTGGGAAAGATCCTCGGTCCGCGCGGCTTGATGCCGAACCCACGGCTCGGCACCGTCACCATGGATGTGAAGGGCGCCATCACCGCAGCCAAAGGCGGCCAGGTCGAGTTCCGCGCCGAGAAGGCGGGCATCGTCCATGCCGGCATCGGCAAGGCGAGCTTTCCGACGGAGCAGCTGCTGGAGAACGCCCGCGCCTTCGCCGACGCCATCACCAAGGCGCGTCCGACCGGAGCCAAGGGCACCTACGTGCAGAAGGCGGCGATCAGTTCGACCATGGGGCCTGGCATCCGCGTCGACGTAGCGACGCTGGCCGGCTGACCGACAAGATACGCCCGTCCTGCGGGGCGGGCGGGCAGGAGGCGAAAGCCTTCGAGACCTGTCCGAGACTGTGCGTGCCGTTCTTCGGAGCGGTTTAAGGGGCTTCGGCCCGCGCACGGTAGACGGGGAAGCCGGGAAGTTATTGTCCTGGCGGTTCCGACTGCGAGGCTGCCGCGATGCGCGGCATTCTTGGCGACGACAGGCGTTCCGGGTCATCCGGACGCCTCGCTCCTGGCGTGCGGACGACCCGTTTGGGCAACCCGCCGGCTGCGGTCCACACGCAGGCGGCACAGTATGGAGATGGGTTTTGGACCGTACGGAGAAGCGCGAGTTCGTCGCGTCGCTCGCTGCCGTGTTCGCCGAGACGTCGTTCGTCGTGGTCACCCAGAACAAGGGGCTGACCGTCGCCGAGGTGACCGACCTGCGCCGCCGCATGCGTGCGAACGGGGCGACCTTCAGGGTCGCGAAGAACCGGCTGGCTACCCTCGCCCTTGACGGCACCAACTTCGACGGGCTGGCGCATCTGCTGAAAGGCCCGACCGCGCTCGCGTGGTCCCGGGACCCGGTCGGCGTGGCCAAGACCGCCGTCGAATACGCCAGGATCAACGACAAGCTCGTCGTGCTCGGCGGCGCCCTCGGCAAACAGCTGCTCGACCCAGCTGGCGTCAAGGCGTTGTCCGAGCTGCCGTCGCTGGAGGCGCTGCGGGCTGGTTTGCTGGGGATGCTGCAGACCCCGGCCAGCCGGATCGCCAGCATCCTTCAGGCGCCGGGGGCACAGCTCGCGAGGGTTTTGGCGGCTTATGCCACCAAGGACGAGACAGCAGCCGACGCCGAGGCAGCCTGATCGCGTGTGTCAGGCTTGCACAAATATGATGCAGGTTCCGGGGAACCGGACTTGCATGGAACCGACCAAGCAATAGATTAGGAAGAACAGCATATGTCAGATTTGTCAAAGCTGGTGGACGAGCTGTCCGCCCTGACCGTGATCGAAGCCGCCGAGCTTTCAAAGCTGCTGGAGGAGAAGTGGGGAGTCTCCGCGGCGGCTCCGGCGGCAGCGGCGGCGGCACCGGCTGCCGGCGGCGGGGCTCCCGTTGCAGCTGTTGAAGAGCAGACCGAGTTCACTGTGATCCTCGCCAAGGCCGGCGACAAGAAGATCAACGTGATTAAAGAGATTCGTACCATTACCGGCCTTGGGCTGAAAGAAGCCAAGGACCTGGTCGAGGGCGCTCCCAAGACGGTGAAGGAAGCCGTCAACAAGGACGAAGCGGCGAAGATCAAGAAGATGCTCGAGGAGCAGGGCGCTGCAGTCGAGATCAAGTAAGACGCTGCGGCCATTCGCAAGAGGGTCGCGGGCATTCAGGCGTTGAGTTGGGCGGGCGGAAACCAGCGTGGTTTCCGCCCCCTATCCCGTTGTAGGGCTTGGTTCACAGGCTGCGAATGCGGCCGGGCCAAGCGGACATGCGACGGGCGGTGGCTATGGAACAATCGGGGCAGCAGACGAGCATGAACGCGATTTCGAGGTCGTTCACTGGGCGCAAGCGCATCCGCAAGAGCTTCGGGCGTATTCCCGAAATCGCGCAGATGCCCAACCTAATCGACGTGCAGCGCGCCAGCTACGAGGCGTTCCTGCAGATGGCGACACCGTATGACAGCCGGACCAACACCGGGCTGCAGGAAGTGTTCAAGTCGGTATTCCCGATCGACGATTTTGCCGGGCGTGGCCGCCTGGAATTCGTGCATTACGAGCTTGAGGAGCCGAAGTACGATGTCGAGGAGTGCATCCAGCGCGGGCTGAACTTCGCGGCGCCGCTGAAGGTAATCCTGCGGCTGATCGTTTGGGACCTCGACGAGGACACCGGCGCCCGCTCGATCCGCGACATCAAGGAGCAGCCCGTCTACATGGGCGACATGCCCCTGATGACGGATAACGGCACCTTCATCATCAATGGCACCGAGCGCGTCATCGTCAGTCAGATGCACCGCAGCCCGGGCGTGTTCTTCGACCACGACAAGGGCAAGACGCACAGCAGCGGCAAGTACCTGTTCACCGCACGCATCATCCCGTACCGCGGCAGCTGGCTGGACTTCGAGTTCGACAGCAAGGACCTGGTCCACGTCCGCATCGACCGTAAGCGCAAGCTGCCGGCCACCACGCTGTTGTACGCGCTGCCGAGCGAGCGCACCGAGCAGCTGCGCGCCGCCCGCGAGGCCAAGGGCGAGACGCTCGAGATCGGCGAGATCAAGGGCATGGACGCCGAGGAGATTCTCGGCATGTTCTACGGCCAGGTGGTGTTCACCAACACTGCCAAAGGTTGGGCGCGCCCGTTCGACCCCGAGGCGTTCCGCGGCATCAAGCTGCTGGAGCCGCTGATCGACGCGCAGACCGGCGAGGTCGTGGCCGACTCCGAAACCAAGCTGACCCAGCGTGTCGCGCGCAAGATCGCCGAGAACACCAAGGAGGTGTTGGTTGGCCGTGCCGACCTGCTCGGCCGCTTCGTCGCCGTCGATATTGTCAACGAGCAAACCGGCGAAATCTATGCCGAGGCCGGCGAGGAGCTGGCCGAGGCGCGGCTGGCGGTGCTGGAGGCGAACGGCATCGATCGTCTGCCGACGCTCGCGGTCGACCAGTCGAACGGACCGTGGGTTCGCAACACGTTGGCGGTGGACAAGAACGCCAGCCGCGACGACGCGCTGACCGACATCTATCGGGTGATGCGCCCGGGCGAGCCGCCGACCCCGGAGACCGCGGAAGGCCTGTTCCGCGGGCTGTTCTTCGACAGCGACCGCTACGACCTGTCCGCCGTGGGCCGGGTCAAGATGAACATGCGCCTGGGCGTTGACGCCGAGGATACCGTGCGCGTGCTCCGCAAGGAGGACATCCTACGCACGCTTAAGACCATGTGCGAGCTGAAGGACGGCCGCGGCCAGATCGACGACATCGACAACCTCGGCAACCGCCGGGTGCGTTCGGTTGGCGAGCTGATGGAGAACCAGTATCGCGTCGGCCTGCTGCGTATGGAGCGGGCGATCCGCGAGCGCATGGGCAGCGTCGACATCGACACGGTGATGCCGCACGACCTGATCAACGCTAAGCCGGCGGCGGCGGCGGTCCGCGAGTTCTTCGGCAGCAGCCAGCTGTCGCAGTTCATGGACCAGACCAACCCGCTGTCGGAGGTGACGCACAAGCGCCGCCTGTCTGCGCTTGGCCCTGGCGGGCTGACCCGTGAGCGTGCCGGCTTCGAGGTGCGCGACGTGCATCCGACGCATTATGGCCGTATCTGCCCGATCGAGACGCCGGAAGGCCCGAACATTGGTCTCATTAACTCCCTGGCGACGTTCGCCAAGGTCAACAAGTACGGCTTCATCGAGACGCCGTACATGCTGGTCCGCGACGGCGTGGTGCAGCGCGAGCCGCGCTACCTGTCGGCCATGGAGGAGGAGCGGCTGGTGGTGGCGCAGGCCGACGCCGCGATGGACGGCGACGGCAAGCTGACCGCCGACCTGGTTTCTGTTCGCAAGCAGGGCGACTTCAAGCTGGTGAAGCCGCAGGACGTGACGGCCATCGACGTGTCGCCGAAGCAGCTGGTTTCGGTGGCCGCCGCACTGATCCCGTTCCTGGAGAACGACGACGCCAACCGGGCGCTGATGGGCTCGAACATGCAGCGCCAGGCGGTGCCGTTGATCCGCGCCGATGCGCCGCTGGTCGGCACCGGCATGGAGGCGGCGGTGGCTCGCGACAGCGGCGCCACCATCGTCGCCCGCCGCGCCGGCATGGTGGACCAGATCGACGGCGCCCGCATCGTGGTGCGCGCCACCGCCGAGGACGGCACCACCAAGGGCGTCGACATCTACCGGCTGCGTAAGTTCATGCGTAGCAACCAAAGCACCTGCATCAACCAGCGTCCGCTGGTGCGGGTCGGCGACCGGGTGGCCGACGGCGACATCATCGCCGACGGCCCCTCGACCGAGCTGGGCGAGCTGGCTTTGGGGCGCAACGTGCTGGTCGCGTTCATGCCCTGGAACGGCTACAACTTCGAGGACTCCATCCTCATCAGCGAGCGCATCGCGCGCGACGACGTGTTCACCTCGATCCACATCGAGGAGTTCGAGGTCATGGCCCGCGACACCAAGCTGGGCCAGGAGGAGATCACCCGCGACATCCCCAACGTCGGCGAGGAGCAGCTGAAGAACCTCGACGAGGCGGGCATCGTCTACGTCGGCGCCGAGGTGAACCCGGGCGACATCCTGGTCGGCAAGGTCACGCCGAAGGGCGAGAGCCCGATGACGCCGGAGGAGAAGCTGCTGCGCGCGATCTTCGGCGAGAAGGCGTCGGACGTGCGCGACACCTCGCTGAAGCTGCCGCCCGGCGTCACCGGCACCATCGTCGACGTGCGGGTGTTCAGCCGCCGCGGCGTGGACAAGGACGAGCGCGCGATGGCAATCGAGCGCTCGGAGATAGAGCGTTTGGCCAAGGACCGCGACGACGAGCGGGCCATCCAGGAGCGCAGCTTCCTGGCGCGGCTCAGCGAGAAGCTGCTTGGCCGCAAGGCGTCGGGCGGGTTCAAGGGCGTCAAGGCCGGCACGGTGCTGACCGAGGAGGTGCTGGCCGAGCACTCGCGCGGTTCGTGGCGCAACTTCGGCGTCCAAGACGATGGCGTGATGGCTGAGATCGAGACGCTGAAGCGCGAGTTCGACGCCGCCGTTGGCCGCCTGCAGGCGCGTTTCGATGGCAAGGTCGAGAAGCTGCAGCGTGGTGACGAGCTGCCGCCAGGCGTGATGAAGATGGTCAAGGTGTTCGTGGCGGTGAAGCGCAAGCTGCAGCCGGGCGACAAGATGGCCGGGCGTCACGGCAACAAGGGCGTGGTCAGCCGCGTGGTTCCGGTCGAGGACATGCCGTTCCTCGCCGACGGCAACCACGTCGACATCGTGCTGAACCCGCTTGGCGTGCCGAGCCGGATGAACGTCGGGCAGATTCTCGAAACGCATCTGGGTTGGGCGTGCGCCGCCATCGGTCGCCAGATCGGCGAGTTGGTGGACGAGTACCAGCGCAGCGGCAACGCCCGCCAGGAACTGCTCGACATGCTGAAGGAGGTCTACGGCGACCGCGTCTACAGCGACGACATCGCGCAGATGTCGGACGAGCAGCTGATCGAGCTGTGCGGCAACCTGAAAAAGGGCGTGCCGATTGCCACCCCGGTGTTTGACGGCGCCCGCATGTCCGACATCGAGGGCATGCTGACCCGCGCCGGCCTGGACACTTCCGGGCAGGTGGTGCTGACCGATGGCCGCACCGGCGAGCCGTTCGACCGCAAGGTGACGGTTGGCTACATCTACATGCTGAAGCTGCACCACCTGGTCGACGACAAGATCCACGCGCGTTCGATTGGTCCGTACAGCCTGGTTACCCAGCAGCCGCTGGGCGGCAAGGCGCAGTTCGGCGGGCAGCGGTTTGGCGAGATGGAGGTTTGGGCGCTGGAGGCGTACGGCGCCGCCTACACCCTGCAGGAGATGCTGACGGTGAAGTCCGACGACGTGAGCGGGCGCACCAAGGTATACGAGGCAATCGTGCGCGAGCAGGACAACTTCGAGGCCGGCATCCCCGAGAGCTTCAACGTGCTGGTCAAGGAGCTGAAGTCGCTTGGCCTGAACGTCGAACTCGACAACATGCGCGCCGTCTGACGCGCCGACTCACTACGCTGCATACCTGCCGCCGCCCGGGTCGCTCCGGGCGGCGCGCGGCCAACATTCACTTGAGGTGATTGGCGCATGAACGAACTCATGAAGATCCTTGGCCAGGCCGGCCAGGCGATGACTTTCGACCAGATCCGCATCCAGATGGCCTCGCCGGAGCAAATCCGCAGCTGGTCGTACGGCGAGATCAAGAAACCCGAGACGATCAATTACCGCACCTTCAAGCCGGAGCGGGACGGGCTGTTCTGCGCCCGCATCTTTGGCCCGATCAAGGACTACGAGTGCCTGTGCGGCAAGTACAAGCGCATGAAGTTCCGCGGCATCATCTGCGAGAAGTGCGGCGTCGAGGTGACCTTGGCCAAGGTGCGCCGCGAGCGTATGGGCCACATCGAGCTGGCCAGCCCGGTGGCGCACATCTGGTTCCTGAAGTCGCTGCCGAGCCGCATCGGCCTGATGGTCGACCTCACGCTGAAAGAGCTTGAGAAAATCCTGTACTTCGAGAGCTACGTGGTGCTGGAGCCGGGCCTGACCGACCTCAAGCTGCACCAGCTGCTGACCGAAGACCAGATGATGGCCAAGCAGGACGAGTTCGGCGACGACGCCTTCCGCGCCGGCATCGGCGCCGAGGCAGTCAAGGGCGTGCTGGCGCTGATCGACACCGATGCCGAGAAGGTCAAGCTGCGCGCCGACCTCAAGGAGACCACCAGCGAGGCCAAGCGCAAGAAGCTGGTCAAGCGCCTGAAGCTCATGGAGGCGTTCGCCGAGAGCGGCGCCAAGCCGGAGTGGATGATCCTCGACGTGGTGCCGGTGATCCCGCCCGAACTGCGCCCGCTGGTGCCGCTCGACGGTGGCCGGTTCGCGACCTCGGACCTGAACGACCTGTACCGCCGCGTCATCAACCGCAACAACCGACTGAAGCGGTTGATCGAGCTGCGCGCGCCCGACATCATCGTCCGCAACGAAAAGCGCATGCTGCAGGAGAGCGTGGACGCGCTGTTCGACAACGGCCGCCGTGGCCGCGCCATTACGGGCGCCAACAAGCGCCCGCTGAAGTCGTTGTCGGACATGCTGAAGGGCAAGCAGGGCCGCTTCCGGCAGAACCTGCTGGGCAAGCGCGTGGACTACTCGGGCCGCTCGGTGATCGTGGTCGGGCCGGAGCTGAAGCTGCACCAATGCGGCCTGCCGAAGAAGATGGCGCTCGAACTGTTCAAGCCGTTCATCTACAGCAAGCTGGAGAAGTACGGCCACGCCACCACCATCAAGGCCGCCAAGCGCATGGTGGAGAAGGAGCGTCCGGAGGTCTGGGACATCCTCGAAGAGGTGATCCGCGAGCATCCGGTGATGCTGAACCGCGCGCCGACCTTGCACCGCCTGGGCATCCAGGCGTTCGAGCCGGTGCTGATCGAGGGCAAGGCGATCCAGCTGCACCCGCTGGTCTGCACCGCTTTCAACGCCGACTTCGACGGCGACCAGATGGCGGTCCACGTGCCGCTGAGCCTGGAGGCGCAGCTTGAGGCGCGCGTGCTGATGATGAGCACGAACAACATCCTGAGCCCGGCCAACGGCAAGCCGATCATCGTGCCGAGTCAGGACATCGTGCTCGGCATCTACTACCTGTCGTTGGAGACGCCGGAGTTCCGCGTGGCAGACGACGCCAAGGCCCCGGCGTTCGGCACCATCGGCGAGATCGAGCACGCGCTGGCGGCCAAGGCGATCGGCCTCCACGACAAGATCCGTGCCCGTTTCCATACCGTCGACGCGAGCGGCGCCAAGATCATCGAGAAGGTGGTGACCACCGCCGGGCGGATGCTGATCGCCCAAGTGTTGCCGCGCAACCCGGCGGTGCCGTTCTCGCTGCTCAACCGCCAGCTGACCAAGAAGAACGTCTCGGACGTGATTGACGCGGTGTACCGCCACTGCGGCCAGAAGGAGTGCGTGATCTTCGCTGACCGGCTGATGGGGCTGGGCTTCAACCACGCCTTCAAGGCCGGCATCAGCTTCGGCAAGGACGACCTGATCATCCCCGACACCAAGGGCGCGATGATCACCAAGACCAAGGAAGAGGCCAAGGAGTTCGAGCAGCAATACCAGGACGGCCTGATCACTGCCGGCGAGCGCTACAACAAGGTGGTGGATGCCTGGTCGCGCTGCACCGACGAGGTCGCCGGGGCGATGATGAAGGAGATCAGCCGGCAGGAGGTTGGCCGGCCGACCAACTCGGTGTGGATGATGAGCCATTCCGGCGCGCGTGGGTCGCCGGCGCAGATGCGGCAGCTGGCCGGGATGCGCGGGCTGATGGCCAAGCCGTCGGGCGAGATCATCGAGCAGCCGATCATCGCCAACTTCAAGGAAGGTCTCTCCGTGCTTGAGTACTTCAACTCCACGCACGGCGCTCGCAAGGGTCTGGCCGACACCGCGTTGAAGACGGCGAACTCCGGCTACCTGACCCGTCGCCTGGTCGACGTGGCGCAGGACTGCATCATCGTCGAGGAGGATTGCGGCACCGAGCGCGGCCTGACCGTGCGCGCGGTGATGGACGGCGGCGAGGTGGTCTCCAGCCTGGCCGAGCGCACCCTGGGCCGCACCACGGCCGAGGACGTGCTCGACCCGCTGACCAATAAGGTGCTGGTCGGCTCCAACGTGCTGATCGAGGAGGAGCACGCCGAGATTATCGAGAAGGCCGGCGTCGAGGTGATGAAGATCCGCTCGGTGCTGACCTGCGAGGCTCCGGTCGGCGTCTGCGGCCACTGCTACGGCCGTGACCTTGCGCGCGGCACCCCGGTCAACATCGGCGAGGCGGTCGGCGTGATCGCCGCGCAGTCGATTGGCGAGCCGGGCACGCAGCTGACCATGCGAACCTTCCACATCGGCGGCGCCGCTCAGCGTGGCGCCGAGCAGAGCAGCGTCGAGGCCAGCCATGACGGCGTCGCGGTGGTGAAGAACCGCAACGTGGTGATGAACAGCCAGAATGTGCCGGTGGTGATGAGCCGCAACTGCGAACTGGTGTTGACCGACCACAAGGGCCGCGAGCGCGCCCGCTTCCGAGTGCCATACGGCGCCCGCTTGCTGGCCGACGAGGGTGCGACGGTGACGCGCGGCCAGAAGCTGGCCGAGTGGGACCCCTACACCCTGCCGATCATCACCGAGCGCAACGGCCATCTCGAGTACCTCGACCTGATCGAGGGCATCACGCTGGTCGAGCGCATGGACGAAGTCACCGGCCTCACGTCCAAGGTGGTGGTCGACTACAAGCAGGCTGGGCGCGGCGTCGAGCTGCGGCCTCGCCTGCAGCTGAAGGACAAGGACGGCGCGGTCATCAAGCTGCCTAACGGCAACGACGCTCGTTACTTCCTCGCCCCTGATTCGATCCTCTCGGTCGAGAATGGCATCGAGGTGGCGGCTGGCGACGTTCTGGCGCGCATCCCGCGCGAGGGCAGCAAGACCCGCGACATCACTGGCGGCCTGCCGCGGGTGGCGGAGCTATTCGAGGCGCGGCGGCCCAAGGACCACGCCATGATCGCCGAGAACGACGGTCGGGTGGAGTTCGGCAAGGACTACAAGGCTAAGCGCCGGGTCATCGTGAAAAACGACGAGACCGGCGAAGAGAGCGAGTACCTGGTGCCGAAAGGCAAGCACGTTTCGGTGCAGGAAGGCGACTTCGTGCGTCTCGGGGACCCGATTGTCGACGGGCCACGGGTGCCGCACGACATCCTGAAGGTGCTCGGCGTGCCGGCGCTGTCCGATTACCTGGTCAACGAGATTCAGGACGTCTACCGGCTGCAGGGCGTGAAGATCAACGACAAGCATATCGAGGTGATCGTTCGCCAGATGTTGCAAAAGGTCGAGGTGATGGAGCCCGGCGACACCACCTACCTGGCCGGCGAGCAGGTTGATCGGCTGGAGTTCCTGGCCGAGAACAAGAAGCGCGAGCACGAAGGCGAGCGCCTGGCGACGGCAATGCCTGTGCTGCAGGGCATTACTAAGGCCAGCCTGCAGACCCACAGCTTCATCAGCGCGGCCTCGTTCCAGGAGACCACGCGGGTGCTGACCGAGGCCGCCACGGCGGGCAAGGTCGACACCTTGATGGGGCTGAAGGAGAACGTGATCGTGGGGCGCTTGATCCCCGCGGGCACTGGCAGCGTGATGAACAAGCTGCGCGCCATCGCCGCAGGGCGGGACGAGGCGCGCAGCGTGCGGCTCGACACGCCGGCGTTGCCGTCGCGCAAGGACACCGCGCAGGACGTTGCCGCCGAGTAATCGTGCCTGGCTGTAGTGGCTGACTTACTTGATCGTGGGCCGGCGGTGTTTGCACCGCTGGCCCACTGCTTTTACCGGCTTTGGTCAAGCCGGTAAGCTTGACTCCTTCTCTCTTGGACCGTAGACATTGCACCCTCGGGTGTCCTGTGTTGGTAGGGCCATCGAGATTTTCTACGCCAGAGCGTGCGGTGCCGCATTCCATCTCAGGCTACCGGGATTGGATGCTCAGGCCGTTTGCTGGTCGAAGTCCGCAGCGTGGGGTCGTCCTACGGCCTGCGGGATATGCGTTTGGAGCGCCGCCTGTTAACCAGGCTGCAAGGGATTGAAAGAGGGTCTATGCCGACCATCAACCAGCTTATCGCCAGTGGCCGCGAGCCTGCGGCCAAGCGCAACAAGGTGCCGGCGCTACAGGGTTGCCCGCAGAAGCGCGGCGTCTGCACGCGCGTCTACACCACGACCCCGAAAAAGCCGAACTCAGCGTTACGCAAGGTCGCCAAGGTGCGCCTGACCAACGGCTACGAGGTGGTGAGCTACATTCCCGGTGAGGGCCACAACCTGCAGGAGCACAGCGTCGTGCTGATCCGCGGCGGGCGCGTGAAAGACCTTCCCGGCGTGCGTTACCACATCCTGCGCGGCGTGCTCGACACCCAGGGCCTGCCGAAGCGTCGTCAGCGGCGCTCGCTGTACGGCGCGAAGCGGCCGAAGTAGAAGGGGAGCCGACGCATGAGCCGCCGCCGCCGCGCCACCAAGCGCGAAATCCTGCCGGACGCCAAGTTCGGCGACACCATCATCACGCGTTTCATGAATGCGCTGATGTACGACGGCAAGAAGTCTGCGGCCGAGGGTATTGTCTACGGGGCGCTCGACGTGTTGAAGAAGCGCGGCGGCGGCCAGTCCGACCCGGTGCGAATGTTCCACGAGGCGCTGGACAACGTGAAGCCGGCGGTTGAGGTGCGCAGCCGCCGAGTCGGTGGCGCCACCTATCAGGTGCCGGTCGAGGTTCGCACCGAGCGGCGACAGGCTTTGGCGATCCGTTGGATCATCGACAGCGCCCGCAAACGCGGTGAGCACACGATGGAAGACCGCCTCTCGAACGAGCTGCTGGACGCGGTGAACAACCGTGGTTCCGCGGTGAAGAAACGTGAAGACACCCACCGGATGGCCGAGGCCAACAAGGCATTCAGCCACTACCGCTGGTAGCTTGAACTAGACCCCGGACTGACCCGAGCGGGCACGGAGAGAAGACGATGGCCAAGGCAAAATTCGAACGCAACAAGCCACACTGCAACATTGGCACGATTGGCCATGTTGACCATGGCAAGACGTCGCTAACGGCGGCCATCACGAAGGTGCTGGCGAAATCCGGCGGTGCCACGTACACGGCCTACGACCAGATCGACAAAGCTCCCGAGGAGCGTGCCCGCGGGATCACGATCTCGACCGCCCACGTCGAGTACGAAACCAAAAATCGTCACTACGCACACGTCGATTGCCCCGGCCACGCCGACTACGTGAAGAACATGATTACTGGCGCCGCGCAGATGGATGGCGCAATTCTGGTAGTATCCGCGGCTGACGGCCCGATGCCGCAGACTCGCGAGCATATCTTGCTCGCCCGCCAGGTCGGCGTGCCGTCGCTAGTGGTGTTCCTCAACAAGTGTGACATCGCCGACCCAGATTTGCTCGAGCTGGTCGAGCTGGAAGTGCGCGAGTTGCTAAGCAGCTATCAATTCCCGGGCGATGACATCCCGATCATCTACGGTTCGGCAACCTGCGCCCTGAACGACACTCAGCCCGAGCTGGGAGAAGAGGCGGTGTTGAAGCTGATGGCGGCGGTCGACGCCTACATCCCGCAGCCGGAGCGCCCGAAGGACAAGCCGTTCCTAATGCCGATTGAGGACGTGTTCTCGATCTCCGGCCGGGGCACCGTGGTGACTGGCCGCATTGAGCGCGGCATCGTCAAGGTTGGCGAGGAAGTCGAGATTGTTGGCCTCAAGGATACCGTGAAGACCATCGTCACCGGTGTCGAGATGTTCCGCAAGCTGCTCGATCAGGGCGAGGCCGGCGATAACGTGGGTGCGTTGTTGCGTGGCACCAAGCGCGAGGATGTGGAGCGCGGCCAGGTTCTGGCTAAACCCGGCTCGATCATGCCGCACAAGAAGTTCAAAGCCGAGAGCTATATCCTGACCAAGGAGGAGGGCGGCCGCCATACGCCGTTCTTCACCAATTACCGACCGCAGTTCTATTTCCGTACCACCGACGTGACTGGCATCGTGACCTTGCCGGAAGGCGTGGAGATGGTGATGCCGGGCGACAACGTATCGATGGATATCGAGCTAATCCAGCCGATCGCCATGGACGAGGGTCTGCGGTTCGCCATTCGCGAGGGTGGTCGGACTGTCGGTGCCGGCGTGGTTGCCAAGATCGTTTGAGTGCCGCTCCGATAATGAGGAATGGCTCAGCGAGCCTGGAAGATTGAGTGATGGACAATCAGAACATTCGCATCCGCCTGAAGGCGTACGATCACCGCGTGCTGGACAACAGCACTAAGGAGATCGTGAATACTGCCAAGCGTACGGGCGCCAGGGTTCGCGGGCCGATTCCGTTGCCGACGCATATCGAGCGTTTCACCGTGAACCGTTCACCGCATGTCGACAAGAAGAGTCGTGAGCAGTTCGAAATCCGGACCCATCGTCGACTGCTGGATATTGTCGAGCCGACGCCGCAAACCGTGGACGCGCTGATGAAGCTGGATTTGGCCTCCGGCGTGGACGTCGAAATCAAGCTGTAGGTTTTGGATTGGCCTAAGGACCCCGGCTCCCGACCCCTCGGGACTTCGCTGTGGTCCCTCTGGGAAAGAATGGGATGAGAACTGGATTATTGGCGAAGAAGCTGGGCATGACTCGGATCTTCAAGGATGACGGCACGCATGTGCCGGTGACCGTACTGCACTTGGATCAGGTGCAGGTCGTCATGGCGCGCACTCAGGAGCGGGACGGCTACACCGCCATCCAGGTTGGCTGGGGCCATGCCAAGGTGAAGAATGTGACACAGCCAAACAAGGGCCATTACGCTGCGGCCAAGGTTGAGCCGAAGCTGCATCTGATCGAGTTCCGGGTTGCCCCGGATGCTTTGTTGCAGGCTGGCGACACCTTGTCGGCGGCTCATTTCGTGGTTGGCCAAAAGGTCGATGTTTGTGGCGTCAGCAAGGGCAAGAGCTTCCAGGGTGCCATGAAGCGTTGGAACTTCCGTGGTCTCGAAGCTTCACATGGCGTCTCGGTCAGCCATCGCTCGCATGGCTCGACCGGAAACCGACAGGACCCTGGCAAAACATTCAAGAACAAGAAGATGGCCGGACACATGGGCCAGGACCGCATCACCACGCTCAACCTTGAAGTCGCAGCAGTGGATGTCGAACGCGGTTTGCTGATGATCAAGGGTGCGGTGCCCGGTGGCAAAAACGGCTATGTCACGGTACGTGACGCGATTAAAGGCGAGCGTCCGGCCGACGCGCCGTATCCGGCGGCCCTGATCGGCGGCGCGGTCGTGGTTGATGCTCCTGCTGCGGCGCAGAGCTGAGGAGTCGCAATATGCAGATTGGGATCACCAACCTCGATGGCGGCAACGTCGGCACCGCCGAGCTGCCTGACGAGATTTTTGCAACGACTCCGCGTGCGGACATCATGGCTCGCGTGGTTCACTGGCAGCAGGCCCGCCGCCGTGCCGGCACCCACAAAACCAAAGGCATGGGCGAAGTCTCTGGTACGACTAAGAAGCCATATAAGCAGAAAGGCACCGGCAATGCCCGTCAGGGCAGCTTGCGGGCGCCGCAGTTCCGTACTGGCGGCGTGGTCCATGGGCCAGTTGTCCGCAGCCACGGTTACGATTTGCCGAAGAAGGTCCGTCGGCTGGGGCTCATTTCCGCGCTCTCGCAGAAACAGGCTGATGGCAAACTGGTGGTGATCGACGCCGCGAACGGCACCGCAAAGACCCGCGACTTGGCAGCCAAGCTGATTGGCCTTGGTTGGCGCTCGGTGCTGGTGGTGGACCGAGCGGTCGACGTCGGTTTTCTGCGCGCCAGCCGCAATATTATCGGCATCGACGTGCTGCCGACCATTGGCGCCAACGTCTACGATATTTTGCGTCATGACGTGCTGGCAATCACCGCCGCCGCCATTGAGGGTCTGAAGGAGCGCTTGGCATGAGCGAGACCGTTCCAAACTCGACGGCGCCGAAGAAGCGTAAGCCGGCGCTGAGCCGCGAGACGATGTATACGATTATCCGTAACCCTGTGGTGACCGAGAAGGCGACGTTGCTTGGTGAGAAGAACACCATGGTATTCCGAGTCGCTCTTGAGGCGCGCAAGCCAGAGATCAAGGCTGCGGTTGAGGGATTGTTCGGTGTGAAGGTGCTCGGCGTCAACACGCTGGTGACCAAAGGCAAAACCAAGCGGTTCAAAGGACGTCCGGGCGTGCGCTCAGACGTCAAGAAGGCTTACGTGACGTTGGCGCCGGGTCAGTCCATCGACCTGTCCGCGAAACTCGCGTGACGCAGGGGTAAACAATGGCACTCAAGAGTTTCAAGCCGGTTACGCCAAGCTTGCGCGGGACTATCCTGGTGGATCGTCGCGAGCTGTGGAAGGGCAAGCCGGTCAAGGGCTTGACCGAGGGCAAGCATTCTACTGGCGGACGCAACAACCACGGCCGCACTACCAGCTTTTTTCGCGGCGGCGGGCACAAGCAAACCTATCGTTTGGTCGATTTCAAACGTCGCAAGCTGGACGTGCCGGCAACAGTGGAGCGGCTCGAATACGATCCCAACCGCACCGCGTTTATCGCATTGATTAAATATCAGGATGGCGAGCTGGCATACATCCTGGCGCCGCAGCGGCTGCGAGCCGGCGATGTCGTGTTGGCGGCGGCCAAAGCGGATATCAAGCCGGGCAATGCGATGGCCTTGTCGGCAATTCCAGTTGGCACCATCATCCATAATATCGAAATGAAGCAGGGAGCTGGCGGCAAGATTGCGCGTGCTGCTGGGCAGTATGCCCAGCTGGTCGGCAAGGATAGCGGTTACGCACAAGTCAAGCTGATGTCCGGTGAGTTGCGTATGGTGCGCGGTGAGTGCATGGCGACGATCGGCGCGGTGTCGAACCCGGACAACTCCAACCAGCAAATTGGTAAGGCTGGCCGGAGCCGTTGGCTGGGCCGTCGCCCGCACAACCGTGGCGTGGTGATGAACCCGGTCGACCATCCGCACGGTGGCGGCGAGGGTCGCACGTCGGGCGGTCGCCACCCGGTGACGCCATGGGGCAAGCCGACCAAGGGATACAAGACTCGCGTCAACAAGCGGACGGATCGGCTGATTATCCGAAACCGAAGCAAGAGCAAGGGTTGAGGCCATGACGCGTTCCGTCTGGAAAGGTCCGTTCGTCGACGGGTACCTGCTCAACAAGGCCGAGGCCGCGCGTGGATCGGGCCGCAACGAGATCATCAAGATCTGGTCGCGTCGCTCGACTATCTTGCCGCAGTTCGTGGGCCTCGTGTTCGGCGTCTACAACGGCCACAAGTTCTTGCCCGTACAGGTCAACGAAAACATGGTCGGGCACAAGTTCGGCGAGTTCTCGCCGACCCGCACCTTTACCGGGCACTCGGCCGACAAGAAGGCGAAGCGAGGCTGACATGAGCAAGCCCAAAACCCTCCGCCGCCTGGTCGAGACCGAGGCGCAAGCCGTGCTCAGCAACGTTCGGGTAAGCCCGCGCAAGCTGAACCTAGTCGCCGGCCTGATCCGCAATCGTGGCGCTGCGGAAGCGGTGGCGACGCTCACCTTCAGCAAGCGCCGCATCGCGGTGCAGGTTCGCAAAACACTGGAAAGCGCCATCGCCAACGCCGAGAACAATCACCAGCTCGACGTCGACCGGCTGATCGTCTCGCGCGCCGAGGTCGGAAAGTCGATTGTCATGCGTCGCTTCCAGGCGCGTGGCCGTGGCCGCGCCTCGCAGATCGAAAAATGGTTCAGCCATTTGAAGATTGTCGTGGCGGAGCGCGCGCAAGAGGTTGCGGCTACCAAAGAGACATCGCGGGGAGCCGCCTGACCATGGGCCACAAAGTCAATCCGATTGGCCTTCGCTTAGGCATCAACCGTACTTGGGACAGTCGCTGGTACGCTGGTGTCGACTATGCCAAGATGTTGCACAGCGACCTCAAGCTGCGTGCCAAGCTACGCCAGCGGCTGTCCGGAGCAGGCGTTTCGCGGGTGGTCATCGAGCGCCCGGCGAAGAAGCCGCGTGTGACTATCTACGCCGCGCGGCCAGGCGTGGTGATCGGCAAAAAGGGCCAGGACATCGAAAACCTCCGCAAGGACCTGGCCAAGATGGCCAATGCCGAGGTATCGCTGAACATTGTCGAAATCCGTAAGCCGGAGATCGATGCGACCCTGGTGGCCGAGAACATCGCGCAGCAGCTAGAGCGTCGAGTGGCGTTCCGCCGTGCGATGAAGCGCGCCGTGCAGTCGGCGATGCGGCTTGGCGCCCAAGGCATTCGGGTCAACTGCGGCGGTCGCCTGGGGGGGGCTGAAATTGCTCGTGTCGAGTGGTATCGCGAAGGGCGGGTGCCGTTGCACACTCTGCGCGCCGACATCGATTACGGCGTCGCCACGGCGAAAACCACTTACGGCACTTGCGGCGTGAAGGTCTGGATCTTCAAAGGTGAAGTCTTGACCAACGACCCGACCGCACAGGACCGCCGCGCCGCCGAGCAGGCGCCGCAGCGGTAAGGATCACGCATCATGATGTCTCCGAAGCGGACCAGGTTTCGCAAGGCTCACAAAGGCCGTATCCATGGTTTGGCGAAGGGTGGAACGACGCTGAACTTCGGCCAGTTTGGGTTGAAGGCGTTGGCGCCGGAGCGGATTACCGCGCGCCAGATCGAGGCCGCCCGCCGTGCCATCACCCGCGCCATGAAGCGCGCTGGGCGAGTGTGGATTCGCATTTTCCCGGATGTCCCGGTGACATTGAAGCCGCAGGAAGTCCGCATGGGTTCCGGCAAGGGCGCTCCCGAGTTTTGGGTGGCTCGAGTGAAGCCAGGGCGTATGTTGTTCGAGATCGACGGCGTGACGCCGGAATTGGCGCGCGAGGCATTGACGCTGGGCGCCGCGAAATTGCCGATCAAGACCAAGTTCATCGTCCGTGTGGGAGACGCCTGAGATGTCGAAGGAGCTGAAGCCGGTCGATGTCCGGGCTAAGTCGCCGGAGCAACTCGTCTCGAGCTTGCTGGATTTGCGTAAGGAACAGTTCAACCTTCGGTTTCAGCGCGCCACTGGGCAAACCGAGGGTGTTGGTACGGTACGTCAGGTTCGCCGCGACATTGCGCGGATTAAAACAATCTTGGCGGAGAAGAAATCTTCCGCCGTGAAGTCGTGAGAGGAGAGGGGCGATGACCAAACGCGTCCTGACCGGGCGGGTCACCAGCGATAAGATGAACAAAACCATTACAGTGTTGGTTGATCGTCGCATCATGCATTCGCTTTACAAAAAGTTTATTCGGCGCTCGAAAAACTACGCAGCCCATGACGAGGCCAACCTATGCCAAGTTGGCGACAAGGTCCGGATTGAAGAATGTCCCCCGATCAGCAAGCGCAAGACCTGGATGGTAATCGAGCGCAACGGCGCGCCATTGACGCCCGTGGTGTCCGAGTCGATCCCTGCTGCGCCCCAGGTTTGAGGAGACGATAGATGATTTCCGTCGAGAGCAACCTCGAAGTTGCGGACAATTCCGGCGCTCGCCGGGTGCAGTGCATTAAGGTGCTCGGCGGCTCGAAGCGCAAAACCGCGTCGGTTGGGGACGTGATCGTGGTCTCGGTCAAGGACGCCATTCCACGTGGCAAGGTAAAGAAGGGCGACGTGCATCAGGCGGTGATCGTGCGGACCAGCTTTCCGGTGCGTCGCGCCGATGGTAGCGCCATCCGCTTCGACCGCAACGCCGCAGTGCTGATCAACAAGCAGCAGGAGCCGATCGGCACTCGCATCTTCGGGCCTGTGGTGCGTGAATTGCGGGCACGGAAGTTCATGAAGATCATTTCGCTGGCGCCGGAGGTGCTGTGATGGCCGCACGCATCCGCAAGGGCGACGCTGTTGTCGTGACGACCGGCACTGACCGCGGCAAGCGCGGCGAAGTGTTGCAAATAATCCCAAAAGCCAACCGCGCCGTCGTGCAGGGCGTGAACCTCGCGAAACGTCACACCAAGCCGGCCGGAATGGGCAAGCCGGGCGGCATCGTCGAGAGCGAGGCTACAATCCATCTATCGAACTTGATGCTGATCGACGCCAAAACCGACAAGCCGACCAGGGTCGCTTTTCGTGTGCTGGACGACGGTCGCAAGGTTCGTGTGGCCCGGGCGACCGGCAACGTAATCGAGAGCTGACCACATGGCACAGAAGGCGAAACCCGCCGCTGGCGGCAAAGGCAAGACCGGTTCGGGCAAAGGCGGCGCCAAAGCCGGCAAGGGCGGCACGTCGAAAGGTTCGGCTGGGCGTACCAACACACCGGCCAAAGCGTCTGCGGTCGGTGGCGGCGCGACGGCGGTCCAGGATGTCGCGGTTGTTCAGGGCAAGATTGCGGCCGGCACCGGCGAGCAGCCGCGCATGCTGACGCGCTATCACGAGACGGTACGTGCGGCGTTGACCGAGCAGTTCGGCTACACCAATCCGATGCAGGTGCCGAAGCTCGAGAAAATCGTTATCAACATGGGCGTCGGCGAAGCTGCCGCAGACCAGAAGATCCTCGACGCCGCAGTGGCTGAGCTGGCCCTGATAAGCGGTCAGAAGCCAGTCAAGACGATCGCGAAGAAGGCCATCGCCGGCTTCAAGATCCGCGAGGGCTTGCCAATCGGCTGCAAGGTGACGCTACGCAAGACTCGAATGTACGAGTTCCTCGACCGGCTGGTGACCATTGCCCTGCCACGGGTGCGGGATTTTCGCGGCGTGCCGACCGGCAAGGGTTTCGATGGCCGGGGCAACTTCGCCTTGGGGTTGAAGGAGCAAATCGTGTTCCCGGAGATCAATTACGACAAGGTCAGCGCCATTCGGGGCATGGACATCGTCTTCGTCACCACGGCGAAGTCGGACGCCGAGGCGAAGGCGTTGCTGAAGCAGTTCGATATCCCGTTTGTCGCGTAAGCGGGCGGTTTGGGCGTGAACAAAGTTTGGAATACCGCCGGCGCTGCGCCGACCGGTTCCGGAGGGTAAGACAGGATGGCCAAGATATCTCAGGTCAACCGCAACAAGAAGCGCGAGACCATGGCCGGGCGCGACAAGGCCAAGCGTTTGACGCTGAAAGCGATCGTGATGGATCGCACGTTGCCGGTCGAGGACCGTTTCGACGCGACCATGAAGCTGGCCGCGTTGCCGCGCAACGGCGCCAAAGTCCGTGTACGGCTGCGCTGCGAAATGACTGGCCGGGCCCGCGCCAACTATCGCAAATTCAAGCTTTCTCGCATTGCGCTTCGCGACTTGGCCAGCAACGGGCAAATCCCGGGCATGGTCAAGGCGAGCTGGTAAGGGAGCGGCACAATGAGCATGTCCGATGGTTTGGGCGATATGTTGACCCGCATTCGCAACGCCCAGCGTTCTCGCCATTCCAGTTGCGTCGCTCCGGCGTCGAAGCTACGCGCCAACGTGCTCGATGCCTTGAAGCGTGAGGGCTTCATTCGTGGCTTCAGCGCTGAGGAGCTGCGCCCCGGCGTGGCGCTGCTGCGCATCGAACTCAAGTACAACGAGGGCGAGGGCGTGATCAAGGAGATCACGCGCGTGAGCAAGCCCGGGCGTCGCATTTATTCGAAGATCAGGGAGCTGCCCCGGGTGTATGCCGGGCTCGGCGTCTCGATCCTGTCCACGCCGCGAGGCGTGCTGAGCGATGCAGAGGCCCGCGCCGCGAATGTCGGCGGCGAAGTTCTATGTCGCGTGTTCTGAGGGAGGTCGGCGCATGTCACGCATAGGAAAGTATCCGGTCGAGATTCCGGCCGGCGTTCGGGTTGCCATCGATGGCGGCACGCTCACCGCCACCGGCAAACTTGGCCAGATGACGTTGCAGCTCACCGATCGCGTCGACGCCAAGGTCGAAGACGGCCATTTCTCAGTCTCCCCGCGCGGCAACTCAGCACCGGCGCGCATGATGTGGGGCACCACGCGGGCGCTGGTCGCCAACATGGTGCATGGCGTCTCGACCGGCTACGTGAAGGCGATGGAGATCACCGGCACCGGCTACCGTGCCGTGGTGCAGGGCAAAAATTTGGTGATCAACCTTGGGTTCTCGCATGACGTAGTGTACTCAATTCCCGACGGCATCACCATCACCTGCGAACGTCCTACGGCGATCAAGGTCGCCGGCATGGACAAGCGCCAGGTGGGCCAGGTCGCCTCGGAAATCCGCGCCTGGCGTCCACCCGAGCCATACAAAGGCAAAGGCGTGAAATACGAGGGCGAGCAAATCCTCCGCAAGGAAGGCAAGAAGAAGTAAGATGAGCGATACGAAAGAACTTGCGCTCCGGCGGCGGGCGCGGCTGCGCTTCCAGTTGCGGCGCAAGTCGGTTGGCCGACCGCGTTTGTCGGTATTTCGCTCCGGCAAGCATATCTACGCGCAGGTCATCGATGACGTGGCAGGGCGCACGGTTGCGGCGGCTTCCAGTATGGATCGCAACCTGCGCGAAGGGTTGAAAACCGGCGCCGACAGGGATGCCGCGACGGCGGTTGGCAAGCTGGTCGCCGAGCGGGCGTTGGCGGCGGGCGTCACCACGGTGGTGTTCGACCGCGGGCAGTATCTATACCACGGCCGCGTCAAGGCGCTGGCCGAAGCCGCCCGTGAGGGCGGTCTGGCGTTCTAGGAAAAGCATATGGCACGGGATGCACGAGACGGCGGCCGTGGCGGTCGCGACCGCGAGCGCAGCCACGACGGCGACGATCTGATCGACAAGCTGGTCACCATCAACCGTGTCGCGAAGGTGGTGAAGGGCGGCCGTCGCTTCGCATTCGCGGCTCTGGTGGTGGTGGGCGACCAGAAAGGCCGCGTGGGTTACGGTGCCGGCAAGGCGCGCGAGGTGCCCGAAGCGATCCGCAAGGCGACCGAGCGCGCCAAGCGTACCATGATTCGGGTGCCGATGAAGGAGGGCCGCACCTTGCACCATGACGTGCAGGCACGGTTCGGCGCCGGCGAAGTGGTGTTGCGCTCGGCGGCGGCCGGCACTGGCATCATCGCCGGCGGCCCGATGCGCGCGGTGTTCGAAACGCTGGGCATCGGCGACGTGGTGGCCAAGAGTCTTGGCAGCCGTAACCCGCACAACATGGTCAAGGCGACTTTCGCCGCGTTGCAGCGTTGCGCCAGCCCGCGTTCGGTCGCGGCCCGGCGTGGCAAGAAAGTCAGCGACTTGCTGGTGGCCAAGCACGGCACCCAACCAGCGGCGGAAATCGGCGTGGAGGCCGGCGATGTCTGACGCGGCGAAGAAGACGGTTACCGTGACGCAGATCGCTTCGGCGTTCGGGCGTAAGCCGGGGCAGAAGGAGACGCTGATCGGCTTGGGCCTGAACAAGATTCGGAAAACCCGCACGCTTGAGGATACGCCTTCAGTGCGTGGCATGATCCGAAAAGTCGCCCATCTTATACGCGTCGAGGGGGAGACGGTCTGATGAAGCTGAACGAATTGCGCGACAACGTCGGCTCTCGCCTGAAATCCAAGCGCCTCGGCCGCGGTATCGGCTCGGGCAAAGGCAAAACTTCCGGCAAGGGCGTCAAGGGCCAGAAAGCGCGCGAAGGCGTGGCCCTGAACGGCTTTGAAGGCGGTCAGCTGCCGATCTATCGGCGGCTGCCGAAGCGCGGCTTCAAAAATATCTTCCGCGTCGAGTACGCGCCGGTGAACTTGAATGCCATCAGCAAGGCAATTGTCGCTGGCCGTATCGATGCCGCGACGCCCATCACCGAGGATACGTTGCGGGCTGCCGGCCTGGTCCGCGGCGGCAAGGTGCGCGGCATCCGCCTGCTGGCAATGGGCGAGGTCTCGACGGCGTTGACCATTACCGTGTCCGGCGCGTCGGCCACTGCCGTGGCCGCGGTCGAGGCGGCTGGCGGGACGGTGACCACCACCGTCGCCAGGCGCGAAGCGGCTCCTGCGGCGGCGTAATGGCGGCGGTTCTCGCGCGGCCCTTGCAGTGGGACAGCGTGGGACGCAAGGTAGCATCCGGGAACGGCGTCTGCGGGGGACCGCCGACGCCGTTTCCATGACAATCAGCCGCGCCCGATGATCGCGCGGACGGGAGAGACGCATGGCTTCGGCGGCTGAACAGCTCGCGTCCAACATGAGCCTCGGGGTGCTGTCGAAGGCTACCGAACTCAAGAAGCGTATTTGGTTCACCTTGGCGGCGCTGCTGGTGTACCGCGTCGGCACCTACATCCCGGTGCCCGGCGTCGACGCTTCGGTGATGGCCGAACTGATGCAGCGGCAGGGCGGCGGCATCCTTGGCATGTTCGATATGTTCAGCGGCGGGGCGCTCGGACGCATGACCGTGCTGGCGCTCAACATCATGCCGTACATCAGCGCCAGCATCATCATCCAGCTGATGTCCGCGGCGGTCCCCACGCTCGAAACCCTGAAGAAAGAGGGCGAAAGCGGGCGCAAGAAGCTCAATCAATATACCAGGTACTTGACGGTGCTGATCGCGCTCTTTCAATCGTATGGCATCGCCGTCGGGCTGGAGGGAATGCACGGGGCGAGCGGCGCCGCGGTGATCGACCCCGGCGCATTTTTCCGCCTCTCCTGCGTGGTGACGCTGGTTGGCGGCACCATGTTCCTGATGTGGCTGGGCGAGCAGATCACCGCGCGCGGCATCGGCAACGGCATCAGCCTCATCATCTTCGCCGGCATCGTCGCCAACGTGCCGCATGCTCTGGCGACCTTGTTGGAGTTGGGCCGCACCGGCGCGTTGAGCCCGATATTCATCCTGGCGTTCGTGCTCATCGCAGTGGCGGTGATCGCCTTCATCGTGTTCATGGAGCGCGCCCAACGCCGCATCGTGGTGCAGTATCCCAAGCGCCAGGTCGGCCAGCGGATGTTCGGCGGCGACAGCACGCATATGCCACTCAAGATCAACACCTCCGGCGTGATCCCGCCGATCTTCGCCAGCTCGATCCTGTTGATCCCGGCGACCATCGCCGGTTTCAGCGGCGGCAAGGGCGGCTGGCTCGGCAATATCGGCAACGCCCTGGCGCATGGCCAGCCGCTGTACATGGCCGTCTACGCCGGCATGATCATCTTCTTCAGCTATTTCTACACCGCCGTGGTGTTCAATCCGCAGGAGACGGCCGACAACCTGAAGAAGTATGGCGGCTTCATTCCCGGCATCCGGCCAGGTGCCAACACGGCCGATTATTTCGACTACGTGCTGACGCGACTAACCACCATCGGGGCGCTTTACCTATGCGTGGTGTGCCTGCTGCCGGAAATCCTGATCAGCCGTTACAACGTGCCGTTCTATTTCGGCGGCACCAGCCTGATGATCATCGTCTCAGTGACTATGGACACGGTGACGCAAATCCAGTCGCATCTGCTGGCGCACCAGTACGAGGGCCTGATCAAGAAAACCCGAGTCAAGGGACGGTCTCGGTGAGGCTGATCCTGCTCGGTCCTCCGGGGGCCGGAAAGGGTACGCAAGCCAAGCGGCTGCAGGAGCGCTACGGCATCCTGCAACTCTCCACCGGCGACATGCTGCGCGCCGAGGTCGCCGCCGGGTCCGACATCGGGCGACAGGCCAAGGCCGTGATGGATGCCGGAGCGTTGGTGTCCGACGCCATCCTGGTGCGGATGATCGGCGAGCGGATCGATCGCCCGGACTGCAGCCACGGCTTCATCCTAGACGGCTTTCCCCGTACGTTGCCGCAGGCGGCGGCGCTGGATGTGTTGCTGGAGGCGCACGGCCAGCCGCTCGACGCAGTGATCGAGATGCGGGTGAGTGACGCCGAGTTGGTTGAGCGCATCGCCGGGCGATTCACCTGCAGGCGTTGCGGCACTCTCTACAACGATACACTGAAGCCGACAGCGGCGTCCGGCATATGCGACGTGTGCGGCAGCGCCGACTTTTTGCGCCGCGACGACGACAACCGTGAAGTGGTGTCGCAGCGGCTTGCCGCCTACAATCGCCAAACAGCTCCGTTGCTGCCGCACTACGACGCGCATCGCAAGCTGTACGTAGTGGATGGTATGGCCGGCATCGAGGCGGTTACGTCCCAGATCATGGCTATCCTGCAAACCTTGCCGGCAGCGCAGCCGGATGCCGCGGTAGCGCGAAGTTGATCTAGTCAAGTTGACTCTTCATTCCACGGCAGTATAGTGCGCGCCCTTGGTACCAGGATAAGACAGTCCTGAATGCCATTGGTTCCATCAAGCGTTTCGGTGCTGCCAGGCTGACGGTTGCGATGATCGTCGCCTTCAGGGCATTGAAAAGCCAAACAGCCCGCGCGCTTTGCGGTGGGCCGGGCAGGAGTTAGGCGACGTGGCGCGTATTGCCGGCGTGAATATCCCGACCAACAAACGGGTCACCATCAGCCTTCGTTACATTTACGGCATCGGGCCGACCAAGGCTCGTGATCTATGCAAGAAGCTGAGCATTCCCGATGATCGTCGCGTCAACCAGCTTTCCGATGAGGAAGTGTTGCGTTTACGCGAGCTGATTGATCGCGATTATCGGGTAGAAGGCGACCTGCGCCGCGAAGTTTCCATGAACATCAAGCGTTTGATGGATTTGGGCTGCTATCGTGGCCTACGCCATCGTCGTGGCCTGCCGGTGCGTGGCCAGCGCACCCACACCAATGCCCGCACCCGCAAAGGCAAGGCCGTGGCAATCGCCGGCAAGAAGAAAGTCACCAAGTAGCGCGCCTCGGCGCCGACCGGCCGCAGCCTCGGGCTGTGGCGTGACGTTGCCGCGGGCCTTGGTCCGCGGCCCGAACTGGACAGGACCGGACCGACATGGCGAAGCAGGCTTCCGCCGCATCGCGCCCTCGTAAGAAAGAGCGCAAGAACATCACTGCCGGCGTGGCGCACGTCGCGGCTACGTTCAACAACACCATGGTGACGATCACCGACGCGCAAGGCAACGCCATCGCCTGGTCGTCGTCGGGCAGCAATGGTTTCAAGGGCAGCCGCAAGAGCACCCCTTACGCCGCGCAGATGGCGGCCGAGGATGCCGGCAAGAAGGCGCGCGAGCACGGCATGGAGACGCTGGAGATCGAGGTTTCCGGTCCCGGCTCCGGTCGTGAGAGCGCGTTGCGGGCGTTGCAGGCAGTTGGCTTCGCGATCACCTCCATCCGAGACATGACTCCGATTCCGCATAACGGCTGTCGTCCGCGCAAGCGGCGGCGGGTCTGACGCCATGCGACTCAGTGCCGCGTTGCAAAAGAATTGGCTGTCGCTGATTAAGCCGGAAAAGCTGGAGCTGGAGCCTGGCTCCGATGCCGCCCGCACCGCCACCATCGTCGCCGAACCGCTGGAGCGCGGCTTCGGCATGACGCTTGGCAACGCCATGCGCCGCATCCTGCTGTCGTCGCTGCAGGGAGCTGCGGTCACGGCGGTGCAGATTGACGGCGTGCTGCACGAGTTTAGCACCGTGCCGGGCGTGCGCGAGGACGTCACCGACATCGTGCTCAACATCAAGCAGCTTGCGCTACGCATGCATGGCGACGGACCGAAGCGCATGTCGCTGACCGCCACCGGCCCCGGCGAGGTTCGCGCCGGCCAGATCCAGGCCGGCCACGACATCGACGTGATGAACCCGGACCTGATCATCTGCACGCTCGACGAGGGCGTTAAGCTGGGCATGGAGTTCACCGTCCAGAGCAGCAAGGGCTACGTCCCGGCGACGGCCAACCGGCCCGAGGATGCGCCAATTGGCCTGATTCCGATTGATGCCATCTACTCGCCAGTACGGCGCGTGTCGTACAAGGTCGAGCCGACCCGCGTGGGCCAGGTCACTGATTACGACAAGCTGCTGCTGACGGTGGAGACCAACGGCGCGGTGTTGCCGGAAGATGCGGTGGCCTTGGCCGCGCGCATCCTGCAAGACCAGCTGCAGCTGTTCATCAACTTCGACGAGCCCCAGCAGGTCCGCCTTGAGGAGCCGCAGGACGATCTGCCGTTCAACCGCAACCTGTTGCGTAAAGTGGACGAATTGGAGCTGTCGGTGCGTAGCGCCAACTGCCTGAAGAACGACAACATCGTCTACATCGGCGACTTGGTACAGAAGTCCGAACAGGAAATGCTGCGTACCCCAAATTTTGGCCGTAAATCCTTGAACGAGATCAAGGAAGTGTTGTCGACGATGGGCCTCGGGCTGGGCATGAGCGTCACCGGCTGGCCGCCGGAGAACGTCGAAGACCTCGCCAAACGGCTCGAAGAGCCGTTCTGAACATCTAGGAACCCAGACGATGCGTCACGGAGTCGCCGGCCGCAAGCTCGGCGTGACCACCAGCCACCGCCACGCGATGTTCCGCAACATGGCGCACGCGTTGCTGAAGCACGAGCAGATCACCACCACGCTGCCGAAGGCCAAGGAACTCCGGCCGGTCGCCGAGAAACTGATCTCGCTGGCCAAGCGCGGCGACCTGCACGCGCGGCGTCAGGCCTACGCGCAACTGCGTGACGACATCATCGTGGCCAAGCTGTTCACCACTTTGGCCACTCGCTATAAGGCACGCACCGGCGGCTACTGTCGCGTGATGCGGGCCGGGGTGCGCTACGGCGACGCCGCCAGCATGGCGGTAATCGAGCTGGTGGACCGTGACCCGTCGGCCAAAGGCCAGGACAGCGGCCCGAAGCCCGAGCGTGCCGACGACTCCGAAAGCGAGTAGCCACCCGGCGTCCAGCGGTCGCACAGCGCCGCTGGCGGACCGTCTGCGGCCGTGCTCGCTGCTCGAGATCGTGGGGCAGGAGCACCTGACTGGCGCTGCTGGGACGCTGACCCGCATGTTGGCGCGTGGATCGCTGGCATCGATGATCCTGTGGGGGCCGCCCGGGGTCGGCAAGACCACCATCGCCCGGTTGCTGGCGGATGCGGCGGAGTTGCGCTTCACCCAGCTTTCGGCCGTGTTCTCCGGCGTCGCCGATCTCAAGCGGGTGTTCGAGGAGGCTGGCCGCCGCCGCGCCGACGGTCAGGCGACGTTGCTGTTCGTCGACGAAATCCACCGCTTCAATCGCGCCCAGCAAGACGGCTTCCTCCCCGTCGTGGAGAACGGCACTGTCGTGCTGGTCGGAGCCACCACCGAGAACCCCTCCTTCGCGCTGAACGGCGCCTTGCTGTCGCGCTGCCAGGTGTTGGTGCTGCGCCGGTTGGGCGACGCGGCGTTGGAGGCGCTCCTCGTCCGCGCCGAGCAGGCCGGCGGCCGATTGCCGCTGACGGCGGCGGCGCGCGAGACGCTGCGCGCCATGGCCGACGGCGACGGCCGTTACCTGCTCAACATGATCGAGCAAATCGCCTCCCTGCCGGATGACGCGCCGGCGCTGGACGTGACGGGCCTGGCCGAGCTGCTGTCGCGCCGGGCGGCGCTGTACGACAAGGATCGCGACGAGCACTACAACCTTATCTCCGCCCTGCATAAGGCGTTGCGCGGCTCGGACGCCGACGCGGCGCTGTACTGGTTTTCGCGAATGCTGGCAGGCGGCGAGGACCCACGTTACATCGCCCGCCGCCTGGTGCGGTTCGCCTCCGAGGACATCGGCCTGGCCGACCCGCAGGCGCTGACGCAAACCCTGGCGGCGTGGGAGGCATACGAGCGGCTGGGCAGCCCGGAAGGCGAGCTGGCGTTGGCGCAAGCGGTGCTCTACCTCGGCACCGCGCCGAAATCCAATGCGGCCTACCTGGCGATCAAGGCCGCGCAGGCGGCGGCGCGCGGCACCGGCAGCCTGACGCCGCCGGCGCACATCCTGAACGCGCCGACCAAGCTGATGCAGCAACTCGGCTACGGCGCCGGCTACGCCTATGACCACGACGTCGAGGAGGCCTTCTCGGGCGCCAACTACTTCCCCGACGGCATGGCGCGCGTCGAGTTCTACCGGCCGAAGGATCGCGGGTTCGAGCGCGAGATCGGTCGTCGGCTGACGCACTGGGCGCAGCTGCGCCAGGAAAAGCCGTCATGATCGTCACCACACCCGTCCTCACCGGCGTCACCACCCGCGCCGTCACCGACGACGAGGCCGACCTCCGGCTCGACCGCTGGTTCCGCCGGCACTTCCCGGCGCTGACCCAGGCGGTAATCCAGAAATGGTGCCGCACCGGGCAGGTCCGCGTCGACGGCAGGCGCGCCGGCGCCGACCTCCGGCTGGCGGCGGGCCAGATGGTCCGCATCCCGCCGCTGCCCAAGGCGCCCGACGTGGAGCCGGTCGCCGTCGCGGTCGACCCGCAGCTGGTGCGCGAGATGGAGCGGCTGGTGCTGTACCGCGACGACCGGGTGATCGTGCTGAACAAGCCGAGCGGCCTGCCGAGCCAGGGCGGCCCCGGCATCGTCCGGCACCTCGACATGATGCTGGAAGGGCTGCGCGGCGACAGCGAGCACCGGCCCCGGCTGGTGCATCGGCTGGATCGCGACACGTCCGGGGTGATCGTCATCGCCCGCACGCCGGGGATCGCCGCCAAGCTCGCCGCCTCGTTCCGCAGCCGGGCCGTGGACAAGTTCTACTGGGCGGTGGTGGTCGGGCGGCCGGTGCCGGTCGAGGGCCGGATCGAGGCCGACCTGGTCAAGGTCGACGGCTTCCGCGGCGAGCGCGCGGCGGTGGCCGGCGAGTACGACACCGAGGTGGCCAGCTCGATCACCGACTTCCGCACCCTGGACCACGCCGCGCGCAAGCTGGCCTGGCTGGAGCTGCGGCCGCTGACCGGGCGCACCCACCAGCTGCGCGTGCATTGCGCCAGCATCGGCGCGCCGATCCTGGGCGACAGCACCTACGGCGTCGAGAAGGAGGGCCGCAACAGCGCCATCGTCGACGGGCTGGGCGAGCAGCTGCACCTGCACGCCCGCCGCATCGAGCTGCCGCACCCCGACGGCGGCACCCTGGCGGTCGAGGCGGAGCTGCCGCCGCACATCGTGGCGACCTTCAAGACGCTGGGCTTCGAAGCGCCGCCGCCGCAGCCGCCTGCCCGCGTGCGGTAGCGTGTCCGCTCGGCTCTGGCGCCCGCTGGCCGGCATCGCGGTCGCGTTGCCGCTGCTGGTGGGCGGCCTGGCCATCGCATCGCCCGGAGCCGACTGGCTGAAGCCGCGCCTCGCGGGCGCGGTGCAGCGGGCGACCGGCCGGGCGCTGACCATCCAGGGCAGGCTGCGTATCGGCTGGGACCTGACGCTGGACGCCGGCGACGTCGGGTTCGCGAACATGCCGGGCGGTTCGCAGCCGATGATGGCGCAGGTCGGCCGGATACATGCGCGCCTCGCGTTGTGGCCGCTGTTCCACGGACAGCTGCGCGTCGCCGAGCTGCGCCTGACCGATCCGCAAATCCTGCTGGAGCGCGACGCGGCCGGAGTGGTGAACTGGCAGATGCAACGGCCCACGCCGGCCGTGTCGTCCGGTTCGTCGCCTGTGCGGCCAGGATCGCGCTGGGAGTTCCGTTTTGATCGCCTGACCACCGATGGCGGCGTCTTGCGCTGGCACGACGCCCGCAATGCGGTGGCGGACGGCCAGCGGCCGATGCCGGCGATCAGCGCCGACTTCACGGCTGGAGGAAAGTCCGGCGTCGTGGACCTGGCGACGACACTTGGCTCGGAGCCGCTGCACGCCACCGCCTCAATCGGATCGGAGCTGCTGCGCGGAGCCGACGCGCCGTTCCGAATGACCATGACACTGGCCGGCGCTACGGCGACGGCTTCCGGCAAGGTTGCCCCGAACGGCAACGGCATCGGCGCGGCCGTCGCGGTGCGCGCGCCGGACCTGGCGCGACTGGCGGCACTCGGCGGACGCGCTTTGCCCGGCCCCGGCCCGCTCAGCCTCGACGCGCAAGCGAACGTCACGCGGCAGGGTCTCACCCTGGCCGGTTTGCGCGTGGCCGCACCGCCCGGCGATGTCGCAGGCAACCTGACCTGGATCGGCGGCGAGCGGCCGTCCCTGGTCGCCGACTTGACGGCGCAGCGTCTCGACCTCGCCGCGTTGCGTGCCATGGCGGCAGCCTTGCGCCCGCCCGCCGCCCCGCAGGCGACCGCCGCCCCGGCTCCGACGCCGGCTCCTCCGACGGCGCATATCATCTCCGACCGTCCCTTGCCGTTCGGCGATCTCGACCGCCTCGACGCCGACGTGCGCCTGCGGGTGGCAACCCTCGCCAACCCCGACCTGCGCGACCTGGCCACGCGCCTGTTGGTGCGCGACGGTCGGCTGGCGCTCGATCCGTTCGCCGCGAACGCCGGCGGGAAACTGGACGGCAGCCTGCAAATCGACCTGCGCCAGGCGGTGCCGGCGGTGTCGATGACGCTGCACGCGCCGAGTCTAGCGCTGCCCTCCTTGCTGCGACTGGCCAGGTTGCCCGTGCTGGCCGATGGCGCGGCGTCGCTCGACGCGAACCTGCATGCCACCGGCCGCACCCCGCACGAACTGGCGGCCACGTTGACCGGAACCGCGCACATTGCCAGCGCCGGAGCCACGCTGGACGGGGCGGCGTTCGTCAGCTTGTTGAGCGCCGCCCACCTGCCGCCTGTGGGCGGTCGCGGGGAGGCAAGGCTGCGGTGCGTGGTCGCGGGCTTCGACGCCGCCGCCGGCCAGGTGACGGTGATGCCGCTGCTGCTGGACTCCGGGCGCGTGTCGCTGCAGGGCGAGGGCCATGTGGACCTGGACACCGAGACGCTGGCGATGCAGTTACGTCCGATGCTGCGGACCGGCCCGGGGATCACGATACCATTGCGCCTGACTGGCGGCTGGCGTACGCTGAAGCTATCGTCCGACCTGGGCGGCGCGCTTGGAACGGCTGGTTCGGACCCGTGCGTGGCCACGCCACCTCCGGCCGCGCCAGGCAAGGGCAAACGTCCCAAGCCGATCGATATCCTGCGTGGGCTGCTGCGATGAAACGGTTCTGGTCGAACGCCGAGGCCACACGTGACGCGGAAGGCTGGCGCATCCTGCTCGACGGCAAGCCGCTGCGGGTGCCGGGCGGCGGCGCCCTCCAGGTTCCAACCGCCAGCCTGGCGCAGGCGGTCGCGGCCGAGTGGCAACAGGCCGGCGGTGGTCCAGGCGGCGAGGCCGGGCCAGGCGACCTGCTGCTCACCAGTCTCGCCAACACCGCGCAGAAGCGGGTCGCGGCGCAACAGGAGGCAATCGCGTTGGAGCTGGCACGTTACGGCGAGACCGATCTGCTGTGTTACCGCGCCACAGGCCCGCAGGCTTTGATCGAGCGCCAGCATGCCAGCTGGCAGCCCTGGCTGGATTGGGCGGCGGACACCCTGGGCGCCCGGCTACGCACGACCGCCGGCATCGTTCACCTGCCGCAAGACCCAGCCGCGCTGGCCGCCATCGCCGCCGCCGTGGCGCGGCAGGACGTGCCCGGGTTGACGGCGCTCGGCGTGCTGGTCCCGGCGCTGGGCAGTGTCGTGCTCGCCCTCGCGGTGCTGGAGGGGGCGCTCGACGCCGAGGCGGCGCACCTTCTGTCAATCCTGGACGAACTGTACCAAGCAGAGTTCTGGCACGACGACGACGAGGCGTTGGAGCGGCGTCGGCTGATCGGCCGCGACGTGGCCGCCGCCGTCGAGTTCGCCAGCCTGGCCCGCGCATGAGCCTGGCCCGCGCATGAGCGCCCGGCTGATCGTCATTGCCGGGCGGGTGCAGGGTGTCGGTTGGCGCGATTGGATGGTGCGCGAGGCGTCACGACTAGGAGTCGCCGGCTGGGTGCGTAACCGGCGGCACGACGGCGCCGTCGAGGCGTTGCTGGGCGGTCCCGAGGACGCGGTCGAGGAGCTGCTGCGCGCCTGCCGCCGCGGCCCGCGTGGGGCAGGGGTGGATTCGATCACCGAGCATCTGGCCGACCCGCCCGACGAGCCCGGCTTCCACCGCCTGCCCAGCGTCTAGACGGCTACTCCACCTCCGTAGCTATTCCATCTGCTGCACAGGCGGAACCTTGGCTACTCCGCCGGCGCGGCCTCGGCGGCCGAGACCAGCGCCTCGCCCGGCGACTTGATCTTCTCGGCGTTCCTGCCCTTGATGTCCTTCACCGCGGCGCCAATGGTAAATCTCTTCACGCCGTCCTCGATGCGCTTGATAGTCGCGTCGTATTGAGGCATCGGCTATTTCCTGAATAGCCACCGCAAGAGCGCGGCACGGCCCGTCTACAGCGTCGCGACCTGCCGAGGGTTGCTGCCGAACTCCGCTTCCAGGATACGCGGAATGGCGGATTTCACCTGGAAATACCCCTTCGTCGCGCGAGGCCAGGCGGCGCTGTCCCAGCCGCGGCGCAGGCGTAGGCACTCGGGCAACGCCGCCGCCGACGGCCCGACCGGCGCCCACGCCGCCGCCACCGGCAGCCCGCCGGCCCAGCCTTCGTCGGCAAGCGTCGCCCCGCAGCCAAAATGCGCCGCGGCGCGGGCCAGCGCATCCGCCATCGCGTCGCGGTCGGCTTGGCGCACCCGCTCCACCGCGCCGTCGGCATGGGCCACCAAGCCGCCGACCCGCGTTACCCGCGCCCGCCCGAGCGGAAGGCTTTCCGGGTGCAGGTCGTCCAGGTGCAGCAGCAGCGCCACCTCGCCGTCGGGCGGCTGGTCGGCCGGCGGCAGGCTGGACGCGGCGACCGGCTCGGGCTCCTCCAGCGCCTCGGGGTTCTCGTCCAAGCCGTGCGGGTCGTAGCGGCCGTCGGTGTAGCGGCGGATGTTCTCCGCCCGTGCCGCGTACGGCTTGCCGCGCGTGTGCAGCCCGGCGACCCAGCGCCAGGACAAGGTGTTGCTCGCCGGGTCGCCGTCGATCAAGTGGCGCATGAAGAAATCCGCCCCGAGCGCCCAGGGCAGCCGCAGCGTGAAGGTCCAGATCGAGGCGAACCACATCCGGGTGTGGTTGTGCAGCCAGTTGGCCCCGACCAGCTCGCGCGCCCAGTCGTCGAAGCAGTCGATGCCGGTGCGCCCCGCCACCGCGTCCTCGAACACCCGGCGCAGGCCGGATTCGGCGGCCAGCCGGTTGCGGCCCTGCGTCACCAACTGCTGGTAGTCGGTCCACAGCGTCGGACGGGTTTCCAGGTGGCCTTTGAAGTAGCTGCGCCAGAACACCTCCTGGACAAACTTCTCCGCCTTGGCCTCGCCGTGCAGGTCGAGCGCCGTGGCGACCGCTTCGCGTTCCAGGATCAGGCGGCGGCGCAGGTACGGCGACAGCGCGGAGGTCGCCGTCTCCGCTTCCGGCCCAAGATCGGTGTTGCGCCCGGCGGCGTAGTCGCGCGCCATGTGCGGCGCGAAAGCGGCGAGGCGGTCGAGCCCAGCGGCCCGGGTAGTCGAAAAATCTCGGTTCATGGCCGTGATGTGGGGCGGCGAACCTATTTGTCAGTTTTGGAAGCGGCTGCCTCGGTCGAAAGCCACCAATCGTCGCCCGCCAACCAGCATGTCGCGTCCGGCGTGCCGTCGAGGCGGATCGACCGCACCGCCTGCCAGTCACCACCCTCGAACGCCGTGGCGATGCGTCGTCCGGTTTCCTCGTCCTGCAAACCTTGGCAGCCGATGAAGCCGGCAACGCAAATGAACCGCGCCGGCCATGCCAGGCCAGCTCGAGGCCTTTCCACCAATAACATGCCGCCGAAAGCGTTGACGGGCTGCAACGGAAAAATCAGCCGCCCACCCGGTCGCAGCGCGTCCAGCCAAGCCCAACTCGGCTGCGTGATGCCGGCGCTGACGTACGCCGCGTCGACCTGCGGCAGGCCGTCGGCGATGCCGGAACGCGCTTGCACCTCGACCCAGGGCAGGTGCGCTAGGTTGCGCTCGGCGCGAGCCGCCAGGCGTGGCTCGATCTCGTAGGCGTGAACCCGGCCGCCGGAGCCGACCAGGTGCGCCAGCAGTGCCGTGTAGTAGCCGCTGCCGGCGCCGACGTGCAGCACCGTCTCCCCCTCCCGAAGCGCCATGGCGTCCAGGCAGCGCGCGTGGAGGCTGGGCTCGCCGATGTTGATCCCTGCGCCGGGTCGAGCGCCACCAGCGTATCCTGGTACAGGAAAGCCGGATTGTCGTCAGGCGTTTGGACGTATCCGGCGCCAGTGACATGGATCGACCACGGACCCGGCCCGGCGAACGGCTCGCGCGGCACGGCCGCGAAAGCCTGTTCAATCCGCGAATCGCGCGCCTGAACGTCTGCGGCGACGTAGCGGGCGAAGAACGTCCGAAGCCTGGCGGAGCGGTCCATTGGCGTGACGGCCATGCCGCAATCTATGCCGATCAGCCTCATGACGCAGCTTTCCGCTTCCTGGGTTACCCGAACACGGGCCCCCAGGCGGCTTTCAGCGCCGCGTCTGCGTCGGCCAGCGTCGCCGCGATCCCTAGCGCCTGCAGGCTGGTGACGCCATGGCCGCGGATGCCGCACGGCACGATGCCCTCGAAATGCGACAGGTCCGGCGCGACGTTGAGCGCCACGCCGTGCCAGCTGACCCAGCGCGTCACCCGCACCCCGAGCGCCGCGATTTTCGCCTCGCGCCCGCTGGCATCGGCGACCCAGATGCCGATGCGCCCCTCGCGCCGCTCGCCACGCACGCCGAACGTCGCCAGGGTGCGAATCAGCCACTCCTCCAGCGCCACGACGAAGCTGCGGATGTCGCGCGGGCGGACGGCGCCGTGCGGCTGCGACAGGTCGAGCATCACGTAGCCGGTGCGCTGGCCGGGGCCGTGATAGGTCCATTGCCCGCCGCGCCCGGCGTCATAGGTCGGGAAACGGCCCGGCGCGGTGAGGTCGGCGCGGTCGGCCGAGGTGCCGGCGGTGTACAGCGGCGGGTGCTCGACCAGCCACACCAGCTCGCGTTCGGTGCCGGCGCGAATCGCCGCCGCGCGTGCCTGCATCGCGGCCATCGCGTCGGGATAGGCCAGCAGCCCGGCGTGTCGCCGCCACTCCAATCCGGTCATTGCTGCGGGCAAATCCATCCGCTATACCGCGCGCCGCTGCCCGGTGCGGTCGTGGCGGAATGGTAGACGCGCAAGCTTGAGGTGCTTGTGGGGGCAACCTCGTGGAAGTTCGAGTCTTCTCGACCGCATTCTGACTGAACCTACCTTGCGCCTGGTGGCGACGCGCCCGATCCTACATCGCCGCCGTGCAGGGAGATGGGGATGGACGAGGATTTTCGGAAGGCGGCGCTGGACTACCACCGGCTGCCCCGCCCCGGTAAGCTGCAAATCGAGCCGACCAAGCGCATGGCGACGCAGCGCGACCTGGCGCTCGCCTACTCGCCGGGCGTCGCCGCCGCCTGCCTGGAGATCGCCGCCGACCCGACCACCGCGCGCGACTACACGGCGCGCGCCAACCTGGTCGCGGTCGTCACCAACGGCACCGCGGTGCTCGGCCTCGGCAACATCGGGGCGCTGGCCAGCAAGCCGGTGATGGAAGGCAAGGCGGTGCTGTTCAAGAAGTTCGCCGGCATCGACGTGTTCGACATCGAGGTCGACCAGGCCGACCCGGAGCGCTTCTGCGACGTGGTGGCGGCGCTGGAGCCGACCTTCGGGGCGATCAACCTGGAGGACATCAAGGCCCCGGAGTGCTTCGCGATCGAAGCCAATTTGCGCTCCCGCATGAACATCCCGGTGTTCCACGACGACCAGCACGGCACCGCCATCACGGTCGCCGCCGCAATCCGCAACGCGCTGCTGCTGCAAGGCAAGAAGCTGTCCGAGATGCGGCTGGTCACCTCCGGCGCGGGGGCCGCGGCGCTGGCCTGCGTCGACCTGCTGGTCGGCATGGGCCTGCCCGCCGGCCACGTCACGCTGACCGACATCAGGGGCGTCGTCTACATCGGCCGCGCCGGCATCGACGCCCGCATGGCGCCATACGCCCGCGACACCGACGCCCGCACGCTGCCCGACGTGCTCGCCGGCGCCGACATCTTCATGGGGCTGTCGGCGCCCGGTGTGCTGAAAGCGGAGTGGCTGCACCTGCTGGCGGAGCGGCCGGTGATCCTGGCGCTGGCCAACCCCGACCCGGAGATCTCGCCGGCCGAGGCCCGCGAGCAGCGGCCCGACGCAATCGTCGCCACCGGCCGCTCGGACTTCCCGAACCAGGTCAACAACGTGCTGTGCTTCCCGTTCATCTTCCGCGGCGCGCTCGACGTTGGCGCCACCACCATCAACGCCGCGATGGAGCTGGCGGCGGTGGAGGCCATCGCCGCACTGGCCCGCGCCGAAGCCAGCGAGGTGGTGGTGGCGGCCTATGGCGGCGCGGCCCCGGTGTTCGGCCCCGAGTACATCATCCCGAAGCCGTTCGATCCGCGGCTGATCCTTCAAATTGCCCCTGCGGTGGCGCACGCCGCCATGGAGTCGGGCGTCGCCACCCGGCCGATCGACGATTTCGACGCCTACCGCCGCGACCTGGAGCGGTTCGTGTTCCGTTCCGGCCAGCTGATGCGCCCGGTGTTCGAGGCGGCCAAGGTCGAGCCTTCGCGCATCGTCTACGCCGAGGGCGAGGACGAGCGGGTGCTGCGCGCGGTGCAGACGCTGGTCGACGACCGCGTGGCGCGGCCGATCCTGATCGGGCGCAAGTCGGTGATCGCGGCGCGGGTGCGCGCCATGGGCCTGCGCCTCGACCTCGACGGGGAAGTTCTGGAAGGCGGGGTGCGGGTGATCGACCCGTCCGGCGACGACGCGGTGATGCAGCCGCTGGTCGAGACCTACCGCCGGCTGGTCGCCCGGCGCGGCGTGCCGCCCGACGCGGCGGCGCGGCGGGTACGCAACCGCACCACGGTGGCCGCCGCCCTGCTGCTGCAGGCGGGGCTGGCGGACGCGGCGATCTGCGGCGGCAGCGGCGACTGGTCGCGGCACATGGAGTACGTGCTGCCGATCATCCCGAAGCGGGCCGAGGTGGCGCGGGTCTACGCGCTGTCGTGCCTGATCCTGCAGGCCGGCGCGCTGTTCATCTGCGACACCCACATGGTGCTGGAGCCCACGGTGGAGCAGGTGGCGGAGATGACGCTGCTGGCCGCCGAGGCGGTGCGCGGCTTCGGCATCGTGCCCAAGGCGGCGCTGCTGTCGCATTCCAGCTTCGGCGCCAGCAAGTCGCCCTCGGCGATCCGGATGCGCCGCGCCCTGGCGCTGATCCGCGAGCGCGCCCCGGAGCTGGAGATCGACGGCGAGATGCACGCCGACGCGGCGCTCAGCGAGGCGATCCGCCTGCGCCGGGTGCCGTCCAGCACGCTGGAGGGCACCGCCAACCTGCTGGTGATGCCGAACCTGGACGCCGCCAACATCGCCTTCAACCTGCTCAAGGCGGCGGCCGAGGGATTGCCGGTGGGGCCGCTGCTGCTTGGCATGTCGCAGCCGGTCCATGTCGTGGTGCCGAGCGTCACGGCGCGCGGCATCGTCAACGTCAGCGCCGTCGCCGGTCGCCAGGTCCAAGCGGGGCGCGAGGCCGCCGCCGTGGCCGAGAGGGCCTGAACGGCGATGATCCCGCTGCTGCTCGGGGTATTGGCGCTGGTGGCGCTGATGGCGGCTTTGGGCATGTTCTCGCGCGCCCGCATCGCCACCATCAAGGTGTTCGCCGCCTGGGTGGCGGCGCTGGGCGGGCTGACGCTGGCGGTGCTGCTGTTCCTGACCGGCAAGGTCGGGCTGGGCATCGCCGCCCTGGCGTTCGTGGCCCCCACCGTCTGGGAGTGGATGCGGCCGGGAACGCCGCCGCCGTGGAGGCGCGCGGCCGGCGGCACGCGGCCGGCGGCGGCAGGCCGGATGTCGCGCGACGAGGCGTACGAGGTGCTGGGGCTGGCGCGCGGCGCCGACCGGGCGGCGGTCCAGGCCGCCTACGTGCGTCTGATGCAGGCCGCCCATCCCGACCTCGGCGGCTCGGACTGGCTGGCGGCGCGTATCAACCAAGCGCGCGACACGTTGTTGCGCTAAGTCGAAGTTACGTTAAGGCAGTGCTACTCTATAGCGGGCAACAGGTTCATGCTTGTTTACGCAACGACGGCGTGCAACCTATCTCGCACAATACGCTTCGTGTCAGAGTGCAATAACGAAAGTGAACGCTTCGTGATCAAACCGTTGCGCAAAGCCGTGCTCCCGGTTGCCGGCCTCGGCACCCGCTTCCTCCCGGCGACCAAGGCGATGGCCAAGGAGATGCTGCCGGTGGTGGACAAGCCGCTGATCCAGTACGCGGTCGAGGAGGCGCGGGCCGCCGGCATCGAGCAGTTCTGCATGGTGACCGGACGCGGCAAGACCGCCCTGGTGGAGCATTTCGACGTCGCCTTTGAGCTGGAGGCGGTGCTGACCCAGCGCAGCAAGGACATCGAGCTGAAGATGCTGCGCGACGCGCAGCTGCCGCCCGGCTCGATCACCACGGTGCGCCAGCAGGAGCCGTTGGGCCTCGGCCACGCGATCTGGTGCGCCAGGGCGTTCATCGGCGGCGACCCGTTCGCGATCCTGCTGCCCGACGACCTGATCCTGTCGGACGTGCCGGTGACCCAGCAGCTGGCGGAGGCGTACCACCAGACCGGCGGCTGCGTGGTGGCGGTGTCCGAGGTAGCGCGCGATCAGACCGGCAAGTACGGCATCCTCGACATCGGCGTCGAAGACGGCCGGCTGGTCGAGGTGCGCGGCCTGGTCGAGAAGCCGAAACCGGAGGATGCTCCCTCGAACCTGTCGATCATCGGCCGCTACGTGCTGCTGCCGCAGGTACTCGAGTACCTGTCGAAGATGGAGCGCGGCGCCGGCAACGAGGTGCAGCTGACCGACGCCATGGCCAAGCTGATCGGCCGGGTGCCGTTCCACGGGCTGCGCTACGAAGGCCGCCGGTTCGACTGCGGCGACAAGGTGGGCTTCCTGGAGGCGCAGCTGGCGTTCGCGCTGAAGCGCCCCGACATCGGCCCGGCGGTGCGCCGCTTCCTGCGCCACTACATCGACGAGGTGACCGAGCCGGCCTGATTGCCGTCGATACGGCCCTACCTGCGTTGACGCACTGCAAGTCTCAGTAGAGCGAGTCCCACGATGGCGTTTACGCATGACTTCGACCCTTCCGTGCTGCGCGAGTACGACATCCGCGGCATCGTCGGGCGTACCCTGCATCCGGCCGACGCGTTCGCCATCGGCCGCTGCTTCGGCACCGTGGTCGCCCGCGCCGGCGGCCACACGGTCGCGGTCGGCTACGACGGCCGGCTGTCCTCGCCCGACCTGGAGCCGCCGCTGGTCGAGGGCCTGAAAGCCAGCGGCATGGAGGTCATCCGCACCGGCCTCGGCCCGACGCCCATGCTGTACTACGCCTCGACCGCGATGGAGACCGCCGGCGCCGTCATGATCACCGGCAGCCACAACCCGCCGGACTACAACGGCTTCAAGATGATGCTGAACCGCAAGCCGTTCTTCGGCGAGCAGATCAAGGCGGTCGGCGCGATGGCCGCGGCCGGCGACGTGGTCGAGGAGGCCGCCGGCAGCCAGCGCGACGCCGACGTGTCGACCGACTACGTGGCGCGGCTGCTCAGCGACTGGGACGGCGGCGACCGCCCGCTCAACGTCGTCTGGGACAACGGCAACGGCGCCGCCGGCGACGTGCTACCGCGGCTGCTGGCCTCGCTGCCGGGCAACCACACCGTGCTGTTCGGCGATATCGACGGCCGCTTCCCGAACCACCATCCCGATCCCACGGTGCCGAAGAACGTCGAGGCGCTGGTGGCCGAAGTCCGCAGGCGCGGCGCCGACCTGGGCATCGCCTTCGACGGCGACGCCGACCGCATCGGCGTGGTCGACGACACCGGCGAGATCCTGTTCGGCGACCAGCTGCTGATCGTGCTGGCGCGCGACGTGCTGCGCGACCATCCGGGCGCCATCATCATCGCCGACGTGAAGGCCAGCCAGGTGCTGTTCGACGAGATCGCCAAGGCCGGCGGCACGCCGCTGATGTGGAAGACCGGGCACAGCCTGATTAAGGCCAAGATGGCCGAGGTCGGCAGCCCGTTGGCCGGCGAGATGTCCGGCCACGTGTTCTTCGCCGACCGCTGGTACGGCTTCGACGACGCGCTGTACGCGGCGGTGCGCCTGCTCGGCATCGTGGCGCGGATGAAGGGGCCGCTGTCGGCGGTGCGGCTGGCGCTGCCGCATGTCGTGAACACGCCGGAGCTGCGCTTCGACTGCGACGATTCGCGGAAGTTCGCGGTCATCGCCGAGGTCGCCGGGCGGCTGCGCGCCGAGGGCGCCAAGGTTTCCGAAATCGACGGCGTGCGGGTGCAGACCGCCGAGGGCTGGTGGCTGCTGCGCGCCTCGAACACCCAGGCGGTGCTGGTGGCGCGCGCCGAGGCCAGCAGCGACGAGGGGCTGGAGCGACTCAAGCGCGCCCTGGTTGAGCAGCTAGCGGCTTCCGGCCTGGCCGCTCCCGACTTTTCGGGCGCCAACGCCGGCCACTGAGCGGCTCCGGGCCACCCCCGCCGACCGTTCCTGCCACGCCGCCGCCAGGATCGTCAGCAGCGTGGCGAACGCCAGCGCCGAGGCGATAAACGGCAGCTGGCCATAGGACACTCCGGCGGTCAGCACCGCCGCGCCGATGCTGGCGCCCGTGGCGTTGCCAAGGTTGAAGGCGCTCTGGTTCAGCGTCGAGGCGAGGTTCGGCGCGCCCGCTGCGCCGTCAACCACGCGCATCTGCAGCGGCGTCGCGAAGGCGAACATCGTAGCGCCCCAGGCGATCACGGTCAGCGTCGCCGGCAGCGGCGCGTGATCGGTGAAGCCGAACGCTGCCGTCACCACCGTCAAGGTCGCGGCGATCCCGATCAGCGCCGGCACCTGCCGCCAATCCGCCAACCGGCCGCCGATGAAGTTGCCCACGGTGATGCCGACGCCGAACAACACCAGCACCAGCGTCACCTGATGCGGCGACAAGCCCGCCGTCTGCTCCAGGATTGGCGTTATGAAGGTGAAGGCACTGAACAGGCCGGCCGACGCCAGCACGCTCGCGGCCAGCGCGAGCATCACCTGTGGCCGCCGCAGCGCCGCCAGCTCCTGCAGCAGGCGCGGCCGTGGCTCCGCCGCCACCGTCGGCAGCCAGCGCGCCACCGCGGCCGCGGCCAGCACCCCGATCGGCACGATCGCGGCGAAGCTGGCGCGCCACCCGGCCCATTGGCCCAGCGCCGTGCCCAGCGGCACGCCCAGCACGTTGGCCAGGGTGAGGCCCGAGAACACCAGCGCCACGGCACGCGAGCGCTGCTCCGGCGGCACCAGGCCGGTCGCCACCACCGCGGCGATGCCGAAAAACGTGGCGTGACACAACGCCGTGGCGATCCGCGCCACCATCAGCACGCCATAACTGGGCGCCAGCGCGCAGGCGGCGTTGCCGGCGACGAACATGGCGAGCAGCCAGAGCAGCGCCCGCTTGCGCGCCATGCCGGACAGCGCCGTCACCAGCACCGGCCCGCCGACCACGACGCCCAATGCGTAGCAGCTGATAAGCAGGCCGGCGCGCGGCATGCCGACGCCGAGGTCGCTCGCGACGTCGGGCAGCAGGCCCACGATGACGAACTCGGTGGTGCCGATGCCGAACGAGGCAATCGCCAGGGCGAGCAGCGGAAGGGGAACTTTCATGGCCTGCTTCTTGTGTGCGGCCGGCAGTATGGACGGCAACCTCACCGCCGGTAAGCACTTTCACTGCAACGCAGCATATGTTCACATGCAGAACGACCTTGTTAGGCAGCCGTCGTCCATGACGGCGACGTGTTGGCGAAACCCCGCGGCTGACTCGTCACTCCGCCGCCGCGGCTCCGGACAGATGCTCATGGCGACAAGTGGCTGTTCGGACCACAGGCCGCCGGAGCGAACGCTGCGGGCGAACGCCAGCGCGTCCATGTCGGGCAGGTCGATGTCGACCATCAGCACGTCGAACCGCGGGCCGCCCTGGCGCAGTCGAAGCGCGGCCACGGCGTTCTCGGCCAACGTCACCTGGAAGCCCTGCGCGGCGAGGCCGCCCAGCATCAGGCGACGGTAGAGGGCGCTGCCGGTGACGAACAGCAGCCGCGCCTCGCCGGTCGCGAAAGCCGCCAGGTCTGCGTGGGGCGTCTGGCCGTCATGGTCTGTCTGGGTGGTTTGCATGCAGCGACGCTAACGGGCGGGGTTGAACCGTCGGTTAACGGAAGCCGGGGCCGATCAGCAGCGTCGCCGCGTCCTCGCCGGGGCCGCCGGCCGCCGCCAGCGTCAGCCCGATCCCGGCGGTCCGCGCCATCAGCGCCGTGAGCGGAGCCTGCAGATGGCGCGCGTCGACGCGCGCCCACGAGAAATCCCCGCCAAGCGTCGCGGCCAGGCTTGCCGGCCAGTCCGCCACCTGGCAGTCCGCCCCCTTGCCGTGCAACGACACGACGGTGCCGGAGGCGACGCTCGCCAGCGCCACCCGTCCGCCGCGCGGCAGGCTTTCCCCGGCGAGCAGCAGCACGTTGAGCAGCAGCCGCGCGGCGGGCGGTGGAAACCCGGCCGCGGGGTCGAGCCGGTCCAGATCGGTCCGCACCCGCGCCGCCCGCGGCAGCCCGACCAGCAGCGCACGCAGCTGCGGCACGTCCAGCGCCTTGCCGCCGCCCCAGGCGGCGCGCAACAGCCGCAGCCGCGCCACCAGCAGCGCGGCCTGCTCGTGGGCCATCGCCACCGCATCGAAATCGCGGTCCTCGACGGCCAGCTCCAGCGTGCCCGCCAGCGCCCCGGCCGGTCCTGCCAGCTCGTGGCACAGCCGGGCGGCCAGCAACTCGGCCAGCCGCAGCGCGTCTGAGGTGTGCGGGCCTGCCATGGCATGCCGATACAGGTTTTAGGTGCGGGAAAGCAACGAAAATGGCGTCAGGCGGGTCGTTGCTGGAGCCGGGCCTGTGGGTGCGCCACCCGGGCCAGCCGGACTGGGGCGTCGGACAGGTGCAATCAGTCGTCGGCGCCCGCGTCACGGTCAACTTCGAGCAAGCCGGCAAGGTCCTGGTGAACGCCCAGTCGGTGGCGCTGGAGCCGGTGGACCGGAGCCGCGATTGAACGACACGGGGTTGAAGCGCCGGCGCAATCGGCCGACATCTGGCATTCAAACATCGGCTTGCGCATGATCGACCCATTTGGCCGCCCCATCACCTACCTGCGCGTCTCGGTCACCGACCGCTGCGACCTGCGCTGCGTCTACTGCATGGCCGAGGACATGACGTTCCTGCCCAAGGCGGAGGTGCTCAGCCTCGAAGAGCTGGAGCGGCTGTGCGCCGCCTTCATCCGTCTCGGCACCACGAAAATCCGCATCACCGGCGGCGAGCCGCTGGTCCGCCGCAACGTCCTGTCGCTGTTCCAGGCGCTCGGCGGCCGCATCGGCGACGGCGGATTGCAGGAGCTGACCGTGACCACCAACGGCAGCCAGCTGACCCGCCACGCCGAGGCGCTGCACGCCGCCGGGGTGCGCCGCGTCAACGTCAGCCTCGACACGCTGGACGCCGGCAAGTTCGCGGCGATCACCCGCTGGGGCAAGCTCGACCGTACGTTGGAGGGAATATTCGCGGCGCAGGCGGCGGGCCTGGCGATCAAGGTCAACGCCGTGGCGCTGAAAGGCGTCAACGAAGGCGAGTTCGACGATATGCTGGCGTGGTGCGGCGAGCACGGCCTGGACCTGTGCCTGATCGAGACCATGCCCCTGGGCGAGGTCGAGGGCGGGCGGGCCGACCAGTACCTGCCGCTTTCCATCGTGCGCGACAGGTTGCGGCGGAAATGGACGCTGGAGGAGACCGATTATGCCACCGGCGGCCCGGCGCGATACTACACCGTGGCGGAGACCGGCGGCCGGATCGGCTTCATCACGCCTATGACGCACAATTTCTGCGAGAGCTGCAACCGCGTGCGGCTGACCTGCACCGGCACGCTGTACATGTGCCTGGGCCAGGACGACGCCGCCGACCTGCGCGCCGTGCTGCGCGCCGACGCCTCCGACGACCGGCTGGAGGCGGCGATCCGGGCGGCGATCGCGCGCAAGCCGCTGGGTCACGACTTCGTCATCGACCGCCGCCATGACCGCCCGGCGGTGACGCGCCACATGAGCGTCACCGGAGGCTGAACCGTCCTACGGCTGCGGCTGCACGACGACGCTGCCGCTTGGGGGCGGGGTCTGGACGTAGACCGGCGTCGGGCGCGCCGCCTCGGTGTAGGCCAGGCAAGCGCCCAGCGGCAGCATCAGGGTGGCAATCGTGGCGAGCCGGATCAGAACGGTTTGCATGGTGATAGCCTTTGCGTTTGTGTGCGCGACAGTACCGTAGCTGGCTACGCGGATGCTCCGGCTAAGTTCCTGGATCGCCGCCCAACGCGGCGGCCAGGGAGTTGCGGGCGCTGCCGGGGCGCAACGGCTGCGGCTGCGACGGGGCAGGCGCCCAGCCGGTCAGCATCGCCAGCCGCAGCGTCGCGGGGATGCGGCCATCCTTCGCCGCGATCCGGCCAAGCGCCTGCCCGAACAGCGCCGCCGGCGGCGTGCGGCGGTCGCGCAGCGCCACGGCATTGGCTTCGCCAGCGGCGCGCAAATCGCGCAGCAGCGCCAACGGGTCGGCGTAGAGCAGGGTGATGTCCTCGACGTCGGCCACCGGCAGCGCGAAGCCGGCGCGCTGCAGCAGGCTGGCGCAGTCGCGCAGCTCGGGGAACGGCGACACCCGGGGCGACACGCCGCCGGTCAGCTCGACCTCCGCCTCGGTCAAGGCGGCGCGCAGCTCGCGCAGCGTGCCCAGCGCCGGCAGGCTGGCCAGCAGCAGCCCGTCTGGCCGCAGCGCCTGGCGCAGCTGGATCAGGCAGCCCGGCAGGTCGTTGACCCAGTGCAGCGCGAGGCTCGCCACCACCAGGTCGAAGCTGCCCGGCGCGAACGGCAGGAACTCCTCGTCGGCGGCCACCGCCGGCTGGCCCGAACGCGCGGCCATGGCCGGCGACAGGTCGCAGGCGACCACGCTGGCGATCCCCCTGGCGCGCAGCAGCGGCGTCACCACGCCGCGCCCGCCAACGTCGAGCGCCGCCTCGAACCGCCGCGTGGTGTCGTCGAGCCGGTCGAGCAGCCGCTCCGCCGCGTCCCGCAGCACCGGCTCCACCGCCGCCACGGTCGCCGCCGCCCGGCTGCGGTGACGCCGCACCGCGCGGCGGTCGAATACATGCATGTCATCAACCATTCCAGTGTATCCTCGGCGACATGGAACTCCCGACATGGGGATTGCGCGCGGCCTCGGCAGCCTGTGGCGTGGCCGGCGGGCTGCTCGACCTGCTGCTGCCGCTGGAGTGCCTGACCTGCGACCAGCCGGTCGGCGCGCCGGGGCTGTTCTGCCACGATTGCTTCGCCGCCACGGCGTTCGTCGGCTCGCCCTGCTGCGACCATTGCGGCCGTGGCTTCGCCCATGCGGGGCAGGGCGTGGCGCTGCCCGGGCGCGACCGGCCGGTGTGCGTCGATTGCGCCGCCGACCCGCCGCCCTGGGACCGCGCCCGCGCGCCGCTCGGCTACGACGCCCAGGCGCGCCGGCTGGTGCTGTCGTTCAAGCGCGGCAACCGCACCGAGTTGGCCGGCCCACTCGGCGCCATGATGCAGCGCGCCGGCGCGGCCCTGCTGCTGCGCGCCGACCTGATCGTGCCGGTGCCGCTGCACCGCTGGCGGCTGCTGGCGCGGCGCTACAACCAGGCGGCGCTGCTGGCGCTGGCGCTGCGTCGGCTGTCCGGCCGCCCGGCGCTGCCCGACGCGCTGCGCCGCACCCGCCGCACGGTGCGGCTGGGCCATTTCGACGCGGCGAGGCGCACGTCCGAGGTCGCCGGCGCGTTCGTGGTGCGGCCGCAGCGGGCGGCACGGATCGCCGGCCGCCGGGTGCTGCTGGTGGACGACGTGCTGACCACCGGCGCCACCTGCGCCGCCTGCACGCTGGCGCTGCTGGCGGCGGGCGCCGTGGGCGTCGACGTGCTGGTCGCCTCCAGGGTCCCCGACCGGCGGCGGGAGCGGTGAGCCTTGCAGCCGGCGCGTCGCCACCCAACCATCAGGAGCAGTCGCGGAGCAGGCCATGCCGACCATCGAGATCTACACCCAGCCCTGGTGCCCGTACTGTTCGCGGGCGAAGAACCTGCTCGACAGGAAGGGCGTCGCTTACACCGAAATCGATGCGCCGGCGGGCACATCGGCGCGGGCGGAGTCGCAGCGCCGCTCCGGCGGGCGCAGCAGCGTGCCGCAGGTGTTCATCGACGGACGGCATGTCGGCGGCAGCGACGACCTCGCGGCGTTGGACCGTGCCGGCAGGCTGGACCCAATTCTGACGACGGCGTGACCGCGCCATTGTCGTCTGCGGTGCGCTGCGCCATGTCGGTCGAGTTGCAGCGGCAGGGCACGGTTTCGCGATGATCCATTACGATTTGCGTTGCCGCGCCGCGCACGAGTTCGACGCATGGTTCCGCGACAGCGCCGCGTTCGACGAGCAGGCGGCAGGCGGCTTGCTGGAATGTCCGGTATGCGGCGAGCGCCAGGTGACCCGCGCCATGATGACGCCGGCAATTCCGCGCAAGCGGCAGCCCGCGTCGCCGGTGCATCAGCCAGCGCCGCCGTCGGCGCCCACCGCCGTCACGCCGCAGCACCTGCCGGCGCATTTGCGGGCGACCTTGCAGCGCATCCGGGCCGAGGTGGAGCGCAACTGCGATTACGTGGGCGAACAGTTCGCGACCGAGGCCCGGCGCATTCACGACGGCGAGGCCGAAGCGCGCGGCATCTACGGCGAGGCGACGCCGGAGCAGGCCCAGGCGTTGGCCGACGACGGCATCGAGGTTGGACAGGTCCCGTGGCTGCCGCGCTCGGACGCTTAGCGCGACGCCACGCATTCCGCCGCTTCGCTGTGTACTAGGCGGCGGAATACATTTCGCTCGACCGCTTTACACGACGGACAGGCGCACCGGCACGTTGTTGCGGGTGGCGTTCGAGTATGGGCACACCTGATGCGCCTTCTCGACCAGCTTCTCGGCCTCGTCGTGCGGGATGCCGGGCAGCGACACCGCGAGCGCCACGTCGATGCCGAAGCCGCCCTCGGAGCGCGGCCCCATGCCGACCGTGGCGGTGACCGTGGCATCGTTCGGCACTTTCGGGCCGCCCTGCGACGCGACGAACTTCATGGCGCCCAGGAAACACGCCGAGTAGCCGACCGCGAACAGCTGCTCGGGGTTGTTGCCGGAGCCGCCGCCACCGCCAAGCTCCTTGGGGGTCGAGAGCGCCACGTCGAGCGCGCCGTCCTTGGTCGCGGAGTGGCCGTCGCGCCCGCCGGTAGCCGTCGCCATGGTGGTGTATTTAACGTCAACCGACATTTCGATGTCCTTTTCTCAGTGTAGACCGGCATTGACCGCTGCGGCCTAGCCCTCGGGCGGCACCGCGGCGATTGGGATTTGGCGGGTATCTGACGCGGATGTATCCTCGCCGTTCCTTTGCCCGGGCGCGGAATTCTCGGCGGGCGGCTGCTCGCCGAAGCCCGGCTGCGGGTCCATGTCGTCGCCGTCCCCAGAATCGCCGTTCCCCATGTCGTGCATGGAAGGCCGGCGTTGCTGGCCGCCGCCTTGACCATTGGAATGGTTGGCCTGGCCGTTGGAGTTGCCGCCGGGCGTCTGCTGCTGCGCCTGCGCCATGGCGTTCAGGATGCGGAAGTAGTGCTCGGCGTGCTGGAAGTAGCTTTCCGCCATCACCCGGTCGCCGCTGCTGGTCGCGTCGCGGCCGAGCTGCAGGTATTTCTCGAACAGCTGCTGCGCGGTGCCGCGCACCCGCAGGTCCGGCCCGTTGCTGTCGAACACGTGGTTGCGGTTGAGCGGAACGCCCCCGCTGTGGTGACGGATCTGCTGGCCGCCGCCGCCGCCGCCGCCTCCCCCGCCGCTGCCGCCGCGATTGTTCCGGCCGCGCATACGCTTCATGTTCATGCGTGTACTATAACGCTTTCCTATTTGCGTTCCGCGAACACCGGAGCCGCTGCGTCGCCGCAGGCTGTCGGGCGTCCTTGGGTCGCAGCGCCCGGTGATCCGGGCCATTCCGTTGCCAAGCAGTTCCATTGAACTTCCGCGAGGCACCCAAACTGCGCCGCCCGATGTCCCGAAGCGGCAGCAGCGCGGATCGTCGGTCCCAGCCATCTCGCCGGCCCGGCCACGCGCGCTGAAGCTAGGGCCGCGCGCCCGGCATGCCAAATGTTTTTTTCGGCAGGCGTTTAGCCAGCCGGCCGCAGCACGATCGCCCGCACGATGCCGCCCAGGTCGCGCTCCCGATCCGCCACGACCAACCCCGCCGCGATGGCCAACGCCGCGACCCCGGCCACCTGGCCCTGTCCCAGTTCCAGCACCGCGACCGCCTCGGGAGCCAGCAGGCGCGGCAGGTCGGCAAGGATGGCGCGGTAAGCCGCGAGCCCGTCCTCGCCGCCGTCGAGCGCCCGCCGCGGCTCGTGCAACGCCACCTCGGGCATCAGCCCGCCTAGCGCCGCGGTCTCGATGTATGGCGGGTTGGCCAGCACCAGGTCGAACCGCCCGGCAACCGCCCGCGCCCAATCGCCGCACGCCCATGCGGCCCGCGACGCGAGGCGGTTGGCGGCGGCGTTGCGCGCCGCCAACGCGCAGGCGGGGGCCGACAGGTCGACGCCCAGCCCGAACGCCCCCGGATACTCGTCCAGCGCCGCCAGCAGCAACGCGCCGGTACCCGTGCCGAGATCAAGCACGCGCCGCACGGCGTCGCGGTCCGGCCGCGCCCGCAGCGCCGCGCGCAGCACCGCCTCGCTGTCGGCGCGCGGGATCAGCGTGTCGCCGGACACCGCGAGGTCGAGCGTCCAGAAACCCTGCCGGCCCCGGATCAGCGCCATCGGCTCGCGCGCGCGACGGCGGGCCAGCAGCGGCCAGAACGCCTCGGGCGTCGCCGCCTCGCGGTCCGGGATGGCGCGGTCCGGCAGCGCCAGGGCCTGCACCATGAGCAGCCGCGCCTCGCGCGCCGCCGCCTCGATCCCGGCCTCGGCGAGCGCCGCGTGCGCTTGGCGCAGCGCCGCGCCGATTTTCATTCCTCGGCGGCGAGGCGGGCGGCCTGGTCCTCGGCGGTCAGCTTGTCGACGAACTCGTCGAGGTCGCCCTGCAGCACCCGGTCGATCTTGTACAGGGTCAGGTTGATGCGGTGGTCGGACACCCGGCCCTGCGGGAAGTTGTAGGTGCGGATGCGCTCGCTGCGGTCGCCGGTGCCGACTTGCGATTTCCGGTCGGCCGAGCGGGTCGCGTGCAGGTCGGAGCGCTGCTTCTCGTACATGCGCGCGCGAAGGATTTTCATGGCCTTGGCGCGGTTCTTGATCTGGCTGCGCTCCTCCTGCATCGCGACCACGATGCCGGTCGGCAGGTGGGTGATGCGGACCGCGCTCTCGGTCTTGTTGACGTGCTGGCCGCCCGCCCCCTGCGCCCGGTAGACGTCGATGCGAAGGTCGCCCTCGTCGATCTGCACGTCGACCTCCTCGGCCTCCGGCAGCACCGCCACGGTCACGGTCGAGGTGTGGATGCGGCCCTGGCTCTCGGTCGCCGGCACCCGCTGCACGCGGTGGACACCAGACTCGTACTTCATGCGGGCGAACACGTTGCGGCCGTTGACCTCGGCCATGGCGCCCTTGATGCCGCCCTGGCCGGTCTCGTCGTACTCCACGGTCTCGAACCGCCAGCCGTTCACGCCCGCGAACTTCTGGTACATCTCGAACAGCTCGGCGGCGAACAATCCGGCCTCGTCGCCGCCGGCCGCCGGGCGGATTTCCAAGATGGCGCTGCGCGAATCGGCCTCGTCGCGCGGCAGCAGCGCCAGCCGCAGCGCGTGCTCCAATTCGGGGATGCGGTGCTTGAGGTCGTGCAGCTCGGCTTCGGCGAGGTCGCGCAGGTCGGGGTCGGCCAGCATCGCCTCCGCGTCGCCGGCCTCGCGCTCGGCGGCGCGAAGCTCGTCCACGCGCGCCACCACCGGCTCGATCTCGGCCAACTCGCGCGAGGCACGGACGAACGCCTCGCCGCCGACGCCTTCGCTCAGCAGCGAGCGCAGTTCCTCGGCGCGGGCCGTGATGCGGTCGAGTTTCAGCGAAAAGCTCATAGCAACCGCGCGGGCAGCTCCGCCAACGCCACCTCGGACTGCTCGCCGGTCGCGAGGTCCTTCAGCTGCACCACGCCGCGCACCGCCTCGTCCTCGCCAACGATGATTGCGGCTCGGGCGTCGATGCGGTTGGCACGCTCCATGCGCCGCTTCAGGTTGCCGCGATAGGCGATCTCGGCGCGGATGCCGGCGCGGCGCAGCAGCTGCAAGGCGTCGAGCGCGGCACCTTCCGCCGCCTCGCCGGCGGCGATCACGGCGACCGGGCGCGGCGCGGGCGGCGGGGCGGCGAGCAGCATGGACAGCCGCTCGATGCCGGCGGCCCAGCCGACCGCGGGTGTTGGGGGCCCGCCCATCTCGGCCACCAGTCCATCGTAGCGCCCACCGGCCATGACGGTGCCTTGCGCGCCGAGCGCCGTGGTCACGAACTCGAAGGCGACGTGGTTGTAGTAGTCGAGGCCACGCACGATGCGCGGGTTCTCGCGGAACGGCACGCCGAACCGGGTGAGGTAGCCTTGCACCCGGTCGTAATGCGCGGCGGCCTCTGGCGTGAGGTGGGCCGCGATAGTCGGCGCGCCCTCCACCACGGCACGGTCGCCGGTGTCCTTGCTGTCGAGGATACGCAGCGGGTTACGCTCCAGCCGGGTCAGGCTGTCTTCGCTCAGCGCCGCCCGGCGCTCGGTGAAGTATTCCACCAACGCAGCGCGATAGGCGTCGCGGCTGGGCCGGTCGCCAAGCGTGTTGATGTTCAGCACGGTCTCGGCGCTGATGCCGAGCGCCACCAGGATGTCCCAGCCGCAGGCGATTGCCTCGGCGTCGGCGAGCGGCTCGGCGGGGCCGATCAGCTCGCAGCCGATCTGGTGGAACTGCCGGTAGCGGCCCTTCTGCGGCCGTTCGTAGCGGAACATCGGCCCCGCGTAGAACGCCCGCTGCGGCAGCGACTGGGTCAGGCCCCCGGTCACCAGGGCGCGGCAGATGCCGGCGGTGTTCTCGGGGCGCAGCGTCAGGCTGTCGCCGCCGCGATCGTCGAAGCTGTACATCTCCTTCATCACCACGTCGGAGGTCTCGCCCAGCGTCCGGGCGAACACGCGGGTGTCCTCGAAGATCGGCGTGGTCCACTCGTCGAAGCCGTAGCCGGCGGCGACGCGGCGGGCGGTCTCGACGACATGGGTGTGGCGGCGCTGGTCGTCGCCGATCAGGTCGCGGGTGCCGCGGACAGGCTGGAGCGGAGCCAACGCCTATTCGGCCGCCAGCTTGGCCGCCGCCTGGTCGTCCTGGATCGCCGCCACCTTGCGTTCCACCAGCTCGACGATGTGCTCGATCATGCCTTCGCCGGCGGTGGTGTGGTCGGTCTTGCCGGCGGCGTAGACCATGTGCCGGCCGCCGCCGCCGCCGGTGACGCCAATATCGGTCATCAGCGCCTCGCCCGGCCCGTTCACCACGCAGCCGATGATCGACAGCGTGAGCGGCGTCTCGATGTGCGCGAGGCGCTCCTCCAGGGTCTGCACCGTGTTGATGACGTTGAAGCCCTGCCGCGCGCAGGACGGGCAGGAGATGATCTTGATGCCGCGGTGGCGGATGCCGAGCGACTTCAGGATGTCCCAGCCGACCAGCACCTCCTCCTCCGGCTCGGCGGACAGGGAGACGCGCATGGTGTCGCCGATGCCCGCCCACAGCAGGTTGCCGAGGCCGATGGAGCTTTTCACGGTGCCGGCGCGGCGGCTGCCGGCCTCGGTGATGCCGATGTGCAGCGGGTGGTCGCACTGCTCGGCCAGTTGCGTGTAGGCGGCCACCGCCATGAACACGTCGCTGGCCTTCACGCTGATCTTGAACTCGTGGAAGTCGTGGTCCTGCAATATCTTGGCGTGCTCCAGGGCGCTCTCGACCAGCGCCTCGGGGTTGGGTTCGCCGTACTTCTCCAGCAGGTGCCGCTCCAGCGAGCCGGCGTTGACGCCGATCCGCATCGAGCAGTTGTGGTCGCGCGCCGCCTGCACCACCTCGCGCACCCGCTCGGCGCTGCCGATGTTGCCGGGGTTGATGCGGAGGCACGCCGCCCCGGCCTTCGCAGCCTCGATGGCGCGGCGGTAGTGGAAATGGATGTCGGCCACCACCGGAACGTCAACTTGGCGGATGATGTCGGCGAGTGCCGCGGTGCTCTCCTCGTCGGGGCAGGAGACGCGCACGATGTCGACCCCGGCGCGCTCGGCGCGGCGGATCTGCTCCACTGTCGCGGCAACGTCGGTGGTGAGCGTGTTGGTCATGGTCTGCACCGTCACCGGCGCGTCGCCGCCGACCGGCACGCGGCCGACATGGATCTGCCGCGAGACCCGGCGGCCGATGTCCTGGTACGGTCGATAGCTGCTCATCGCGATGCTCCGCGCGTCACGGGTTGTGCGGCGGCTGCCGCGGGGCGTTGGCGGCGACCATGCCTACCTTCAGGGCGTCCGGGTCGAGCGGCAGGTCGTGCAACACGCGCCCCTCTACGCCAAATGGTGACGCGGGCACACCGTCAACCAGCAACTCGGTGCCAGACACGTTGCCGTCGGTCAGCAACAGGGCCAACGGCCGCGCCGGCACCGGCCAGGTCTCGCCGGATTTCAGCACGCGGTTCAGCAGGACCTGCCCGGTCAGCTTATCGCGCACATGCATCCAGGCGTCGGCCTTGGCCCGCAGCACCACGCGCGTCGCGTCGGGGTGGATGGCCGGCGGCGTCGCCACCGCCGCGACGCTTGGGAGTGTCGCCGGCGTAGGAGCGGAGACCGGCGCGGGAGGCGCCGCCGCCGGCGCCACGGTTTTCACCTTGGGCGGCTCGACCGCGGCCTTCTCGGCCAACGGGGCCAGGCGGTCCGGAACCTGCTGCACGGTGTCGGCCGAAGGCGGCTCGTTGCCGCTCAGGCGGTACCAGCCGACGTACGCGCCGACCGTCAGCACCATGCCGGCCGCGACCACGGCCAAGGTCGGCACGCCGCGTTCCGGCGCCGGCACCGGGAAATCCAGCTCGGTCTTGCGGTTGACCTCCGCCGCCTCGGCGCGGAACCGGCGGGCGACCTCGGCGGCGTCCAGTCCGAGCGCCTGCGCGTAGGCCCGCACGAAGCCGACCGCGTAAGCGTTGCCCGGCAGGCCGGCGATGCGGCCGTCCTCGATCGCCTGCAGCAGCGGCAACCGAATGCGAAGATGCGCCGCCACCCCCGCCAGCGTCCAGCCGAGCCGCTCGCGCGCCGCCCGCAGGTCGGCCCCCACTTGCGCAAAACTGGCCCGCGCGAAGCCGCCGCCACCATCGCCGCCGGGACCGTCGCTGTGGGACATCGTCAACGGGCTTTCGACCAAGTTCAGCTCGAAATTGCGGAGCAGGGCCATGACGGCAGGCTTCTATGCGCTGCCGCGGAGAAAGCCAACGGCCCGTCCCACCATCAATCACAACACGTAACGTTCTCGCCCGCAACGCTTATTCGGGCAAGCCGTGCTCGCGCGCCCAGGCCTCGATCGGCTCGCGCAGGCTGCTGTCGCCGTCGCCGTTGCGCCGGATCGAGGCCAGCACCGGGCGGAACGCCAGCAGGTCGATGGCGGCCAGGGCGGCCTTGATCGGCAGCACCGCGGTCGCCGGCATGGACAGGCTGGCGTAGCCCAGGGCCGCCAGGGTGATCGCCTCCAGCGGGCGCGAGGCGATGTCGCCGCACACCGACACCGGCACCTCAGCCAGGTAGGCCTGCAGGCACACCTGCTCCAGCAGGTCGAGCACCGGCGGGCTCAGCGCGTCGTAGCGCCCGGCCAGGCTGGGCGTGCCGCGGTCGGCGGCGAACAGGAACTGCATCAGGTCGTTGCTGCCGACCGAGAGGAAGTCGACCTCGCGCAGCAGCGCCGGCAGCTGCCACAGCAGGGACGGCACCTCCAGCATGGCCCCCGCCCGCAGCCGCTCCGGCGCCACGTCGACGCGCGCCGCCTCGGCCAGCAGCAGCGCCCTTGCCGCGCGGAACTCGGCCACCGTCGCCACCATCGGGAACATCACCGAGAGCGGCCGCCCGCCCGCCGCCAGCAGCATCGCCCGCAGCTGCCGCCGCAACAGCGCCGGGCGGTCGAGCCCGATCCGCAGCGAGCGCCAGCCCATCGCCGGGTTCTCCTCGGCCGGCGGGGTAGCTCCCGGCAGCATCTTGTCGCCGCCCAGGTCGAGCGTGCGGAACAGCACCGGACGCCCGGCGGCGGCGTCGAGCACCCGGGCGTAGATCGCCGCCTGCTCGATGCCGTCGACCACCATGCCGCGCGCCATCATGGCGATCTCGGTGCGGAACAGCCCGATCCCCTCGGCCCCGGTGAGGTCGAGCTGCTCCAGCTCCAGCGGCAGCCCGACGTTGAGCATCAACGCCACGCGGGTGCCGTCGCGGGTCGCCGCCGGGCGCTGGCGCAGCCCGGTCCAGCCGGCCTGGCGCTCGGCCCGCAGCGCCACCGCGCGCCCGTACGCCTGGAGCACCCGCTCCTCCGGCCGCAGCACCAGCTGGCCGTCGTCGGCGTCGACCACCGCCTGGTCGCCGTCCTCGGCCGCTTCCAGCACGCCGCGCACCCCGCCCAGCATCGGCAATCCCAGCGCGCGCGCCAGGATCGCCGCGTGGCCGGTGCTGGTGCCCTCCTCGATCACCACGCCGGCGACGCCCCTGGCGTGCCAGTCGAGCAGCTCGGCCGGACCCAGCCGGCGGGCGATCAGGATGCCGCCGCGCGCCGCCGCCACGGGCGCGGCACCACCGTCGAGCGCCGCCAGGATGCGCTCGGCGAGATCCTCCAGGTCGGCCAGGCGTTCGCGCAGGTACGGGTCGGTGATGCGCCGCATGCGGTCGCGCAGCTCGCCGGCGACGCGATGCACCGCGGCTTCGGCGGACAGGCCGCCGCGGATCACCTCGCCGACCCGCTTCAGCCAGCCGGCGTCGGCGGCGACCATGCGGTAGGCTTCGAGGATTTCGCGCGGCGCGTCGCCGTCCGGCAGGCGGGCGGAGATCAGCTCGTCGATGCCGCGCTGCATGGCGTTCAGCGCCAGCGTCAGCCGGGCCATCTCGACGGCCGGGTCGTCGGCCAGCAGCTCGCGCGGCGCGGCGCGGGCGCCCAGCCGCAGCACCGGCCCGATGGCCACGCCCGGCACCAGCGAGGCGGCGGCGAACCGGCGCGGCACGCTGGCGGCGAGGCTGTCGGAGGCGCCCTCGGTGGCCCCGGCGGCGGCCAGCACCTCGGCCAGCAGCATCGCCACCGTCTCCAGCAGCTCGGCCTCGTCGCCGTCGTAGCGGCGCGGCTGCCGGTTCTGCACCGCCAGCACCCCGGTCACGTGCCCGGCCCGGCGCACCGGCACCGCCAGCATCGAGGCGTAGGTGTCCTCGCCGGTCTCTGGGCGGTAGGCGAACGACGGGTGGTTCTGCGCGTCGGGCAGGTTGAGCGGCAGCGCGGTGGCGGCGACCAGGCCGACGATGCCCTCGCCGACGCGCAGCCGGGTGCGGCCGACCGCCGCCTCGCGCAGCCCCTCGGTCGCCACCAGCTCCAGCACGTCGCCCGGCCGCATGGCGTAGACCGAGCAGACCTCGCTCACCAGCTCGGCGGCGACCAGCCGCACCAGCGCCGGCAGCGGATTGGCGGTGCTCGCCATCAGTTCCCGCAACCGGGCCATCAGCCGGCGCGGGACGGTCGACATCAATCGGTGGTTTCTTGCGCGCGGATTTCCTGGGCGCGGAGCGTCAGCGCCGCCACCGCCTGCTCGACCAGTTCGGCGATCACCACTGCCGCCGGCTGCACCGACTTCACCATGCCGACCGACTGGCCGGCCATCACGCTGCCCTCGTCGACGTCGCCGTCGACCACCGCGCGGCGCAGCGCCCCGGCCCAGAAGTGCTCGATGCCGAGCTGCGCCGCCTCGCGCGTCAGTTCGCCCGCGTTGAAGCGCCGGATGGTCTCGGCCTGGTGCTCCAGGAAGTGACGGCTGCCGGCGTTGGCCAGCCCGCGCACCGGGATCACCGGGAAGCGGGCGTCCAGTTGCGTGCTGGGCAGCGCGTCGCGGGCCGCCGCGCGGACGAAAGCCGCCTTGAACCGATCGTGCGCGATGCTTTCGGCGCTGGCGGCGAAGCGGGTGCCGAGCTGCGCGCCGGACGCCCCCATCTCCAGGAACGACAGGATCGCCTCGCCGCGGCCGAGCCCGCCGGCCACGAACACCGGGACCTCGCGCAGATGCGGCAGGATCTCCTGCGCCAGCACCGTCAGGCTGACCGCGCCGATATGGCCGCCGGCCTCGCTGCCCTCGATGACCAGCGCGTCGGCGCCCGAGCGCACCAGCCGCTTGGCCAACGCCAGCGCCGGGGCGAAGCAGACCAGCTTCGCGGCGTCCTTGATCGCCCGCACCGCGCTGGCCGGGGGCAGGCCGCCGGCCAGCACCACGTGGGTGACGCCGGAGGCGGCGCAGACCTGCACCAGGTCGTCGAGCTGCGGGTGCATGGTGATGAGGTTGACGCCGAACGGGCGTAGCGTCAGCGCCTGGGTGGCGGCGATCTCCGCCTCCAGCAGCGCCGGCCCCATCGAGCCGCAGGCGATCACCCCGAAGCCGCCGGCGTTGGAGATGGCCGAGACCAGATGCCGCTCGCTGACCCAGCTCATCGCGCCGCCCATGATGGCGACCTCGCAGCCGAGGAACGCCCGCCCGCGCGTCCACAGCCGGTCGAGCCGCGCCCGCGCCGCCAACGCCGCGTCGGGAGCCATGACGTCAGCCGGCATCGAGGCCGTACGCGGCGTGCAGGGCGCGTACCGCCAGCTCGGTGTACTCGGCGCCGATCAGCACGCTGACCTTTATCTCGCTGGTCGAGATGACCTGGATGTTGATGCCCTTGTCGGCCAGCGTCTGGAACATGGTGCCGGCGACGCCGGCGTGGCTCCGCATCCCGACGCCGACCACGCTGATCTTGGCCACGTCCGAGTCGTGGATCAGCCCGGAATAGCCGATCTGCCCGCGCGCCGCCTCAAGGGTCGCGCGAGCCCGCGGCAAATCGGCGCGGCTGACCGTGAAGGTCATGTCGGTGGCGCCGCTGGCCGACACGTTCTGCACGATCATGTCGACGTTCACGCCGGCCTGCGACAACGGGAAGAAGATCGCAGCCGCGATGCCGGGCCGGTCGGGGACGTGCTGCACGGTGACCTTCGCCTCGTCGCGCGAATAGGCGATCCCCGACACGATTTCCTTCTCCACGATCTCGTCCTCGTCCACCACCAGCGTTCCGGGCAGGCTGGCCCCGGTCTCTTCTCCGAAGCTCGACAGCACCTGCACCCTGACCCGCTCCTTCATCGCCAGCTCGACGCTGCGGGTCTGCAGCACCTTGGCGCCGACGGAGGCGAGTTCGAGCATTTCCTCGTAGGCGATCTTATCGAGCTTGCGCGCCTTCGGGACAATACGCGGGTCCGTCGTATAGATGCCGTCGACGTCGGTATAGATGTCGCAACGATCCGCCTGCAACGCCGCCGCCAGCGCTACCGCCGAGGTGTCCGAGCCGCCGCGCCCGAGCGTGGTCACCCGGTTGTCCGGCCCGATGCCCTGGAAACCCGCGATGACCGGGACCTGCGGCATCCGCATCCGGCGGATCAGCTCGCCGCCGACGATGCGGTCGATGCGCGCCTTGCCGTGCGCGCCGTCGGTGTGCAGCGGGATCTGCCAGCCCTGCCAGGAGCGCGCGTCCACGCCCATCTCCTGCAGCGCGATGGCGGTCAGGCCGGCGGTGACCTGCTCGCCGGTCGCCACCACCGCGTCGTACTCGCGGGCGTCGTGCAGCGGCGACAGCGACTGGCACCAGCCGACCAGCTGGTTGGTGACGCCGGCCATGGCGGAAACCACCACGGCGACCTCGTGGCCCCCCTCGACCTCGCGCTTGACCCGGCGGGCGACGTTGCGGATGCGGTCAAGATCGGCGACGGAGGTGCCGCCGAACTTCATGACGATACGGGTCATAGGGGGCGGGCCATAGGGGTTCCGGGGAGTGAGGCCGCTGCGGGACGGCGACGCTGGCCGTTTGCAACGACCGGCACACATACTGGCGATGCACAGGGCGGGCAACATGCGGGCATCCAGCGACCACCAGGTCTCCGCCGCCGAGGTGGCGCGGTTCGACGCCCTGGCTGCGCGGTGGTGGGACCCGCACGGCCCGATGCGGCCGCTGCACCAGATGAACCCGTTGCGGGTGGGCTGGATCGACTCCCGGATCCGCGTCCATCTGGAGGGCAAGCCGGCGCGGCTGCTCGACGTTGGCTGCGGCGCGGGCCTGGCCGCCGAGGCGCTGGCGGCGCTCGGCCATGACGTGCTCGGCCTGGACGCCGCCGAAGCCGCCATCGCCGCCGCGACGGCTCACGCCGCCGGGCGGGGTTTGAGCCTGGCCTACCGCGCCGGCGTGGCCGAGGAGCTGGCGGCCGGGGCGGAACGCTTCGACGTGGTGACCGCGCTGGAGGTGATCGAGCATGTCCCCGATCCAGGGAAGTTCCTGCGCGTGCTGGCGGCGCTGCTGCGGCCGGGCGGGCTGCTGTTCGTCTCCACCCTCAACCGTACCGCGCGCTCGTTCGCGGTGGCCATCGTCGGCGCGGAATACGTGGCGCGGCTGCTGCCGCGCGGCACCCACGACTGGCGCCGCTTCGTGACGCCTACGGAGTTGTCGGCGGCGATGCGCGGGGCCGGGCTACGCATGACCGACCTCAGCGGGATGGCGCCCGACCTGCGCCGCGGCGGCTGGCGGAACAGCCGCGACACCGCGGTGAACTACATCGCCGAGGCGCGCCTAGGCTGAGATCATGCCCAACCGGCGGAACAGGTCGATCAGCACCAGGCTCACGTTGAACTTGAACTCGTCGGTCTCGCGCACCGCCGCCAGCACCCGCCCGGCCGGCCACAACTCGAAGCCGGAAATCTCGCCGTCCACCGGACGCGGCACGAAATCCTCGGGCAGTTCGAGATCGAAGCAGTGCAGCACGTCGCGGCGCAACCCTTCCGGGCGCTCCATGGCGTAGCGGAACCACCCGACCGGAGCCGCCCGCGCCGCAAGCTCGGGCGCGATGCCGGCCTCCTCGCCGGCCTCCTTCACCAGCGTCTCCGCCGGCGTCGATCCGGCCGCGACGCCGCCGGCCGTGAGGTTGTCGAGCTTGTCGGGGTCGAGCAGCTTGTCGGACGCCCGCCGCGCCACCCAGAGGTGCAGGCCGTCGGCGCGGCGGACCAAGCCGTTCAGGTGCGCGCCGTGCGCCACGATGCCGAAACTGGGCAGCGCGCCCCGGTCGATGGTGGCCAGCGCCGGGCCATCCTGCTCTTCGCCGCAAACGTCGAACGCCTCGCGCCGGAACCGGTAATGCCCGTCCTGGCTCATTCGCCGCGCCAGGGCTGGCAGCCGGTCCGGCTCGGCCAGCGTCACGGCGTCGTCGGCGCTGGCGATCCCGGGCTGCCGCGCCAGCGCCGCCGCGAAGTCCGGCGTCACCCAGCCGACCGGCGTGTCGGCCAGCAAGAAGCGCCGTCGCGCGCCGGGCAGCACGGCGCTGCTGCAGGCCGCGACATGGCGTTGCAGGTCGGACGGCAGCCCGTCCCAGCCGGCCCCCAGCCAATCAGCAATGTCCCCGCCCGTCATCTGGCTAGGTTTCATAATGTCCACCTTTCACTCCGGCCTGAGCAATGCCACATGCGGCGTCATGCCCGAAGCCGACCGACCGATTGCCGTCCCTGCGCCCGTGCAGGAGCGGACGAGCCTGCAGACCGTCCGCAGCCTGCTGCCCTATCTGTGGCCGACCGGCGATGTCGGGGCGCACGTCCGCGTCATCGCAGCTATCGTCATGCTGGTGGCCGCCAAGGTCGCCACCGTCTACATCCCGCTGATCTACAGCCGTGCCGTCGATGCGCTGGCGCCGAAGGGCGGCCAGGCCATGCTCGCCGTCCCGGTGGCGCTGATCGTCGGCTACGGCCTGCTGCGCGTCGCCTCGGCCGGCTTTGGCGAGTTGCGCGACGCGGTGTTCTCGTCGGTGCAGCAGCGCATCGTACGCAAGGTGGCGCTGCGAACCTTCCGCCACCTGCACCGGCTCAGCCTGCGCTTCCACCTCGACCGGCAAACCGGCGGCCTGTCGCGGGCGATCGATCGCGGCACCGTCGGCGTCGACACGGTGCTGCGGCTCGCGGTGTTCAACATCGTGCCGACCATGCTCGAGGTCGTCATGGTCGCGGTCATTCTGTGGCGGCTGTTCGACTGGCGCTACGCGGCGCTGACCCTGGCGGCGGTCGGCGGCTACCTGGTGTTCACGCTGTCGTTCACCAGCTACCGGGTGAAGTTCCGCCGCACCATGAACGCCGTCGACAGCGAGAGCCAGACCAAGGCGGTCGACAGCCTGCTCAACTACGAGACGGTCAAGTACTTCGGCAACGAGGAGCATGAGGCGGCCCGCTTCGACGAGTCCCGCGCCCGCTACGAGCGCGCCGCGATCTCCAACCAGGTGACGCTCAACGCGCTCAACCTCGGCCAGGCGCTCATCATCGCCGTCGGGCTGGCGCTCATCATGCTGCTGGCGGCCAGCGGCGTGAAGAACGGCAGCATGACGGTGGGCAAGTTCGTGTTGGTCAACACCTACCTGATGCAGCTGTACCAGCCGCTCAACTTCCTCGGCTTCGTCTACCGCGAGATCAAGCAGGGCCTGGTCGACATGGAGTCGATGTTCCGCCTGCTCGGCGCGCCGGCGGAGGTGACCGACGCGGCCGGCGCCGTCGCGCTGCACCCTCTTGATAAGCAGGGACCCGCCAGCATGCCGGCGGCGTCTTGCTCGCTGGCGTTCGAGGACGTGCATTTCGGCTACCGGCCCGACCGCGAAATCCTGAAAGGGGTGTCGTTCGAGGTGCCGGCGGGCGGCTCGCTGGCCATCGTAGGCCCGACCGGGGCCGGCAAGTCGACCATCAACCGGCTGCTGTTCCGCTTCTACGACGTGTCCTCCGGCGCGGTGCTGATCGACGGCCACGACATTCGCGGCCTGACCCAGGGCAGCCTGCGCGCCGCCATCGGCGTAGTGCCGCAAGACACCGTGCTGTTCAACGACACCATCGGCTACAACATCGCCTACGGCCGCCCGGGCGCCACCCAGGCCGAGGTCGAGCAGGCGGCCCGGCTGGCTCAGGTGCACGACTTCGTGCTGCGGCTGCCGGACGGCTACGACACCCGCGTCGGCGAGCGCGGGCTGAAGCTGTCCGGCGGCGAGAAGCAGCGCGTGGCCATCGCCCGCACCATCCTGAAGAACCCCCGCATCCTGATCCTGGACGAGGCGACCAGCGCGCTCGACACCCGCACCGAGCAGGAAATCCAGTCGGCCTTACGGAGCCTGGCGCGCGACCGCACCACGCTGACCATCGCGCACCGGCTGTCGACTGTGGTGGACGCCGACCAGATCATAGTGCTGTCCGACGGGCAGGTGGCCGAGCGCGGCAGTCATGTCGAGCTGCTGCGCCATGGCGGCCTGTACGCGCGCATGTGGCGGATGCAGGCCGAGCACCAGGACGCCTCCGACGAGATGCTGACGAGGCTGGACGCAACCGCCGAATAGGAGCGAGGACACGATGCAGGACGACGAGCCGCCGCCGGCCGACCTCAGCCATGCCGGGGCGGTGGTGGACAAGGCGATCGAGTACATGACCAGCCAGAACATCGGCTCGATTGCCGTCGCCTCGGCGCTGCTCGGAGGCGCGCTCGGGATGCTGGTCCGCAGCCTGGACGACGAGTCGATCGTTCGCATCCTCGACCGCGCCATCGAGAGCGTCCGCAGCGGCGAGATGCGCCAGGGCGAGCAGCCTAGCGGCACCGCCTGACAAACCGGGCTGATGCCTTGACGGAGTACGCGGCTGCCGCCATACACCGCGCATTGCGCCTAGAAAGGTTTCACCATGTCCCGCCGCTGCCAGATCACCGGCAAGGGCGTGCTGAGCGGTAACAACGTCAGCCACGCCAACAACAAGTCGCGCCGTCGCTTCCTGCCCAACATGCAGGAGACTTCCATGCTGTCGGATATCCTCGGCACGTCGGTGCACATGCGGATGTCGACTCACGGCATCCGCACGGTCGAGCACAACGGCGGCATCGACGCATTCCTGTTGTCGACGCCGAACCGCCGCCTGCCGCTGGAAGCCATGACCGTGAAGCGCCGCATCCTGCGCGCCCAGGCGAAAAAGCAAGCTGCCGCCCCCGCCGCCTGAGACTCTTTGACTTCCCCCTAACGGTTTTGCGTGACATGGTTGCGACGTAATTCTGTAGCCTGATCCCCTGCTGAATGGTGGGCGGCAGCCTGGGGAGTATGGCGAATGGGGTTTTGGGCGTGCGCGCGCATCTGCAAGGCGTTGTTTACCGCATCGCTGCTTGGCAGCGTCTGCCAAGCGCCGTTTGTCGCCGCCTATGCCGCGCAGCCGGTTAGCCATGCGAGGCTGGATCGGCTGGAACGCCATTACGAGGTTCGCCCGGACCTGTCCTATGTCGAAACCACGGACATCGACTACACCTTGATGTCGGCTCGCGGCATTCGCGAGCGTGAACGCAGCGCCAACTCCTTCTATCCCGCCTCGCAGTCGCTCGAAGTGGCCGAGGCCTGGGTCGACGAGCCGGACGGCACCCGCATCATGGTAGGCAAGGACGGGCAGTTCACCCGTCCCAGCGAGGCTGCGGAGAACGCTCCTGGCTTCACCGGCAGCCAGACCACGACAATCCTGTACCCGCAGCTGCGCGAAGGCAGCCGCACTCATGTGCGCTGGCGCCTGACCCAGAAGACGCCGCCTTTGCTGGGCTTCGAAGTCTGGGCGCAGCCGCCGCTGGAGACCGCGGTGACGCTTGGCCGCGTCGTCATCGACGCGCCCGCCGACCTGGCGCTGCACTGGAGCGCCCGCGGCGGGTTCGAGGTGTCGGACCAGAGCGCTGGCGGCCTGCGCCATATCGTGGCGACGATCCACGGCACCGCCGCCGAGGAGGCGGAACGCAACACGGTCGCCGCCAGCGACTTCCAGCCGCTGTTCCTGGCGACCTCGCTGCCGCGGCTGCAGGAGCTGGGCGCGATCTACTGGCGTCAGTCGCACGACAAGGCGGCGGTGACGCCGCAGATCGCGGCGCTGGCGGCCAAGTTGGCGCAGGGCCGCACCGGCGAGCCGGCGGCCCGCGCCATCTACGACTGGGTGACAGCGAACATTCGCTACGTCGCGGTCTACCTCGATCCCAACGACGGCTGGGTGCCGCACGACGCGACGGCGGTGCTGAAGATCGGCTACGGCGACTGCAAGGACCATGTGGTGCTGATGCAGGCGCTGCTGGCGGCGGTCGGCATCCGGGCCGAGGCGGCGATGGTCGATTGGGGCAACCGCACCACCGACGCCCCGCTCTGGGTGCCGCAGTACAACCACGCCATCGTCTACCTGCCCGACTACGACCGTTACCTAAACCCGACCAACCCGTACGCCAGCTACGGCTCGCTCGACCGGCGGCTGGCCGGCAAGACCGTGGTCATCGCGACGCCGGACGGGGCAGTCGGCCACACGCCCGCCTCGCAACCGAGCGACCAGCGGTACCACGACGAGACCCGCGTGGCGGTCGAGGCGGACGGCACCGTCACCGGCGTCGCCAACCTGTCGATGACCGGCAACCTCGACAGCATGATGCGGGCGCTGGTGATGCAGTCGTTCTCGACCCGCGACCTGGCCGAGCGGCTGCTGGCGGCGACGCCGGAAGGCGGCTTCGGCGCCTTCAGCACGACCGGCGCGCGCGACCTCGAAACGCCGTTCGCCATGGTCGGCACCTGGCGCAGCCCGCATGCGGTGGCGACCGGATCGCACGATACGTTCATGGTGGTGCCGGTCGGCCTGGACGTGAACCCGCCGAGCCGGCTGCGGCAGTTCCTGTCGTCCGACGGCCGGCGCCAGCACGCCATGATCGCCGCGGCGAGCCAGTCCGAATGGCGCACCACCGTCAGCCTGCCAGCCGGCATGACCGTGGCGCGGCTGCCCGAGGACGTGTCACTGACCAACGGCGCGGGCAGCTACGTCGCCCATTACGAGCGCAGCGGGCGCGACGTGGTGGCCGACCGCCGGCTCACGATCAATCGCGACGTGTTCCAGGCCGCCTCGTGCCCCGACCTCGAGGCGCTGCTCTATGCGCCGCTCAGCGACGCGCGGGCGATCATGGAAATCTCGCACGACGCCCAGCAATCGGCGGCGTTGCAGTGACGACGGCGGCTTAGGCCTCGCAGCCCTCGTCGCGCAGCAACTCGACCACCGCTGGCATCGCCACTGAGTTGTCGGTGAACGCCTGCCCGATGCCGCGCACCAGCACGAAGGTGAGCAGGCCGTCGCGCATCTTCTTGTCGCGCCGCATCAGGCCGGTCAGCCGGCTTGCCGAGAACCGCCGGTTCAGCGTCGACAGCTCCGCCGGCAGCCCGACCGAGGCGACATGCGCCACTACGCGGTCGGCGTCGGCGGCGTCGCACAGGCCCAACCGCGCCGAAAGCCGGAACGCCAGGCCGAGGCCCACCGCCACCGCCTCGCCGTGCAGGATGGCGCCGTAGCCTAGGTCGGCCTCCAGCGCGTGGCCGAAGGTGTGGCCGAGGTTGAGCAGCGCCCGCCCGCCGGACGGCTTCTCCTCGCGCTCGTCGCCGCCCACCACCTGCGCCTTGAACGCGCAGGCGCGCATCACCGCCTCGGCCTGCGCCGCGCGGTCGCCGGCGAGCACCGCCTGAACGTTGGCCTCGCACCAGGCGAAGAACGCGGCGTCGCCGATCAGCGCCGCCTTGACGATCTCCGCGTAGCCGGCGCGCAGCTCGCGGATCGGCAAGGTGGCCAGCGCGCCGGTGTCGGCCAGCACCATGCGCGGCTGGTGGAACGCGCCCAGCAGGTTCTTGCCGTACGCGGTGTTGATGCCGGTCTTGCCGCCGACCGAGCTGTCGACCTGGGCCAGCAGCGTCGTCGGCACCTGCACGAAGGGCAAGCCCCGCAACGTCGCCGCCGCCGCGAATCCCGCCAGGTCGCCGATCACCCCGCCGCCGAGTGCGATCACCGCCGTGCGCCGCTCGACTCCCGCCGCCAGCAGCGCGTCGGTCACCACGCCGAACTGCGCCAGCGACTTCGAGGTCTCGCCCGACGGCACCGTGACGTGGCTGACGACGAAGCCGGTCTCGGCCAGCCCGGCGAGCAGGGTCGGCAGGTGCGTCGCCTCCACCGCGGCGTCGCAGACCACCACGGCGCGCTTTTGCGGCAGCGCTGGGGCCAGCAGCGCGCCGGCGCGGGCCAGGAGGTTGTCGCCGATCACCACGTCGTAGCTCGCGGCGCTCAGCGACAGCGACAGCCGGCGCGGGCGGCGGTGCGCCAGCAGGGCGTCGAGCACGTGACTGGTAGTGACCTCGGGCGGCTCGTCGCCGCAATCGACGATGATATCGGCCTCGGCGTAAGTCGGATGGCGGGCGTCCATCAACCGCTGCAGCACCTCGGCCGGGTCGCCCTCGTTCAGCAGCGGGCGGTGCGGCCGGCCGGCGACCCGGCGCAGCAGCGTCGCCAGACGGCAGCGCAGCCACAGGCTGACGCCGTCGTGGCGGATGGTGGCGCGGGTCTCGGGGTCCATGTAGGCGCCGCCGCCGGTCGCCAGCACGATGGGGTCGCCGGCCAGCAGGCGGCGCACCACGCGGCGCTCGCCGTCGCGGAACTCGCGCTCGCCGAAGCGGGCGAACAGCTCCGGGATGCTGCACCCGGCGGCCAGCTCGATCTCGGCGTCGGCGTCGCGGAACGGCAGCCCCAACAGGGCGGCGAGGCGGCGGCCGATCGAGGTCTTGCCGGCGCCCATCAGCCCGACCAGCACGACCGTGCGCCCGGCCACGTCCGGCGGCAGCGTCACGGCATCCGGCAGCGCCTGCGGCGCGGGGAGAGTTGGAAGCGTAATGTTGCTTGTCATGCGCGGCGAGGTTAGCACAGGGCGGCGTGCGGCCAAGCGGCCCTGTGCTGACCTAGCCGCCCGTTGCGGCCCGCCGCCGTGGAAAGGTTACGATGCGCCGACTGTTCCTGTTCGTGCTGCTGCTGGGTTTCGTGGCCATCGCCGTGGGCATGGTCGTGCTGGGAGCCTTCCCGCCCAACCCGCACGTGCAGTCGATCCAGAAGGTGCTGCCGAACGACCGCTTCACCCACGGCAGCTGACCGCCTGGATGACCGGGCATGTGGATCGGCACCTCGAATCTTTCCTGGAGATGCTGGCGGTCGAGCGCGGCGCCGCCCGCAACACCCTGGCCGCGTACCGCGCCGACCTGCTCGACGTCGCGGCAAGCCTGCCCAGCCCGCTCGCCGCAGCCGACGAGGCGGGCCTGCGGCGCTACCTTGTCGGTCTGTCGGAGGCTGGGTTCTCGCCGCGCACCGCCGCCCGGCGACTGTCGGCGTTGCGCCACTTCTTCCGCCACCTGTTGCGCGACGGCGTGCGCGCCGACGACCCGACCGAACGGCTGGACGCCCCGCGCGCCCGGCGCGGCCTGCCCAAGTACCTGGCCGAGGCCGAGATCGTGGCGTTGCTCGCGGCGGTGTCGAGCCTGTCGCCGCCGCGGGCCGCCATGATGCGGACAGCCCTGGAAATGCTCTACGCCACCGGGTTGCGGATCGGCGAGTTGCTGGCGCTGCCCGCCGCGGCGCTGCGGTCCGACGCGATGCTGCTGATGGTGCGCGGCAAGGGCGGCAAGGAGCGGGTGGTGCCCTTGTCGGACGCCGCCCGTGCCGCCGCGGCGCAGCTGCCGGCGCGCGAGCCGCCCTCGCCGTGGCTGTTCCCCGGGCGCGAACCAGGCCAGGCGCTGACCCGGCAGGGGTTCGCGCTGTTGCTCAAGCAGGTGGCGCTGGCGGCCGGGCTCGATCCGGCGCGGGTCAGCCCGCACGTGCTGCGCCACTCCTTCGCCAGCCACATGCTGGCGCGCGGGGCGGATTTGCGTAGCCTGCAACTGCTGCTGGGCCACGTCGACATCTCGACGACCCAGATTTACACCCACGTCGAAAAGGGCCGGCTTGCCGCCGTGTTGCAGGCGCACCACCCGCTGGCGCGCCGCCCAGGCGGCGGGGGCTGACCGGCTTTGGCCCAGGTGCTAAGCGGACCCATGCGACACTACCTCGAATTCGAAAAGCCGATTGCCGACCTCGAAGGCAAGATCGACGAGCTGCGCCTGATGTCGGACCCGGACGGCATCAACATCGCCGACGAGGTGACGCGGCTGGTCGACAAGTCCGACAAGCAGCTGCGCGCGACCTACGCCAAGCTCACCGCCTGGCAGAAGACCCAGGTGGCGCGCCATCCGGACCGGCCGCAGACCAGCGACTACGTGGCGCAGCTCATCACCGAGTTCACCCCGCTGGCCGGCGACCGGGCGTTCGCCGACGACGCCGCGGTGATCGGCGGCATCGGCCGCTTCCATGGCCGCTCGGTGGTGGTGCTGGGCACCGAGAAGGGCCGCGACACCGAGAGCCGCGTCGCGCACAACTTCGGCATGGCGCGCCCCGAGGGCTACCGCAAGGCGCGCCGGCTGATCGAGCTGGCCGGGCGCTTCGGCCTGCCGGTGCTGAGCTTCGTCGACACCTCCGGCGCGTTCCCCGGCATTGAGGCCGAGGCGCGCGGCCAAGCCGAGGCCATCGCCCGCTCGATCGAGGCCTGCCTCGACGCGCCGGTGCCGGTGATCGCGAGCGTGATCGGCGAGGGCGGCTCGGGCGGCGCCATCGCGCTGGCCGCCGGCGACGCCGTGCTGATGCTGGAGCATTCGGTGTATTCGGTGATCTCGCCCGAGGGCTGCGCGGCAATCTTGTGGAAGGACGCGGCGCAGGCCCCGGCGGCGGCGGAGGCGCTGCGGCTCACCGCCGAGGACTTGAAGCGGCTGCGGCTGATCGACGCCATCGTGCCCGAGCCGCTGGGCGGCGCGCACCGCGACCCGCAGGCGGCGGTGGCGGCGGTCGGCGAGGCGGTGCTGGCGGCGCTGCGCCCGCTGCTGGGACTGGACGCCGCGACGCTGCGGGCGCGGCGGCAGGACAAGTTCATGGAGATGGGGCGCGAGGCGATCGCCTGAGCAGGGCCAACCTGGTTTGAGGGAAATTGCACGGCTTACAGTCCAGCAGCGGAAACGCGTTGTAGAAGGCATGTGGGTCTGCATCGACGCCAGAAAGCAAAGAAAACTGTGAAGGTCCAGCAGGATCCTCGAAATGTTGCAAATGCCTCAGAACAAGGACCATCATGGGATATGGCTGATAATCTCGAAACAAGCAAAATACCGGAGCTGCCGAGCTACGACTTTACGCCAGACGAGATAAGACGTTTTTTGCAGGAAAAATGGAAACTAACGATTTGCGAGGTCTGTAAAGCTGAAAACTCCTATGAACTTGTGGCAACAGAAGGATCGGTCGTCGCCTTGCCAGTGAGTTATGTGAGTGCTTTGACTACTTTAACAAGTAGAGCTATAGTTACGGTTCCTATGCTATGTAACTCATGCGGTAATGCCAAGCTACTTGCAGCGACAGTAGTTCGGGATTGGTTGGACGTTAACTCGTGAGCGACGATCTTCCGCAGCGGCCCTCATTAAAAGTAATTGACTTTATAGCGCGAACATCCCAGCCAGAGAGGGCCGTTGGCGGATCAGGTACGGGAGACGGCGTGCCACCCATTTCACCAGATCTGGTCAACTACCGGCTAGACCAGAACGACAAGGCTCTAACGGCGCTGGAAGGCCGTGCCCAATCCATTGAAGCTACGGTCAATCGCATTGAGTCAAAGTTGGATAGTCTTGCCACGAAAGCAGAGGTTGCAGCGCTGCCTACCAAAGACAGCTTTCGTAACTGGAACCTTGCTTTGATTGTCGCCGTCATAGCCACCCTCCTGTCAATGACAGGCCTGTTTTTAGCGTCAGCAGCGAACCAGCTGAGCGCATTTTCTGCGGTCTTGTCGGCCGTTCAAGCCGCTATAGCTTTCAAGCCTCCGGTGCCGTGATATAGCGGAAGCATTTCAAGCCGACTTTAAAATGCGCCATCGCCGCACCTGCTGCCGATCCTGATCTTCCCAGCTCACGCGCCATCACCATCGCTCTAGGTTCGTGTTCCTAGAGCGATGGTGATCATTGTCGATCCGGACGGTTAAATCGGCAACCTACACCGCAGAAGCGCAGCAGTTTCACTACATTGAGTCAGTTCGGCTGGATTAACCGACTGCACGCACTCATCGATGATGGCTACCAGCCCAATAAATCACGTTATCAGTAGGATTGGCCAAATCCCAAGCACGGTTCATGACGTAGTACCACTCTGTTTTTGAGGGTTGGTCGTATACGCGCTCAAAATCTTCAAAGTAGAGATCGAAGATTGCTTGTACAACTTCCTCGCTAATTTCGCGGCAGGCCGCAAATTGGTGAGCTGTCCCAGTGACTCGATTGTGCATCGGATTATCCTTGGTCGGTAATGTGTCGTTTTCGAAGCGCATATGTTTGCGCGCCCTATGAATAAGACATCACCGCTGGTCTTTATGTGAGATTAATCACATGCGACACCGCAGGTTGGTTTCGACAGGACTATCAAAAGTGTAACATGTTGAACATGTTCATTTGAATCTGCCGCGGTCACGATATGCGTCTGGTGTTTGCTTGAAGGTGGCCTAAGTCGGCAACACTGGAAGCACCTGGCGAATTGATACTGCATGTTGCCGCATCCAGAGGGCGGGCGACCGTGGCAGGTGCGATCCTGAAGGCGCTCGGATCACCGCTCGCCGTCGAGCACGCCGCCGCCAACGCCGGTTCCTTCAAGATGACGGTGCATCCGGACCATGACCGTCTCGCGCCGCGCCGGTGGTTACATCATGCGGCCGTGGCAGTGCTTGAACTTCTTGCCCGACCCGCACGGGCAAGGCGCGTTGCGCGGGCTGTTCACCCAGGTCCGCGGGTCGGCCGGATCGACCGAGTCGCTCCGCATCGCCCCGGCGGTCAGCGTCAGCGTGTCGCCCGCCGGCTCGTAGCCACGCTCGTCGCCGCCCGCGCCGGCAAAGGCCATCGCCGGCTCGGGATGGCTCTCGATCATGTGCGGAAGCGGCGGCGACGGGGCCGGCTCGGCGTTCAGCTCGACACGGCCGAGCATCGCCGTCACCCGCTCCTTCAGCTCGTCGAGCAGCGAGTTGAACAGCGCGAACGCCTCGCTCTTGTACTCGTTCAGCGGGTCCTTCTGCCCGTAGGCACGCAGCCCGATGCCCTGGCGCAAATGGTCCAGCGCCAGCAGGTGCTCCTTCCACACCTGGTCCAGGATCTGCAGCAGCAGCGTCTTCTCGACGTAGCGCATCAGCTCCGGCCCGACGCTCGCCGTCTTGGCGGCCATCGCGGCGTCGGCCGCGGCGGCGACGCGCTCGCGGATGCCGTCCTCGTCGATGCCCTCCTCGCGCGCCCAGTCCGCGACCGGCAGCTCCAGGTTCAGCACCCGGCGCACGTCCTCGGCGAGTTCGGTGCTCTGCCACTGCTCGGCGAACGCCTTGGCCGGAATGCGGCGGGTCACCATCGCGTCGATCATCTCGGCGCGCATGTCGGCGACCGTCTCGGCCACGTCGTCGGCGCGCATGAACTCGCGGCGCTGGGCGTACACCTCGCGGCGCTGGTCGTTCATCACGTCGTCGTATTTCAGCACGTTCTTGCGGGTGTCGAAGTTGCGCGCCTCGACCTTCTTCTGCGCCTTCTCCAGCGCCTTGTTGATCCACGGATGCACGATCGCCTCGCCGTCCTTGAGGCCGAGCCGCTGCAGCATCCCGCCCATCCGGTCGGAGCCGAAGATCCGCATCAGGTCGTCTTCCAGCGACAGGAAGAAGCGGCTGCCGCCGGGGTCGCCCTGCCGCCCGGAACGGCCGCGCAACTGGTTGTCGATGCGCCGGCTCTCGTGCCGTTCGGTGCCGACCACCAGCAGACCGCCGGCCTGCTTCACGATCTCATGGTTGCGCGCCACCTCGGCGGCGATTGCATCCTCTTGCTCGACGTCGCCGCCCTCGGCCACTTCGAGCTTCAGCCGCATCTCGACGTTGCCGCCGAGTTTGATGTCGGTGCCGCGGCCGGCCATGTTGGTGGCGATGGTGATGGCGCCCGGCGCCCCGGCCTGGCTCACGATCAGCGCCTCCTGCTCGTGGAAGCGGGCGTTCAGCACCTTGTGCGGCACCTTCTTGGCGGTCAGCAGGTTGCTGATGATCTCGCTCTTCTCGATGCTGGTGGTGCCGACCAGCACCGGCTGGCCTGACGCGCGGGCCTCCTCGATCAGCTTGGCCACCGCCTCGTACTTCTCGGCGGCGCTGCGGTACACCTCGTCGTCGGAGTCCTTGCGGACCACCACGACGTTGGTCGGGATGTCGACCACCTCCAGCTTGTAGATCTCGGCGAACTCGTCGGCCTCGGTCAGCGCGGTGCCGGTCATGCCGGACAGCTTGGGGTACAGGCGGAAATAGTTCTGGAAGGTGATCGAGGCCATGGTCTGGTTCTCGGGCTGGACGGTGACGCCCTCCTTGGCCTCCAGCGCCTGGTGCAAACCCTCGCTGTAGCGGCGGCCCTCCATCATCCGGCCGGTGAATTCGTCGATTATGACGACTTTATCATCGCGCACGATATAATCGACGTCGCGGGTGAACAGCGTGTTGGCCTTGAGGCTCTGCTGCACGTGATGCACCACCGACACGTTGAAGATGTCGTACAGGTTGCCTTCGGTGACGATGCCGGCGTCACGGAGCATGTCCTCGATCCGCTCCGACCCGGCCTCGGTCATGGTCACGGTGCGGAACTTCTCGTCCTTGTCGTAGGCGGCCGGGTCCCCCACCAGCTCGCGCACCACGATGTTGACGCTGCGGTAGAGGTCCGACGAGTCTTCGGCCGGGCCGGAGATGATGAGCGGGGTGCGCGCCTCGTCGATCAGGATGCTGTCGACCTCGTCCACGATGCCGTAGGCGAAGTCGCGCTGCACCATGTCCTCCAGGCGGTACTTCATGTTGTCGCGCAGGTAGTCGAAGCCGAACTCGTTGTTGGTGCCGTAGGTGATGTCGCTGGCGTAGGCGGCGCGGCGCTGGTCGTCGGTCAGGCCATGCACGATGACGCCGGTGCTGAGGCCGAGGAAGCCGTACAGCCGCCCCATCCACTCGGCGTCGCGCGCCGCCAGGTAGTCGTTGACGGTCACCACGTGGACGCCGCGGCCGGTCAGCGCGTTCAGGTAGACCGGCAGGGTGGCGACCAGCGTCTTGCCCTCGCCGGTCTTCATCTCGGCGATCTTGCCCTCGTGCAGCACCATGCCGCCGATCAGCTGCACGTCGAAGTGGCGCAGGCCGAGCGACCGGCGGGCGCCCTCGCGCACCACCGCGAACGCCTCCGGCAGCAGCGTGTCAAGTTCGGCGCCGCCGGCCAGGCGCCCGTGGAACTCGGCGGTCTTGCCGCGCAGCTCGGCGTCGGACAGCGCCTCTATGGCGGGCTCCAATGCGTTGATCTGCGGCACGCGGCGCTGGTAGGACTTCAGGGAACGGTCGTTGCTGGTGCCGAACACGACACGGGCGATGCTGGCGAACATGGGATACCTTCGTGGAGGCGCCGCCGGCATCAGCGGGCCGCTTGGGTCGTTGTCAGATAGGACCCGGGCGGCACCTGGTCAACGCGCGCGCCGTTACCGAGCGTTAACCCGCGGCGGTATTGTCGGGGCCGGACGGGTCGGTCATAGTCCGCCGGCGTCTCGAGAGGAATAGCCATGCGGACCAGCCTGCTCGCCACCGCCGCCGTTTTGGCGGCGTTTTCATATGCGCCGCCAGCGGCGCTCGCCCAGTCGGCCCCACCCGCCGCAAGCCCACCCGCGGCTGTCCCCGGCGCTGCTCCGGCTCACGCCGCGGACCCGGTCATCGCCCGGGTGAACGACGCCGAGATCCATCTCAGCGAACTGCAGCAGGCGGCGACCAACCTGCCCGAGCAGTACCGCTCGATGCCGCAGCAGATGCTGTACCCGATGCTGGTCGACCAGCTCGTCGACCGCCACGCTCTGACCGACTACGCGCGCAAGACCGGTTTCGACCGCGACCCGTTGGTCCGCCAGTCGATGCAGCGGGCGCAGGACACGGCGCTGCAGAACGCGATGATCTCCCGCGAGGTCGGGCCGCAGGTGACCGAGGAGAAGATCCACGCGCGCTACGACGCCACCCTGGCCAACAAGCCCGGCGAGCCGGAGGTGCATGCCGCCCACATCCTGGTGGCGAACGAGGACCAGGCCAAGAAGATCATCGCCCAGCTGGCGGCCGGCGGCGACTTCGCGGCCATCGCCAAGGCGCAGAGCACCGATCCGGGCGCGGCGCAGGGCGGCGACCTCGGGTTCTTCAAGAAGGGCGACATGCTGCCGGAGTTTGCCGCCGTGGCGTTTGCGCTGAAGCCCGGGCAGGTCTCGGCCACGCCGGTCCACACCCGCTACGGCTGGCATGTCATCAAGGCGATCGACGCCCGTGTCGCGCCGGCGCCGACCTTCGCCCAGGCGCATGACGAGCTGCGCCAGGCGATGATCCAGGAGGCGGTGCAGAAGGTCATCAAGCAGGCGCGCGCGGGCGAGAAGATCGAGACCTTCAACCCCGACGGCTCGCCGGTGAAACCTGCAAACCCGGCGGCTTTGGTCACCGACGCGCCGCCGCACGCCCCGGCCGCGCCCACCCCAGCCGCGCCCGCCACGGCGAAGTAGCCCAGCGCGTGGCCAGCCCGGCGCCTCGCTCGCCGTTGGCGGTCGAGCTGCCGCCGTTGCCGGCTGTCGCCGGGGTGCGGCTCGGGGCGGCGGCGGCCGGCATTCGCTACCAGGGGCGCACCGACCTGGTGATGGTCGAGTTGGCCGAAGGCGCCACCGCAGCCGGGGTGTTCACGCGTAATTCGTGCCCTGGCGCTCCGGTCGACTGGTGCCGCGCCGCCCTGGCCGGTGGTCGGGCGCGGGCGCTGGTGGTCAACGCCGGCAACGCCAACGTGTTCACCGGCAAGGCCGGAGCCGCAGCGGCGGCCGCCACCGCTGCGGCTGCGGCAGGATTGGTCGGCTGCCCCGACGGCGAGGTGTTCGTCGCCTCCACCGGGGTGATCGGCGAGGCCTTGCCGTACGAACGCATCACCGCGGCATTGCCGGCGCTGCACGCCAGCCTGCGCGCCGATGGCTGGGAGCAGGCGGCGCGCGGCATCATGACCACCGACACCTTCGCCAAGGCGGCGACCCGCACGGCGTCGGTCGGCGGCGTCGAGGTGCGGCTGTCCGGCATCGCCAAGGGAAGCGGCATGATCGCGCCGGACATGGCGACCATGCTGTGCTTCGTGTTCACCGACGCCCGCATCGGGCCGGAGCCGTTGCAGGCGGCGCTGGCGCACGGCGTCGCGCGCAGCTTCAACTGCATCACCGTCGACAGCGATACCTCGACCTCGGATACCGTGCTGCTGTTCGCCACTGGCCAAGCCGGCAACGCCGACGCCGATTTGGGAGATTTCGCGGCCAAGCTCGACGACCTGTTGCTGGATTTGGCGCTGCAGGTGGTGCGCGACGGCGAGGGCGCGCAGAAGCTGGTGCGGATCGACGTCGGCGGCGCGGTGTCGGCAGCCTCGGCGCGGCGGGTGGCGCTGGCCATCGGCAACTCGCCGCTGGTCAAGACCGCCATCGCCGGCGAGGACGCCAACTGGGGCCGCATCGTCATGGCGGTCGGCAAGGCGGGCGAGCCGGCCGACCGCGACCGCCTCGCCATCGCCGTCGGCGGCGTCTGGATGGCCCGCGACGGCAGCGTCGTGCCGGGCTACGACGAGGCGCCGGTGGTGGCCCACATGCGCGGGCGCGAGATCGTCATCGCGGTCGACCTTGGGCTCGGCGACGGGGCCGCGACGGTGTGGACCTGCGACCTGACCCACGGCTACATCGACGTCAACGGCAGCTACCGAAGCTAACCGCGCTTGCGGACCTTGGTCGCGGCGCTCACCATCCATCAGTTTAGCAGGCACTCCCAGAGCTTTGGCAATGGCAGGGCTCGGAGCATAAGTCTGAGAGCTTTGCGCAGTCCTCGGGTGAACCAGGAAAGCTTGCTCCTGGCGAGC
>JAABUY010000378.1_pt1 | contig 81475 bp, 75 predicted proteins | sample 5560271 | NCBI WGS metagenome assembly JAABUY01 (sample SAMN10711886, study PRJNA513374) | rock metagenome | isolation source: Antarctica rocks | place: Antarctica: Victoria Land, University Valley | reverse complement strand
ATGATGAGCTGTATAAAGACATGATGTTGAGTTATTATAGTAAGTTAAGTAAATAAATGATACTTTATTGTACTTTAAGTGATGTGTTGATGATAATGTGTTGTGAGAGTTTCAAAATTAATATATATAAGATTGTAGTTATGTGACAGAACATGTATCTAAATGTAAAATGAATTTTTTACAATATTAATTATGATAAATATTATTTAAAAATTATTATGTATAGCAAATATTAAGTATCAATGAAGAGATTTCTCATTGAAAAATCTTTAATTGATAATTAAAGATCTATTTAATTATTCTTTATCTTACATCTTTAATCTCTGAAAATCAGCTTTCTATTTAATTAATAATGACTACTTACTATTCTTCTTACTACTTTCTTCATCACTAATAAATTTAATGTTCTTCTTATTATCTTCATCATCATTAATCAAGTCATCAAGAACAAATTCATCAATGAAATCATCATTTAAAAATTTCTCATCTTTAGACATCATTACACAAGCTTCATTAACATCTTTAATCACATTTTTTTCATCTTCTTTCTTCTGATCAAATACAGACTCTTAAATGTAACTAGTCAATGTCAGAGTTAAGAAGTGTTATAATTAAGTGATATAATATTTATGTATAATTGAAGTCATTAATGTGTTTAGAATTAAGAACTTCACTATAAAAGCAATATATAATCTTAATAAGATCAAAGTCTTCAGCATTATGTAGCTTTTATTTTTCTATATTGTTAAGAACTCTTTCTTAATGCTTAATTATAACTGTCAGATGCTTTTCAATTTAATAATTAATGTTGATGTGCTTTTGCTGAATAACTTCATCTTTATTGATATTTTAAAGAATGTTAAAGAGTCTATAAAAAATATAAATATAACATATCTTTTACTTCACTTCTATAAACTCTCACTCTTCTTTTAATGCAAGAACTTCAACAAATAACATCTTTTTCTTAATCTTCTCTTTAAATTAAGCTCAGTTCTCATTCTTCATTAACTTATTTTTCAACTCATCTTCATAGTAGACATCTACAAATAATTAGAAGCAATATAATTGAGTATAATAATTTTAAAAAAGTCTGATAAGAAATTTTACAATTATATTATTTCTTTAAGATCTCATCTTTAATCTTCTCTTTCATAATCTTCTTCAATGCTGAGTCTGCAGTCTAATATACATTAATCTTCTTCAATACATCTTTTTTCTGTTTTATAACTTTACAGTTCATCATCTTTGTGTTTTTAATTTGTTTAAAGTTCTTATTCTTCATATATTTCTGTCATTTCTCTCTTACATGTGCAGTCTTTAAGTTATTTAAGTATTTGCTAAATGTCTTTTTTAAATTATATATAGACTTCTATGAATAATCACAGTGATTAGATCTCTCTTTAAAGACTGAGAATGAATTGAAAATTAAGTATTTTGCAGTCTACAGTAAAAGCTTAATGTCTAAATTTGTCATGACAAAAATCTAGAATATGTAGTTAGCTGCTGAGTTCTATATTAAGTGATATAATTAAACATTATATGTGTGCATCACAGCTGTGCATCAGAGTGAAGTATAAGAGCAATGTATAAGATTAAATCTTAAGAAATGAGCAGTAAAATAAGTAATAGCATTGAGCAATATATTTAGTGAGTGTAGAGACTGAGTGTAGAGATTGAGTAGAGATAAAGTGAATATAGTAGATTGAGTGACAGAGATAAAGATAAGAAAGTGTTAGATTGAGTGTTAGAAGTGAGTGTGTTGATATATTTACTCATAATATTGATGTATATATTATAAATAAATATGTTGTTTATCAGCAATCTAACATCTAAGTATTGCTAACATCTAAAAGCTCTTAACACATCTTTTAACTACACACTTTTAAACTACAATACACTTTCAAACTACAATGCATTTTTGAACTACAAGATCACTCTAGAACTTATTGTCATTTAAAAATGTATTTAAATTGCTTTTTTATAATGCTTTTATTAACTTAATTTTAGAGCATCATTGTATCATCATATTATATCATAATATATATTAAGAAAACTTCAAGATGCAGTGCTATGAAGACTGTATTAGATAAAGAGAAGACAGCAGCAGCAGAAAGAATATTTAGAAAGACATTCAAAAGAGAAAAAACTGATGTTGATGAAAAGAGAAAAGAAAATAATGCTGTAGATATAAAAGAAGATATTAAAGTATTTAAGTTAATTCATCACTGAAAGTTAGACAGTAAGCTTAATTTTAATATATAATATAATGCTTAATAATAACACTTTATTCTATAGCTGTTGTTCTTTGTAAAATACATTGTTACTAAAAATCAACAGATTTTCTAATAGTAAAACTATTCTTTCAAAGACTTTGCTGCAAGATAACTTAAGATTATTTAAAGAGAGTTTTTTCTCAGCATAAAATATTTTACTTTTAAAGCTCAGTCATTAACAGTCTGCAGAAGACAGTAAAAGCATATATTGTTGTTTTCTTTAAAAGTATGTTTAATGAACTGTACAGTAATTATTATTTATCAGTTAACAGAATGCAGATGTTAATCTGACTGCAATTTATGTAAAGTAAGTTATCATTCAGCATAAGAACATGTCTCTCATTAAGAGATATATATATAACTGAAACATTGTGTTTAAAGATGCAGATTAAAGCAATTGTTACTAGACTATTTTGAGAATATCTGACTCTCAATATAGTAAATAAATAGACTAAATTGAAAGCTGTTTAACTGTATATATATAATGTTTATTTATAACACTTATATATCAGTAATCTCTAAGCTCATAACTTCTATTCTTAAGTTAAGTCTCAAGAGCTCACTTACTAATCAGTTTCAGAATTCTTAAAACTTGAATAGAGCTTCTAAGTTAAGTTAAGCTTCAATGTTTAAATCTAACTCAGACTCTCAGACTGACAATTAAAGCTTAATTTAACTTAACTTAAAAGCTCTATTCAGATTAAGTCAGGTTAACCTGACTCAATGGTCACTCTACATACTATGAAATTTATAATCAAGAATTGTTGACAATTGTGAAGACATTTAAACATTAACAACACTATCTTAAGAATAGTCATTATTTCATTAAGATACTCATGAATCATAATAATTTATGAGAATTTATAAATGTGAAATCATTAAATAGAAGACAAGCACACTAAGTTATGAGATTAGCTACTTATGATTTCATAATTATACATTAATCAGAGAAAACAAATCTCATTAATGTGTTGTTGAGATGTTCTGACTACAAAGCTAAGAAAAATATGAACAGATTGCTGTTAACATTGCAATGAAAGTTAATTACATTATTTTAAGAATTAAAATTAAGCATTATTGCTTTAGTTAGTCAGATCAATGCTTGAAGCTTAGATTTGCAAATTACATTGATTATTTTATTAAAAGAATATTGATTAAGCACTTAGACTGAAGATCATGACTGTTAAGAACAAGTTAATAAAAGATTTAGAGAGTCTTTATTCAGAAATAAATTAGAGAATAATAACTATATATTTAGTTTATCTATACATAATGTAATAGAAGAGCTGCTTAACTCTGTTGCTGAAACTACTGATTGTAAATAGTTCATTTTATATATATTGATTCAGAAAGTGACTGATGATGAAACAGTATATAATAAAAGACAATTATTCTTTTTTAAATTTATTTATCTTTTACAGAACACTGATGTTTTAACAGTAAAGATGTAATAAGACTTAAAATTACAGAGTAACTACAGTTATTAAGATATTGATGACAGTTTGTGAATATTTAATTTCACTGAACTACTTCATTATAAAAGCAAGATATATATATTATTTGACAAAGTCATTAAGAATGAGCTTATAAAGCTGCATTATGATGATGTTTTAACAGAATATTATAAAGTAAACAAAATAATTAATTTGCTGTTTAGAAAGTATTACTGAGTCAATATGATAAATAATGTTTAAGAATATGTCACTTCATGTATTGTATATCTAAAAATTTAAGTATCAAGACACTACTCATATAACAAATTACAGTTGTTGTCACTATCTACTTAATTATGAAAGAAGATAACAATGAACATAATTATTGACTTGCTGTCTAGTAAATAAGAAGCTAATGTTTATGACTTCATACTAATAATTGTGAATTGTCTTATAAAGATGATCTGATATATTTTTGTCACTAAAAAACTTACTGTGATCAAGTTAGCTGACATATATATTGAACAGATTATATACTGCTATAAAGAACTTAGAAATATTGTTTCAGACTAAGAGTCAATCTTTATCAATACATATTGATTTAAATTCTGTTATCAACTTTAAATAAAGCAAAGATTAAGCACTGTCTTTTATTTACAAATTAATGATTAAATTAAAAGACAGAATTAAACTCTAGAATATTATTTACATTGTTATTGTTGTGAAGAACAAAATAATTAAGTGTTTTTTCTGTTAATGATAGAGTTTGCATATGCAAACAGAAAACATATAACAATTAATTAAACATTATTTAAGACATTAATGAGCTATCATTTAAGAATTGCTCAACACATTGAGAACAACATTTATGAAGAGAAGGTGTCAGCAGCAAAAGATTAAGCAAGCATTTTCAATTAAATCTGTCAACAATGACTTATCTGTAACTTGAGAAAGCAGAGACAAGATGTGAAAAGATAGCATCTCATTATTAAAAAAATTAAGTAAATATAACTGCATCTACATACAGCAGTAAGATCTCTACTGCTGTCTTTTCTGTACAACAACATTATTTAAAGTGTGTATCTTATCATCATTGTATAAGCATTTTATTAATGAATTCATCTTAAAACACTTACATTTCTTATACTCAATATTCTTCTTCATCTTGTTCTGTTTCTGCATTTCATTTCAGCAGAGCAAGTATGTCAATAATGTTATTTATAGTATTCATTGCATTTTTAAATAACTTAGCTCTTGCAGACTTGATCTTCAGAATTAATTCTGATGAATTTATTAATTCATCAATGTTTAAAATTGTGTTGACAGATAGTATCTAATAATGAGTATAATAGAAATCTGAAGATTTCTTATTACATTTCTTTATATTTATACAGATGTGTTTCTTAAACTGCAACATTGTTAAAATGCATTGATGTCTTAAATATTATATGTACAGAAATCACTAACAATCTTACTGAATTCTTAATGAGAGATACAGCAGAAAGAATATCTTTCTTATTTTTCTTGATAATTATAATGTTACTGTTGTTACACTTTTACTATTGTGTCATTTACAAAGTATTACAAGAAGAAAGCATCATTCAAAGACACAGAGTTACTATAATTTTGATATATTAAGATGTTAAAGATGAAATAAATGCAAATTATATGTAAGAAAGAGTTTCTTATATATTGTAATTAAACAAAGAGATCATTAATCTAACTAATTCAGAAATAAAGAAGAGTTAATTTTGCTTATGTTTTGTATGTTATTTATTGTTAAACAAAGCTGAATCATCATCTATCTGAATGTGACAAACTTAAAGTATTGCACAAAATCATCAGTCTAGCTGAGATAGACAACAAGTAAAATATGTAAGACTATTAAATAAATCATTACTTACATTTCATTAGTTAAATTTCACAGAATCACAATATATCTATAATATTGATAATACATCAATGCACTGAAGAATCAGCACATAAAAGAAAAGACAATTATTATAATATTACTATGTATTCATATCAAATTATAGCTGAATTTCTTACACAATGATTAGTAAGCAAAGTACTATATAGACAGTCTTTATATATAAATCTTTTAAGTTTTTTAGTTGTTAATTTTCATCAATACAAGACTTTAACATCAAAACTTCATTGAATAGCTGTTGTAATGTAGTATCTCACATTGTTATATATCTTACTCATCAATCTCTTATAGATAAGAGACTCATAAGTTTACAGTATTTCTGTACTGTATTAAGTTCACAGTTCACTAAGTTCTTAATAAGATTGAGCAGAAACTCTGAAAAGAATATTTATAATTTATTATTTAGAAATTCATTTTCATTAATGTAATAAAATTATGCATCTTAAGATTCTTCTGCTAAAAACTGCATAACAAAGAGAATTTTATTATGATTATTAAAGAAGTTTTTAAAGATTAAGCAGAATGCTGTCACAGTGCTGTATATAAATTTAATATATTTATGAATGAACTTCTTATTATATATAAATAAGTTCTTTAATCATTGTGTCTATTTTGCTGAAAGTGTATATACAACTTTAAATGCATATCACTTCATTAAACTTAAAGAGCTAATGAAAGCATAAAAAGATTCTGTATACAATTTCTTTTTAGATAAAACTTAAGAATCTTTATTTCTTAGAAGTTCATCAATCTCATTATGCATGTTAAATGCTTACAATTCACAATTAATTTTTATAAATTGTCATCTTTTCTCATCATTAATCTGTCTAATTTCAGTTAGACAGATCTATTTATCTAAATGTTGATTCTTTTTCTTTGCAATTTAAATAGCAATCTGAATCTCTACAGATTTTTGTTCTTTAGAAATCACTTAAATCTTAATATAGTTAAGAAATAACTCTATCTCATTTTGCTGACTTTTAGTCTGCATATTATAATGTAATGAATTGTCATTCTTTAAAAAGATAAAGTTGTTAAAATTGTAAATTCACAAGTCTCTTATCTATAAGAGACTGATGAATAAGATATATAACAATGTGAAACACTATGTTACAACAGCTATTTGATGAAGTTCTGATGTTAAGATCTTGTATTGATAAAGATTAATAATTAAGAAACTTAAAAGATTTATATGTAAAGATTATTTATATAGCACTTTGCTTATCAATCATTGTGTAAGAGATTCAGCTATGATTCAGTATGAGTACATAGTGATATTATGATAAAAAGACATTGCTGATGAGTATATTGTCTGTAAAGACTTAAATAAGAATCTTTATTACATATTAAAGATTTTTGTCAGTCAATTATCTCTTTATATGAACAAATCATTTCTCACAGTTCTCTCAAGTAAGAACAGAAATTGAATGTTGCTTTATAAAGAATGATGAGTTGTGCTTTTGATTCATAGTGATGATTGACATATAGTATAAGAATTGAAGATAAAAGAGTGTGTTGTAAAAATAAATATAATAATAGAAAAGATATATATATGTATTGTCTGCTTACAGCAATGCAGAAAATGCTTATTTATCAATGCTTAACTTATATTAAGTTGTTAAATTGTTGTACTCATTATATTCATCTTATTTTGCTTTAATGAGCAGCATATTAAGAACTGTCTACTTATTTTGCTTCAATAAGCAGCATATTAAAAACTGTATACACTAAATTAGTCTGCACTTTCTCTAAGAAGTCTCTTGTTAACTTAAGCTCATAATTTATTGAAAAAATAATGAGTACTTGTGCTATCTATCTATTTAATAAATTTAATGTGTTAATGTTGACTGCAATCAACTTAAATGTAGTTAGATTGATTGCAGAAGCTTTATTATCTAAGATAGAAGAAGACTTTATCAGTCTTTTACACTAAGATTAAAGAAGTCAAGAAAGTAAATAGAGCACTGCACTTCTCAACATTATTTATATTTTAAGATTTAACATTTAATGAATTTTCTTCAGCTTAAAGTCATTTTTCTTTTTAAAGTCATCATACTTTGACAATATCTTTTAAATAACTAATTATAACAATAATTTTTGCTTTATTACTCAGAAGTTAATTCATCAACATTTTATAAAATTGAAAATAAGCTTTTATTTTAAGAATTTACATCTTTGCAGTATTCACTTTTTAACTATTCTTATAAATAAATGATATCTTCATCTTCAGAAAATTCTTGAACACTGTTACAAAAAAAACACTATTATATTAAATATTTCTTAAGTCTCTAAAGCTGCATTAAATAAAGATATGATCTCAAACATAAAGCTAAAAATTAATTAATCAGCATAAATATTTCTTAATTAAGTCTAAAAAAATGCAATTTAACTTGTCATTATTTTATAATTAACTTAAAAAGTCATTTTTGACACTTTTAACTGATCAACAATAGTGAGTTTGTTCATCATTATAGAAATAAAGTTGAGCTTTATACTGAAAGATTGTAAATAATTAAAAACATTAATTAATAAATTAATTTTGATTCAGTTCAAATTGCTGTTGAACATATCATAATATAAGAGAGATAGAACTTTTCTTTATATAATATAATATAAAAATTTATCTCTTTATTCTATAGTCTCAACACTGAAGTAGTGATAAGCACTGAAGAGAGAATGAATATATAATTTATACATTATTATATTGAAATTTTTACAATTAAAATATAAATTAAATCAATTTAGATCAAAGTCTGAGCTTTAAAACTGCTTAAAAGTATATTTTAAATCTTTGATGCTATTAAATGTAAATTGATCTGTAGAAAGTTGTTTCTATTTGTTTATGCTATGTAGAGTATATATAGGAAATGATGACTAAGACATAAATAGGGGCACTTAGTAAGAGATGAGTAAGCAATGATATCACACATGTAGAACATGCTATCATGTGACAAACGCAAAAGAGTAATAGGCGTAGCTCGATTAGGAAACTATACCGGGAAGAAAGATTTTAGTGTCCCCATTTTGATAGGTAAATAATTAATGACCGACCGATTGCTTCAGCATCTGCATACCTTCATCAACGGCAATGACGAGGGTTTGTGGTCTTATTAGAGTCCCGGGACGTATATCTCGATCCTCCTCTCTCTCTCCAAATGTTCCTCGACTCCTGCGCTTCAATCCTTCCAGATGTGCTTCGAGTGCTTCCTTGCTCCCTTCTTCTACCCAACACTGGCCGTTGGACCGACGGTGGCAGCCTCGACGACATCTAGCTTCAGCAGCCGCAGCTGTGTAAGTTGTCCAATTTCATGTTACAGGTGTACTTGCTAACCCTGCGGAAGTTCAGAGCAAGCCAGCGAACCGGAATATCTTGCGCAGGAGACAATCGATAATTTACATCCTCAGGAAGCAGCACGTTTATCCCGAGTCCGAAACATTGGTATAGCTGTAAGTTTCCAGGTATCATTGTACGATTGCGCAAACTTACGGAGACGGTATAGGCACACATTGACAGTGGCAAAACCACGGCTACCGAACGTATCCTCTATTACACGGGCCGTATAAAGTCCATACACGAAGTCCGAGGTAAAGATGCTGTCGGTGCCAAGATGGACTCCATGGAGTTGGAAAGAGAGAAGGGGATCACCATTCAGTCTGCGGCAACATTCTGCGACTGGGTCAAAGCAGAGAATGGCAAGGATGAAAAGTACCATGTCAATTTGATTGATACACCTGGCCACATAGATTTTACGATCGAGGTGGAGCGAGCGCTGCGAGTACTTGATGGAGCGGTCATGATACTCTGTGCGGTGTCGGGGGTACAATCACAGACGATAACGGTAGACAGACAGATGAGGAGGTACAACATTCCTAGACTGTCCTTCATCAATAAAATGGACCGCATGGGTGCCAATCCGTTCAAGGCGATTGACCAGATCAACCATAAGTTGAAAATACCCGCGGCGGCACTGCAGGTACCAATTGGGACCGAGGACGACTTCAAGGGTGTTGTGGATCTTATCAGGATGAAAGCCATATACAACGAGGGAGCGAAGGGGGAGGTCATCGTTGAGAAGGATGAGATACCAGAAAGTGTTAGAGGGCTAGTAGAAGAACGCAGGAAGAAGATGATAGAGACCCTCGCAGACGTTGATGACGAAATCGCTGAAATCTTCCTGGACGAACGGACACCAAGCGCGGAGCAACTCAAAGCTGCTGTAAGACGAGCCACCGTATCCCTTAAGTTTACGCCTGTGTTCATGGGCTCTGCCTTAGCGGACAAGTCGGTACAACCAATGCTAGACGGCGTTTGTGATTATTTACCAAACCCTTCTGAAGTCGAGAACCTTGCTCTAGATCGTCGACGACAGGAAGCACCAGTCAAGTTGATTTCTTACAACTCGCTTCCGTTTGTGGGGCTGGCTTTCAAATTGGAAGAAAGCAATTACGGTCAGTTGACCTACATCCGGGTCTACCAGGGCTCTCTGAAAAAGAGTATGACCGTATTCAATGCGAGAAACAACAAGAAAGTGAAAATCCCTAGGATTGTACGTATGCATTCGAACGAAATGGAGGACGTGCAGGAGATCGGAGCGGGCGAAATCTGCGCGGTGTTTGGGGTGGACTGTGCTTCTGGGGACACGTTTACCGATGGTACACTTGGATACTCGATGACCTCAATGTTCGTTCCGGAACCGGTCATTTCCCTATCTATCAAACCGAAGCAGACGAAAGATACGGCGAACTTTTCAAAAGCTATGAATCGCTTTCAACGTGAGGATCCTACTTTCCGATTGCACGTGGACCCGGAGACCCAGGAGACGATCATCTCTGGTATGGGAGAACTGCACCTTGACATATATGTCGAGCGTATGCGCCGCGAGTACAAGGTCGACTGCGAGACTGGGCAGCCGCAAGTATCATACCGGGAAACTGTCACCCAGCATGTACCATTTGACCATCTACTCAAGAAACAGACCGGAGGAGCCGGAGATTACGCTCGAGTCGTCGGATTCATGGAACCGACCGGCGCGCTCGAGGGGAACCATTTCGAGCAGCAAATCTCCGGTGGTGCGATTTCCGAGAAGTTTCTCTTCGCGTGTGAGAAGGGATTCTACGCATCTTGCGAGAAAGGACCGTTAGTCGGTCACCGTGTCCTAGGGACAAGTATGATCATCAACGATGGAGCAACCCACATGACAGATTCGTCGGAGATGGCGTTCAAGAATGCAACACAACAAGCCTTTCGTAAAGCATTCATACAAGGAAAGCCCCAGATACTCGAACCGTTGATGAAGACCACCATCACCGCACCCAACGAGTTTCAGGGAAACATTGTCGGCTTGTTGAATAAACGAAACGCAGTCATCAACGACACCGAGATCGGACCGGAAGACTTTACGCTGTATGCCGATTGCAGTCTGAACAGCATGTTTGGCTTCTCCAGTCAACTGAGAGCCGCAACGCAAGGGAAAGGAGAATTTTCGATGGAGTTCAGTCACTACCACCCCACCCCGCCACATTTGCAGTAAGTCTCCGATGAAGTTGAGGATCTGGTTCAATGCTAAGTCTGCTATAGGAAGGAACTTGTTGCCAAGTACGAGAAGCAACTGGCGGAAAAACGCAAGAAATGATCTACAATCTCGAGCATTGCTTACGACTTCAGCCTGTACGAATAGCATCAATGGACTTCTCGGCACTCCTGGGTATTCTCTGGGCCTGGAGTTTGGGAATGGAGCTCACTCTGCATAAAAACGACGCCCATACAATAGGATCAACATCAAAACTTCCTCCACTCCAGTCTCAGTGTTTGGCGGCGTCTGAGACCTTGTACATACCGGTAGCGGCAAGGCAAGCTTATATCTCTCTGGTCTCGAATTGATAGTAGTTTATACGGGGTAATGGTAGAATGAGTCAACTTTTTCTTCTTCGGCGGAGAAAGTGACCCAGGATCTTGATCTTGATACCCAATGATTGATAATTTGACTACCTATAGGTATCAACTGGGAACCGTTCCTCTTTACCAAACGCTCTGGGGCTTGACAAGAAGCGATACACCTTGTGTTACTGTGGTCTCTCTTATTTCAGCGGGAAACGCCTGACAGGCCCAATCTTGGGGGGTCAATTGTCTTGTAGTGCCAGTGTGATGTGAGAAATCACCCTGGAGTTTCGTTGATAGCCTTTGTGCCTGGAAATGTCACATGAGACAAAGATTTCATTCCTAGACATGCTAAATCGCCGCTTCAAAGCCTAAAGTTCAGCTTTACAATATGCAAGTCATCGGTGCCTTTGCGTGGACTGATGTAGGAGTATTGATGAGTTGCGGTGCCACTACGGCAGCCTATAGTTGTCGCGTACACCACTTCCGCCATGTCATGGCGGGGCACTCAGCCCCATAAGATTACTCTTCCTACCAGCTACACCCTTATACCTAACAACACGAATGCGTCATCGCTAATGAATGATTGAATCCACATCATGGGCCAAGGCCACTCCGGGCAAAGCCCACACAGAGTGTCAATAGGTGCGAACCCCATTCCCATGAGACAATCAACGCTGACAAAGCTCCTTCACAGAGCAACTGAGCCATGAGCTTGCCCTTCGCTTCGCAAAAAAGTGCTTCACACCACTGGAGATAACCCACTTCAAAGACATCTTTCGCTCTCTCGCCGACGAGCAAGATGGCATACATTACTGGAAAGAGGAAACCCTCTGTCGGTTCCTCGTTATCCCCGACGCGCTCGGACCTGGACCGGTGGTATACCAGATGGCCACGTACTTGGGCGCGTTCCCTTTTCCTAGCCTGTCGCCCAGCATCCTGACGATGGAGGCGTTGTTGAAAGTTGTGGTGGTCATGACGGAGAGGTATGGGAGGGTCCTCAAGGGAGGCAAGACGGACAGGAATAAACTCCTGTTCCGCAGCCTTGCGGTGTTTGATCGGCGTATGAGCTCGGCGGCACTTGAGAAGCCTGCGAAAGAAGACGTCGTGGAAGGAGACATGGAAGTTCTATCACACGAAGACATGGTCGAAGAGACGAGAAGTCATGTCGCTGGGTTTTCAATCGACGAGTCGAAACATGACGACGGGGAGGAAGAGGAAGATGACGATGAGCTCGCGCTGGCTGCACTTGAGTCCCTTGACGCCATAGAAGTCTTCAAGCATGATCAACGTGCCGATACTAAGATCCATCATGCGCAGATACCAGTCGATAACTTCCGGCGATTGATCATGCTCCTACTTGTGATTGCTCCCATCGGTCCGCAGGAAACTCTTGCGAAACATGCTCGGACACTCACTGAGAGTCGGATCGAAGGCCTAAGAAGAGTGGCTGATAGCATACTGTGGAGTTTTGGGATCGAAGACAACGCTGGCATTTACTACCATAACTTCAACAACATCATACCCATATCACTTCCATACCTTTTTGATGGGCTCAACCCACTATTCGAGCATTTTCTGTTCAGCAAACACATTGACCTCGCAAGGAAAAGGGGCAGTGTGCCATCCCCTCCGCAGCTACATTCGGCGCAGCAATCTTCTGATCTACCGGTTGGGCCTCTCCTACCTCGCGAAGGCGAGATCCTCGACCTGAACATCCTGAGCCAACTGTCATTCTTTATCAAAGGAAATTTGATCTTTCACCGCCTTCGCCCACTTTATTCTGGTGGCGACGCCGGCTTCAGCATCGGCTCATTCGAACAGAAAGTGCTGAACTGGCGTGCTCCAAGTCTTCTACTGGTCGCAGGTACCCGGCTGCCACACACGCCTGCTAGTGGCAGCCAAAGAACTTTCGCGGAGAGTCTACCGCCGAAACGCTTCCCTGACGGGGCCAATGGTAACGGCAAGAGTGGCCGAGTGGTATTCGGCGTCTACCTCAACGTCCCATGGAGACACACAAACAAGCAGGCAATCGGCGATGCGGAAACATTGCTATTCCAGCTCGAGCCAATCCACGAAGTGTTCCGAGCAAGTTCTCTCAACACCGATTACGCCACCTTCACCAAATCCGGCATCAGCTTCGGCAGTCCGCCCCCGAAGCCAAAGCCCGTCTCCGGCCTATCAACGCACGTCGCTCTCGGCCCCGTGAGTCTGATGCTCGACGAATCGCTGGCATTCGGCGTCTTCACGCACGACTGTGCCGGCGGTGGGTCCTTCCACGCCAGTCAGAGCCGGCGGTCGAGCTGGCAGGATCGGTTTGAGGTCGAGAGTTTGGAGGTTTGGGGGTGCGGCGGCGATGAGGAGGCGGAGAAGCAAAGGGCTGCCTGGGCGTTTGAGGAGAGGGAGGCTATGATGAGGAGGAATCTGAATTTGGGCAAGGATGTGGAGGCTGATCGGGCTTTGTTGGAGATGGCTGGGCTGGTCGGACAGCATAATGTGTCGGGGGGGAGTATGTGATGAATCTGAGGGATAGGTCTCACATTTATGAGGGCTGAAATTTTGAATCTGGAAAAAGCGGACATTGCTTTGAAGTGCTTCGTGCCGGATGCGTTGCGAGGGTCCTCGTTCTAGCCGCACGATGAGTCGGCGACATCTCCAAGAGGTTCGCACCACTGGACAGGTCGCAAAACTTGGAACAGGATTAGCTGGCCCGCATGAGGACAAGGCGATGGATGGAAGACTCTGCTCCGTGCGTCGGATTCTCACCATGAACTTGGAGTACCGACGCTATCCTGCGAGAAGAAACAGACCCTGGTCAGCGCGGCAACTTCTGGTTGAGACTGCCACTGATGCCGATCAGTCGCGCTCTCGTACAGCAGGTAACCATCAGGGCACATCGATTCCTCCGTGTTGACTAGGCGAAGGACGAGGTAGATTGCTATTGAAGGTCACGAGCGACTCCCGCAACTTCTCTCTTGACAACCGGATATCCACACTCCTGCAATCAATCTCTCGTTTGTTGCTTAATATAGCTGGTTATATACATTACCTTGGCAACAATTAGAATCAACGGGAGGTTTTCTCACAGCGCTCATCATACAGCCTTTTCATATGAAAGTATATGTAGAAGGTCTGTCAGGTTCATTTCACATCTTGATGAGCGCAAGGCTGTGTGTTTATGGTTCCCATGGCACCATGGAAGTGAAATATAATTCTACAAGGTAAGACTTGGTAAATAATGATTCCAACAAACATTCAATATTTTAGCCCTGCCAAGCCCCCGCCCTGCCAAGCCTGCGAGCGCGGTTCACCGAAGCGTAAAATGACCGCTTGGCGTATTTTTGGTCGGTCAATCAATTCAAGCAGGAGAGCACTGTACTGGAATCGCACCAGGATCCAACGAAGTCCATTGCTTTGCAGACCTCTTCGCCGCACCTGGATTCCTGTCTTGAGCTTGTCCTTTCCAGCCCAGCCGCTCACGCCGAACTACTGCCATCATCATCATCACCATGCTTCGACAAAAGTGCTTCACTCAAGCCCTTCTCACGACGCGACACTCCCTCCGACGAACCTCACTACCTTCATTCTCTGTCATCAATGGCGCCTCAATACAAAGCCGAGTTTTATCGACATCGATATCCACATCCATATGGCGAAGGATAAGCCGGATGACGGGCATATTGAGCAACCGGCCAGCATGGAACGCTTCGACGATGGACGTGTCACGGCAATGGAGAGGCATGAAGGTCAGGAGTAGTGTCAAGAAGCTGTGCGATGGATGCAAGGTTCGTCGACATTCTCGGCGCTACGTCTTGATAAGATGGAGATGATCGTGGCGATGGCTCACAGCGGCCTTTCGCTTGGTGCCATAATCTCCAACGAGTCTTGGCTTTGGAGATACGGAGAGCTTTTGCTGACTGCTGGGGTTTGTACCGATGTAGAGCGTCCGAAGGAAAGGCTACGTCTATATCATCTGCTCGAAGAACCCGAAACACAAGCAGCGGCAGGGATGATACGGTGTCGGGTCCTGACATGTGCCTGGCGTTCCGTTCCGAGCTGAACGACGATGAGGTGGGCATCAGGTGAGAATAGGACGTGTCCATAAGCCGGAGGAGACGCCTCAGGCACGGAGTAGTGGTTGGTCTTCTGGACCGACCTGAGCTTAGTTCGGTGGCCTTGCATGTTTATGGCGACGATGGCGTGGGTGTGCTACAGATCTATTGTTACATTGTGCTTTTGGGAATGCTTCCTTTGTTCTACCTCACCGAAAGGGTCCACTCCATCTTTCTCCGAGTACCTGAATGAATGCTCTATCAATCGGTTGTTCCCGTTGTCACATGCAACTTAGATAAGCAATTGTTTGTCCGCTTCCGCTTCCGCTTCCGCTTTTGCTTTTGCTTTGTTTACACTGCATACGGTACGAAGGTGTGAGGGATTTATTCACAACAGTTCCCACCACTCTGGATGCTGGCAACATGCACGGGCAAGAACCGTGCTTTTCTTTGTACATTGTTCTACCTACGCCAATCCATACCTTAAGCCATAACTCATGCATGTGCTTATCGGTGAGGAGGAAGATAAAGCGGACTCACCGATTCGTGCGACTCGACTGTAGCCTTACCTTACTTATAACCCCTCCTACCAGACACAATATATCTGCTCCTCTACATCTACATCTGCATTGACGCAAGGAACTCGACCTGCCTAACCTTTGACACATAACGCACGGCTCTCCAGGGCATGTCTCAAGCAGGCCGACGTCAATTTACACCAGACGATATCATTCATCCTGTGCGGTCTCACCCCAGCGGCCTTCATGGAGTCCGCGATGCAACGAAACCCTCGAGCCTCTCGGAGAAGCGTATCTCTACAGTAGCGGACGTAGAGGAAGGTTTGGATGATAAAACTTCTGGACCTCAAGACAGGGACATCAGAAAGCGCCAGGTAGATATTCACCATCACGGAGAGTTCTGCATTGTTGACACGCTAAACCTGTCACAGGAGTTTGGAGGATGGGTCCTGTTCTGGTATGATCGTCGACGGAGAATTTGCGATCGACCTTGGCGGCAACTGACATATGCAGGCTTGCGTACCAGTCTGTCGGGGTCATCTACGGTGACATCGGTACCAGCCCGCTCTATGTGTACTCCTCGACCTTTTCCGATAATCCGTCTTACGATGATTTACTCGGAGCACTGTCCTTGATCATCTGGACGATCACTTTGATGGTGAGCGTAAAGTATGTATTCATCGTGCTAAATGCCGATGATGAAGGCGAGGGAGGGACTTTTGCTCTTTACTCGCTACTGTCGAGATATGTCAGTTCTACCGGTGAGAACTTTGGCAGAGGGCAGCGCTGACTCGGATACGACAAGGCCAATATCGTCCAGCGTGATCCGAAAGAGGCGTCCATGATCCGAATGGAACGGTACATATCATCCGACCTCAAACGGCCGGGTCGATCGTTTCGCGCGTTGATCGAGCGGAGCAGCACGGTGAAAACGCTATTGAAAGTCGTGGGTGTCTTGGGTGTATCGCTCGTCATGTCTGACGGGGTCCTCACGCCGGCACAATCGGTCCTGGGTGCAATCCAGGGTCTGCAGGTGATCAAGCCAGATATCACAAGCGGCACAATCATCGGGATATCCTGTGCGATCATCGTTCTTCTGTTTCTGGTACAACCCCTCGGTACATCGAAGATCGCCACCGCCTTTGCGCCTATCGTTGTCGTCTGGCTCCTCTTCAACTTCTCTTTCGGAGTCTACAACTTGGCTCTGCATGACCACTCCGTACTCAAGGCTTTCTCACCCTACTTTGCCGGGAATTATCTCGTTCGAAACAAGACGGATGGGTGGAAGTCTCTCGGCGGTATCTTGCTTGCTTTTACCGGTGTAGAGGCTATGTTTGCGGATCTAGGAGCGTTCAGCAAGCGGGCGGTCCAGCTCAGTTGGATGTGCTTCACATATCCGTGCCTTCTGTTGGCATACATCGGCCAGGCTGCGTACATCAGCGATGATCCAAGCGCCTATTCGAATCCTTTCTTCAATACCGTTCCGCCGAGGATGTTTTATCCAAGTCTTGTCATCTCGATATTGGCCGCAGTCGTTGCGAGCCAAGCGATGATCACCTCTACATTTCAGGTAAGCTACTATGCATTTACGAAGGGAGCAGTGGGTACTAATGGCAGTTTAGCTACTATCTCAAGTGATGAAGCTTTCTTATTTTCCGCAAATCAAGCTTGTTCATACGTCCAAGATCTTTCATGGTCAGATCTACATTCCCTTTGCGAATTGGCTCTTGATGGCGGGGACGATTATCGTTACTGCTGTCTATAGCAATGTAAGTCCCAAACGCGGCAAGTCACATCAGATAGTCCTTGTTGACTTCCTTCCAGACTACCCGACTGGGCAATGCATATGGCGTCTGCGTTATCCTCGTGACGTTCATCACCACGTGCATGGTCTCCATCGTTGCTTTGATCACTTGGAAGATCCACCCAGTCATCGTCGTAACTGGCTTTATGATATTCAGTTGTCTGGATGGCCTGTACCTTTCCTCCGCACTCACAAAGGTTCCCGACGGCGCATGGTTCACACTCGTCCTCGCCATCGTCCTCTCAAGCATCTTCATCCTCTGGCGCTTCGGAAAGGAACAGCAATGGAAAGCCGAACGAGAAGATCGTTTCCAACCATCCCGACTCGTCACCCAAGGCGAAAACGGCGAACTACGCCTAACCCCAGCCTTTGGCGGTGGCGAGCTCATCAACATGAAGGGTACCTTATTCCATCCTGACCCCATTCATTCCTCCCTTCACGTCCATCGGCACCTCACTAACCATACCAGGCTTCGGCATCTTCTTCGACAAAATCGGCGACATGACGCCCACCGTCTTCATCCAATTCCTCCAAAAACTCGTCGCCACCCCCTCCGTCACCGTCTTCTTCCACCTGCGCCCGCTCGCCACCCCCTCCGTCCCGGCGGCAGACCGCTACACGACCGAGCGCACCTCGATCCCCAACTGTTTCCGCCTCACCATCCGGCACGGCTACATGGACGAAATCGTGACCGAAGACCTGGCCCTGACCATCTACGACCAGCTCTGCGACTTCATCACCCGCGAGAGCGCCGCCGCCGGTGCCAGTGCTGATATGCCCCACACCCACAACTCCCCTCCTCTTCCTCCACCTACCATCCTCCTCCCCGACCACACCAGTCCCGCCCACGACCTGACCCCCTCGCCTCCTTCCAAACCCATCCCCACCGCTACCACCACCACCACCACCACCACATCGTCATCCTCCCTCTCCTCCTCCGCGGAAACAAACCTCGCCACCTTGCACAAGGCCTACGCCACCCAGGTCGTCTACATCGTCGGCAAAGAGCAGATGCGCATCCGCGCCAAGACGCGCATCTGGAGGCGCGTGGCGCTCAGTGCGTTTTTGTGGTTGAGGGATAATACGCGGAGTAAGATGGCGAATCTGAAGATTCCGGTTGAGAGGTTGGTTGAGGTGGGGTTTGTTAAGGAGGTTTAGGGTGGTGTAGGGAGGGTGGGGGTGGGGGGGTGATAGGGGAGGGAGGGGGGGAGGCAGGGGAAGATGGGATGGATGGGAATGGATGGGGATGGAATGGCGTTATTTCTGCGATATCAAAGTTTCCTACTTTTCGGGATAAATAGAGATGGACTGGCGTTAGAGCAGATATTACCTGCGATATCAAAGTTTCTACTTTTCGAGAACATCGCTCAAGCATCCTAGCTTAGCTGTAGTGCGGACAGGGTCTTGCGCCATGTAGACGGTTGATCATCGAGTACTTCGAACACAGCTTTCCTCTCTGGAACCGCCTTGTCGCGAGACCTCATGGCGGCGCGGGAAGAGAAGCCGTTTCTGAGGCACATATACGACAGCAGACTTGGAGTGGGGGAGAGGGAAGGAGGAAAGGAGGGAGAATCCGCTCCGCATTAATACGCTACTGATTTGCTACGTACACATATCCATACTCTTGACCGTAGATCCGCGCCCGGAGAACAGGAACCAGTAGTCGGACAGGTAGGCTCGCTCGGTGATCTGAAGCGGAGCCGACGGACATCCGTATCGTATCGTACAATGACACACAGACATACAGACAGAGGTGGGAAGTAAACGCGGTCTAGGAGGGTTAGGCGCCTACGCGTACGCACACGCACGAAGCTCGGTGGCAGGTAAAAAGAAAGAAAAGGGAGCCTATCTATTCACGGACTAATCCCTCAAAAAAGTCCTATAAGTCAACGAGTCCGTGCACTCGTCAAACGGATACCCCAAATCACGCAAGAAGCCCTCGAGCTCATTCTTCTGCGCCTCAGGACACTGAATCCCCGCCAAAACATTCGCCACATCCCCGCCATGATTCCGATAGTGAAAGAGCGAGATATTCTGGCCGGGCCTCAGGGTAGTAAGGAACTTTATCAGCGCACCAGGCCGTTCAGGAAATCGAAACATGTAAAGCCGCTCATCCTCAGCGCTGCTGCGGCCGCCGACGAGGAACTGGACGTGGGACTTGGCCAGCTCGTCGGCGCTGAGGTCGGTAGCAGCCATGCCGGCCTGGCCAAGGCGGAGCAGGAGGTTCGCGAGTTCCTGGGTGCGGGCGGACGCGGTGACGGCGACGCCCATGAAGACGTTGGCGCTGTGCGCGGTGGCGTAGCGGTAGCTGAAGGCGGTGACGGCCTGGGGCAGGACGGCCTTGATGAGGTCGGCGAAGGCGCCGGGCCGTTCGGGGATGCTGACGCTGAGGAGGGCTTCCTTGCGCTCGCCGAGGGCGGCGCGTTCGGCGACGAAGCGGAGGCGGTCGAAGTTCATGTTGGCGCCGGAGGCGATGGCGACGAGGGAACGGTTGGCGTCCGGGGAGGGGGTTTTTGCGACGTAGCGCTTTAGCCCGGCGAGGGCGAGCGCGCCGGCGGGCTCGAGGATGGAGCGCGTGTCTTCGAAGACGTCCTTGATGGCGGCGCAGATCTCGTCGGTGCTGACTTCGATCACTTCGTCGACCACTTCGGAACACACGCGAAAGGTCTCCTCGCCGACGGTTTTGACGGCTGCGCCGTCGGCGAAGAGGCCGACGTCGTTTAGGAAGACGCGCTTGCCTGCTCGCAGGGACTGCACCATGGCGTTGGCGTCGTAGGCTTCGACCCCGATGATCTTGACGTGCGGTGCGATGCGTTTGATGTAGACGCCGATGCCGGCGACGAGTCCGCCACCACCGATGCAGCAGAAGATGGCCTCTAGATCCTGCAGGTTGGTTTGCCGTAAGATCTCCATCCCGATCGTGCCCTGTCCAGCAATGACATAGGGATCGTCAAAAGGTGGTATGTTCGTCAAGCCGTGCAGCTTCTCCAACCGGTGTGCCTCCTCCTTGGCCGAGTCGAAATCCGCACCGTGCAGCACGACGGAGCCACCGAGGCGCGAGACGTTCAGATGCTTGATGCTGGGCGTACCGGAGGGCATCACGATCGTGGCCGGGATGCGGAGCTTTCGTGCCGAGTAGGCGACGCCCTGAGCATGGTTGCCTGGAACGTCTCAGCACAGCTCTTTACACGTGCGACGAGGTTGACGCACCCGCCGAGCATGCCACCACCCCTTTCCACCGCTCTTGTGCGTTCAAATGAGCCATCTTATTGTAAGCGCCCCGCAGCTTGAAGCTGAACACGGGCTGGAGGTCTTCTCTCTTCAGCAGGACGCGACATTCCAATCGGTTGCTGAGGTTGATTGCCTGGGTCAGAGGCGTCTCGTTGACGACTTCGTAGACGCGGGATGTGAGGATCAGACGAAGGTACTGCTCGTAGATAAGAACATTGCTCCGACTGTGAAAAGCTCCACTCTCACATCTGGGAAGCCGTTAGGCAGAAGGAATGCTTCTGGTATTTTCGCCAGTGCGGTCGAGCTGTTTGTTCTCGACGGCGGTGAAGGATTGGCCGTGTACTCGGTCAGTGACAGGGTGTTGAGCTTTGGCGTTTGGGGCGTATGCGTGCCATTGGGCGTTGAATTTTCGTCCATGACAATCTGCACAACGGGGACAGTCGATAGCTCATGAAGTTGGTTTGAAACCTCCTTCTTCTTTCATTATGGATATCGTAGGAAAGTAAATAACTCGTCGGGATGGTGCGATCTAAGGTTAAGCCTGGCGCCCGCTAGCCATGTGGCTACGGAAGAACGTTACGCCTATTTGTTCTCTTCCTGTCCGATCCCAGCAGTAGCCTATCTTGCAGTGATGATCTCCACATCTTCAGCGTTGAGGGACACCAAATAATAACTCTAGTACTGGTCTACAACTGTACACCCACAAGCCACTCTCCTCGAATCTTCAGGCCCCCAGACATTGATTCTACACCGAATGCCCCGGAAACCGACCCGTCATTCATCGCCGTCAACGGCATCCAAGGGCTTCAACGGACCCCACCACATATGAACCACCACCATGTCGAACGCACCACTGCCCTCATCATTCGACAATGACACGTAACTCCCCTTCCCGCTCTATCCTCCGGAAACGAGCTGACCTCAAAAACGGCAGTGACTTCTACGAAGAAAACCGATGGCAGAAGTTCTCTCGGCGATTAAAGGAAGAACCCCTCATACCCCTAGGTCAGTATGCCCCGCCCTCCTCACTGAAGGAAGGTCTCTCGCCGCAATTGAGCGTCGACAAGCTGATACCGTCTAGGATGCGCGCTCACATGCTACGCCCTCTTCGGCGCCACCAAGTCCATGCGCCGCGGCGACCACCACACCACGAACCGGATGTTCCGCGCCCGCATCTACGCCCAGGGCTTCACGCTGCTGGCCGTGGTGGCGGGGAGCATGTATTACAAGCAGGACCGGGAGAAGCGGAAGGAGTTCGACGGCGCGGTGGCGGAGCGCAAGGCGAAAGAGAAGGCCGAGGCGTGGATTAGGGAGTTGGAGGCTCGGGATCTGGAGGATAAGGAGATGAAGGCGATGCGGGGGGCGGCTAGGGAGGAGGCGATAAGGAGGCGAGACGGTGTGGGACAGGCGAGGACGGTGGTGGAGATCGGGGAGGTGAAGGGGGATGGTGGGGTCGTGGAGATTGGGGAGGCGAGGGGCGAGGGGAGGATTACGGATGCTGTTAGGGAATTGGTGCAGGGTAAGAAGTGACGGGTGCACGAAGCGTAGATGAAGACTGTGGGTGGCGTCATTCGAGGTTTGGGATGGACTATTGTGGTTATATGATTTCAAAGCTGCTCTCATGTGTCTAGAGTCGTCGCCTTTCCAAGACTAACTCTCGGTAAGCCCGAGGTCGAAGCGTGTCGGGTGTGATAAAACCCAGAGCAACGACTGAACATGAAGCCAAACAGATCCGGAGCCCCAGCCACAAGATATGATCATGCAGCCTAGTCATTCGCCTCTTCCTGCCAGACCATCACTTGGATGTTTTCGGACAGCCCTGCCACATCCTTGCCACCTTGACCCTTCTTATCCGAAACGCAATGCACGATGATGTTATAGGCTCTGGCCGCGATAGAACCCCAGTCCGACAGATTGATGCCGCCACCGGAGGGAGGATTGACCCCAATGACGCACGTGCCTGATTTAACGACGAACGAGTGTGAATCTCGTAACCTGCTAAGAGTCGGATTCGAAGTGATGCCGGTCAGACCCGCTCTGGTCTGTGCAGCGATGCGATTGGACACGGGTAGGCCATGAACGGAGATTGATGTCACTGGAAGCAAGCCAAGCGCTCCCTGGCAGTCGTTTGTGGAAAGTGACCATCCGTATCGTACGTTGCAGTCCGCTGTGCTGACTCGTCGGTCGAGGGTGTTGATGTTTTCAGAAGGCAGAGGAGCGGCGAACGCAAGGCCGACAAATAGTATTAAGAACTGAGGAGAGAACATCGAGAGCGGTCGAGTATTAGTGTATTAATCTGATGTTGGATCTTGAAGTTGAATCTTCATTAGCGTTGTGAACGGTGAATTTTGGAGCGACTCCATCAGGTCTTGGTTAGATGGTTATAAAGAACGATTCGAGCCGAGGAGGTCAGTCGCACTGCGACTTCGTTCCGAGATGCAACATGGTGGAACTTGAGGCAAGGCTAGGAGATCACCGCATCAGCAGAAATACCCAATCATTTCCAGGTATTTGTGAGGCTGAGTCGGTCAGTGTAATGATCATGAGATGTGAGATGTAGTTTGGGGTGGATGAGGAATGTGATGTTGCGGGATGATGAAACGAGAAACAAGTTGATGATTGGCGCGGGATCTGGCTGGAAGTGGGAACTTTGTACCTCTTGTATCTTGCCTTACCGCCCTAGCCTCTGCCTCAAAACCTGCAATGATTCGGGCTGAGTCTTCCCGTTCTTCTAGAAAAAGAGCCCAGTGCCATGTCCACGTGGTCGGTCATGGTTTGAGAGTTGACAGCAAAAGTTCCAGCCCGAATTCCAGCATCCAAACCTCAAGCAACACCAACCCTCGACGTAAAGGCAGGTAAGGCTGGTAGCCACTGATCAGTCAGGTGATGTTATTCAGCGAGACTGAGCCCTGCATGTGGTTGAGAGCGTGGCCGAGAACATGGTGGAGCACGTGATCGACAGTCTGACCCAGTGCGCTAGAGTATCAGGTCCGCGGCCCATCTTCATAACTTCGCCCCCCCCTTTCCGGCTACCTACGGTATTTCGAGGCTTGCTCATAGATGTATCTGCTCATCGAATCGAGTTCAGCCCTCCCAGTCTGACAGGTAGATAATCAGCGCCGAGTCATGAAACCGCATGTTGCGGCGTGGAGATCCAAAAGAGAGGCCGTACGGATATCAGATACCTGATCTGTGTCTGCCATCCTCTGCATCAGAAGAGAAGCCCACCCCGGACAATGAATCAAAAGCAAACAAAGGAATACCATACCAAATCTGTAACACCCCTGTTCCTCTCGAATTCAACACGAGCGTAGCTGCGCATTTCCGTCCGTGTCGATGAAACATGAACCTCTGCATGATGATGACTGTGAATATAAATCCTCCGTGCCATCAAAGCGCCAGCAATTGCAACGAGAAATAGAGAAACAGGGAAACAGAGAAACAGAGCATCCGGTGCTGCTTACTGTTCACCGCTCGAACCACATCCCGCCAGAGAGCGAGCACTCGTTGACGCTGGAGAAACTGCCACGTCACACCACCTGTAAGCCTCCGTAGCGGTCAATGGGATTCAATGAAGTTGTTTCGCCGTAGATCCGTTCAAAGCAATGATTGAGTATAAGCCTATACCGAAGGATCTGACATACATGATCAAGGCTCAAGACAGGCTTGCCGGACCGTGAGGGCCGTCTCCTCACGGCTGTGGCATAGGACTGATAGACGCACTTCGGGGCCAGAATCCTCAATGGCCTCATGAGTGGGAAGTTAAAGAATTACAGTACAGTTCTGCGTCTGTAGAGAGCTGGCACTCAAGGATAAGCTGTGTTGTAGGTAAAGTGTTTGTATGTCAAAGCTCTGCGTCATTATTTTGTCTGGACATCGGCATCGGAACATCTTTGGCCGACGCGACAACGCGCCCTACTCCCAATGTTTCCCAACACCAACTGTATGTATGCAACCAAGCTCTGCACCTGCAACAAGGCAAGGGCATCAACAAGCGACCTGCCCCTGCGCCACTGACAGCCAACAATGTCCCCGCCCATCCACCTACTGCCCCGCATCGAAGCAGCCAACGCGCTCCCCTTGGCCGCCTTCGTGCAAGCCTACATACCCACGAACGCACCACAGTCAGCCTTTACCATTCCGAAGACCAATATCGCATACTCCATCTCCGTGCAAACATCCACCACCATCTCCCCCGCCGAATTCGAATCATGCTTCCGCCTCATCCAATCCACCAGCGCCTCCGCCTACATGGCGTCCAGCGTCGGTTGGTCGCCCGCCAAGAAGCGCACGGAGATGCGGTTGCCCGATTTGCGCTACTTGCTTGTCCGAGCTGAGGATGACGATGGTGGTGGGACGGGCGTGGTCGAAGGGTTTTTGTCGTTCATGTTGACGTACGAGGACGGGCGCGACCTCATCTACTGCTACGAGATCCATCTAGCTCCCGCTCTGCGGCACGGTGGGTTGGGCGGTCGTCTGATGCGCATCCTGGAGGGGATTGGGTCGAAGGTAGGAGTCGACAAGGCCATGTTGACGGTTTTCGTGGCGAATCAGGGGGCCGTTGAGTTCTACAGCCGGTTGGGGTATGAGGACGAGTACTCTCCCAAGCCGAGAAGGCTGCGGAACGGAGTCGTCAAGAAGGCCGACTACGTGATTTTGTCTAAGGTGCTGACAAATGATGGATGACACGCGCGAAAGCACTAAATGCTACCCACCAGGGGCACGATCATATCCGTTTCACGTCCTTGCCCTTCATCTCCGGCCGCTCCACTTCCCACTCATCTCGGAGCACGGCATACATCGAATCCGCCAAGATTACGGAAAGTGCCAAGCTCCACACGAGTGTAATGGCATAGAAGAAGTTTGCGTTCCCGGAGCCGGCGTAAATCCATAGATAGTAGAAAGCGGGTCCGAGCAGTGTGGCGTACAGCAGGGTCGAGACGGCGAAGAAAGTATACCTCATAACTGGAGATGGAACACGTTAGCCACATTATGGACCAGAAGTCAGGTCTCAGGTCCGGGCCCGATAGAAGCACTCACGAGGGAAGACGTGTCGATACAATGGCAGCAAGGCGAGGTAGAGCGAGGTGTCGGAGATGCTAGGATATGGTTTGAAGATTGCGAAGATGCCGAGAAGACACGTGATGACGAAAAGCGGCTGCTTCCTGAACCTGAAGCTCAGACCACCCACGTATGAGCCCAGATGTAGCCAGAAGACGCCTAGGAAGAACTCCCGAAAGGAATCAAACATCTCGATGAAGAAGTACCACCAAAGTCCAACGTTAGGCGTCAGATCCGGTAATAGAAGATGCACTCCATACGTTGACGCGATGAACTCCCACGATCCGCCGGTGATCAGGTAAGACATGTACAGCAGAACGCCTACGGCCATGACAAAGAACACGACATTGGAGAGGCCAAATCCGATGGTGTTTGGGGGGCTCTTCATTCGTCTGGCTGCGCGGTCGTAGAAAGTCAGAGCGATGGGTGGGAACAAGAGAGCAGGGTATAGCGAGAGGTAGGAGGCAAAGGCTATGGCGAACAGTGAGCTGAGTCCCTTGCCAGAGACTGCCCGAGAGATGGCGTATAGAATAGCGCAATTGGTGAACACGCTCGTCGGACGTGCTATACATGTCGCAATTGTAAACGGATTGAACAAAAACCTATTGCGAGCATGGATTCAGCGTTAGCCCATATCCAAACATCCATTGTCCTACCAAAAGTACTTACGCGGCGCCTATCGTTATGCTGTCCCATCTGACGTCCTTCCTTGGTGAAGTGAAGAATCTAGAGGATCGTGACTCGTCCGACTCAGCGATCTGCATCAGAGCATGGGCGCTCAGGAGGTCCAGCAAGATATAGAGTAGACTGGTCGCTATCGGACTCGTGGCAGGCTTAGGGAGCAATGCGAACAACGGTAACAGCAGTGGCGCCTAACGGGGTCAGCAAACGACTGGTCTGAATACAACGGCGTTTCAGTCTGACCTGATGGAAGACGCCGCCGTCGTAAGGGGAAACATTGTGGGTGTAGAGGAAGACTCCCTCTTGGACTAGAACTCGCTCCGATGTCAGTTCCAAGGACAATGTGAGGTGCGATACAGTCGCTCCATACGTACGTCTCTTGAAGCTAGTGACTGGGGTCGAAATCTCCACCCTTCCTGTCAACAGATCCGGCAACGAAGGGAAGACAGTACATAGGAGTAGACGGACTGCTATTGCAGAGCCAAAGAGCGTTGCCTTTCGTCGGTCAATGCTCATGCTGTGCAATTCTTATTGATTCCGTCCTTCAGAAAACGACCATTACCTCTTCCCGGGGCCTGGTCGAAGTCGACTGAATTGAACACTCGCGCCGTGTAGGTACCGTAACTCGGTGTATTTGCAGGGATTACAGAGCTAAAGCAACCCCTGCAAGGCGGTGAGCTAGCGCGCCGATTATCTCGAACTTTTGCACCGCAGATTTAATTTAGGTTGACTACATAGTAAGTTGTGGGTGTATCAGCATACAAATTCAAACTCCTCAAGAAACACCATCAGAATGGCCAAAATAAAGAAGAAAGGTGTGAAGGCTCAGTAAATTCTCTCAAGCAAGCAGATCTAACCGGTCAACAGGCGCTTCTGGTCAAGCCAAGAACTTCATCACCCGAACCCAAGCTGTGCGCAAGTTGCAGATATCGTTACCAGACTTTCGAAGGCTATGCATTTTCAAAGGTACTGAAGACGACATCCTGTTCGGAGGCTCAATCGTTAACGATCCATCTCTTGTCCAGGCATTTACCCCCGGGAGCCACGCAATAAAAGGAAAGCGTCCAAGTCATCAACACCCTCGACGACTTTCTACTACACGAAAGACGTACAATACCTTCTCCATGAACCCCTGCTCAACAAATTCAGGGAGCATAAAGCTCTGTCGAAGAAGATCGCACGATCTCTAGGTCGTGGTGAAGTGGGCGATGCTGCCAGACTGGAGAAGTCCGGGGCGCCGAAGATAACTCTAGACCACATCATCAAGGAGCGCTATCCGACGTTCATCGACGCATTACGGGATCTTGACGATGCGCTGTCCATGCTCTTCCTGTTTGCCAATCTTCCCTCAACATCTACTGTACCGCCCAAGACGATTGCGCTTTGCCAGCGGCTGTGCCTCGAATTTCAGCATTATCTGATAACGACCCATTCGCTACGGAAATCCTTCCTCTCTATAAAAGGAATCTACTACCAGGCCACGATCCAAGGCCAGGATATTCTGTGGCTGGTGCCGTATAGATTTGTTCAAAGGGTGACGGGTGATGTTGACTTTCGGATTATGGGAACATTTGTCGAGTTTTATACCACATTATTGGGCTTTGTCAATTTCAGGCTGTATACATCAATCGGACTGGTGTATCCTCCCAAATTCAACGCGAGTAGCGACGAAAAAGGTGGCGAGCTCGGTGCCTTTACGCTCGAGGGAAGAGGAGTGACCGCGGCTCAGCCACAGCTCGAAGGAAGCCAATCCCATGAGAACGGAGCTACCAATGGACTGTCGACCACATCTACAGACATACAAGCTCAGGCCGACACTCTGCAACATCTGCCCCAACCGGAAGAAGAGGAGGCAGGGAACGAAGACGGAGACCGTGAAGAAGTCAACGATGCAATCGACACATTCGAAACCACTGAGCCCGACGCAGATGTACTTCCGCAGCCACAGAGGAGCAGTGTCGAAGCTTCCAATCTCTTCGCCCCATTCACCTTCTTCCTGTCGCGAGAGACCCCACGACAACCCCTCGAATTCCTCCTGCGATCCTTCGGCTGCAAAAGGATAGGCTGGGACACCGTTCTCGGCGACGGGGCATTCACCCACAACGAATCCGACACCACCATAACCCACCAAGTCGTCGACCGTCCATCCCTGCCGCAAGACGCGCTCCCCGTCGCGCCCGACGCCGAAGAAGCTGGTGATGACAAACCCACCCAGTCACTGCGTCCCGGCAGCAGGATACCAGGACGGACATACATCCAGCCGCAGTGGGTATGGGACTGTATCAACCAGGGAAAACTACTGCGACCCGATCTCTACTCCCCCGGCGCCACTCTGCCGCCGCATCTGAGCCCGTGGGTGAAGCCGACGAAAGGAGCGTATGACCCCTCCGCACCGCTGGCCGCGCAAGAGCGAGAGGGAGAAGCCGAAGAAGCTCTGGACGACGAAGTGATGAGCGACGACGAAAACGAAACCGAAACCGAGCCAGCCACCACCGATACCGAAGCCCTCAAAGCCCGTGCCGAAAGTCCCGCAGATGGCGAAATGGCCATTGCCGGCAGCGACGACGACGACGACATCGACGACGCGCCCGACAACGACGCCCCCAACGACGAATTCACGGGCTTCGACTCGGCCGCCTCCTCCGCCGACGAAGCCGAGACCGTCCGCACCCAGCACCAGCGCGAGCTCGAAGCCGAAGCCGCGGGGCTGTCGTTCTCCGGCTCCGCATCTCTCGACGGGGCCGGGCGAGACGGTGCGGATGCGGCTACCAAGGGGACGAAAGGCGAGGAGGCGAGGAAGAAGGCGGCGAGGAGGAGGAGGGAGGAGGAGGAGGAGCTGGACAGGCAGAAGATGATGATGAGTCGCAAGAAGAGGAAGGTGTTGGAGAAGATGCTGTTTTCGAATCGGAAGCGGGATGAGGAGGCGGAGAGGCTGAGGGGGAAGAGGAGAAGGATTGAGAAGGGGGGGAAGGGGGCCGGGGTGAAGTAGGATGGATTCTAGAGGCGGGGGGGGCGGATGGGTGTGGTTGTGAGGATTGCGTGTAGAGGCGGTGTTGGAACAGGTTTATCTATGTATGCCGTTCAAAATGAGAGAGCCAGATGAGCAATATGGCGATACGTAGTGTGCTCTATAGACGCACTCCTATAGATCCGGTTCAGATATCACGCGCTCCCTCCAACACCACTGCCCTCCCCCTGCCCCGACTCCAGCACCTCCAAAAACCCACCGACAAGATGCACGCTCCCCGTAACCAAAACCCTCACCTCCCCATCTCCGCCCTCATCCCTCTCCCCCCTCTCTCCACCATCCCCCTCCCTCCCCACCAACCCTCTCACAACCCCAACCGCCTCCTCAATACTCCCAACAACACTGACCTCAGCCACCTCATCAATTTCCGCCCACACGCCCGCCAAGCCCCTCTGCACGCTCAACGCCTGCACATCCGCGGCGTTCGTATTGACGCTCACGAGGTCGGGCCTGAAGCCCTGCTCCTTGAACGTGACGTTGGCGCAGAAGATGGCGTGCGCGAAGGGGCTGCGGTCATCGAGGGCGTCGGCGAGGGTGCGATGCAAGGCGCGGGCGAGAGCAGCGGCGTCGCGCGTCTGCTGGTTGAAGATGAGGATCGATTTTGGCCTGGGTTTGTGGCTAGAGGCCGTGTCGGGAACGGGTGGTTTGTCGACGGAGATCTGGGACGCGAACCACTTGGCGGTGACGTCGACACTCTCAAGCGTGTGGCCGCCGTCGATATACCAGGTGACGTTAGGCTCGCGTCGGGTTTCGCACCGGCCGGGCCACTGGACGTGCTCGAGGCCGGTGATGAATCGGGGTGGGAGGGGCGCGGTGGTGGGGTCTGTTGGGAGGTCGGTGTGGCCGAGGGCGCGGAGGTGGGCAGCGGCGATGGCGATTGCGAGGCTGGCGTTTGTTTTTTGGAAGTCGGCGGCGAGGCCCAGTTTGATGGTGTCGAGTTGCGGGTGGCGGTCGATGAGGTGCAGGTCAGCGCCTTTTTCGTGTGCGCGCTGCCGGAGGACGGTCATGGCTGCTTCGGGCTGCGGGACGGTGAAGGCGGGCGCGCCGGTTTTCATGATGCCGGCTTTGTGCCAGGCTATTTCTTCGATGGTGCCGCCTAGCATGGCGACGTGGTCGATGCCTAGGCTCGTGATTCCGGTGACGGTGGGGTTGACGAGGATGTTCGTGCTGTCGTGTTCGCCGCCGATGCCGCACTCGATCACGGCGGTGTCTACACCCTCGCTCATGTATGTGTGCAATGCCATCAGAGTCAGGAAGCGGAAGTACACCGGCTTGGCTGTTGTATCGGTTGGTCGACCAGCTGCTCGAGCTGCAGCTTCGAGCCGATCCCATGTTTCGAAGAAATATCTGGCGAATGTCTCTTCTGATAACGGGACATTGTTGATCTGAATTCTTTCCCGAACGAATCGGAGATGAGGTGAGGTATAGAGGCCGATCTTATGGAGTTTAGCGTCAGGATTTGGGGGTGATGGCAGGTATTGCGATAGAATGGAAGAAACAAATGCGCTGGTTGATCCTTTGCCTTTCGTGCCGGCAATATGAATGGGTTTCAGCTGATTGAAGTCGGACGGCTAGACAGGCCCCTTCAGTCAGAACGGTTTCCTGACGGACTGAAGAGCGCTCGCGCACACCTCATACCCTAGCTTTTGACACCATTCAATCATTTCCGGAATCGCTTGCTGATTCATTGCCTTCCCTGACTTCCGGATTGCGTCCACGACGGAGAAGTTTGACTGCAGCGTGTTCAGCGCCGCAATTGCGTCCTGGTAAAGTGTTAGTATAATAATAGGATAAGGATGTTGGGTGCAAGGGCTGTATACGCTGTAAGTCCGCTCCATGCTGTGATTGTGATGACTCCGAGCGAAGGAGCGGGAACACCACAAGGGTCTCAGGCTACTCAGACCCCATAGTTTTGGCATATGCACATACCGCCAGATCGCTATTTCCGGACGATCCTCTGACGTTAATCAGTATCAGTCATCTCTAGCAGCATGAAATGACAGCGGTCCCGAGAGGTAGTCGGTAAATTGATATTCCGATTCCGAAGCCCTCACCGTCGATTGAAAACTCGAGACAGTCATTAATTGGTGTAGAGGATTACTTCATATGATGTCATGCTAGGGGTATCATATGTAGTATTCAGTGAGCCTCGAGTCTATCGTGAAGCAACTTAAGCTACTCTATCCTTTTCTTTCCCTCTTCCAAATAGCTGAGCCGGGCATTACTTATACCGCGCTCGTGACGCCCTAATAACGGCCCAACCAGCTTATCCTTTCTTATGCTGTTGACTGCCTCTTGATAGCCTTCGGTCGCCCATAGAGGTGTATTTAGCCTTGGCCAATTGACCTATGGCGGAACCGATGTTAGCCCACGACGGTATCTTGGGTACTCTACCAACTTACGTAGAGCGTGCCGTGACTGGCGATAAACTGCAGACACCAACCACCAATGAAGAGCCAGAGGAGCACGAAGAATCTCAAGGGCCAAATGGCCGAAGAAGGTACACGACGTGTCAAAGCCGCGACAAATACCATGAATATGCTCGCTCCCAGAATATACGGTATTGCCTGCACGAAGGCTGGCCTACGGTCAACGAACAGCAACGTGCTACCGATGTTCGACGTTGATGGCAGATATGCGCCAAGTAAAAGATCGAAGCCGTCTTGTCGGGAACCATCGGCAAAGTTGTTCCGAAAGTATCGACTCAAGGAATTGTTCAGATCCTGCAACATTCCGGCTCTTGTTCTATTTCCAGTCCGGGTAAAGTCCGTCTTGAGTGCACCTGTTCCCGAGTATGATCTTGAAACAACGTCTGCGTTATCTGCCCAAACATTCCGAAAGACGTCCTCAAAACCCGTGTCGTCGCTTGTTGACTCTCCGCGTTGCAGTATACCAAGATCGGTGAGCTGCCTTGTCAGGATCCACCGTCCCAACATGCTCTGTACAAGATTTGTCCGATCCAAGCAGTCCATGCAGTTTGTACGAACAACATCTTAGATAGAATTAGTTGGTCTGTATCGTCTGTGCCCGCATCAAAACTCACTTGTTTGAAGGTTTCGGACCTCTAAGCGCCCCGTAGAATCACCTGGCATGTTGACACCACGGAAATACTGGCCCCTTACAAGGCCATCAGTGAGCTGCTCTAGGAGGCGTTGTGCACGATGCCATTTTAGGCCTTTCGTCTCATTGTGGAAGTCGAAATAGATATAATGTAGTCGGTCAAATTCGTGCCTCCTCTGAATAGAATGGATCGTGCGGGATTTCTCGTCTGAGAGGCGGTCCGCTGATGTACTTTCTGAGGGTGACGACATCAGCGTCCTAATCATCTGCTCATAGGCTGTCTTTACACGCTCTTCCCGCCCCTTCTGATTGACGAGATTCACGAGGTAGTTGTCCCCGTACAGCCTGATCTGCTCGGTGAAATGCTTCCTTGCCGCTTCCACTGCCGTCTCGACGCCGCGAATCTGAAGTTTGGGCACATAATGCAGATTGTTGACTTCGCCCCAGTACACTGGTACACTCCCTCTGGTTTGAACGTAGGACAGGACCTGCAATTCCCACCCATCGTCCGCTCCGATTTTCCCATTCTGCATGCCTCCTCCGCCTGCGAATCCTCCTAAAGTCCCCAAGGTATCGTTTAGAATGACTACCTGCTCAGTCTCATTGTAGTTAGAGACATGTCCCTGATCGTCGATCCCCCGTGAGAAGTATCTTGTCCCAGCTCTATGCCGTGATCTTCGAGTGATCAGAGTGAAAGTCAATAGCGTTGACTTCACTTTTGTTGCTGTGATTCGCATCATCCCAAACATGACTGGCAAGATATATGGGTCCACGGCGGGCTGCTGCCCAGTTGATGGTCGCCCACCCAGGACAGCACCTCCACCTGTTCTGAAGTCTATTAGATCTGTCTGAACAAACCTATTCCAGAAGAACCGGTCATCAGCCCTTTTCCAGAGCGGTGCTGTAGGATCTGCTTGGGACTGTCTTTGGAAGCTGTTGGTAATATCAAGTGAGTATGAGAAGTACATAGGACCCGCTTTCAACTGGCTTTTGAGGAGGTCTAAGTAGGTATCTTCATCCGGGTCATGTAATGCACGTTCGTGAAGTGGTAGAAACTCCGTCGCAATGACTTTGTAGATCATATGGCCTTTCAGCCGGCCCATAGGCTGCGCTTTCGTTATTACGATTATGTACTTGTCTATCATTGTGGGTCAGCATGCGCTCCGCGCAAGGGTGTATCGGGAAGCGTAGTACCTAATCTAAGCTTGATGATACCAAGGATGCCAGCAACGCTGGACACACGTTTGGCACCAGAGAGAAGGCCATCTATCATCCGTAGGTCTCCGGAGGGTCTTTCAACAAGAAGCGTTGGCGCAGTAGGTGCGGAGGGCGAAGTGAAGGCATAGTAAGAGGACGACGCGTGTACATTGATATCGCGAAAAGGAAATAAATTCTCCATCCTGGCTGGTAAAGCTGAGTGTAGAATCAAGGAAATAAAGAATTATCACGAGTCTAGGAGAAAGGTAACGTTGCGAAGCCACACGTAAGTTTGTTGTTGATACTGTAACTCATGTGTGGCTCAGTTAGCTCAACTACCTAAGGCAAGCTACGAAGTACTTGAATAAGGTTAGTGTGGCTGAAGCCGCTCGTCATCCGGAGCCGCTAAAGGCAGCAAGCGATGCTTGACCCTGTGAATCGCCAGAGTGGGCTCCTTGTCAGGCTCCATTTAATCCATATCACCCCTCACGTCTCTTGAATGCTTTTCGACTTTACAAGATACGAGATACGCATACTTTTCATCTAATACTCCAACAGCATGTCGTCCAGGGTCTCAACAAGCGCTCGGCCAGCTCGCTTCGCTCAGTTTAAACTGGTCTTACTAGGTCAGTCTTCTTTGCGCCGGTGACACTGGATATTGCCGGAAGAATGTTCTGACCTGTTGTTGAAGGCGAATCTGCTGTAGGAAAGGTTAGCACGTAACCTATGCGGAGGTCACGATGCGAGGTAGCTGACCACAGTGGGCAGAGTTCACTAGTCCTGAGATTCGTCAAAGTAAGTCATCGACATATATTCATATATGCCTCTCCTTGGGACCGCGTCCTTTTTGGTCGAAGGAACCGCCACTGAGAAGTGATTTATGTGTAGGACCAATTTGATGACTACCGCGAGTCAACGATCGGAGCCGCCTTCCTCACTCAAACCATCGCTCTCGACGAGAACACTACCGTAAAATTCGAGATATGGGATACAGCCGGTCAAGAGAGATACAAGTCCTTGGCACCTATGTACTACAGGAATGCAAACTGTGCTGTTGTCGTATATGATATCACTCAGGCAGTAAGTGCCTCTGGACCTCCTCGTAAGAGGTGTGTTAACTCGGTTTCCTCAGTCATCTCTGGATAAGGCAAAAGCATGGGTGAAGGAACTTCAACGCCAAGCGAACGAGAATATCATCATAGCTCTAGCAGGCAACAAGCTCGACCTTGTTACTGAACACCCAGATAAGCGCGCCATCACAGCTGCGGATGCGGAAGGGTATGCGAAGGAGGCTGGCTTGCTATTCTTCGAGACCTCAGCCAAGACAGCAGAGAACGTCCGGGAGCTCTTCACAGCAATCGCTCGCAAGCTTCCTCTTGAACAAGCCGGGGCACGCAACATGAGGTCGAACCCACGTCCAGGTGTTGACTTGCGACCAGATGCTGCAGGTCCACCAGGCTCAGGAGCAGGATCTTGCAATTGCTAGGTTGGGGTGTCACACCGGACATTTCCTTTTCCCGTGAGCTAGACTGTTTGCTGTCTCCTTTCACTAGATATGCTGAAGCCTTGCGCTTCACGAAGCTGTCCATGTTGGAAGCAGGGGACCCAGAATTCTATCGAGAGGAGGCAGGTTGTGTTTCAGTACAGACTGGCTCTCAGGCGCTTCCTTTTCCACTGGTACACTTTCTCAACGGTGTCCTAGGAGTTTATCAGGTCCTGAATACATAATCGTCCATTCTTCACGCTGTGCTAGATTCGAATGGATCAGTCCAACGCCTTCAGTGATCACTCCTAGAAAATCAAGTGATGTTGCCTTCATATCCTATGAGCATGTGAATGAGGAGTTTCAGCCCAGACAAAGAGCCCAGACCTCGATACCCCGTTCGATTATGTAATCGAAACCTGTCCTAATCGAGTCAGGCGCGGTTTACCCGAGTACAGTTCCTGAAGTTCCAAGATCAACTTCGGCTCTTGCACTGTACCTGCGTTTTTGAACCCGCGGCATTCTGTGGTATTGCAGCCTGTCATGCTGCGCGCCGGTGTCCTCCGGAGCAGCTTGGCCCAAGCAAGGGCTATTGCGCCGCAACCTAGAGTTCAATGGCTGCTGGTATGGGCAGGGAGAAGTACACTTGTCAGCCAGGTATGGCGGAGCAGTCACTTGGAGCTGAACACTGGCGATGACGGTCAGAGATTACAGCTTTACTGATTGACTGACAGCGATTTTTCGCCGACATCAAGAAACCATCCGGGACTTCGAAGTCCAGCATACATAACCCCGATGCGGTTGTGTTGCCTGGGTCTCAAAGCACCACGACTACGCGGCCGACCCCACCAGCTCCCGGTCCAGTGATTTCCGTGTCTCCGGCATCGCCGACCTCTTCCAAGCCCAGCTCATACGCTACTATACCACCTGAAAATGTTCCGCTGGTACCGCCCCCTCCACCGAAAGTGAGTTTGCCGAGTACAACCTTGACCTCAGCCTCTCCTCCTCCCACACCTCCAAGTGCGCCTTCAGGCCCGCCCAAATCGTTACCTCCACCTCCGCCGAAGAGAAAGCCTCGTCGATTCAGGAGGTTCCTCATCAGAATGCTTTTATTAGGGGGCCTAGGATATGCTGGAGGCGTCTACTACTCCCTTGTCTCGGATAACTTTCATGACTTTTTTACGGAGTATGTTCCTTTTGGGGAGAATGCAGTACTCTACTTTGAGGAACGAGAGTTTCGACGTCGCTTTCCCCACGCTTCTAGTACCTCGAGGCGATCTCCATCATCTTCAGCGGAACCCGACAAGAAAGTGACTATACCTAGTCGAAGCGGGATATCTTGGAGAGTAGCAGAAGACGAGACCGGTAGCGACCTACAGCACAAGGGGAGGCACATGAGTGCTTTGGATGCAAATGAACCTAAGCCCAAAGTAGACCAAGGCAAGCAGCACCCGTCCGACGCCACTCCGAAAGAACGCAATGAGGCTGTCGAGAAAGCCAAAAAGGACGCGGCTCAGCCCGCTTCTGCTAAGGATCTGCCTCCGCCAACATCTGCAAAGGAATCGGGAGCTACTCAGAAGAAAACCGAACCGGAGCACAAGACACAGTCTGAACGAAAAATGAAGCCAGAAGTAAACGAGCCAAATGTGGTTTCCACTGCTCGCGTTGACCCACTGGAGGTCAATGACACTGATGAGCCCGTTGTGCAAGATATAGCAAATGTTATTAACAATCTGATTACTGCTGTCACCGTCGATCATCCGTCGGACAAGTTCACCTCGTCATTGGACCAGGCTAAAGCGGAGCTGGCTGCAGTCGGAGGCAAGATTAAGGATCTAAGAAAAACCGAGAAGGAGGCTGCCGACGAGAAGATTAAGTCAACCCAGTCAGAATTCGACAGAGCTGCCAAAGAACTTCTAAGGAGACTGGAGGAGGACAGGCAAGAGCAAGAAGCACGGTGGAAGGAGGAGTTCGAATCCGAACGGGAGAAGATCTCCGATTCGTATCATGAGAAGCTGAAAACTGAGCTGGAACGTTCAAAGGAGGTATCGGAGCAGCGCCTGCGCAATGAGCTCTTAGAACAGGCCATCGAAATGAAACGCAAGTTCATCGCTGAGGTCAAGAACCGTGTGGAGACAGAGCGTAATGGTCGACTTGGAAAGCTGTCGGAGCTTTCGTCCAAAGTGGGAGAGCTTGAGAAGCTGACCACCGAGTGGAACTCTGTCATAGATTCTAACCTCAAGACCCAGCATCTCCAGGTTGCAGTCGATGCGGTTCGGTCAACGCTGGAATTGGCCGACCGCCCGATGCCTTTCATCAGAGAATTGGCAGCTCTCAAGGAGGTTGCGGAAGATGACTCGGTCGTGAATGCCGCCATTGCGTCAATCAACCCAACAGCATATCAACGAGGCGTACCCTCTCTAGCTCAACTTATTGACCGCTTTCGGCGTGTGGCACACGAAGTTCGCAAAGCATCACTTCTCCCCGAAGAAGCAGGCGTAGCGAGTCATGCAGCTAGCATGATGCTGAGCAAAGTTCTCTTCAAGAAAAAGGGCCTGGCTGTGGGTGATGATGTTGAGAGCCTGTTAACGCGCACGGAAACGCTACTCGAGGAAGGCAATTTGGATGAAGCGGCAAGAGAGATGAACAGTCTGCAAGGCTGGGCGAAAACACTGAGCAAGGACTGGCTGGCGGAGGTGCGGAGGGTCCTTGAGGTACAGCAGGCGCTCGATGTGAGTTACTGTTGCTTGATCACTCGTAGCTTGCCTGTACTGACTTCAACAAGGTTATCGCCACAGAAGCAAAGCTGCAGAGCTTGCGTGTTCACTAGGTATATCACTGTACAACAACCTGTACATAGCAACTTGAGGATAAGCAGTAGGTAGTAGAGCGAAATTCTCTGGTTATCTGTCACATGGTATACTGTTACGAAGCATCCGTGTAGAGCGTCTGGGGCATGCATGCAATATCGTAGCGCCTCTCGGTTGGTCTGCCTTTGGTACCCGCCATGTGCTTTGCTCCGCTTGGGATGAGCTTCAGCGTCTGTAACTTAAGGTAGCTACCGTAGGTAGAGCATTTATTCCGGTTTCATCGCTTTGGGGAATCCATACTGTATGTGAATTTCGAGGCCACGGAGTAAAGTTCTAGCGGGTCTGTAATATCAATCAAATCGTCATACGTACAGTACAAGTGCCGAATGCGCTTGGAGGCAAGGGTTCTGTTCTTTAACGAGCTCTCGTTGAACCGTTCAATCTTTACTCTCCCAGTCCCCTCTAACCTAGAGGACCTCTTGTTATACCGACAATATCACACGCATGCGATAACACTCTAGATGGATTTCGCCACTTCTCGTGTCTGCGCTGAGCAATAGCATCTGGCCCAATGAACAGGCAATGTTTGGACCGTCCAACGGCCAGACACCACGGTCATCTACATCCAACCCGTCGGACTCGTCATCGGCCACAGTATACTCAGGGAGTGCATTAAGGCGGGTCGAGCGAGGCGAGTCTAGTAGTTCAACATGGGCGACGGGCGGGACAAGTCTTGACGGAGTCTCCGGCGCGGACGATGGTACACATATTACTTCAGGTGGCCAGGCCGAAGTTGGGGAAGGAGTTTCGAGTCGTCAAGATGGCAACAGTTACAGGAGGCATCGACCACGGAACTCGGGCGGGTTCCTGTTGGAGTCGACTTTCACGCACATCAAGCAACCGGACTTCACGCAGCAGAGGGCAAACCATGAGCGGGTGGATACAAACGCTAAAGGGAAAGGTGTGGGAGACGGCGTTAGCACAAGGACAAGGAAGCCAGCACATCCTCGACATCGACCTAAAGCGTCGCTGGGCAGTTCACCGCTCGCGATTGAGGTCACAAACGCAAGGGTCTCCGGTGAGGATGGAGCTGGACAGGAGAGCGCAGGATTTCCCGATAAGATGAACCTAGAGAACGTGGACAACGCTCCCACGAAAAGCTTGGATGTTGGTGGAGATACATACAGGAAGTCCGACTCAAGGTTGTCCGGCCGTTATGCGCAGCCTGCTGGAGCGCTGGCACCACCCCTCGGATTAGAGACAGACTCGGTCGATATTGTCAACCTGGCTTTGAATCTCAGCGAGAGTCGGCGACGGACCGTCAGTGCTGGCCGGCTTTCCACATCTAACGCCGTTGGAAATCGGCGAGTAGTCTCAATGAGCATGCCAAGTCCTGGTCTCCCTGAGAGCTCTCCAGCCGCCGGGGCTGGTGGTAGCCTGCGGCAACATATGCAACAACAGCGTCGGGTCTCCAGAAACATTTCCCCTTTACCAGTCAAGAATCAAAGCAGCCGATTCGCAGACGCCTCGCCTGTATTAGGTGGTTCCAGCCAAGGGCAGGTAGGGCGTCAATCTACGGTGCTCTTGCCCTTGGCTCTGGGGCTTAGTCAAGACGTCCAGTATAACTTCTCAGATGCAACACTCAGTCGAGCTGCAAAAGCTAGAGCAGCCATGGAGCTTTCCTATGAGTATAGGCGGCTCTTACAGTATCTACCTCCAATTAAATCAAGTATGATCACCGCTGGACGCCCCACGCTTCCACAGTCCAGCCCAGCCTCCGCTTCGCAAACCTTTCAGGAGACTTTGAGACTAGGAAGGCAGTACAACCCACTCCAATATGTCCGTAACCGAAGGCTCAGGGCCCGTTTGAAATTGTCACTTGATGCAGAGGCCGAGGGGTGGGGCGATCTTCAAAGGGTGAGAGGCTGGGTTGATAAGGTTGCTGATCAACCTGGCAGAGCTATCCCAGCTCTGGACGCTTTCAGCGAGAAAATTGCCCTGCCTGAGTTCAAGAAGGACGTGCAGGAGCTCCCTCATAGCGAAGATCCATCTTCCTCGTATGTAACCCGTCATACTGGACTCAAGGCACCTCACCAAAGACTGGGTTGGATGATAGCTCCCGCGGAATTACTGGCAGATGCCTTCTGGCTCGAGGAGGGGACTAACAAAAAATTGATCGAAGACAAGAATGGAGACAAGCTCTTACAGTCGAATCTACTGTCTAACACACTGAAGGCACCCAGCATCGAGTATCCCGTTACAACAGAGATACAACTTTCCGAAGATCGAGGCAGCCGTTCTCAGAAATTTGTGGACCTGGAAGCGCTCCCAAGCTCCATGCATCAATCTCCACTAGATAATGAAAGGGCGGAGCGTGGTCGGCAACATCATCAGCTGCATGTATCACGTCATAGTCTTCAAGAGAGGAGTGCATCGAGGTATGCGGAAACCTCTCGGCAAAAGGGCCTTATCAGATCGCGATCTTCATCGGGCTCCCCAGAGTATCATGGGCGACACTTTATCCGACGCTTTAGTGACTCCAAAAAGGAGCTGAGTGATCGAAACAGCACCAGAGCCTTGATACAGGAACAGAAGCAGCTTTTGTGGGAAGAGATTAAGGGGATGAATGGAACGGGTTCTCGAGATATCGACGTTTTCAAAGACGAAGTTCATGAAGGACCTCTTGGGCGGACTTCCCTTGGCTCCAGGAATACTCCGCTCACTCGCCGTGACGAACAACTTAGAGACAAGTTCCACCGAATGCCAGATCCTATCACTGTGTTGCGGGAACATGCTGCCTCAACACCAAGAGCCAGTTTAGACTCGAACAGTGGGAAACGGTCGGGCAGGTCAACAGACGACCTGGATATGACAGCACCTAATTCACCAATAGCTCCGAATTTCGTGCCCAGTATTGCCATAAACCTATCCCCCCCTCCAAGTCGGTCTACCTCACCTTCAAAAAACTCACTCAAATCGAAGCTTAATCTCTTGAGGCCTGAACGAAGTAAGGAAAGACAACCTATAGACGATATTGACCTCGCCCTGGGAGATGTTATCTCTCGGAGAAGTTCGCGGCAAGTCAGTGCTGAATCAGACATACCAGGAACTGAGAGTTCGAGCAAGCTAGGGTTGCCCAGTCCTTCCAAGAAGCGATTGCCTCGCAACATCAATGATTCCATAGATACGGATGCTCGATCTCCTGATAGCAGGTTCAGAAGAGACGGCAAGGAATTGAGAGAGCCGGAGTCTCGGCTTCGCGGAATTTTCAAAGGTCGAAGAATTGCCCAGCTTGTTGGAACCGAGGTATCCATGGTTGGAGACTTTCTCTGGAGAAGAGACTTACCTACGGATACATCAGTGCAGTCGTCACCTGCATCGAGTATGGCATCTGAGCTCTCAGATTCCGATGTGTCGGATGCGTTGTCTTGGGGCCGAGAGACGAATCAAGGTAGCAACCTCTCTCGTACATCTACCAAAGTCGAGGACGGAAAGCGCTTCACAGGGAAAGAGGCTGGTCCCGATCAGCCAAAGTATCATATGAGCAACCTTCCAATATTCAAGTCTCCATACCGGGAGGATGAACCCAAAGCAGCGACCTATTCTGGTGCAATGGAACAGGATCACATCACCAGTCAACAAGCCGCGCAACGAGAGCGGGGTAGACCGGCTCGATTCGATAGATTTGCTCCACCCAGAATAGACATCCGAAACGCGTCGCCATCTCCTCACAAAAAAGCGAAAGCGATCAGCCTTGGGGCAGAAGCTACCGAAAAGGCAAATGGCCATCTAAAGCGCATTACAAGGCCTCCCTCGTCTGAGCGAGGACTTCTTAGCTTGAATGAACCCACGGACCCATTCCTCGACACTCCCGGTTCATTCGGCAGACGCGGGCCGCCTGTCACAGGCCTCACAAGCTTGGGAGTATCCAACAGTAATGCATCAGCACAGCGGCCAAGCCTGGACCGTCAAAGACAGTGGAGTATATCGGACCGCAAGGTCTCATCTTCCGATCAATTCGCGACCAAACACGAAACTGCCCACATCAGGGCATTGCTGCTATCCTCCGGCATCAAAGCTAAGGAGATCTGCAGACGTGCCAACGAAGTCCGAACGCCATCACCAGGACTCCTAGAGAATATTACGGACAAGCCTTTGCCGCTGGTACCTCGAGCCCAAGAGCATGTACTCGCCTCCCGGCTACTCATCCATAAGATTGAGCGGGTTCACAAGGAAATAGAGGATGCAAAGGAGCGCTTTGCCGGCCATACTGTCACTGAGCTCCATGAGCGTATTAGACTTGTGGATGAAAGGATTCAGAATCAATTGACACCACTCGTACGAGCTTGTGCGGACGAAGCAGACGCCTTCTGCACGGAACTGACGACTACTCAGACTCTAGCGGTCAAGCAGCTTAATGATAGCGTCCATCACATAATGAGAAGACGGAGGAGGCGACTCAAATGGATACGACGGGCGGGCTACGTTCTACTCGAATGGACTTTACTTGGAATTATGTGGTGGGCGTGGCTAGTCGTTGTCATTATTCGATTGGCCAGGGGCGGAGTTGGAGGTATCGTCGGTGGGGTGAGATGGCTCTTATGGCTCTGATTTGTTATACCGATTCTTTCACGCTTCACGGTGTATATATACGTGTCTGCTTCCGTTGGTGTATTGAGCAAAGCATAGCCTGGGTCGGGTTTGGTGTTTACTTTGTATGTTACTTGGCGTTCTCGAATTAGTCGGTCTCCTTGCAGTTTGGAGGCTGATTTTAAGACTGGATTATGATTGGAGTGTCTTGAGCTTGAACAAGGTCTCAACAATAGTCAGGAATCGTTGCGAAGGTTCAGTGGCTTGTAGATTGACTCCTGGTTCCACAAACTTCGACAGGACGACGACGACAACACGTCGACCACAACCACAATCAAGAAACAGCCACACACACGCTCGGAAACTCTCCCAACATCGCTACACATTTCCGAACACAGGGTCGGGACATATTGTGGGCTCAGCTCGCTCTTCGCGCCGCCGAGGCGCAAGTTCAGCCCTACTCAAGATACCGTCAGCAGAAGCCACAGAGAGGTAGTAGGTACCGGCAACACTACCAGCGCGTACAATCGAGAGCATTTGATGCTGTAGATTACCGGACACGACGATGACTTCAAAGAGGCACTGCGGCCTACCTTGACCGTATTTCAATGCGTCTAGGTAGGTGGGTGACGGGAGTCCCGTAGTCTTCGTAAGGCCACGGCCATGATATGATCGGCGGCATCCTCTCGTCCCCAGAGTCTGAAGGCCACACACAACTTCCGTAGCCAGGATTCTTGTGCTATGGCGAGTCTTGCAATCACCGCATTGCTTTCTGTCTTGAACCAGGTCGTCGTAAGTCGGATTCCTGGATTTATTCTTTTGACCATGAAATCGTCCAACAAGCCTTCCTCTTCTAGGAGATACATACCCAGGAGGTTATATATCAACCGAGCAGAGAGAGGGATGCTGAATTCTTCTGCTGATTTCCTCAGTTTGGAGTTAATAATGATTGATGATGCAGAAGTCTGTCTCTGCCCATCCAGATCTACGCCAAGCGTAAGGTACTGCAACCCTCGAATGAATCTTCGTCGGATATCACTGAGTTGATGGAACGGCGTGTCGACTAGACAGGCTTTGCAATCGCACACAAAACGCAGTGCTTGATGCCGTTCATGTCTAGTCCTGCCTTCAAAATCTATGTTGTAACAGAAAGTGATCTCTTCATTCACAACGATGTCCCTGGTTGCAAAACTGGCAACGACCTCCTCATTCGTGGTTGGAACCTTGCAGTTGGGTATACATGAATGGTTGAAGCGTGAGTGAAGGATGAACAGGCCATGCATGGGAGAGCCATTATTTGTGCCGTCAAGTAATGCGAACGAGTTCTCGGCGAAGGCTTCAGACATGTTTGTGAAAGGCCTCGAGGCATTTTCACGAAGAGACAGAAACTTTCGTTTTTCATTAGGTCCTAGCTGTTGAAAAGCCGCCCAGATGTCTTCTTCCGTGATTTCTTCATGGGGTTTTCGGATGATCAAGAGTGGCATCTCCCTTAAGATCATTGCTCCGCGCTCAATGCGTCTTGTTGCAAAAGCACCCCATCCTTTTCCAGGTGATGGTCTCAATTCGAATGCACAGCTGGGCACTCGGAGGCTTTGATAGGCTATAAAGGTAAGCCATATATTCAATTAAAGTGTCTACAAGACTTACGATGCTTCTGGCCCTCTGGGTGCTGGGCAGCAGCAGCATCTGGAGGCCCACAATGCTTCTGAGACATAGATGTTCTTTTTGTGTCTTCGTTGAACTTTACCTGAGGTGAAGATGTGAGTGGCGTTTTGTGAACTCATATGGGCAATAGGAGGGAGGCACATGTTTGCACAGGATGTGTGTGTGATATCAGGTGCTATATACCCCTTTAGTGAATGAATCGTCAGCAAATCATCTAATAATCTTTTGCTACAGTTGGTCTGAGCACTTATGTAAAGGTGCTGAGATCACAGAAGATGAATTGTTAAACAAGAATAGAAACACCCCACAAAGTACGCAGACATCGTCTGTGGCTTGAAGAATTTCCACCACGAATACCATAGAACATGAAGTCCATGAACCGTAACTGAATCTGTCTTGGTGATGTACAAACATCACCTCAACTTGCGCCACTATACCAATGACTTCAACACTACTTTTGTACAGCAGGAAAAAGCGCAGACGTTAAGCGGTTCATGAATGCTGATAGCACAATGTCCGCTTCTGACGGTAACGATTCAGTGATCTCTGGTACGAATTCTCAGCATGCAGCACAAGCAGACCCATTCCTACATTTGACACGGGCGTCGGGTTCATTACACTCTGATGGCGAGTCTGAGGCCAACTTCAATGGCAGTGTGTCTTCCAACCCAACGTCTCCAGCGCCAGGACAGGATGCTGCCGATATTGACATGGACGCTGGGAGCGAAGCTAGTGACCATAAGGACGAGCCAGAGGACGATTCAGGCTTGGAAGACGAGCCTATCCCGGAGAGACTTAATAAGTATCACGGTCCTCCGTCGACCTGGCGTTCTTGGACCGAACAGGAACGACTACTTGCGGCGAGCCTTGACCAGATACGTGCTGCGGACCTAAGCATTCACCTGTACAATGCACATGCTATGAAGCGAAGGCTACGCACAAAAGAGCAGCAAAATAAAGTGCCTTCATGGGGCAGGAAGGAGAGGTGGGTGGGGACTCGGGATAACAGCGAAGAATCCACGGTTGACGAAGATGGGGACCCTTTCTTCGTGCCACCGAAGGTGTGGACCGCGTGGCCGCTGCCGCCGGATGAGGGGCCGCGGGAGGGCGAAAAGATGCTTGGACGCAAGGAGTATGAGGACGAAGCGTGGACACTTCGGAAGGAAGGCTCAGGTATGCCGAGTGAAGAGTTGCAGGAGCTGTTAGTTGCGGAGTTCCTGAAGAGGGCGAAGGAGCGCTTTCGGCAGAGAGAATGGGAGAGCAGTGACGAAGAGGTAGGTGTGACGTCGGGCAGTGAAGATGTATCCATGAAGAAGGCGAGAAAAACGAGTGCTTCAGCCTCAGGAAGTCACGATGATGCGTTGAAGTCAGAGAAAGGTATTTATTTGAAGCCTGTCATTATGGCCGACGATGACCGAGCACGGGAGATTCTACGACCCACAGTCCGGCATATTCTCTCGAAACTCGATGGCCTCCTCGTGGGTTTACATCATGCACGACAAGCACACCTACCTACTGGTGATGAGACTACTGCCAGTGAGACGCAGACGGATATGGAGGAGACTGCCCCTGCACCGAAAAAGAGACAAGCTAAGCGGAGGCGGAAACGAAAAAGGATTTCGAAGACCAATGGGAAGACGGGGCTAGACGCTGAACCTGCGATTGATCTCGATACTGACTCCGACTCGAACTTCAGCCCTTCGATCCAATTATCCCCATCCCCACCAAGGCCACGTCCTGAGAAAAGGCAACGGAGCACTCTTTCGCCGCGTTCAGCGTCGTTGTCTCGGCAAAAGCGCCAAAAGCGCCTGGGTCTCCGCGACTGGTCTGACGTGCTCGGTGTCGCCTCCCTGGTAGGATTCGATGCGGCGGTCGTTGAACGTGCCACGGAAAGGTGTACAAAGCTTTTCGGTGAGGGCATCAGGTTTAGGACTCTGCACGAAGGCAAAGAAGCCGACAGCGAGACTGAGCACATCAGTGGTAAAAGGAGAAAATTACCCGGTCCACCCCAAGAGATCGTTCCAAGGGCTGTCGATGAACCAAGCACTCATGAGCAGTCCAAGAACCCCATGCTACTAGCGGCGGACGGTCGCTACTACTGCCCATGGAAATACTGCAAGCGAAGCCAACTTGGCTTCGCTCGATCGTGGAACGCCAATAAGCACCTAAAGGAGATACACGATGACAAAAGACCTTACAAGTACAAGGACAACACCGAGGTCGAGGAAGAACTTGTCGGAGGAATCCATGTTGACGGGTTCATGAAGCCGATCCAAGCAAGACCTGGGTGGAGGGGTAAGGATTATGAGGAATCAGTCGCGAATTGAGTACCGACATATTCGAGATTGTGTGAGAGAAGCTGTTTTGCAGCCCAACCGCATTGACAGCATTAACATCATGTCACACACTGAGGCTGCTACTCCATTCGACTGCGTGGATTTCCCCGCTTGAATAATGCCGTGCCGCGCGCTAAGCCTCGAAACATGTTCCCGTCTGCCCCGTCGACTGCGCCCGAGACCCCTGTGGCTGGAAATCATTACTCTCATTTGCTGTTAAGGGTTCTATGAATGCATCAATTGCTACTTTCGGTATTATTACGCTCACCGTGTGCATTGATATTGGCTCTAACTGTTAATGTTGCTCGCCCCGACCTGCAGACGGCAGTGCGTCATGCGTTGCAGAATATCTACCATAAATTGCTTGGACTATCGGCCCATTTGTTTCAGATAAATTGTCCGTGCAACGGGTTGTGCCAGCTCCGCAGCTGAGCCAATGTGGCACAGCTTCCTTAGAACCATGGCCTTTCGAGCATGAGAGACTGACATTCTGATCTATGTTGGCGGACGTTACTCAGTTGTTCTCATGTCTTAAATAGATATCCAGCCATCTAAGTTTCGCAGTATTGGTCGTTGTTCATATTCTGTTTGACTTCCCCACGGTCAGTGGGCCCTCGAGATAGCCGGCAACAAGTCTCCGAGTACGCTTCTCGAATCAGTATGAGGGGCCCTACTTGTACAACGCCTACTGCTAGCGACTTTACCCCACCAGGGTCGACCGTCGACACACCAGCCTTCAGCCATGCTGGGTCGGACGACTACTATCGAGGCGATACTATATTGCCATCGATTGAGGTATCAGGTCAACGAACGCCTATCAAAAAACTGGCGGATCCACCGGAGACGACGACCTTTACACACCTAAGCCCAACGCTATCAAGGGAGAGATCGCCAAGCTTTGGATTGGGCTCGATCGCGAACTTCGAGAGCTCCTTCACCTTCCGGCGCCTGTTCAATGCAACACCCGAACCGAGTTCCGCAGTATCGGACACACCGTCTCAACCTCTAACGGATACTGACAAGGAAGTCATTTCAGAGCAACCACCACCGTCAGCTGCATCCGTAAAAGGTCTGGCTAACAGCTTTCAAAGTCTTAACATTGGTGTCTCCTCACAGTCAGGAGAGGAAGCCTCATACGACGTAAAGGATGAGATACCCCCTCAAGAACCATACTTCGATCCAGCCTTCCAGGAGGCATTGAAGAACGGCCTTCAACTCGCTGGTAAGATTGCTGCCTGTCTCCAGCAATGCGACCTGGCCCGCAAGGTGGGCTCAGACCTTCACAAGCTCTGGAGCACCGCAGACCAGCTGAAAAGCTTCGAGAGCCCTGCGACAAGAACGATCGGCATCGCGGGGGATTCTGCAGCAGGTAATGCTTGTTCAGAAGAAAGCTTGGGGGTGTTGCTAAAGCTCGCGGCATCATAGGCAAGAGTAGTCTGATCAATTCTCTTTTGGACTTTCCAAACCTTGCTCACAAGGTATGTCTTGGATACTCTGTGCGCAATATCATACTGATATACTGATATCAAGCACATAGGGAGATCAAGGATCTGCAGTCACTTCATTTGTCACCGAGTACCGCCATCGCTCGAAAAACCAAAAGGATGCGTTTACCATGGAGGTTGAGTACTTCAACGAGACAGAAAGGAAGGAGCAGCTTCACGAGCTCCTTTGGAGCTACCAGCAATTCTTCAGTATCGACAAAGAAACGGAAGTTACCGCCAGGGACTACGAGCACATGGGAAGGGAATCGGCTTTAGCCCTGGCTACACTCAAGGGAATCTTTGGAAGTCGACCTGAGACACAACCTGAGTTTCTCAAGGACAGGGTCGCCTTCAATTCGATCCTTAGAACATTACAAGATTTAGCGAACGCGATTGAATGGCCTAAGGGTTCGGTAGATGGCAAGTGGTGGTCAACCGCGGAAACCGCAGAACGATGCCATGATCAAACCGGGGTTTTCATGAAAGAGGGCTTATGGCCCTTTACAAAGATCCTCCGGTAAGTTGATCATATCGGTTGAGCAGACAACACTGCCATGTGTCATTGATCTGAACGATCAATAGCATCTACCTTAGCGCTCAAGTACTCAAAACTGGAGTCATTCTCGCCGATCTTCCTGGTATGTTCTTCTCTTACTCACACTCGAGGGTCCAGCTTATGGATCGGTAGGCTATCGCGATGTCAACCTTGCTCGAGTCAAAGCGGCGCAACGATATCTGTTCGGTTGTGACGAAGTATTTGTTGTTGCCCACATCAACCGAGTTGTGTCTGACCAAAGTGTGAAATTTATATTGTCCGAGTACCTTGGAAAAGGCAATAGAGAAGCAAAAGACAATAGCGAATCAAAAGCCCATAGCGAAGCAAAAGGCAACTTTGCAATCATTTGCACCCATGCAGAGGTGAGCTTTCCAAGACACTGGTGCTTCCAGCACGCTAACGATCATTTAGAATATAGATAGTTCCGAAGCCGAGAAAACGTATTGTGGCCCGCAGAAACGGATACCGCTTGAGACGATTGCTTCTGCAAGACAGCAGAAGGAGCACGCTCGGACGTTGGGAGTTGACCAATATGAGAAGGCTGAAGTTAGGTGAGCCATGGCGAAACACCGTTGTATCCCTCTTTCTGATGAGGGCAGACACAAGTACCTCCTCGTTGCGGAGAGGAATGCCGATATCCGGGAACAGCTCGTCAAAACGTACTCCGACTTCTCTCCTGCAGGTGACCCAGATGTATTCTGCGTCGCCAACCATGACTATCAAAACCATGACAGGCGAGGAGAAGAAGCCCATAAATTGGCCATTCAGGGTAGCGGGATACCTCGCCTTCGACAATTCTGCCATTCCGTTTTCGCAAGGGCACAATTCCGCGCTACGAATCACTTCTTAGAAGTTCAGCTCAAAAGTCTAGTGCAGTCTCTTGAATTGCGGCTCAGCGCTGGTACCCGCAAAGACAGTCTACAACTGCCTTTGAACAACTTTAGCGAGAAGCTTTTCAAAGCGAGCATGTGCCATTTCCTGAAGGATGCCCAAGGCTGACCTGTTTGACAGGACATTCAAGATAGCATTAAGAGCTCTACGACTGCTCTACGTAAAGTACTAGATGAGCGCGTCTCCCAGCAGATGAGCACGCCAGCACTTGTCTGTTGATCCAATCAAACACTGACGACTCTCAGGGACTCATGAGGACACATTCGACACAGGGGCTTTGGATGCTAGTAATGAATGGAGAAGTGTAAATGCTCCGACTGCTACCATACCGAGAGACAGCGCTGACGAGACAGACGCAGTGGCCTTGGCGTACTTGAGTCACCCAGTTGCTATCCGTTCCGACACTTTATTGACACTATACACAGCATCTTATAAAGCTTTCTGCCGTAGAAACGGGAAATTCAACAGCGATGCCATTGGTGACAGACACGGGAATGAAGAACTCCTCGCCGCTATGAACAAGACCATGGCATCAGAATGGCGACTTTTAAGGAGCTATTGCAAAGATATCATGACCGCGTCCGCAGCTGCTATCCAGGACCATGTGCACACGCTCACGGAAAACATTCAGAGTAAGCTAGCAGATTATGTGTCTGTTGGTAGTGCACTGAAAGTGTTGCTAGAGCTCGAAGGTTCCGCGCTATTTGTGGAGATCATGCAAACGAAGGAAGTTGACGTGAAATACAAACTTGCGGAGGAAGCGGAAAGCGTGCGGAAGCAATTAGCGCAAGCGCTCCGGGCCAACCTCTGCCGGAAAGATAATGAGGTTGCTAACAACCAAACACAGCTTCATCAAACGCGACGCAACCGAAGGTGATCAGAACTCCTATATCCTCGAACAAATGCTCAGCACCTACCGCAGCTGCGCCCAGCAGTCTGGCACGGGCATGGAAGGGCGTATGTGGAAAATCATGGCCAGTAAAATGCGCGACGGGGACATCTTCACCAACATCCGTCACCGGATCGAAGAGGAGATGAATGCTCTCTTCGAGCAGAGAGCTTCGAGTTTGTCGCAACAGCTCGGACAAGTCTGCAAGCAGATCGGCGCCGATCTCGCTGTCTTTCGTGGCTCTGAGGCGACGCTTATGGAAAAGGATTCAGCTTTCCTGGACTTGATGGAGAAGACAATAACTAAGGCAAAGGAGACGCTGGAAAAGTTGCAGGATGCTGCTGCGCCTGCTCGGGCAGAGGCGACTAAACGTGCATATATCTAGGGTGGTAGGCCACCTCCTGGCAAGAATGTGTGTATATTTGATGTGTTGGTTTCGAGATTGCGTTAAACAGACTCTACAAACTGTCTCAACGTTATTACTCTTTCTATTTCCATATATCCGCCGCAGGTGTTCTGACACACTGGCATTTCTATCGGTCCTGCTGCAATTGAGTCTACGGACTCGTCCTGCGCAGTACCACTCTGCACATCCTTCTGGCCTTTCGTATGTCTTTTGGACGCATTCGATAGTTCATTCATTTAGTACAGTATGATCTCCGACTGGATAAATATGTGTGTAAAGATGGTATGAGATGCTGAATTTAGGGTCAAAAGGCTCAAGTGATGTCAAGTAATCCTACTGGTAGGGCTGAAATAGGCTTACAGTGCCGGCAATAATTCTGGTCACTCAGAACGCTCACAAAAAAAAAACCAGACCACTTTTTTTTGAAAGCTCAAAATCCTTAAAACACATAAATACTGTAATTACTTCACAACCACAGTCCACAGTGTATACAGACATTCTGAGTATGCAGAATGATGAATTATATAAATCTTTAATATTTGTGAAAGTTCTGAGTCAATTAATACATAAATGATGCTGTTATTGCAGTATTTGATGAGTTTTTCAAGTTTTGTTGCTGTTTCATCATCAAAACACACCTTTTTTGATAACTACACATACAGTTGCTTAATGATACATCTAAAAATTACAGATTTAATAAATCTATATATAATTCATCATTCTGCATACTCAGAATGTCTGTATACACTGTGGTTGTGAAGTAATTACAGTATTTACGTGTTTTAAGAATTTTGAGCTTTCAAAAAAAAGTGGTCTGAATTTTTTTTTTGTGAGCGTTCTGAGTGACCAGAATTATTGCCGGCACTGTATCTGCTCACGGTGATTGCCGAAGCAGATCATAAACCAACAATCTCACAATGGTATTATTGTGTGCAATTGCGATCCTCCAACACAAGTTCTGCTAACTTTCCAACTTGACTTCTTGGGATCCATTGAGGACTATAGAGTCACCAGGAACGATGTCTCTAGGACCAGCAGGCGCAAGCCTCGACCCTGAGCAGGCAGAAAATTTTGAGGATGTAAGTTACATTTTGGATCGGGGGAACCATTCACTCAGCTGAACTTCGACCTAGATGGAAAAGCAGTTTGCTGTTAAAGGTACCTTGCCTACACCTGCGCCGCTTAGTTTCGAGTTTGCGGTGCTAGCCATACGCCGGCTCCCTACACAGCACTGGGGCAGAAGTTCCAACTGACCTGGAAACCCACACCACCGTAGCCGTACAACACATGACGACTTATTGGGCAATACTGGAGAAAATGAGAGGCTCGAAGCTTCGACTGACCAAGATTGATGACGAAATCTATGACCACTTCAAGAGGGATTTCCCCGAATTCGATACTAAAGCCACGATCGACGAAAATAAAATGAAGAGCAAAGAGGGAAAGGAACGGTGGCGGAATTTCATGACGGCATATGAAAAAAAGATAGACGACTACAACTTCGGCACGATGTTGAGAGCGAACCCTACTTTCGAGTATGGTGAGAAGGAGACCATTTTTGGTACGCCGCTCTTGCTTGGGAATAGACGACCAAGGCACTGATTTCAACCTTTCGTCGTAGCTATGAGAATGCAATTCTACGCTGTGGAGATTGCAAGGTAGGTGAATATCCGTCGTAAGACGGCCGCCTTTTACTGAGTAGAGGTAGAAATCGGGAAGGGCTCAACGACTGGATATACGAACGAGAGCATCCTGAAGAGAAAAATGGTTCCTCATGATCCATTGGGCCTTTACAGCAACACGATCTGGAAGTCTCGACTCTCATCGACCATCAGAAATCAGTGCAAGTGCGCTGTAGCAATCCAGAGCGAATGGGGCCTTCAAGGCGGCTGCTGCAACGAAGAGTGCCTCTGGTGCCCGCCTTTCTGTCAACGATACATTGCGATCAAGCGAGTCGAATGCTACGTAAGCATCTGCTCCCTTACGTTGCATCGCCTTGATCATGTCTACTGTGGACGACACCTGGGCTGAGTCAGTGAAGTAGCCTGTCACGAGATGAAACCCGTCATTACTGGAAGCGTTAAACATTCACGGCGTTCTATGCTCCATCAACTTATCATGTGTTTCTTATCCATGATTTGTCCTGTTGTCGTTCAGACGGTGCAGTTTCTCACATTGAACCAAGTTAAAGCAGCCAAATGACCTTACCCATCAGATGACTTGCTCTGAGGCATGCGGTGTGTTTCTAGGAATTATTATACATTACTACTACTTGTTTATCATTACCGGGATTCTCAGTTTCGTGGTTGACATATCTCATTGCTTTGGCGAAATTCCATTGTCGGCGAAGAACAATACTAAGGGGCCCACACCTACCGGCACCTGAGGTCATTGTAGAAGACAAAGTACGCATTTGGCGTATGCATTCCCTCTCGTATTATTCTTACTTGTTACTTAGCCCTCGTACATCTCATCTCGAGATGTATCCAAATATAGTCCTATCGTGTATCCTTTGCTCAGCGATGCTTTGAACTGTCCTATGCCTTACCTTATACTAACGTCATGTCAAGACACCAGACATCTGAAGATTTCAGTCCTATCCTTAATAGGTCTTACGAGTCCAAGGGACTAAAGATGGACCAAGACGTCGAAGACCAAGGAGAGCAGGACGATGACCGGAACGGGGATCAAGTACTACGTGCTGGATGGAGGGCTCTCTTTAGCTTTACCACGAAGCGACACGGACTTCCTCTACTATTTGCGATTATCTTTTCAATAGCATCAGGTATTATCATCCCAGCGCTAGCCGTCTTTCTGGGCGGCGTCTTCGATTCGTTCACGAATTTCGGCGCCGGGACGCTTAGCTCGTCTGCACTGGTAAAGAAAGTTTCTTGGGACGGCCTTGCACTCGTTGGGCTTGGGTCAGCCAGTTGGCTGCTGAACGGTGGATACTTCATGCTTTGGTTGGCCTTTGGAGAGCTCCAGGCGAAGAGCGTCCGGGACAAGCTTTTCGATGGTATGTTAGAGAAGGATATGGAGTGGTACGATATGCGGAAGAATGGTATCGGAGCATTACTCCCTCGATTCCAGACGTAAGTAACTGCCCACGCTGTCGTGAAATTGCAACTAACCAGTTCTCATAGACAAATAAGAGAACTTCAAATAGCGACATCGCAACCGCTCGGATTCGTAGTTCAGTACGTGGTCACGGCACTGGCTGCGCTTGGTCTGGCTTTTTACACCTCATGGAATCTTACCCTTGTTACCCTCGCAACGGTGCCGGTCACTGCCGTGGTACTTGCGTACATCTCTGCGAAGATGCAACCTAGCATCGAAGCGCAGCAGGAACAACTTACACAGGCGTCGAAGCTTGCCAATAATGCTATCACGTCCATCGACACCGTGAAATGCTTCAACGGCCAAGACTGGGAGGTATGGCAGTATGCCAAGTCTGTCAGGAAAGCCGCAAGGTGCTACCTCAAGCAGGCCCAAGCAAACGCTTTACAAATTGGATTCGTTCGCGTTGCTACTCTTGGCATGTTTGTCCAAGGCTTTTGGTATGGCAGCACGTTAGTGCGATCCGGTCAACGATCTGCCGGACAGATTTTGACCGCCTTCTGGGCCTGTCTCTTGGCAACGCAGGCAATTGAGCAAATACTCCCGCAGATGATTGTCCTCGAAAAAGGAAGAGCCGCTGGCGCCACTTTGAAGGCAACCTTGGTCCAAATCGAGAGAGGTCGAAGAGTTGTCAAAATGATTGGGCGCAAAACTCCGAGGTATTGCGACGGGGATATCGAAGTCAGAAATGTAAGCTAACTCGAGTCATGCCCCTGTGCGCATGTATGTTAACTAGCCATAGGTGTCTTTTGCGTATCCCGTGAGACCAGACCAGAACGTCCTCGACAGCGCAACGTTTTTCTTTCCTGCTGGTGAAACTACCTTTGTAATCGGCAAAAGTGGATCCGGAAAAAGTACGCTTGGTAACCTGCTCATGCAATTCTATGCGCCGAGATCGGGCGACATCTCCATCGACGGCAATTCGTTATCCACTCTAGATATCAACTGGCTGCGCAACAACATCACTTTGGTCCAGCAGCAGAGTGTACTCTTCAACGAGACCATTTTCAAAAACATAGCTTTTGGTCGCAAGGACCATGGGAGGGTAAGGAAAAAGGAGGTGGAGAAGTCGATAGAGATGGCGTTACTACAGCATACGATAGCGGACATGCCTGACGGCCTTGATACTCTTGTTGGCAATGGAGGCAACTCCATGAGTGGGGGGCAGCGGCAAAGAGTTGCGATCGCAAGAGCTCGTCTTCGGGACACTTCAATACTGATACTTGACGAGGCGACTAGCGCTCTGGACCCTATGACAAGGTCGTTGGTCATGGATGCTATCCGGGAGTGGCGTACCGGGAGGACCACCATCATCATTACTCACGACATCTCCCAAATTCTCAAGGATGACTACGTCTATGTCTTGAGTAGGGGGGTAATCGTGCAGGAAGGCTATAGGTACGCCTTGGAAAGCAGTGATGGGGGGCCTTTCACATCATTCTTACCTCGGAAATTTGACACTTTCATCTCTCAACCTGAGCCTACGGAGCTTCCAATATCGCAAACTCTTTCTGTTGATAGCCTGGGGTCTTCGTCGCGAAACTCCACTATCTCCCATGACTCCATGGACTTCAGTTTTGAGCCGAGGTTGCGCTTCATTCCCAGGGTATTTGGTGCGGCCGAAGAGGGCGCTCGAAGACCATCACTGGGCACGCAACGAAGGGCATCGTTCGGCTTGATATCACCCCTTTCGCCCGTAATTTATCCGGGTAGTTTGACATCCCATGGTCGAAGTTCACTTTTGAGCGTTTCTCGTCGTACTGGACCAATAAGGCCATTTGAGCCTGCCCTTCTGTCTCCGACCAAGGAAATGGAGATGGTCGAATTGACGGGGAGAACGGCAGCTCTCAAGCGCTCAAACACTGCGAGACAGGTACACAGAGTCCCTGACACTTCGTTTCCCGCCCCAAGTACGGCTTCAAGACGAGAAAGGATCAGAGCTATCCTTCCGAAGCGCAAACGACAGCTGACCAAAGCAGAGAAAGATCGGCGTATTTCACCAATCAGCAAGATACTCGTAACGGTGTGGCCGACGCTTCCTTGGCCGAAGCGCATCTGTCTTATCTTTGGTTTCATTTGCGCCTTCATCCACGCAGCTGCAACGCCTACCTTCTCCTGGGTGTTCTCGAAACTGCTCGCAACATTCTTTGTGTCAAATGGACGGTCGGAAGCCTTGACCTGGTCTCTGTCAGTGCTCGGAGTGGCGATAGGCGACGCACTGGCCTCTTACTTGATGCACTACCTCTTGGAAGTCTGCGGCCAAGCCTGGGTTGATACATTGCGCATCGAGGCCTTGAAACGCATCCTGGACCAACCTCGATCGTGGTTCGAAAGAGACAAGAACAGCATATCGCGTCTCACCGAGTGTTTAGATCGCAATGCTGAAGAGATGCGTAATCTACTCGGTCGTTTCGCAGCCTTTGTCTTCGTCGCAGTCACGATGATGTTCATGGCAGTGATCTGGAGTCTGGCTCTAAGTTGGAAGCTTACTCTTGTTGGCCTGGCAAGCGCACCTCTTTTGTATGCTCTTACCCGGGGATTCGAAGCAGTCAGCGGAAAGTGGGAAGGGAAAAGTAACGATGCCGGTGAAGTTGCGAGTTCAATCTTCTTGGAGACATTTATCAACATCAGAACGGTCAGGGCATTGACATTAGAGGGATACTTTCACAAGAAGTACGCCAAGGCAACAGACAAGGCTATCAAAGTAGGTCTCAGGAGGTCGGCACTTTCGGGGCTTTTCTTTGGCCTATCGGACTCTGGGATCATCTTCGTAACTGGTAAGGCACATCTACAGAGGCAGAAGTTTGACCTTGTTAACCTAGATTAGCTCTCATCTTCTATTACGGCGCGATTCTAGCTTCAACCCGACAGAATTCAACCCAGGACATACTCACGGTCTTCACCATGCTTCTCTTCAGTATCGCGAACGCTAATGCAATCATCGCCTTCGGTAAGGATTTTCTTGTCTTAGGTGGGAAGCTCTGTAATGCTGACGTTGCTAGTCCCACAAATCAACTCATCTCGCGATACCGCCACCCGTCTTCTCCGTCTCTCGTCGCTTCCCTATCACAAATCGCACGAAAGCACCGGTCACCTTCGTATCTCTCATGTGGCTAGGATTGACTTCAGAGATCTTTCCTTCACCTACCCGTCCCGCCCTGATACCACCATTCTCCAGAACCTCCATCTCACCATACCGCCAAACACCTGCACGGCTATTGTTGGCTCCTCCGGATCCGGCAAATCTACCGTTGCCTCTCTGATCCTCGGACTATATCCGCCATCCACACCCGACATGCTCACGCCATCGACATTGTTGATCGAAGGACGGGACATAAGGGCTCTACACATACCCACCCTGCGCAGCCTCGTCGCCGTTGTGGCCCAGCAGCCGACCCTGTTCGCGACCAGCATCGCGGCCAACATCACATACGGCCTCCCAGAGGGATCGCCGCTGAACGCCTTAAGCAACATCCAAGCAGCCGCTCAAGCTGCCGGAATCGACGAATTCATAGAGTCACTGCCCAAGGGCTACCAGACCCGAGTCGGCGACGGCGGCTTCGGTCTGTCGGGGGGCCAAGCGCAACGCCTGGCCATCGCGCGGGCACTAGTCCGAAAACCTGAGGTTCTGATCCTCGACGAAGCGACCAGTGCCCTCGACGCCGAGAGCGCGGAGGTGGTGCGAGAGAGCGTGCGGAGTCTGGTCACCAGCATCCGAGGAATGACTGTCATCATCATCACGCACAGTCAAGAGATGATGGAGATGGCCGAGCACATTATTGTTCTCAAAAAGGGCAGGGTCGCGGAGCAAGGGCCGTTTGCGGAATTGCTAAAGCGGGGTGGTGAGTTTCGGAAGCTGGTGAGCGGAGGGGAGTGGCTGGGCATGGTGGAAGAAGAATAGAAGACGGTCCTCGAGGGCAGATATGGTGTATAATTGAAAGGCTGTATTATAGTGGCGCAACGGTTTGATTTCCATTGGCGGGTCGTTTCTGATGTGTTTCACTGTCTGTACCATATCTGTACCCCCGATATTTGTACCATATCTGTATCCCATATCTGTATCAGGATTTGCATGTATCCTAGCTTTTAGTCTCTATGGTGCTGGTACAATCATCTACGTCCGAGCTCTACCTTCGGTGCCTGTAAGCTTCACCGTTCTATCACGTGGAGGTGCGTGGCTTTGCGCTTAAACTTAGAGCTCCCGCCTGGTGAAACACGCGGCTTCTATTTGCCCAGCCGCGGGCGTCAGCGAGAGTGATACCTGGAAAATAATCCTCCATATCATCACATTGGGTATCATTGAGGACGCCAATCACCAATTTGCACTCTTCCTTACGACACACAAACTATAGAATCCTCGGACGATATCCACTCGGAGAAATTCATGCATTCGATGCTGCAGGTCGCACCAGCCACACCGAGACGAGGCTGACAACCGTCGACGACCTGCCCTGCCGGCTGCGCGAATCCTTCCTGCGCTCCGGGACCCTGCTTACGAGGCGATTCCCATTTTCAAGCAAAGCCTTGGGCCTTGTTGTATATGTATGGTAGCAGCCTAAGCCTTTGACCGATCCTCAGTTCAACTCTCCGACCGCATCCTCCTTATCATAACTACTCGCTTGCTGAGAGGACGCTCGGAACAGTTGACGCCGTCATACAGCTTCCTGAACATTTCTTCCAACAACTAGTCGCCGCCTGAGGACCGACTTGTGGCTGGTGGAGTGTCTGTTGGCAAATTCCCTCGTCCCGGGCTTCGTCCGCCTATCTCGAACCCTCCTACCCTCACAATGCGGTCAGAGAGCCAGATACATGAGCTTAAGAGTCGGCAATCGCAGATTGGGTCCACAAGCACTAGTTCGTCTTCGAGCAAGACTACTCGCAGCACCACGTATATCATAGTAGGTCTACCTCCTATGTGGAATTTTCGGCATGCCTCTATTGATACCCTTCACTTAGGTTGTTGTAATAATCACTGTCTTCGCAATTACCCTCCTCCTTCTTATTCGTCGCTTTCGCAGGGCACGGCAGAAACCCGGTTTCAAACCAACAGGCTACTTGAAGCGAAAATGGCGGGACTGGACGCCCAGGACCAAGTACGGTCGCATGTCCAACGCCATTCCAGAGCCAGGGTCCAGTCAGCTAGAGGAGCAAACGGCTTACGAGCACGCCTCGATGGAGAGAGATACGCCCACAGCAGACGTTGGAGTGGATAGAAACACTTCTGTCCGCTCCGTGATGACATTGCCAGCGTATGCGCCTGCCCCTCGGCCTACAGAGCGAGTGATCGGCAGGGAGGGCGAAAGAGCCGGGATGGACGTCGTTGTCGAGTTCCCGGAGACCGCGACGGAAGAGGAGGCACGGAGGGAAGGTGAAATGGAGTCACTGTATCAGATCCGCGTAGCCCGACGGCAGGAGACCGCCAATCGCGAAGAACGGCGACGATTGAGGAGAGAAGCCCGAGACCGCGGGGATATGGTCACGCTTGAGGAACTCCGCCTGGAGAGTCGTCTCCGAGCCGAGAGCGCCGCAGCAGCAGGAGCGAGTACGACCAGTCTAGGTACTGCGTCGATGATCGCAGAGCACACCGCCCGCGAACGGGAAAGGAGAGTGTCGAGCGTCAGCTACGCCGAACTGGGCCTCGCCCGGCACGACGGCACCCGGCTGCGCGCCGACTCCGTCGAATCGGACCATCGCCCTTTACTCGACTCCGCCGCATCCATGGCCGGATCAGCGCGAGGGCCGTTCTTCATGGTCCCTCGACTTACACGCGACCGCTCCGCCTCGAGCGTCTTGTCCGTGTCCACAAACGCATCCGACGACGATAACGGCCATACACCTCATACCTCAACCACGCACGGCAGAAGTGGTAGCGGCAGCGACCCAATTCATACACCTTCCGCTTCTTTCCAACACACGCCTTCTGCTGTTGGTGACATCGATGTTGGTGATGTAGGAATCCCGCATTCGGACCCGCCTAGGTATGAATATATAGGCTTCCATGGGGATCAGAATGGGGCAAGTGAAGAGGAAGAGGCTCCACCCTACGAAAGCCCCATCCGTAGTCGCGCGCCTCAATTACCGCCTTTGCAGACATTACCGGCTATTGAAGTCACGAGGTCAACCCCTTCGAATTCAGTGGCGCCTACGCCTGTCACAGCGAGGGATGAAAGGGGTGGTGACTGGGGAGGGAGGGAGCGGTGACGGTGAGGTGAAAGGTGGAATCAGTTATACATATCCTTATTCATGGCGGCTCGTGGGATTGGAAATATGTTGTGTCGGAACACAAGGTAGGTAGATAGGCTCCTTGATTACGGACGCGCATCTTTCTAGCGATCTGCGAGCGCCTTTCTGTGGCGTTTTGGGTTAACAAGGCTTGTACATGAATGAATGAATGAATTGGATATACATCATGCTATAGCTGGGGAGAACAGGGCATCACTCCTGACTCTTTATAAAATCCCTCTCCACTGATAAGGCCGCGGCTGATTAAGCGCGTCAAAGCGCCGATCTGGATACGTAACCGCAAACAAATCTACTCAGAAACGTTGATCTCTACTTCCAACACAACAACAGCAACACCCCTCAGAACTCCCAGCACACCCACCCAACCTCCACAATGGACACCCTCCGCTCCGCCCTCCAACCCCTCCAACCCCTCACCCACAACCTTCCCGCCCCCCTCCGCGCCGCCGCAACCTCCCTCCTCGGCCCGACCTGCTACCAGCACCTCATCCACGACCTCGACCCCACCCACACCGCCTGCCTCAAACTCGCCATCTCCAAAACGCTCGGCATCACCATCATCCTGGCCTCCTCGATCGTCAAGATCCCCCAGATCCTCAAACTCACGCGCTCGCGCTCCGCGCACGGCGTCTCCTTCCTCGCGTACGTGCTCGAGACGGGCAGCTACCTGATCTCGCTGGCGTACAACGTGCGGCAGGGCTTTCCGTTGAGTACGTATGGCGAGACGGCGCTCATCGCGGCGCAGAACGTTGTTATTGCCGTGCTGGTGCTGCGGTATGGTGGGAGGAGCGCGGGGGTGGCGGGGGGGTTCGTGGCGGGGTTGGGGGGCGTGGTGTGGGGGTTGTTTGATGAGCGGGTGGTGGGGGGGAGGGCGTTGGGGTGGTTGCAGGCCGGGGCGGGCGTGTTGGGGGTTGCGAGTAAGGGGCCGCAGATTTGGACGGTTTGGAGGGAGGGGGGGACGGGGATGTTGAGTGCTTTTGCGGTGAGTTGTTGTCCGTGGTGGGGAGCGGAGTGCTGGGTTATGGGAGATGGGGTGGGCTTTTGGGGGAGGGACGGGTGCTGATGTGCTGTTGGCTTAGGTGTTCAATTACCTGGCCGGGTCGCTGTCGCGCATCTTTACGACGCTGCAGGAGGTGGATGATAGGCTTGTTCTGTATGGGTTTGTGGCGGGCTTTCTGCTCAATGCGGTGCTGGCGGCGCAGATGGTGTATTATTGGAACGGTCCGAAGAGCGCGAGGCATGCGGCGGAGTTGGGGAAGGGGCCGGAGAAGATTGCGATGGGCTCGTCTACTGGAGCGGCGGTGAAGAGTAGGGGTCCAAGCACGAGACGGAGAGGTTGATTTTGTTGATATGGCTGGTTTCAGTCGGGGAATATCGTGATTTGTTTGGTTCAAGGAGCGCTGGACGTACGCATATGCGTGACATGCGTGGTGTTGCAGTGCAAGATGCAGATAGGTATTGAAACCAGACAGCAGTTCCTGCGATTCTTTGGAGCCCTACTTGTATATACAAATACCTGCAATTGAAAGACGGAGTATTCTACGCATGATAGCAGGATCCCTGTTAACATGCAAGATTCAACCGTATCGCACAGGGTGGATTCCGGCCCGTATTGTTGCAGAAGTATGATTGCGGAGTACATATGCGGCCAATGTCCCAAAACGCCTTTCCATACCGCAACTTCCAGAGTTCCTCAGCTTGATTCTTCTGCATGATCGCCCAAATCACCAGCAAGAGTCAACTACAATATTGTAACAATGGGCATACGATCAAGACAGCCCAGAAACCCGTCTCCGTCCAACCCCCTCGTCCATTCTCACCCCAATGTCGTCCATCATGCTAGCGCCTCCGCTCAAACCATCCGCTCGAGCCCAGTATCGCCACACTCTGATCCATGACCCACTCGCCCATGCCGAGGTAGTTATCGACCCATCGCTTGAGATCCTTGCTATCGGATATCTTTTCGGAGTTGACGCTGGGGCTATGGTCCCCGGTGGGTGGGGGTAATGTCAGCGATTCCGTCCCATTTCAAATCACGCCACATACAGTCGCGCGAAGACATGAGTGATCGAGAGGAGTTCATGCTAGGCAAGAGATGGTGATGCATGAAGGGTGGAGCTCGTACGTCAGACCGGTGGATCTCTTGATACCGGCTAGGAAGGCGGATACTGAGCGCGGCCGGATTAGCACGGCGTTTAGAGAGATTCTCAAGGTATCTTATCTGGTGGAGCGACGTACTGAGAACGGCATCAAAGGCGTAGTGTGTCAATCGGCCGAGCTTTCGGAGCAGCCAGATGGTCAGTAGCTGTAGCTATCAGGGCTGGAACGCAGGCGTCCTTGCGCAAGGTCGGGGGGGCTCTCACAACCATGGCGACTGGCGCCGCTTTCGGGGAGCGAGGTGGGGTGTAGTATGAGTGGCTAGCTTTCACAAGAGGTGCTGTACTATGCTCGAGGGCAAGGGCGGAGATTTGACGGTGAGGGCCCGGTTTGTGGAGATACCTTATTTCACAACAACTAGCTGTTACGATCACGGGACCTCCACACCGCCCGGTTGTGAATCGGTCCGTAGAAAGTGACCACACATGTCGGATGGTCTCACTAAAATGTCGGATGGTCTTGACAGGGATTATCAAAAGACCATCCGACCTTTCAAAACACCTCAAGATCAACTGAGATCCAAATTCTTTGAATATATTACTAATCTATCCTGAATTAATTAACTCTAACCCTAATGTATCTGAAATGCATGCATAATATATTTCATATTGCTAACCCAAACCCCCTAATTCTAATCACCTAATCCCAAACACTAATCCCTAATCACTAATCAATTACAAATAGATTCTTAATAAATTTGTAATGAATTATTAATGAATTACACAATCTCAAGTTCAGTATCTTACTTGTTAGCTTCTCAGAAAACTCTATTTTAAAGAATTAGTGTAAGACTATCTGAGGTTTTAGTGAGACCATCTGACCTGTGTTCTGATAGAAAGTTGTTTCTATTTGTTTACACTATGTAGAGTATATATAGAAAATGATGACTAAGATATAAATAGAGACACTTAATAAGAGATAAGTAAGCAATGATATCACATTCTTTTCTACTGCATAGTCACAACAGTTCACTGATATGAATGCAGAGATTTACTTAACATTCTGTAAAATTTCTGTCTACAGTTTACATTCACATTGTTTTATCTCACTTCACATCACTATTATCATTTAAAAGCAGCTAGAAATACAGATTATTGTTATTATAATAATAAGATAAATTATTCACTGTTTACATTATCTGTTTATATCATTGATCACAACTTCTTAAAAGAAATTCTTTTTTTTTTTAGTTTTTAATCACACTTCAACTTTTAACTGTTACTTCATCAACTTATTAATTTTTTATTCACTCTATCATCATATAAACTTCTGTAATATATTTACAGCATATTATTAATGTTTTATAAATCATTTCTTAAGATCTATGTTTCATGTTGTGTTGCTGCTGCTTTGTCATCAGATACAGATGATGACAATTTAAATTAAAAAAAGTTTACTTTTAATTGTGCTCACAAAACTACTGATCATTCTCATCTTAAAAAAAGCTTACAAAACTCTTTTCTCAATATGTTGTTGTCTTGATTTTAATTTAAAGACTAACAATACATAAAATTAATTAAGTATTCTACTTTTAATACTGCTTTCTCTTCTCTTTTTAACAGATTAATTAATAATTAACTTAACTTCTTATTGCTTAATGTTCTGACTGATCTGCTGTTAAAGAATTGACTCAGAATTAAGCTTGAGATGTTGCTAATAATTTAATAATTAATTCTGCATATTAACATGAATTCAAATTGTTTTTGTGCTCACTAAATATATTGTGAAGTCACTGTCACTTACATTTATAAAAAATGTGAGCTGACTGTCTGTAATAACTGTATGCATAAAGACAGATCATTTACAATATATATTTAAACTAAGTTTAATGATCATTATCTTCTCTGCAGTTTGTGTACAAACTGTCATTGAGGTGCACAGAATATTTGATGCAGCTTTTATAAGTATAAGTTTATATTAATATAATGACTACTTATTGTTCTAAATTATACAGAGTTTAAATTCTCTTCATTTGCTAATTTAACAATTTTTCATCATCATTGTGTTGTTGCTCTGTTCACTGTTCTCACTGCTATCATTAATGACATTATGCTTCTCATTAACTATAATTACTCATTGACAGAGAATGTTTTGAGCACTGTAAATAAGTTAAAGACAGCTGCTGAGATTCTTTGTTGTCAAGCTGAAAAACTTAATGTTAATGTGTTTATTATTCTGCTTACATTGCTGTTCTATCTGCATCAGTTGTGTTTCTGCTTGCTGTTGTGTCATTACAGTGAATGATAGTTTTGCTTTAAATATGATTTGTACTCAGTTTATAGCTTTTTTTTTTTTAATAAATAGATAATTAATGAAATTGCTTTGCTTCTGATACTATTATCTTTTAATTTATGAGAGCCTTTTTCTTAAGCCTCTTATATAGATTATATAAGTCTGTATTTCTTTTATGAATCATTGTCAAATCACTGTTAATCATTACTGAAGTTAAGACTTTTTAATTTTTCTTTTTAGATTTATTTCTTGTTCACTTAAACTTTAACTCATCATGTCATTGTTGTAAGTCTTTACTGAGTCATTTTTAATCATTTAGTTTTTCTTTAATACTGTGTAATATCAGAACTTTCACTCTCTTTTAATTATGTCTTTCTTTTATCATAAGTGTTGAAGTCAAGTCATTAACATCTCTTTAACTTTCAATAATCTTCTGTAATGTATTCATTACATCACTCACTTCAGTCAAGATCAGTTCAAAAGAAGTAATGCTTCAGTGTGCTTTTGAAATGTTCTGTAATGAGAATATAGATGAGTTTATTCATTTATAACATTTTTATATCTTATAAATTGTCTTCTAAAAGAGATCTTCTTTCTTCTTTATTAAAAGCTTATATAGTTCTTTCTTTTGTCTGTGATCTCATTCAGCTTAAGATATAATCAAAAGTTCTTTATAAAAAGACAATGATGACTCTTTTTATTTAAGAATCTCATTAACTTTAAAACTTAATCACTGCACAAATAGTTTAGCTCATTTCAGACTGCTTTGCAGCTCTGAATTAGCTCAAAATTCATTAACATCAAAGATATGTGCTTTTACAAGCTGATTATTATAAATTAAATTTTGTAGAACATACTCTGTGAGCATTTTTAATGTATAAGTTTTTAATGAGTAAGTTTGTTAAAAGGTGGCACCACACTAATAGCATAGCTATCGTGGGTTATATATCTAACACTCCCCCTAACCCGCGATCGGCCCGCAACTGACCCGCAGGTGTAAAGGGTGCGCGCAGACGGCGGTTCGAACTCGCGACCTTTTGGACTTACTCCCTCACCATGGACTTGAACCACCGGCAGAGGTGGCCTAGGCGCCATTTTACGCAAGTTATCACGCACTAACCCGGGCTCATAACCTGTTAAAAGGTGGCACCACACTAATAGCATAGCTATCGTGGGTTATATATCTAACACTCCCCCTAACCCACGATCGGCCGGCACGCTCATACGTCGCTTACCCAGCTTCTCACAGGCAGAAAGAATGCGCATGCAACATGGTTTGAACTCATAACCTTGGGCTTACGCGGGTAAGGCAGCCAACGCATGTTCAACACCATTACACCAACCCGGGCTCATAACCTGTTAAAAGGTGGCACCACACTAATAGCATAGCTATTGTGAGTTATATATCTAACAAAGTTTTCAATATCTTATAAGATTCAAATCATTTAGCTTTAAACTTCTGAGACTTTTCATTTCATATAAACACTCAGTCTTCTTTCTTTGTAGTGCTTAACTGCACTGTTTCATTACAAATTGTTTTTGATTTAATAGTCTTTTGTAAAAGAATTTCATTAATAATTATTCAAATCATCTGTATCTGCTCAATCTATTTTAACTGATCTTCAAAGTCAGTTTTTCTCAGTAATCAGAAATTGTTTGAATTGTCTGATAATTGTAAATTTATCTTATACAGTAGATAGAATGAGCTCTGTTTAGTTGTATTATGAACTTAAATTTAGATTACAAAAAGTGCTTATGATAAATATTTATTTTATAATTGAGTTGATTTACTTATAAGATATTTTGTAAGCATAAAGCTCAACATTTTATTTAGATTTTCTATCTTTTTATTTATATAAAGATGATAGAAAGTCATTGTTCTATGTTGAGTTCTGAGCTTTTTCAAATAGTAGATCATGACATGACTGAGAAAGTTTGTATTATTATTGAATAGTAACTTTCTTAATAAATCATAATTTGTAAAGATTTCATCACACAGAAAATCTGTAACTGTTATTTTTATTGTATTTAAAACAGCTTTAGCTACAGATCAGTCTGTAGCATAGTTAATTGCTGTTATAATTCAGCAGTTTTCTCAGAACATTTAAGATAGTATGTTTATTATATTGATTCTTTATCTTTTAAACAGTAATAGATTCTTACAAGTTAAATATAAATGTTCTTTAATTTCTTAATGTTTTCAGAGTCATTGAGCAACTTAACAGTTAAGATAATGTTTTACAAATAATTTAATATTCTGCAATAGTTCATGTCATCAAGCTTGAAATTAAATAACTTTTAGCAGTCTTAATGCTTTTAGATGCTCATATTTAATGTATATATGTTTCAAAAAGTCTGCACAGTACTAAAACTGTAGAAATGACACTTTGTTGTCATCTTATTTTTGAATTAAATATGAGTTGTTTAATTCTGAATTGTAATGCAGTCAAAATTGATCTGTCACATTGTTTTTGCATACATACTTGCAAAGCAGTAACTTTTCAGATTCTGTATCATCTTTCAGATACAGTATCATTGCTTTCTTTCATTTCACATTGTCTAATTTTTACAGAGCATCTAAGAATGCTCTATTTGCTGAGTCTTTTTCTATGAAATTAAATTAATAACTGATCAAATCTAATACAACAGCCTGAGCTTCAGATCAATATTGAATGTTGAGATCATACTGCTGAAATTCATCAATTCATTGAGCTAATCATTTAAATGAGTGTAATGTATTCTTTAAATATTGTAGACCTTCATAATTCATAACAATAGTTATAGTATAATTATTTTCAATATAGTACTGTTAAGTTCAAAGTGCATGCTTAATGATTAATAATTTCTTTTTATAAACAGAATAATTAAGCTCTGCATCTTATAACTTTCAGTCATCATAAATAACTAAATGACATTTCTTATCTGTTTCATTCTGCATCAAGACACAGTCAATTACTCATTTGAAAGTGTTCATTTTGATAGTAAATGATTTGTGTATAGTTACTTAAATAAGTATTAATTTGAATATAAGTGCATTCTTAAGCTGTTGAAAGATACTATTACATAATGCATTTTAGACAATGAGTTAATTCTTCTTCATATGCAACTTAATGTTGTTCTTCTTAAGCAAATCTAATAGTGATGCTGTGATTCATATAAATTCTTGTACAAACTGTCAGTAGTACAAAGTCAGTTCAAGAAACTGTCATACATAATGTGCTGTCTTTGAGGCAGGTCAATTCTTAATGACTGATATCTTGATAAAGACTGACTATAGTGTATCTTGTTTCACAATATATTTACAAAACTTAAGAATTTCTACCTCAACAGTGCACTTACTAGACTTAACATATAGCTTATGTTTCTTTAAGATATCAAGAATGATTCATAAGTGTTTCTGATGATCTAAAATTGAGTTGAAAAAGATCAATATATTGTTGAGATATATTAAATAGAATTTGTTAAGTAAGTTCTGTAATATAGAGTTCATCATTGACTGAAATGTTGCTGAGGCATTGTATAGCTTAAAGAACATAGTCATGAACTTATATTTGTTGTAATGAGTGTTAAAGACAGACTTTTTTGTATTGTTTTTGATTACATAAATTTGATAATAATTTAAAGTGAGATCAAGCTTGATTAAATATTGAGCTTTGTTGATTTGATCTAGACATTTCTGAATTTAAGAAAGTTGTTAAAAGGTGGCACCACACTAATAGCATAGCTATCATGAGTTATATATCTAACACTGTCTCTAACTCACAATTGGCCCGCAACTGACCCACAGGTGTAAAGGGTGCGCACAGACAGTGGTTCAAACTCATGACCTTTTGGACTTACTCTCTCACCATGGACTTGAACCACCAACAGAGGTGGCCTAGGCGCCATTTTACACAAGTTATCATGCACTAACTCAGGCTCATAACCTGTTAAAAGTGGGCACCACACTAATAGCATAGCTATCATGAGTTATATATCTAACAAAAGTGAATATTTATTCTTAACAGTAATGTTGTTTAACACTCTGTAATCAATGCACATTCATCATGTACTCTTCTTCTTTTTAATAAACAGAACTGAGAAGCCTCATAAATTTATAAATTTATAAATTAGATCTTTATTCAGTAGCTTTGTTATCTGTTTAATTGGTTTATTCAGCTGTAGCTGTGACAGAAAGTAAGCATTTATGTTGACAGACTTAATGTCACTGATGTTAATGTTATGTTTAAATACTTATTTAAATAATAATTTATCTAATAAAGTCAATCTAAATACAGATTGAAACTCTTTAATAATAACTTATAATCATTCATTCATAATAATTAACAGTTCAGCTTCTGACTTCTTTGAGTTCTGTTAAATCATTAATAAGTATCTGACAGTTCTGTGATTTTGAAGTGTCTTCATAGCTGTGTGTTCTTCAATTACATTTAATGTCAATTCATTTACAGCTTGTTGTCACTTTTTTAAAAACAGATAATGATGTTTTCATTATTAATCTCAAATCATCATACAGTCTGTAGCTTAATCAATCTGAGAATTAGTAACTTTCAGTTAAATTAATCTCAGAATAAGATTATATTCTTAAAGATTCACAATTTATGCTTTTAATTGTTGTTGAAAGCTATTTATCTTGAAATGAAAGATCAGCTTTACAGTTAACTAAATGATCTGTCTGTTTGACAAGAATATCTTAAGTAATTTAATTTTATATTGACTATTAATTAACATTTAATTGATAACTATTGAGAAAACATATATTTAATTTACATCTAAATTAACTAATACTTTCATATTTATCTTGTTCAGTCTGCCTTGAATGCAGTCTGCAAGAATGTATGCATTTAAATTGAGAATGTTGATTTGACTAAAGATTATATTTAATAATAAGAATTTCAGATCATTCAGTGTGAATACTTCATTCAAATCATTATTGAGTTGAATAGAAGCTTCTGTTAACTTGTTCACAAACACTTCTATATTTATAAATAACTCTAATTTTTTAAATTATTCAAATCAACTTTAACACTCTTCAACTTCTTCTTGTCTTTACTTTTCTTCTTATTCTTATTCTTGTTCTTATCTTTGTTCTTATCTTTACTCTTATCAGTGTTCTTGTTGTCTCAGCAGTCTTTAGCTATATGCAAGAACTTTTTATAGTAAAAGCACACTTTATTCTTTTTACATCAGATTTAATAAGTTTCTGTATCTGACTTGTTTAATTTAGACATAATTGATCTTTTATGACTTTGAAATTGATCTTGAAAATTAATTAATGAGTTGTTATAATTTAAATTTAAGTCATTAAAGATATTAAAATGACTCTTATTATGTATTTCTTAAAGACTTTATTCAATTCAATTAACTCATTGAATTAACTCATTAAAAATAATCACTTTAATCTCTGAATACTTTTAGAGTTCAGATTAAATCTTTTGCTTCAAACTTTGAGTGAACTGTCATTTCTTTTCATATTTAACTGATATAGACTGAAGAAGTTGTACAATCTTTGTAAACTTTACTTTATATTATTGAATTGATTTTGTTTGTTTCAGTGTCTCATAACAGTGATGTTGATGTTTTATTTCATTAATGTTTTTAAAGATCAGTAAAAATGCTAAAAAGAAGTTATTTATATTTTAAGATCTGTTAGATATATAACTCACGATAGCTATGCTATTAGCATGGTGCCACCTTTTAACAGGTTATGAGCCTGGGTTAGTGCATGATAACTTGTGTAAAATGGCGCCTAGGCCACCTCTGCTGGTGGTTCAAGTCCATGGTGAGGGAGTAAGTCCAAAAGGTCATGAGTTTGAACCGCCGTCTGTGCGCACCCTTTACACCTGCGGGTCAGTTGCGGGCCGATCGCGGGTTAGAGGAAGTGTTAGATATATAACTCACAATAGCTATGCTATTAGTGTGGTGCCACCTTTTAACAAGATCTAATATTTAATGAGTCTTCTTTAGCTTAAAGTCATTCTTCTTTTTAAAGTCATCATACTTTAACAGTATCTTTTAAATAACTGATCATAACAGTGATCTTTGCTTCATCATTTAGAAGTTAATTCATCAATATTTCATAAAATTGAAAGTAAACTTTCATTTTAAGAACTTATATCTCTGTAACATTCATTTTTCAACTATTTTTATAAATAAGTGATGTCTTCATCTTCAGAGAATCCTTAAACACTGCTGCAGAGAAAGACATTATTACATTAGATATTTCTTAAGTTTCTGAAGCTGCACTAAATAGAGATGTGATCTCAGGCATAAGAACTAATTAATTAACATAAATATTTTTTAATTAAGTCTAAAAAAATGTAATTTAACTTATCATTGTTTTATAATTGATTCAAGAAGTAATTTCTGACATTGATGACTGATTAACAATAGTGAGTTTGTTTATCATTATAGAAATAGAATTGAACTTTATATTGAGAGATTGTAAATAATTAAAGACATTAATTAACAAATCAATTTTAATTTAATTTAAATTGCTGTTAAACATGTCACAATATAAGAAAGATAGAACTTTTCTTTATATAATACAGCATAAAAATTTATCTTTTTATTCTGTAGTCTCAACACTGAAGTAGTGATGAGCACTGAAGAGAGAATAAATATATAATTTATGCATTACTGCATTGAAACTTTCATAATTAAAATACAAATCAAATCAGCTCAGACTGAAGCCTGAGTCTCAGAGCTGCTTAAAAGTGTGTTTTAAATCTTTAATGCTATTAGATGTGAATCAGTCTGTAGAAAGTTGTCCCTATTCATTTATGCTATGTAGAGTATATATAGGAAATGATGACTAAGACATAAATAGGGGCGCTTAGTAAGAGATGAGTAAGCAATGATATCACACAGTTAGTCAGCAGTTAGTCAATGCTTAATCAGCGTAGTGTATATACGGTATCAAACTTCACCATATGCCTTAGGGCATAGTCTTTCCTGACAACTGCTGTCTTTACTCTGCAATCTTCATCACTTCAAACATCTGTGACCTTCTATCAAGAGACTCACCACAGGACTAGGTATTGAATGTTATACTTGACTTCCGATCAATTTCCCAGATTCTGTCTCAGATCAAGCCATGAACACAATCCGGATCAGACAAGACAGTCTGCTTGGGACATGATGCTGCTATCATACCTTGAGTGGCGCCCCTGAAACAACGAATCTGGGTAGGTTGAACATCTGTACAACCTAGGCCGGGTGGCCAGGCGGTGGCACCGGCGACTGTGGCGGGGTGGGCTTCGCGTGGCAGTGTGGTTGGGGTCGGCGGATACGGAGGGTACGGCTTCCGCGGACGTGGAGCGGAGACCACACAGTATACTAGTTTGTTCAGGAACGGAAGATTATTGCTGTGCCTAAAGCAGTGAATTTGGTTTGTACTCGAGTATCTCAATCACGAGTACTCGTATATGGTTATGTAACTGGACTGTTATCTGATCAAGTACCCAAGCCGTAACACCAAGGTGCTAACTGTGGCCGCGATATAGTTGGATCACAACATCCCGTTCTTGAGCTATCCTACGCCCTCGCTCGCACCGGGCTCCCCGTCGGCTTGATTCCACTCGTCGAGTAATGGCAAGCAATATCTACTTCGCCCGGCGGTTGTAACCGCCGTCTGTGGCATTACAGGCGTTCAATCTCTCCGACTTTCATTCCAAGGCCAGCTGCAGGGCACGAGCTTTTCCCTTGTACGAATCTGACCGAAGATTTTTCAGTTATGATATGGCAGTGGACTTCCTGAGAATCTCCGCATTTTGCGTGCTGCGTGAAAACCCGTCAACAAGATGTCGTGCCACTCCATATCAATGGAGATTCAGGTTTCTCGGTCTCTCATCAGTGAATTGAGTGAAGTTCTACCCGAGTCTGTTCCTTTAAATGCGATTTCCGAAGAGGTATATTGTTTGAGTTGGTCGGATTCATACTGCGCCTGGAACACACCGATACCTGGGAGGCAGCGATTAGTATGGGATGCATTCATTGGGATGAAAGTCTTCTATAGTTGATCCAACCCGAACTGACAAACAACAAGCACCAAGCGCCACTGATCACCAGCCATGCTCGAGGACCCCCCTCGGAATATTCATCTGCATCGACCTTCCGCTGGTCGATCCACTCCATATCAGAAGAAGTCACCAACAGGTATTCGAGAGTCGTCTGCGAGCCAGTCACGACTGCCTCTTCAGAAGGAAATGGCGTAGTATACATTTCTGTGGGGGAAAAAGACATGTAAGGAAAACTGGTAGGAGAAGAAGATTGAGTAGAAGAAGAGAGTAGATGAGAAGAATGAAAAGAAGAATGAAAGTTGTTCAACAGTGCTGTCAGTATCAGAGAAGAGCGGAAGAGAAGCCGCAGAGGCTGAATGTTAAGGAGAGGATAGGAGGCACAAACATCTATACACCTATACACTACCTACTGGAACCCCTACCTACCTACCTAGTGCAAGCAGGTTCCAGCCTGTCAGCCCAGGAACGAGGGGAGCCTTTCGACGCAGGAACAGTACCTTAGATCAGCGTCGGTGCAAGTACTCCATAAATACGATTCGTAATGCCCCCGGAAAGCCATGGCGGATTTCAAAGCAGATGTCTACACTGATTAATAAGATGCAGACCTAGGTAGAGTAAACAAGGAATAAGCAGGCTGCAGGAGGGCTGCAGGAGGTTCTTGTCGCTGCTTTAAAATTCGCTCCGTGCCTCGCAAAAGGTGACCTGTAGGAACATGAAATCCAGTTGTTATTGTTGTTGTTGTACATCTGCATCTCAGCATTCCGCGGCCGCAGATGCATCTATCATGAACTCTCGATTTATCAGCTCGTAACAATGAGTGGAAAGCTTACGTTCTCTCAATTTCAAGATGCTATATCAACCTATCCTCCCGCATTCCATTCCTCATCCCCTGCGATCAACCTTGAACTCAGCTACACTTCTCCCTTTGCAAACTACTACGTTCCCTTGACTGGATCATCATACAAAGAGCCCTCACTCAACCGCAAAAATGGATCCGAACGCTTACACCGCCCCTTTCCAACTCACAAAGAGCCTACGCCGTGAAATCTACCCGGCCATCGACCCCAAGAACCCTGAGCTGAAGGCAACTGGGAAAACGATCTTGATCACTGGAGCTACCGGTGGTCTTGGGGGTGCAAGCAATGACCCGAACACACTTCGCTCTGCCTTCCAATACTGACTCGAACGAAAGGAGATCGCAAGAGCCTGGGCCCAAGCGGGAGCAAAAGGCATCGTTCTCGTTGGTCGAAATGAATCGCTGCTCCACGAACCCACCGAAGCCATCAAGTCCGTTTCCAAAAGCACTCAAGTCCTCGCCGTGACGGCCGACATCACATCCGACTCGAGCGTCGAGGCTCTGTTCAAAAGGGCGGCGTCCACCTTTGGCACGGTCGATGTCATCGTCAACACGGCAGGGACGATGAATGGTGCTCCCATCGCAGACTGCCCACCTTCCCAATGGTTCAAAGACTATGTTGGTGGGACCATATCGCCGGGTACATGCGTCCGTTGCTGACATACTATTGTTAAACGCAGGAAGTCAACGTCAAAGGCACCTACATCCTAGCTTACTACTTCATCAAGACATTCGGTGGCGAAGGAACCCTCATTCACCTCGTCAGCATGGGCGCTTCGTTCACCGTCCCAGGCATCAGCTCCTACTCAAGCAGCAAGCTTGCAACCATCAAACTTGGCGAATACCTTGATCTCGGTAAGCCATTCATCGCCCCTTACTTACTGGGACGTATGCAATCGCTGAACTCTACCACCACAGAACAACCCAACCTCCGTGTCTTCAGTGTCCACCCTGGCATTGTCGCCCAGACCGATAGCAAGCGCGGCATGGTCGTCGACGCCTTCACGCCGTTCGCCCACGACAAAGGTATTCAGACCGGTGGAGTGACGCTCTACCTCGCTACTCCAAAGGCGGACTACCTCCACGGTTCATTCATCAGCGTCAACTGTAGGTTCAAACCTATTGTCTATCCAAGACATGTGTCTAATCTCATTCTCGCTCACTGATGATAACTTACCGCAGGGGACGTCGAAGAGATGGAGAGGCACAAGAAGGAGATTGTCGATGAGAAGCTGCTCAAACTCTCTTCCCTCGGTGCGAAGCTCTCGCCGGAGGGACATCCGTGGACCGCGTGACGGCCTTCGGAACACGACGAGGCTGGCGACATTGGCGCCGCTTCCGAAGACCTTGTGGTAGATGGTGGGAAAGCAGAAGAGAACAAGGCGAGAGGCTTGAGACGTTTCATGAACTGGCTGGGCACATCCTGTTCGTAAATTGAAGCAGGAATACATAATGCAAAAAGTACATGTATGGAATGAACTTATTATGCTTCTTACTTTGCGGCTCTGCGCATACCAATCAATCAAGTGTGGGGACTGGGACTATGTAAGCCCGATTAGTCACTCAGGGCTTAGGGCACATGACTTGGGGGTACTACCCCCAAGGGTATATATAGCCGCACTTGTGGGAGAATACTAATACGTTAGCGTTTGACTAACTTAACTTACCTTATTTGAATTACGGTAGAAACTGATCGATAATGTCTGATGCGTTGATTGGCTCGCTTCGAAGCTTAAGCTGTTTACGTGGTGTCACTCTCACTTTCAACTGGTCTCAACAGCTCCAGAACAAAAAAAAACAATTAACAGACCCGTTGTGCATGACTTTACTCTTCAAGTCTTACGGTATTATTCTCTTTCTGCAATTGTCAACTTCATAAGAAGATTGAGCTTGAGTCAATCCTTTGACTCTGCCCGAACCAAAAGTCACTACATTCACATTCGAGCCTCAGCTGTGAGTTACAACCTCTCCATCGCTTGAATGAAGCTTCGTGAGCCCGGGTTTGGACAATGAAGCTTACTACCTCGGTGAATCCTGGGTACTTTGCTCACCTAGCAGCTTCACTGACCTTTTTCAATCGATCTTAGCCCTCTTCGTAAATCTACCGAGTCCGTCAACATCATGGCGAACTCGCTCGATCATCTTTCCAGCCGTACGCGGTTCGAATGGCTTTCTGGCTTGAATACGGAGTTCCGCCCAGCCAAGAACTACCGCCGTACATCCATCATCGGGACTATTGGTGCGTCTGAGCGTTGGCGAAACACAGCCTGCGTAGTTGAGCTTTTGCAAAGAAACATATCAGAATCTGAAAGGCTAATTCGATTCTCTGGACAGGTCCGAAGACGAACTCCGTTGAGAAGATCAACCTCCTCCGAAAAGGTCTTGACCTTACAGCTTTGGTCTATCGCACACGGTATACTGACGTCTCGTTCAGCTGGCCTCAATGTTGTTCGCATGAACTTCTCTCACGGCTCATACGAGGTACATTTTCTCTATATCGAGCAGCAGTATCTACCAAGTTTCTTGACATCGGGGGGGACCTTCGAGCTAGGGGCAATAGTGCTGATTACTGCGTCTGGCGTCAATAGTACCATCAGTCTGTCGTCGACAATGCCAAGGAGGCAGACCGGGTACAACAAGGCAGACCACTGGCTGTGGCACTCGACACGGTATGTTGTGAGCTCAGCATCTTCTGACGTCTGCTCTGCCGCCACATCTATTCTACGCGATGACTGATGCACATTGGCGCTTAGAAAGGCCCAGAGATTCGTACCGGTAACACGCCAAATGACGAGGATATCCCAATTAGCATTGGCACCGAAATGAACATTACAACCGACGAGAGGTATGCTGCCGCGAGTGATGACAAGAATATGTAAGTTCCCTACTGCCACACGACCAGCTCGCGCTGCAGCGCGCAAAAACAGATTTCATCGTTCCATCCTGGATCTAGTGGATTAATCGTTCTACTTCTCTAGGTACGTCGACTACAAGAACATCACCAAGGTGATTGAGAAAGGTCGCACGATCTATGTCGATGATGGTGTTCTCTCTTTTCAAGTCCTTGACATTGTTGATGAGAAGACGATCCGTTGCCGATGTATGAATAATGGCAAGATTTCTTCCAAGAAGGGTGTCAATCTCCCAAAAACTGATGTCGATCTTCCCCCGCTCTCGGAGAAGGACAAGGCGGATCTTCTTTTCGGGGTCAAGAACAATGTCGACATGGTCTTTGCGTCGTTCATTCGCTTCGGCAGCGACATCACTGCCATCCGCAAAGTTCTTGGGGAGGCCGGAAAAGAGATCCAGATCATCGCGAAAATCGAGAACCAGCAAGGCGTGAACAATTTCGATGAGATTTTGAAGGAGACCGATGGAGTAATGGTTGCCCGTGGTGATCTCGGCATCGAGATACCTCCCGCTCAAGTCTTCATCGCTCAGAAGATGATGATCGCGAAGTGCAATCTAGCCGGAAAACCCGCCATTTGCGCCACTCAGATGCTCGAGTCGATGACGTATAATCCTCGTCCGACGCGCGCCGAAGTCAGCGATGTCGGCAACGCTGTCCTGGACGGAGCGGACTGTGTCATGTTGTCTGGCGAGACTGCGAAGGGAAACTATCCCCAAGAAGCTGTTTCAATGATGCACGAAACTTGCCTGTTGGCCGAGATTGCCATTCCATACGTCAACCTGTTCGACGAACTGAGATCTCTGACCCCGAGACCAACCGGTACCACGGAATCGTGTGCCATGGCCGCTGTGAGCGCCAGTCTCGAGCTCAACGCCGGCGCCATCCTGGTCTTGACCACCAGGCACGTTCCTTCCCACTCGGTGCGGTAAACAGTACCACTAACAATGACACAGTGGAAGCACCGCCCGCCTCATCTCCAAATACCGGCCCGTCTGCCCCATCCTCATGGTCACCCGCAACGGCAAGGCCTCTCGCGTAGGCCAACCTCCTCCCTCCTCCCAACAAGCAAGCCATCTGACTAAAGATCGCGTAGTACTCCCACCTCTACCGCGGTGTGTATCCGTTCCTCTTCCCCGAGAAGAAGCCCGACTTCAGCGAGACGGTGTGGCAGGAAGACGTCGACCGCCGTCTCAAGTGGGGCATCGAGCAGGCCGTCCGCCTCGGCGTCCTCAACAAAGGCGACAACGTCATCTGCGTCCAGGGCTGGAAGGGCGGCAGGGGCCACACCAACACCATCCGCATCGTGCCGGCCCAGGAGGACTTGGGGCTTGCTGAGGATTGAATTGGCGTGCAATTGCGAGGAAAAACGATTTACGAGGTGAGGAAACGAGGGATGGGTGAAAAATGGATAGATAGATAGATGATGTGCACGAATTGCGGATGCGCTTACATGATGATCTCTCACGTAGCGTGGTGGGATAATGCGTCTTGTCTTCTCTGAGGAGCTGATGTGAATCGATGGATGGATGCTTGTGCTTTGTGGATCTGGTTCAGATAGGTTTGACTACGGGTGGAAAAGAATCAGAACCAAAACAGGAGTGCTGGCGCAGCTGATGATTGTAGAGATCAATCCACGTCGGAGAAGCCTACTCCAATGCACATGCTACCGATAGGGCTACCGGTCACCGGTATACCAGAGCACTTGTGAACGGCTGCCTCGACTCGCCGTCCGAATGAACGTCGTAGGGTATTTGTTTATACCTTAGGCTCGAGCAGTCCTCAAGGCGAAGCCGTCTCTCGGCCATCCATCGTCGCTCGAATTCACCCTGCTTGACCTCACTGGAAGCCCCACCAACTTCTTTCTCCCCGTCTTCCTCGCCCCTTCTCCTCCCCCTCCTCCTTCCTTCCCTACCATTTACCAGATCTCTTGCTCATGTCCTGCATCTGCCAAACAAAACGGTCTTCACGCCCTCCCGCCCCCTCATTCCTCCTTTTTCTTTCCGTCCACTGGTCCTCTGTCCCTCTGAGCTTGGTCGGCGCGAAGCAGAACGGAGTGGAGCGGAGCTGAAGAGTTCCAATTGGCTGGCCGACGATACGATGGTAGAGTATTATAATTTTCTTGTGCAGTGAAAAGGGAGGGGGGCTGGGTTGGGAGCTGGTCCGGGGAAGCGTGGTGGATGTGATGGTACGGGGACGTGGATAGAAGTGGGGTGAGAACGAGGGACGGGTGAACACTAGGTCTGAGTCAGGTAGAATGGTGGATGTTGGGCTGAACGCTTGCTGTGCCGGAACAACAGGCGACGACGAGAGACAGGTTTGCTGTATCGCCCAAGAAGGGAGGGTTGTTTCCGCGAGAGAGGCGGAGAGGCAGAAGCCGGCAATACGGGATATCCGCGTGCTGCTTGTGGGCTTAGGTATAAATACTGTCGTGAAACAGGCTTGGTCCAGAGGTTTGGTTCCTGTTAGGGCACAGCACCACTGTGGCGCCCCTGGGCCTTGTCCATGCCGGTGAAGTGTTCTGGTCTTCGCCACGGAGGTATGGAGCGTCGCGAGTTTAGGCAAACCGAAGAGAAGTGAGGTTGAGTTCGTGAGGAACAAGGTTTGTGTGTGGAAATGGGGGTGTTGAAGTCTATGGAGGTTGTGCGGCGCGCGGGATTAGCGGGGCGCTGAGGATGTGGTGTGATGGTTGCCTCCGCGATACAGTAGGAATGGCTGAAGACAAACTTGACAGCAAAGCCAAGTGCGGATATATTTCCCGGCTTCGATTTAGCTCTCGCGGTAGAGGTTCACCGACAGATCTCCAGAGATAGAACAATGACTGCAAGTCGATTGCTTATTAATTCGTAGTCAGGCAATCGTCTTGTTGTGCCTTAACCATCTGCTCTTCAGACGAGCCTGGTCGCCTTTTCTTCATCTTCCGCCGTTTCCGTCTCTCCTCCCTTCTTGACAGAGGGAGTTCATCCGATGGAATGTTCAATCCGCCGTGGCTCCGCCTGAGCCGCTTTTCCAGCTCACTATTAGAGCACTGGTCCGCGGCCTCGCCCAGATCGCTTCGTATCGCGGTGGCGAGGTCTATGGCCGACCGGAACATGCCTCCTATCTCTCGGGGGTTGCGATCTACTCGACTGTTCTCGTGGGCGTCCATCCACATCGCGTACATGCCGATGCTCCATACAGTGTTTAGGATGAGGAAAATGAAGGTGAGCACGAAGGAAACCCCCCATTGGTAGGTTGAGCGTGAAGGTTGGCAGGATAGGTGACTGGCGATCCATTGCTGATCGTATGATGTCGAGTTGTCGTTTAGGTACATATAAGAATGCACATAAGTGATGTTCAGAACAGGCGGACCCAGAGGGTAGCTGTGGGCACCTATCTGGAAAGTGCTATTGACGTTGCGCGGTAAGCTCTCAGAAGAGTGGGCGCTTGAATCTATAATTTGATTTAAAATCTATACGTACAGCGAAGATTGTCTCGAGAGAAAAACGTACAAGCCTCTGTCGCTACGTAGAGAAGACCAGCAAACCCGTCAGACGATGTCCAGACCAGTGTGTTGCTTTTGAAGGAAGGATCGATCCGATCAGCGTCCACAATGGTGGCATACACTGAGACGAATAACTTCCATCGAACCAGATTCGAACTGTTGTCCTCAAGATATGCTTCGCTAACGCTCGTGTATCCGGTCATCGCACTCGAGAGCGTGGGAAATGCGACTATATACAGCGTTGCTGCGAGAACCCATGACACTATCATCTTGCTCCGAAGGCTCCGATTCGATGCAAAGTCCTTGGCGAGCATGAACACGCCAGCCGTCGAACCCGGTTCGAAGGCAAAGGCAGCAAAGGTGTGGTAAGACACTTGAGAACCTTCCATAGCGCGGCCCAGTGATTTAGTGAAGACACGATATGCAACGTATGTGAGCAGCACTTGCCCACCGCGACCGACCACGACGTCCCACAACACATCAATCAACTTAGCGGTCGAGAAGGGCATGTTGCCAAACCCAAGGTTGATGGTCAGAAGTTGCGATACCGGCCATGGGTTGTAGTAACCCGAAAAACTGTCTAGTTGCAAGCTCTGATCACACGACGACGCATAAAAAGAACCCCAGCCAGCAAAGTTACCGGTGATGAACAATAGCCAAAAGAGGCCGATCGCGTTATAGATGGGAGAGCGCCTTTCCCAACTCAACGTTGTGCGCAATCTCGTCGAGATACTAGCGAGCGTCGTCATGACGAGGAAAAAGACTGATGAAGAACAAAGCGAGAGCGACAGCGACAACGATCAAGAGGTAGAGAAGGCCTCGCCTTTATAAAACGAAATAGACGTGCCTCTTTCCCATGGTCCAGGAGAATTGCGTGCGGCGCAGCAAGTCATCCTTGCATCGCATACATGAATCCACGCCTCGGGGGCTATTTCTATTGATAGCATGTCGATCCCTGCCACGCCATTCAACTTGCAGAGAAGATCAACTCACTACTACTGCTGAACTCAGTGCTCAGTAATAGGCTGGGTGCGCGGGTTGCCTATAGGTCACGCGGGTCAGGGTTGGGTCCGGGTATCGGGTCGGGTCGGGCTAACTTTTATCCAGCCGGGTCGGGTGCGGGTTAACCCGACCCGACCCGCGTAGGGTCACGGGTTTTTCGCGGGTTATATATAGCCTTAGTAAGCATGTGTATGCGCTT